>Ga0153956_1000049_pt1 | contig 155844 bp, 149 predicted proteins | sample TSFL040MetaG_FD_104704 | JGI IMG/M metagenome (GOLD analysis project Ga0153956, IMG submission 104704) | Attine ant fungus gardens microbial communities from Florida, USA - TSFL040 MetaG | ecosystem: Host-associated > Fungi > Mycelium > Unclassified | place: USA: Florida, Wekiwa Springs... | reverse complement strand
TGATGCGAACTTCGGAATTAAAGGGACACTGGCAAGTTTATGATTCTCGTGTGGTTCAGGTTCAGAAGTCCGCTTCACCGACTCGCTGCGATAGTGTGGCGGACTTCTGAACCGCCACACTAGTGCATGTAGTTGGAGACCTTGATGCCGGTCGGTCCGAGAATGACGACGAACAATACCGGCAGGAAGAACACGATCATCGGCACGGTCAATTTGGGCGGCAGGGCCGCCGCCTTTTTCTCGGCCTCGGTCATCCGCATGTCGCGGTTTTCCTGGGCCATCACCCGAAGACTGTGGGCGAGCGGGGTGCCGTAACGCTCCGACTGCTGCAAGGCCAGGCAAACGGATTTCACGCCCTCGACCCCGGTCCGCTTCGCAAGGTTTTCATACGCGACCTTGCGGTCCTGAAGGTAGGACAGCTCGGCCGTCGTCAGGGTGAATTCCTCGGCCAGCGCCACCGACTGCGCGCCGATTTCCATGCTGACCTTGCGGAACGCGACTTCGATCGACATGCCGGACTCGATGCAGATCAGCAGAAGATCGAGCGCATCGGGGAAGGCGCGCTTGATCGAAAGCTGACGCTTGGTGATGGCGTTCTTCAGGAACAGCATGGGTGCCTGCAGGCCGAAAAAAGCGGCGCCGATGCACATGCCGATCTTGATCGGCGTGGATTTCTGCATGTGCGACAGCACGAATACGTAGAGGATCGCGCCGATCAGCATCACGATCGGTGTCACCATGCGGAAGAACAGGAATGTAATGTAGGGGGCCTGACCGCGATAGCCCGCCATGATGAGTTTCTCGCGAGCCGCTTCCTGCGCGACCCATTTCCCGAGATTGAAATCTTCCACGATTTTCGAGACCAGTTGCTTCGGCGCCTGACGCAAGGCCACCTTCTCGGTCCTGGAGAGGCGTTCGCGTTCGCGCTGCCGGATGCGCTCGCGCTCGCTCGCAACGGCCTTCATTCGCTTGGAGAGACCCTCCGTCGCGAAAAGCGGCGTGATCAGCGTGTAGACCGTCGCGGCCGCGGCGATGGCCGCGAAGACCATCGTCATGAACCGGGGATCGTGGAATTTCTCGATCAGGAAGTCGAGCATGCCTGCACCGTCAGAAATCGAAGTTGATCATTTTCTTCATCACGAAGATGCCCGCGGACATCCAGAGGACGCAACCGGCCAGCATCAGCCGTCCCGTGGGATGGGTCCACAGCAGCGAGATGTAGTCCGGCGTGGAGAGATAGACCAGGAGCATGACGATCGGCGGCAGCGAGCCGATGATCGCGGCGGATGCCTTGGCTTCCATCGACATCGCCTGGATCTTCTCGGCCATCTTCTTGCGATCGCGAAGCACCTTCGACAGGTTGCCGAGGGCTTCTGACAGATTGCCGCCGGATTTCTGCTGGATCGCGATCACGATGCCGAAAAAATTTGCTTCCGGAACCGGCATCCGCTCAAACAGCCGCGCGCAGGCATCGCCGAGCGGCATGCCGATCGTTTGCGTCTCGATGATGGCCGCGAATTCGCTTTTCAGCGGCTCCGGCGAGTCGGCCGCAACGACCTTGAGGGACTCGAACAGGGGCAGGCCGGCCTTGATGCCGCGAACGATCACGTCGACCGCGTCGGGAAGGGCGCGAAGAAACGCCTTCTCGCGGCGCTTCTTGAGAAAATTCAACAGCCAGCGCGGCAGGCCTAAGCCCGCGGCGAATGCGAGGCCCGCGGCAGCGAGAGGCCCGCCACCGAGAATCATCGGTATGACGAAGCAGACCGCGCCAAGAATGCCGGAAGCGATCAGAAACTTTTGCTTCGTCCACGACAGCCCCGCCTGGGCGATGCGGTTGGTGAGCGAGACCTTTCTATCTTTCTTCGAGCGCTCTTCGACCTCGCGCAACGTTCCTTCCACCTGCTCGCGGCGGGAGCGCTGGGATTTGTCGATTTGCCGGTTCGCCGGCTCGCTCTGCGCGAGCGCGGCGCGGCGCTTCTCGGCCTTTGTCTCGCCCGACAGCGTCGGATAGAGAAATACCCATGCCACGCCGCCGACCGCGGTCGCGGCCATGAATCCCATTGCGAGGGTCTGAATGTTCATCGGTCTGCGTCCTCAGACCTCTGCCTTGACTTCCGCGGCGTCGAGCGCGTCCGCGAGCCGCTTCTCTTCATTGTAGTAGCGCGCCCGATCCCAGAACCGAGGGCGGCCAATTCCTGTCGAGCGATGACGGCCGACCACGTTTCCGTTGGCATCTTCACCGAGCAGCTCATAGACAAACAGGTCTTGCGTGATGATGGTCTCGCCTTCCATTCCCATCACCTCGGTGATGTGGGTGATGCGGCGCGAGCCGTCGCGCAGGCGGGCGGCCTGAACGATCACGTCGATGGAGGCGCAGATCATCTCCCGAATCGTCCGGGACGGCAGCGAGAAGCCGCCCATGGTGATCATCGATTCGCAGCGCGACAGCGCCTCACGCGGATTGTTGGCGTGCAAGGTGCCCATCGAGCCGTCGTGGCCGGTGTTCATCGCCTGCAACAGATCGAAGGCTTCCGGTCCGCGGACTTCGCCGACGATGATGCGCTCCGGACGCATACGCAGGCAGTTGCGGACCAGTTCGCGCATGGTGACCTGGCCTTCGCCCTCGATATTGGGCGGCCGGGTTTCAAGCCGGACGACGTGCGGCTGCTGGAGCTGCAGTTCCGCGGCGTCTTCGCAGGTGATGATGCGCTCGTCGTGGTCGATGTAGTTCGTCAGGCAGTTCAGCAGCGTCGTTTTGCCGGAACCGGTGCCGCCCGAGATCAGCACGTTGGCACGGCAACGGCCGATGATTTGCAGGATCGTGCCGCCCTCCGGCGTGATGGCGCCGAATTTCACAAGCTGGTCGAGGGTCAGCTTGTCCTTCTTGAACTTACGAATGGTGAGAGCCGGTCCATCGATCGCGAGCGGGGGGACGATCGCGTTGACGCGGGATCCGTCGGCGAGGCGCGCGTCGCATATCGGCGAGGATTCGTCGACCCGGCGGCCGACCTGGCTGACGATCCGCTGACAGATATTGAGCAGTTGCTGATTGTCCCGGAACCGGATTCCGGTTCGCTGGATCTTGCCGGCGACTTCGATGAAAACCGTGCCGGCGCCGTTGACCATGATGTCGGCGATATCGTCGCGGGACAGCAGCGGCTCGAGCGGACCATAGCCCAGCACGTCGTTGCAGATGTCGTCGAGCAGCTCTTCCTGCTCGGCGATGGACATCACGATGTTTTTGATCGCGATGATTTCGTTGACGATGTCGCGGATTTCCTCGCGCGCGGACTCGCTGTCGAGCTTGGCGAGCTGGGCGAGATCGATCGCTTCGATCAGCGCGCCGAAGATCGTCGCTTTCACCTGGTAGTAGGTGTCGGATCGCCGGACGTCGACCGTGGGCGCTTGCGGGGCGGGGCGCGCCGGCGCCAGCGGGGGTGAGGAAATGCCCGGCGACGCGATTTCGGCGGGCATGCGCGAGCCCGCGGCGACCGGAGAGGCCTCCAGCGTCTGGCCCGCAGGCTTCCGGGCATCGATCTCTGATCCGCTACGCTTACCAAACACGACAGTACCCCACGCGATGACTTATTTTTTCGCCCGCAGCTTCTCGATGAATGGAGGCAGAAACGATTTTCGCGGCTTCTTGGCCTCACCCCGGCCGGTCAGGCGCTGCGCGATCTGCAAGAACGTTTCAGTGGTGCGATGATTGGCGGCGATTTCCGCGATCATCTGGCCGTTGTTGGCGGCGGACCCGAACATTTGCGGATCGAACGGAATGCTGGCGACCGGCTGGCTCTCAATGGCCTTGGCGAACTCGCCGACATTGATTTCCGGCCGTTTCGGGATGCCGACCTGGTTGAGACAGTAAAGCGGCGGCCGGTCGTTCGGCCGTGCGGCCTTGAGCAGGTCGAACAGGTTCTTCGTGTTGCGCAGGTTGGCAAGGTCAGGCGCGGCGACGACGAGAATGTCGTCGGCCCCGACCAGGGCGCGCTTGGTCCAGCCGGACCACTGATGCGGGATATCGAGCACGATGCAGGGCATCGTGGCCCGCAGCGTATCGAGGATCGAATCGAACGCTTCCGTGCCGAAATCGTAGACCCGGTCCAGCGTCGCCGGTGCGGCGAGCAGGCTCAGGTGATCGGTGCATTTGGACAGCAGGCGGTCGACGAACGCGGTGTCGACGCGGTCCGGCGAGAAGACCGCATCGGCGATGCCTTGCGGCGGATCCTGATTGTAGTCCAGACCGGCGGTGCCAAAAGCCAGGTCGAGGTCCGCGACGACCGAATCCAGCGCCAGATCGCGCGCGATCGCCCAGGCGACGTTGTGGGCGATGGTGGATGCGCCGACCCCGCCCTTCGCGCCGACGACCGCGACGATGCGGCCGACGTTTTTCGATTCCGGGGCCGAGAACAGGCCGCAGACCGAGCGCACGATGTCGATGGCTCCGACCGGCGCGATGACGTAATCGCTGACGCCACGCTTGACCAGTTCGCGATACAGCGTGACGTCGTTGACGCGGCCGATCACGACGACCCGGGTGCCGGCATCGCAGACGGAGGCCAGCTGATCGAGTCCGCCGAGAATGTCGCCGCGTCCCTCGGTCTCGAGAATGATGACGTTCGGCGTGGGTGCCGAACGGTAGGCTTCCACGGCTGCGGCCATGCCGCCCATCTGGATCTTGAGATGGGCTTTCCCCAGCCGGCGATCCTCGCCGGCGGCCTGCACGGCGGTGGCCGTTTCCATCGTCTCGCAGAAGGCCTGCACCGAGACACGGGGGGCCGGCGCGATATGATCGTCGGTGGCCGGCGCGGCGGCGGATGACTCTTCTGCGTCCTGGCGAGCGTAACTGATCATTTGCCTGTATCGCTGAGTTTGGCCTTGTCGGCTTCGGGGTAACTGGTGGTGGTCGCGTTGCCCTTGCGGTATTTCTCAAAGGCTTCGGTGCGGCGCACGGTGTAGGGCGGCGTTTCCGGCCGCGGCTGCACGAGGTCGGACGGGTTGTCGATCATTGCCGCGAGATTGCGCTGCGACGCGCAACCGAAATTCCAGTACGGCTTGTTGCCGAGGTATCCCTTGTTGTGGATCGACGGGCCGAGATCCTCCGGCCAGAGGCCGCATGGGCCGGCGACCGCGGCGATCCGCGGATAGGTCAGGCGAATGGTCGCAAACAGGCGCGGATCGGCGGGACGATATTGCCGCACGATGACCCCGCGCGCCGGCACGCCGGCGGCCGCCAGCAGCGAGCGCACCTCCCTGAAGGCATCGGCGGCGGGCCGCGCGTTGCGCGTATTGACCGGCACCTCGGCGACGATCGCGCCGGTTCCTTCGTGGAGCCAGACGCTCGCAAGTCCAATCACGTCGGCGCGTTGCGAGGCCGACAGGCCGCCACGTGAATTGCCGATGAAGATATTCACGGTCCGGTCGGCTTCCTGAATGGCGATCGGATGCCGCTGGCGATAATCGTCGGGAATGCTCGCCGTGATGTCTTCCTGACTCGTGTGGGTGCAGGCGCCGAGCCCGGCCGCGAGGCCGACGGCGAGAACAGCCAGGCGAAGACGACTGTGGCGTTTGGCGGAATCTGCGGGTGTCATCGTTTCGTTCCTTGCTCCGCCTCAATCGGTAATGAAGCCGTACTTGCCGCGATACTGGCGCGTGGGCTCGGTGCGGCCCCGAACGCCGTAGATTCGGTTGATGCTGCCGAGCAGGTCGGCCTGCGGGTCCGACGCGTCCGCAAAGCCGTCGTCAGGCCGCGAGAGATCCTTCTGGGCGACTGCGCGCACGATGTAGGGCGTCACCAGAACCATCAGCTCGGTCTGCCCATTGACGTAGTCGCGGCTGCGGAACAGCGATCCGAGGACCGGCACCTGCGTGAGGCCCGGCAATCCGTTGACGGCCTGCTTGGTCTGTTCCTGGATCAGGCCGGCCATCGCCATCGAACCGCCGGACGGGATTTCCAGCGTCGTTTCCGCCCGCCGGGTCTTGATCGAAGGCACCGTCAGCGAGTTGCCGACCGACTGGGTGAGCGTGATGGCGTTTTCGTTCGACAGCTCCGAGACCTCGGTCATCACGCGCAGGCTGATCCGGCCCTCGGTCAACACGACCGGCGTGAAGTTCAGCGAGATGCCGAATTTCTTGAAGCTGATCTGGGTGGTGCAAACGTGCGTGGTGGGATCGCAGGAATAACCCGCGGGCACCGGGAATTCGCCGCCGGAGACGAATGTCGCCGACTCGCCCGAGATCGCCGTCAGGTTCGGCTCCGCGAGCGTCCGCACCACGCCGGCGCTTTCCATGGCGCGCAAGGTCGCGGTCACGGCCGGAACGCCGCCGGTGTTCCCGAACGACGTCGCGACGCTGTTGTTCGTGAGCGACCGGCCGAGCGCGGTGAACGGGTTCGCGTTGTTGAAATTCACGACGGCGGTGCCGTAGTTCATGTTGGCGCTGAGATCGATGCCCATCTGCTTGATGATGGTGCGCGCGACTTCGGCGACCGTGACCTTGAGCATGACCTGGTCGCGGCCCCGGACGGCGATGTTGTTGACGACTTTCTGCGGACCGCCGACGAGACGGGCTGCAAGGTCACCCGCTTGCTGGGCTTCCACCGGGCTCGACGCCCAGCCGGAGAGCATGACTCCGTCGCCGAGGCCGTCGATCTTGATGTCCGCATTCGGCATGAGCTGCTTGATCGCCGCCCGGACGCCGTTGAGGTCGCGCGTGACCGCGATATCGTAGGCCGAGATCTGCTGCCCGGCGCCATCGAAGAACACGATGTTGGTTTGACCGACCGCGGCGCCGATGATGTAGGCCCGCTGCGCCGACCGCACGACCGCATTGGCGATCTTCGGGTCCGCGACCAGAACGTCTTTGACGTCGCGCGGCAAATCCACCACGACGGACTTGCCGACGCCAAGCGACAGGAACTGTGCGTTCATGTGTCCACCGGTCGCGGCGACCGGCACCCGGTAATCGGTCGCGAGCACCGGCGACAGCGCCGGATTCAGCGTGAACACCGCGATGGCCGTGAACGAGAGCGACCTTGCCGCAAAGGCTCGCAGCGCTGTCGAGGGTATCCTGCACTTCATAGCGTGCGTCCTTGCTTACCGCTGTATGGTCGTCGAGGTCGAAACGCCGTAGCGAACGACGTTGACGCTGTCGCGCTTTTGATCGTCTGAGTGAATTTCCGGCGCATTGGCGTCGGCGAGGCTGCGCAGCGCCAGCGACAACGTTCCCATTTGCCGCGAGCGCGCCAGCGTTTCCGCCTGCTCCGGCTTCAGCTCGAGCGTCGCGGTCTTGCCGACGACGACCTTCTGGCCGTTCTTTTCCTCGATGGTCTGGTCGATCGCGAGAACGCGCACATTGGCGAGGATGGTCTCCGAATTGACCGAATCCGCGGAACTCGAACGGTCCGCGCTCTTGTCCCGCTTTGAAAGAATCACGTCGACCCGGTCATTGGGGAGAATGAAGCCGCCGGCCCCGGTCTCGGGCGAAATCTCGGTCGAGATGGCGCGCATTCCGGTGGGCAGGATCGCGGCCATGAAACCGGATCCGTTGGCCCTGACCAGTTTTGGTTCGCGAATAGGCTCGCCCGCGATGAAGGGAGAGCGCGCGATGGAGCCAGCGAGTTGCGTGGTGGCGTCCGGACGTTCGTCGCGGCGAATGAAGCTGGTGCTGGCGGTATAGGCAGGCCAGGTCTGCCACTGAACATCGGCTGCGCCGACGGGCTGGCCGAGCGGGATGTCGGATTTTGCGACCAGGACGTCGACGGTCTTGATCTGCGCGGCCGGCGCGACCTGCGCCTGTTTTTTGTCGGAACCACTCGCGAGATAGGCGGCGATGCCGCCGGCGCCGACAGCAATGGTCAGGACGACAATGCGTGCGGTATTCATACGCTTCACTTTCCACATTACGCTGCGACGCGTGCGCCGCTGTAACGGGAGTTGAGCAGTTATTCGTCAAAGCATGGTTAATGAGGCGTATCTAAATCGCGTTAATGAGAAGTTTCCCGCTCGCGTTCAGCGAATTGCGAAGTGCGCCAGGTCGACGGCCTTGATCCAGTCGGTCTCGGGATAGATCAGGAGCGCGCCGAGGGCGAGCGCGATGCCATAGGGAATTCCGCTATCCTTGCCGTGCAGGCGAAGGAGCCATGTCTGGTCGCGGAGCGCGGCCGGAAGCGGCCATTGCCGAAACTGGATCATCACCAGCGTCAGCGCGCCGCCGAACAGCGAGGCGTAGACAAGGTAATCCAGCAGGTGTCCGAAGCCGAACCAAAGCGCGGCCGCGGCCGCCACCTTCGCGTCGCCGCCACCGATCCAGCCCATCGCAAAGCAGAAGAAGGCCACGGCGAGAACGGCGAGGCCGGCTCCCGCGTGGGTCAGGATGTCGTGGAAGCCCATGCCGCCCAGGACCGCAAGCGCCACGAAGCCGGCGCCGAGCAGCAGCGAAACGCGGTTGGATATGGTCATGGTGACGAGGTCGCTCGCGGCGGCGAACGCCATCAAAGCGGGGAACAGCAGCAGTCGGGCGATGTCGAGCATCATGGATTTACGAAGCCTGCGCGGCCGCCATGTCGCCGGAGAGCCGGCGGTGCGGCGTAGTTGCTTGCGGTCCCGCGATCCGGAGGTCGCGGACCGCCCGTTCAGCCTAGCCGGCAGTGATGAACAATGGGGAAACGGCGCGGGATCTACCAGACGCCTGCAATCTGTCTGGCCAGTGTCAAAACGGCGAGGATGAGCGCCGCGCACACGATCGCGGCGGGATTGGAGGCCAGCGGCGCCGTCCGTGGCCTCGATGCGACAGGTTTACGGAGAGGCATGCGTTGGCTTCAACGGTCGTGGCGGAGGCCGGCGACCCCCAAGGGGCGGCTGGCCCGCCACCAAAAAGAAGGGGCCTCGGCAAACCGAGGCCCCTCATTCGGATCAGGTTGCGTCGCTTACTTGAGCGAGCTGCTGATGTCGGTGAACTTGCCGCTCAGGGAGCTGCCGATGCCGTTCACGGCGGCAATGATCGCGAGCGAAATGCCGGCTGCGATCAGACCGTATTCGATCGCGGTGGCGCCGGACTCATCCTTAACGAAACGCGCAACAAGATTCTTCATGACTCAACTCCATGTGTTCACGTGGCTGTCGAACTAGCACCTGGTCCCAACGGCGTTCTCAGCACCGTGACCATGACACCACCGTAGGCGGGGAGAAATTGCAGCGCAGTTAATTCGATTGCAGAAACCCGGTCGTAGCAGGCCCTTCTTTGTCACAGTAAATTTAGATTTAAAGGAATCGGCGGAACCGGACGCCCCTCGGATTTTCCCGATTGCCCAAGCAGTCTTTTGGATTTCGCGCTCGAACGGGGAATTCCAGAGGCATTCCAAAGTGAGGTTCACACCTCCTTAAGCAAGCGGCGATAACGCTGGACGTCGTTCAGACAAGAGGCGGATATGCCCAGCCTGCTCTCCGACGTGCTTCAGATGCTCGGCCAGACCATCATCAAGGTGGTGCCCATTACCATCGCGCTGGCGCTGGTGTTTTCCACGCTCTCGCATTTCTGGGCGTGCAACCCGGGAACGCCATGGTGGCGGAAGCGCGAACTGGCGACCGACATCTGCTACTGGTTCTTCGTTCCCCTGATTACCCGCGTTGTGCGCATCGGCCTGCTCGTGCTGGGTGCCGGCGTTGTTTTCAATATTCATGGCGCCGACGAACTGATCGCCTTTTACGACAACGGCCATGGGCCGTTGTCGCACCTCCCGCTGTGGCTGCAGGCCGCGATATTCCTGATCCTGTCGGATTTCATGCTGTACTGGATTCACAGGATGTTCCACGGCGGCGGCTTCTGGAAATACCATGCCATCCATCATTCGTCGGAGGATCTCGACTGGATTTCGGCCGCCCGGTTTCACCCGGTGAATCTGTTTCTGGGCACCGTCGCGGTGGACGTCATCCTGCTGATGGCGGGCATCTCGCCGAATGTCATGATCTGGGTCGGCCCGTTCACGACATTCCATTCGGCCTTCGTGCACGCCAATCTCAACTGGACCCTCGGCCCCTTCAAGTACGTGATTGCAACGCCGGTCTTCCACCGCTGGCATCACACCGCGGTCGAGGAGGGCGGAGACACCAATTTCGCCGGAACCTTCCCGCTCTGGGATATCCTGTTCGGCACGTTCCGGATGCCGGAACACGAATTGCCCGCCAATTACGGCACCGACGATCCGGAGTTTCCCAATCAAATTGCCGGTCAACTGGCCTATCCGTTTCATAAATAGAGCGATTGCGCCGCGGATCGGGCTGGCGTTTGCAGTTCGTTCATCAATTAACGGCACATTTGCCATGTCGGGCGCCGGCACCGCTGCGTATCGCTTTTGCCGGCTCGTAAACGTCCCGGAGTATCAGGATGCGTTCCAACTCTCGGCGCGGTCATTCGCGCGTTTCTTTCATCGGCCTCATTCTTGCGGCTGCCGTTCTTCTGTATCCGGCGGCGACGTTCGCTGAAGCGACGAGCGATCAGATCGCGGTCAATGTGGATCAGGCCAAGCTGGTCAAGCTGCCGGCCCACATCGCGACGATTGTGGTCGGCAACCCGCTGATTGCCGATGTCACGCTGCAGCCGGGCGGTCTCGTGGTCGTGACCGGAAAGGGTTACGGCGCGACCAACATGATTGCGATGGATCGCGCCGGAAGCATCCTGGTGGATCGCGTCATCCAGGTCGAAGGCCCGAGCGATCAGGTGGTGACCGTGTATCGTGGCCTGGAGCGCGAGTCGTATAGCTGCATGCCCGTCTGCCAGAAGCGGGTCACCCTTGGAGACGGCGCCGCCTTCTTCAGGGCTACGATCGATCAGGCCAATAACCTGAGCGCACACGCCGGCGCGCGCAAGTAGCGGCCCGCGCGGCTTCGAGCTGCCCGTCGTTTCGGCCGTGGCGGGCGCGCCGCAGGCCGAACGGATGACATCCCGGAAATGGTGAATATCGCGTTAACCGCGAGGGGCATTCTGCATCTATCGCGCGAAACACTTCCACAATCAGTTTGAGCTAGTCCTTTGACGGTAGATAAATCCCGCCGGCTTAAGGATTTTGCGATGTCGCCGCTTCGGAGTTTCAGGGCCGCCGCCGTAACGGCGGCCGGCCGTTTTCTCGGCAATCGGCGTGGATCGGCGGCCGTCGAATTCGCACTCGTCGCGCCGCTGTTTTTCGCGCTTTTGTTCGCGATCATCGAAACCAGCATGGTGTTCTTTGCGAGCCAGAGCCTGGAGACCGCGCTGCAGGATTCGGCGCGCACGATCATGACCGGACAGGCGCAAATCGCCAAACTGACCAAGCAGAGCTTCAAGAAGGACGTGGTTTGCAGTCACGTCAACGCCCTGTTCGACTGCACGAACGGAATCTACGTCGACGTCCAGAGCTATTCGACGTTTTCAAGCGTGGCGATTTCCGATCCGATCACGGGCGGAAATTTCGTCGACAACACGCTATATAACCCCGGCGGACCGGGGGACATCGTCGTCGTCCGGCTGTTCTATCAATGGCCGCTGTTCGTCACGGGACTTGGCTACAACATCGCGAACCTGAGCGGCAGCAAGCGGCTGCTGTCGGCGACGGCGGCGTTCAAGAACGAACCCTACGGGAGTTGATGACGTGAAGTCGATGTCCGGGATCTGGTCTTGCGTCAAGGCTTCGGCGGCCGCGCTGTGCGGGGATTCGCGCGGCGTCGCGGCCACGGAATTCGCGTTGATCCTGCCGATGATGCTGGTCATGTTCTTTGGAACGGTCGAGGTGTCGTCGGGCGTGGCGGCCAATCGCAAGATCACGCTGGTCGCGCGCACGCTGTCCGACCTGACGTCTCAATCCAGCACGGTTGCCGACGCCGACGCGACGAATTTTTTCGCCGCCAGCTACGGGATCATGTGGCCTTATTCGACCACGGGCATGAAGTCCACGATTTCGGAACTGTATATCGATCCCGCGACATCGGCGGCACGGGTGCAATGGAGCGTGGGATCGTCGAAACGGGCGGTGGGATCGAAGGTCGATATTCCCACGGGCCTGATCGGCACGGACTCGACGGGAAAGGCGCTTTCCGGTCAGTATCTGATTTTCAGCGAAGTCAGCTATGTCTACACGCCGATCGTCGGCTATGTGATGTCGAAAGTCGGCGTGACGCTCAGCGACAACGCCTATACGCGGCCGCGCCAGTTGTCGTGCGTGCACTATAACGAACTGACATCGAACCCTTGCCCGACGATCGTGAATTGACGAGGCCGGCCCTGCCGGCCGCAGGGTAAACTGTCGCGCAAAGGCTTTGAGGCAAGACGGGATGCAAGGCAAAAAGGCCGCGCTCGAAAGCGCGGCCTTTTCTCGTTTGATCTTCCGCTGTCAATCGCGCGATGTGGCGCGAATGAGATTTAACCAGCAGCGCGCAGGTTGTCGGCCGACGACTTTCCAGAGCGGCGATCTGCGACGATCTCGTAGCTGATCTTCTGGCCTTCGCGCAGCGTGCCAAGCCCGGCGCGCTCGACCGCACTGATGTGCACGAACACGTCGTTGCCGCCATCGTCCGGCTGAATGAAGCCATAGCCCTTGGTCGCGTTAAACCACTTTACGGTTCCCATGCTCACGGGGGTAGTCCCTTCTCAATACATATGTCGAAACCCGCTTTTGACGGGCTGGTTTGATCGAATTTTTGGAAGGGTCGTCAGCATCTGGACCGGCTGTACCGGTGGTTAGCTATATCGTCCGGCCGAAAATCGATGCCCTATATTATTCGAAGGCAAGGCCCAAAACAATCCTGGCTCGCACGATTTTTTGATGGCGCCGCCGAGGACCGCGGCGATATCCGCAAGCGGTCCTCTTTGAGACGTCGACTACCTGCGGCGGAACTGGCCGCGCGGCGGTCCGCTACGCGGTGCGCCGCTGGGGCGTTCATCCTTGTGCCGGAAGATCAGCCGCCCTTTTTCGAGATCGTAGGGCGACATCTCGATCGTCACGCGATCGCCGGCCAGCGTCTTGATCCGGTTCTTCTTCATTTTGCCCGCGGTGTAGGCGACGATTTCGTGCCCGGCATCGAGCTGGACCCGATAGCGGGCATCGGGGAGGATTTCGGTAACCAGTCCTTCGAACTGGATCAGTTCTTCTTTCGCCATGGGGGTCTCCAGATCGAGTGGCGGCTAATGTTCAAATTTTAGCATCCGCATCCCGTTTCAGCGAGGGAGCGGATGCCGGATCGGTCCTCTTAGCGTTGGGGGCGGCCGTGAGGTTTGGATTGGGCGGGACGGCTTTCGCGGTGCAGGAAGGCAACTCCCTGTATCCCCTCGGCCTTGCCGCCGTGCGACGGGCGGGACGTTTCGTGCCGGCCGTTGTCCGGCCGGTTCGGTTGCGGCGCGCCCTTGCCATAACGCTGGCGGCGGCGCGGACCTTTGGCGCCGGGCGCGGCGTCGCCGGCTCTCGCCGCGTGACCGTGCGGCGCCGGCCGTCCGGCGCGATGCTGCTGATGGGCGGGCGCGGCGTCACGCTGGCCAGGCGTCCGGCGGTCTTCCCGGGGCAGCGTCACGCGGATCAGTTTTTCGATGTCGCGGAGGTAAGCCATTTCTTCGGCTCCGGCGACCAGCGAGATCGCCGCGCCGTCGGCGCCGGCGCGCGCGGTGCGGCCGATGCGATGGACGTAAGTCTCCGGGACGTTCGGAAGATCGAAGTTGATGACATGGCTGACGCCGTCGACATCGATGCCGCGGGCGGCGATGTCGGTCGCGATCAGGGTGCGGATTTCCCCGCTGCGGAACGCCGCCAGCACGCGCTCGCGATGGTTTTGCGATTTGTTGCCGTGAATGGCGTCCGACCGGATGCCCGCCTTGGCGAGGCTCTTCACGACCTTGTCGGCGCCATGCTTGGTTCGCGTGAAAACCAGCGCACGATTGACCGGTTCCTGCTTGAGAAGCTGGGCCAGGAAGACCGGCTTGCTGGCGTGATCGACCTGGATGATGCGCTGGTCGATGCGGTCGACCGTCGAGGCGACCGGCGTCACCGCGACGCGGGCCGGATCGCGCAGCATCTGCTCGGCCAGTTCCGCGATGTCCTTCGGCATGGTGGCCGAGAAAAACAGCGTTTGCCGTTTGACCGGCAGCTTGGCGACGACTTTGCGGATGTCGTTGATGAAGCCCATGTCGAGCATCCGGTCGGCTTCGTCCAGCACGAGAAACTCCACCTGGCCGAGTTTCAATCCGTTGCTTTGAACGAGATCGAGCAGCCGCCCCGGAGTGGCGACCATGACCTCGACGCCCTGCATGACCGAGCGGACCTGACGTCCCATCGGAACGCCGCCGATGGCGAGGGCTGAAGTCAGACGCAGGTGGCGGCCATAGGCATTGAAGCTCTCGAGGATCTGACCGGAGAGTTCGCGGGTCGGGCTGAGCACCAGCACCCGGCAGCTCTTGGGCTGCGGCTTGATGCGGTTCTGCAGGATGCGGTGCAGGATCGGGAGAGCGAAGGCCGCGGTCTTTCCGGTGCCGGTCTGGGCAATGCCGACGATGTCGCGGCCGGTAAGAGCAAGAGGAATGGTTTGAGCCTGGATGGGCGTGGGAGTCAGGTAATTCTCTTCTGCAAGCGCACGCGAGATGGGATCGGCAAGGCCGAAATCCTGAAAGGAGGTCAAAAGGGTGGTTCTTTCCATCAAAAAAGGCAGGCGCCCGGCGGCATCGCCGGGAACGCGCGGAGGTGTCTGGAGACACCCGCGTGTTTGGGGCGTCGATTGGGTCAGCTAGATAAGGGCAAGCCAGAAACCGTTGAACGGGCTCAGAACACGCGGCTCGCGGTGACCCGATGATTCTCAGGGTCGTCACAGTCATATGGAGCAGGAACGCGGCGGTTTCAAGGTGAATTATGGCTTCGGCGGTGCCCCCGGAGCCTTCGGGCCGGAAATCCGTCCCCGCCTGCGGATGCGATGGTCGCCATTCGTGCAATATTTTTGGACATGCGGTGGGATTTGCTCAAAAAATAATCTGCTTGCTGCGCCTGTAGACAGGCCCGCTGGCTAAGGTTTGAGCGTGCGCGCCGCGGATGCCGGTGCCTGCGATGAATATCGTCAATTAAAATCAATACCTTAAGTGAAATTCGGGTGGTGGCACAGTTCTTGCGATTCCCTTGATGCAGGCGGCCGTGGGGCCGTTTCGCAGAGTTTGACGCCTGCGTCAGGGAGATGACAGCACATGACCAACGAATTGACTCACGCCATAGCCAAGCCGGTCAGCCGGCGCACCTGGCTGGCGGCAACCGCGGGCCTCGTTCTGGGTCTGACGGCATTTACCAACGCGAAGGCGGCCGACGACACCATCAAGATCGGCATCCTGCATTCGCTCTCCGGCACCATGGCGATCAGCGAGACCACGCTGAAAGACGTGATGCTGATGCTGATCGACGAGCAGAACAAGAAGGGCGGCGTGCTCGGCAGGAAGCTCGAGGCCGTGGTGGTCGACCCCGCCTCGAACTGGCCGCTGTTCGCGGAAAAGGCCCGCGAGCTGATCACCAAGGACAAGGTCAGCGTCGTGTTCGGCTGCTGGACCTCGGTGTCCCGCAAATCGGTGCTGCCGGTGTTCAAGGAACTGGACTCGATCCTGTTCTATCCCGTGCAGTACGAGGGCGAGGAGAGCGAGCGCAACGTGTTCTATACGGGCGCCGCGCCGAACCAGCAGGCGATCCCCGCGGTCGACTACCTCATGAAGGAAGAGAAGGTGAAGCGCTGGGTGCTGGCCGGCACCGACTACGTCTATCCGCGCACCACCAACAAGATTCTGGAAGCCTACCTGAAGTCGAAGGGCGTCAAGCAGGACGACATCATGGTCAACTACACGCCGTTCGGTCATTCGGACTGGCAGACGATCGTGGCCGACATCAAGACGTTCGGCTCGACCGGCAAGAAGACGGCGGTGGTCTCCACCATCAACGGCGATGCCAACGTTCCCTTCTACAAGGAGCTCGGCAACCAGGGCATCAAGGCGACCGATATCCCGGTCGTCGCGTTCTCGGTCGGCGAGGAGGAACTCGCGGGTCTCGATACCAAGCCGCTGGTCGGCCATCTCGCGGCCTGGAACTACTTCGAGTCGATCAAGACGCCGGCGAACACGGCCTTCATCAAGGAATGGCACGCGTTCACCAAGAAGCCGAACCGCACCACCAACGATCCGATGGAAGCGCACTACATCGGCTTCAACATGTGGGTGAAGGCCGTCGAGAAGGCGAAGTCGTTCGATCCTGACAAGGTGATCGAGGCGCTGCCCGGCATCAAGCAGGCGAACCTCACCGGCGGCATCTCGGAAATGCTTCCGAACCACCACATCACCAAGCCTGTGTTCATCGGCGAAGTGCAGGCCGACGGCCAGTTCAACGTGGTGTCGCCCGACGATCCGAAGAAGGCGAAGCTCGTGCCCGGCGACGCCTGGTCCGACTATCTGCCGGGATCGAAGGATCTCGAATCCGATTGGGTCAAGCTGAAATGCGGCAACTACAACACCGTGACCAAGAAGTGCGGCGGTCAGAGCTCCTGATCGAAGCCTGAATAGTACGGAAGGCGGCGCCGGTCGCGCCGCCTTCATCCTCCAGCCTGCCGGGGCTTCTCGTGATTTCCTTTCGCTTTCCCGCTTTGCCAGTGCGCCATCTGCACGCGGTTCGGATCGTGCTGGCGATTGTGCTGATCTCCGCTTTCGCGGTTCCGGCTCTTGCCGGACCTTTCGAGGATGCGGTCACCCAATTCAGCGAAGGATCGTTCGCCGATTCCGAAGAGGCCGTGACCAGGCTCGCCGCCACCGGCAATCCGATGGCCTCCGCGATAATCGGCGCGCTTCAGGACGAGCGGCTGTATGCCGACCCGGACGCGAAAAAAGTCTATCTCAAGAGCGCTGGCGGCAAGGTGACCGATGCGGTTACCGGTGCCGCCGTCGGCGATATCCCCGACAGTGCCAGCAAACTCCGTCTCAACAACAAGCTGCGTCGCGCGGTCGAAGCTGCGCTCGGCAGCCTGACCTTGCTGTCGCCCGATCCGGCAAAGCGGGTGCAGGCGGCGCAAACGGTTTTCAGGTCGCGGGATGTCGCGGCGCTGCCCGTCATCGACGGCGCGCTCAAGACGGAAACCAATCCGGCGGCGAAGCAGGCATTTGCCGAGGCGCGGGCCGCCATCCTGTTGATGTCCTCCGATGCGAGCGAAGCCGACAAACTGGGGGCCGTCGCGACGATCCGCGCCAGGGGCGATCAGGAGGCGCTGGCGCTGTTGTCGGGCATGCCGCCGGATCGGTCGGCCGCGGTGAAAGCCGCCGCCGCCGGCGCGGTCAGTGCCATCCAGCATAGTCTTGCATGGTGGTCGGCGGTGCAGAACGCCTGGTACGGCCTGTCATTGGGATCCGTGCTGCTGCTCGCCGCCATTGGGCTTGCCATCACCTTCGGCGTGATGGGCGTCATCAACATGGCGCATGGTGAGATGGTGATGATCGGAGCCTATGTGACCTTCGTGGTGCAGGACGTCATCCGCACCGGCTATCCCGGCCTGTTCGATTATTCGCTTCTGATCGCCGTGCCATCGGCCTTCGTCGTCGCCGGCGCCATCGGGGTGCTGGTCGAGCGTACCATCATCCGCTTTCTGTACGGCCGTCCGCTCGAAACATTGCTGGCGACGTGGGGCCTCTCCCTTGTGCTGCAGCAGGCTGTCCGCACCGTTTTCGGCCCGAACAACCGGGAGGTCGGCAATCCCTCGTGGATGAGCGGCGCGTTCGAGATCGGCCGGATTTCCATCACCAACAACCGGCTGTGGATCCTCTGTTTCACGCTGGCGGTGTTCGCCATTCTGCTCGCGATGCTTCGCTATACGAGCCTCGGGCTCGAGATGCGCGCGGTGACCCAAAATCGGCGCATGGCCGCCTCGATGGGGATTGCGACGTCTCGCGTCGATGCGCTGACGTTCGGTCTCGGCTCGGGAATCGCCGGCATCGCCGGTGTCGCACTGTCGCAGATCGACAACGTCTCGCCCAATCTCGGCCAGAGCTACATCATCGACAGCTTCATGGTGGTCGTGTTCGGCGGCGTCGGCAATCTCTGGGGCACGCTGGTCGGCGCGTTCACGCTCGGCATCGCCAACAAATTTCTTGAGCCGGTCGCAGGCGCCGTGCTCGGCAAGATCGCCATTCTGGTGCTGATTATCCTGTTCATCCAGAAGCGCCCGCGCGGATTGTTTGCGCTCAAGGGCCGGGCGGTGGAAACATGATGCCGCACATCCTCACCCGTTCGCTGGATCGCAGCGCGGCAATCTTTCTCACGATCGTCGCGGCGCTCGGCATTCTGATTCCGATGTCCAACCTGCTGCTGCCGGCCGGTTCGGCGTTGCAGGTGCCGACCTATCTGGTGGCGCTGTTCGGCAAATACGCGTGCTACGCGATCCTGGCGCTGTCGATCGACCTGATCTGGGGCTATTGCGGCATTCTGTCGTTGGGGCACGGCGCGTTCTTCGCGCTCGGCGGTTACGCCATGGGCATGTACCTGATGCGCCAGATCGGCAGCCGCGGCGTCTACGCCAATCCGGTCCTGCCGGACTTCATGGTGTTCCTGAACTGGCCGAAGCTGCCGTGGTACTGGTACGGCTTCGACAGTTTCTGGTTCGCGGCGCTGATGGTGCTGCTGGGGCCGGGCCTGCTCGCGTTCGTGTTCGGCTGGTTTGCCTTCCGTTCGCGGGTGACGGGTGTCTATCTCTCGATCATCACGCAGGCCATGACCTATGCGCTGCTGCTCGGCTTTTTCCGTAACGATTTCGGCTTCGGCGGCAACAACGGGCTGACCGATTTCAAGGACATCCTCGGCTTCAACGTTCAATCCGACGGAACGCGCGCGGCCTTGTTCATGGCGAGCTGCCTCGCGCTGATCGTCGCGTTCCTGATCTGCCGCGCGGTGGTGACGTCCAAATTGGGCAAGGTGCTTGTCGCCATCCGAGATGCGGAGTCGCGCACGCGTTTCCTCGGCTACAGGGTCGAATCCTACAAGCTGTTCGTGTTCACGCTGTCGGCCTGTATCGCAGGCGTTGCCGGCGCGCTCTATGTGCCGCAGGTCGGCATCATCAACCCGAGCGAATTCGCGCCGGGCAATTCGATCGAAGCCGTGATCTGGGTTGCCGTGGGCGGGCGCGGCACGCTGGTCGGCGCCGCGCTCGGCGCCATTGTCGTCAATTACGCCAAGACCGTCTTCACCTCCGGCGTGCTGGCGCCATACTGGCTGTTCATGCTGGGTGCGTTGTTCATTCTGGTGACGCTGTTGCTGCCGAAAGGGCTGCTCGGCACCCTCCATGCGTGGCGGGACGGGCGCAAGGAGCGGCCGCCGGCCGCCGACAACCGGAGCGCGGCTTTGGACGACGGGGGCATCGAACCCCATCCGGCGGAGTAAATCGATGGCTGTTCTCGAAACACGCGCCACCTCGGCGATGCTCTACCTCAGCGGCGTGCACGTCTCGTTCGACGGCTTCCATGCCATCAACAACCTGTCGCTGACGCTCGAACCCGGCGAGATGCGGGCCATCATCGGCCCCAACGGCGCCGGCAAAACCACGATGATGGACATCGTCACCGGCAAGACCCGGCCCGACGAGGGCGACGTGTTCTTCGATGGCACCACCGATCTCACCCGGCTCGACGAAACCCGGATCGCCGAACTCGGCATCGGGCGCAAATTCCAGAAGCCGACCGTGTTCGAAAGCCAGACCATCGAGGACAATCTTCGCCTCGCGCTGAACGTCGATCATCGTGTGCGCGGCACCCTGTTCTGGCGGGAAAGCAGGGCGGAGACCGAACGCATTGAACGTGTGCTGGAAACCATTCGCCTGACCGAGGCGCGCAACCGGCTCGCCGGCAGCCTGTCGCACGGCCAGAAACAGTGGCTCGAGATCGGCATGCTGCTGGCGCAGGATCCGAAGCTGCTTCTGGTCGACGAGCCGGTGGCGGGCATGACCGACGTCGAGACCCATCTGACCGCTGAACTGCTCAAGGAAATCAACCGCGACAAGACCGTCATGGTCGTCGAGCACGACATGACCTTCGTGCGCGAACTCGGCGTCAAGGTAACGTGTCTGCACGAAGGCTCGGTGCTGGCGGAGGGGACCATCGACCAGGTCTCGTCCAACGCGCGCGTCATCGAAGTGTATCTGGGGCGGTAAGCGATGACGAATGGCATGTCCGCTGTCGTCGTGCCCGGCCATGACGCAATTGCAGGGAGTGCGGCATCATGCTGAACGTCGAGAATATCAGCCTTTACTACGGCGCGGCGCAGGCGCTGCGCGGCGTCTCGATCGCCGCCGCGCCAGGCAAGGTGACCTGCGTGCTGGGCCGCAACGGCGTCGGCAAGACCAGCCTGTTGCGGGCGCTGGTCGGCCAATATCCGATCGCGTCCGGCTCGATCACATTCGACGGCGACGATCTCTCCGGCTTCAAGCCTTACGAGCGGGCGCGCAAGGGCATCGGCTTCGTGCCGCAGGGCCGGGAAATCTTCCCGCTGCTGACGGTGGAAGAAAATCTGAAAACCGGGTTCGCCCCGCTGAAGCGAAGCGCGCGTGTCATCCCGGATGACGTTTTTTCGCTGTTTCCGGTCCTGCAGTCGATGCTGGGCCGCCGCGGCGGCGATCTGTCGGGCGGCCAGCAGCAACAGCTCGCCATCGGCCGGGCACTGGTGATGCGGCCGAAACTGCTGCTGCTCGACGAGCCGACCGAGGGCATCCAGCCGTCGATCATCAAGGATATCGGCCGCGCCATTTCCTATTTGCGCAACCTCGGCAACATCGCCATCGTGCTGGTCGAACAATATCTCGATTTCGCCTGCGAACTCGGCGATCATTTCGCCGTCATGGACCGCGGCGCGGTGAAGTTCACCTGCGACCGCGGCAATCTCGATCCCGGTGCGATCAGCCGGGCCATGGCGTTGTAGGCGCGTTGTCAAACCGGACGTTTTGAGCGAGGCTTGGAAAACAAGAGGCTTGGGAAAACAAGAGGCTTGGGAAAACAAGAGGCTTGGGAAAACAATCGCGATCGACGCTGGTCGCGGCCGGGAGGAAAATGCGGATCGATACGACCGACACGGCATCGCGGGTTTTCGCGGCCAATCGCGCGCGAGGCACCGTTGCGTTCGAGGTGCGCGCCGTCGACGGCATGACGCGCCGCGGCGATCTGCATGAGTCCGGCTCGCTGCGGGTGCGATTTCCGTCACCGGAGGCGGCGGGATTGTCCGCGGTGTTCGTGAATACGGCCGGCGGCATCGCGGGCGGCGACCGCTTCGACGTCGACATCGCGGCCCGGGAGGGCGCGCAAGTGACGGTGACGACCGCCGCCGCCGAGAAGGTGTATCGCTCGCATGGGCCGTCCGCTCACCTCGATATCGCCTTGAAGGTGGATGCCGGCGCCCATCTGTCCTGGCTGCCGCAGGAAACCATTTTGTTCGACGACGCGCGCATCTCCCGCCGGATCGATATCGACCTCGCCGCCGACGCCTCGCTGTTGCTCTGCGAGATCGTGGTATTCGGCCGCACCGCCATGGGCGAACGGATGACCCACGGGAGCTTGACGGATCGCTGGCGCATGCGGCGCGGCGGCAAACTGGTGTTTGCCGAGACGGTGCGCCTTGACGGCGACATTGGGCGGGCTCTCGCCGGGCCAGCCGTTGCCAACGGTTGTGCCGCAACAGGCACGGCGCTGATCGTGCCCGGAGATGAAGCCGTCGTGACGCGCATCCGCGAATCGTCCGGTCTGTTTCGCGGCGAGGTCGGCATCTCCGCCTGGAGCGGTTTTGCGATGGCGCGCTTCTGCGCGCAGGATGGCGCGATGTTGCGCGCGGACGTGATGGCGGTTCTCCAGCGCGCCAGCGCCGTGCCGCTGCCGCGCCTTTGGCTCAATTGATTTTCGGCTCATTCATAGAGTGCCCGCATGAACCTGTCTCCTCGCGAAAAAGACAAGCTCCTGATTTCCATGGCCGCGATGGTGGCGCGCCGCCGGCTCGAGCGCGGCGTCAAGCTCAATCATCCCGAGGCAGTCGCGATCGTTTCGGACTTCATCGTCGAGGGCGCGCGTGACGGCCGCACTGTTGCCGAATTGATGCAGGCGGGCGCGCAGGTGCTCACGCGCGCCCAGTGCATGGACGGCATTCCGGAGATGATCCACGACATTCAGGTGGAGGCGACGTTTCCGGATGGTACCAAGCTGGTGACCGTGCATGAACCGATACGCTGACTCTTCCCCTCTCCCGCAAGGGGAGAGGATTAAGGAGCGCATGGCAATGATTCCCGGCGAACGTTTCATCAAGGACGGCGAGATCGAACTCAACGCGGGCCGCAAGACGGTGAGGCTGACCGTTGCCAATACCGGCGATCGCCCCGTTCAGGTCGGCTCGCACTATCATTTCTACGAAACCAATCCCGCGCTGAAGTTCGACCGCAAGAAAGCGCGCGGCATGCGGCTCGACATTGCGGCCGGCACCGCGGTGCGCTTCGAGCCCGGCCAGACCCGCGAGGTGCAACTCGTTGCGCTGGCCGGCAAGCGAACGGTCTACGGCTTTCGCGGCGACGTGATGGGGAAGCTGTGAGTTTCGTTCACCAAGGAAGCCGGCGTCATCCTGAGGTGCGCGCGTTCTTTCGCGCGCCTCGAAGGATGAGCCAAAAGCATATTGTTCGTCATCCTTCGCGGCTCGCCGCAGGCGCGGCTTCGCACCTCGGGATGGCGCCTCTCGCGAGTGGAGTTGGCTGATGTCCACCAAAATCTCCCGTTCGGTCTATGCGGACATGTTCGGCCCGACCACCGGCGATCGCGTGCGGTTGGCCGACACCGATCTCATCATCGAGGTTGAAAAGGATTTCACCGTCTATGGCGAGGAGGTGAAATTCGGCGGCGGCAAGGTCATTCGCGACGGCATGGGCCAGTCGCAGATCACAAACCGGCAGGGCGCGGCCGATACCGTCATCACCAACGCGCTGATCGTCGATCATTGGGGCATCGTGAAAGCGGATGTGGCGATCAAGGACGGCCATATCGCGGCCATCGGCAAGGCCGGCAATCCGGATATCCAGCCCGGCGTGACGATCGTCATCGGCCCGGGAACGGACGTGATCGCGGGCGAGGGAAAAATTCTCACCGCCGGCGGTTTCGACGCCCATGTTCATTTCATCTGCCCGCAGCAGATCGAGCACGCGCTGATGTCCGGCGTTACCTCGATGCTCGGCGGCGGCACCGGCCCCTCGCATGGCACCTTCGCCACGACCTGCACGCCCGGCCCGTGGCACATGGCGCGGATGATCCAGTCGTTCGATGCGTTTCCGGTCAATCTCGGCATTTCCGGCAAGGGCAATGCCTCCCGGCCGGCGGCGCTTGTCGAGATGATCAAGGCGGGCGCCTGCGCCATGAAGCTGCACGAGGACTGGGGCACGACGCCGGCGGCGATCGACAATTGTCTCTCAGTCGCCGACGACCACGACGTGCAGGTGATGATCCACACCGACACGCTGAACGAGTCCGGCTTCGTCGAGGACACGGTGAAGGCGTTCAAGGGCCGCACCATCCACGCCTTCCATACCGAAGGCGCCGGCGGCGGCCACGCGCCGGATATCATCAAGGTGGCGGGCCTGAAGAACGTGCTGCCGTCGTCGACGAACCCGACCCGGCCGTTCACCCGCAACACCATCGACGAGCATCTCGACATGCTGATGGTCTGTCATCATCTCGATCCGTCGATCGCCGAGGATCTCGCCTTCGCCGAAAGCCGCATCCGCAAGGAGACCATCGCGGCGGAAGATATTCTTCATGACCTCGGCGCGCTGTCGATGCTGTCGTCGGATTCACAGGCCATGGGGCGGCTCGGTGAAGTCATCATCCGCACCTGGCAGACCGCCGACAAGATGAAGAAGCAGCGCGGCGCGTTGCCGGAGGACAGGGGCAAGGACAACGACAATTTCCGGGTCAAGCGCTACATCGCCAAATACACGATCAACCCCGCGATCGCCCATGGCGTCTCGAAGCTGATCGGCTCGGTGGAGAAGGGAAAGCTCGCCGATCTCGTGCTGTGGTCGCCGGCGTTCTTCGGCGTCAAGCCGGATTGCATCATCAAGGGAGGCTCGATCGTGGCGGCGCCCATGGGCGATCCCAACGCCTCGATTCCGACGCCGCAACCGGTGCACTATCAGCCGATGTTCGCGGCGTTCGGCAAATCGCTGACGGCCTCGTCGGTGATTTTTTCATCGAAGGCTGCGGTGGCGTCCGGGCTCGGCAAGAAGCTCGGCGTCCGGAAGACGCTCTATCCGGTGTCGAACACCCGCGGCGGCATCTCGAAAAAAAGCATGATCCACAACGGCGCCACGCCGACTATCGACGTCGATCCGGAAACCTACGAGGTTCGCGCCGACGGCGAGCTTCTGACCTGCGCGCCGGCCGAGGTTCTCCCCATGGCGCAACGCTATTTCATGTTCTAAGGTCAGCCCCGGTATCCGAACACAAAGCAAGAACCGGGAGAATTTTCGTGATTTATGTCGTCGCAACCCTGACCGTGAAACCCGAGGCCCGCGCCGAACTGATTGCGGGCGCCAAGGCCTGCATCGTGGAGACCCGCAAGGAGCCGGGCAATATCGCCTACGACATGCACGAGAGCGTCAGCGATCCGACCAAGATGGTTTTTGTCGAGCAGTGGGAGAACGCGGAAGCGCTCGAGTCGCACCGCAAGGCCGAGCATTTCAGGGCGTTCGGGCGGATCGCTGCGGCATGTCTGAGCGCGCCGCCGAAGATCGAAGTCATCACGCCCGCAAGCGTCGACGTCCGATAGCCGGGAAGCGAACGGGAGAAACTCATGATCTATGTCGTCGCCACCACCCAGGTGAAGCCGGAGTCCCGCGACGCCTTCATCAAAGGCGCCAAGGAATGCATCGCCGCCACCCGGAAGGAGAAGGGCTGCATTTCCTATGAGAACCACACCAGCATCAACGACCCGAATCTGTTCGTCGTGGTGGAGCGCTGGGAAACACGCGACGATCTCAACGCCCACGGCCGCGCGCCGCACATGAAGGTGTGGCGGGAATATTCCGCGCCGCTCAAGGCGTCGCCGACCGTCATCGAGATCGTCAGCGACGGCAAGGTCGAGAAGTTCTGAAAGCGTGCCGACATGATCCGCGCGACGAACGTGCAGCCGCAACATCGCTGGGAGCAATCTCCGGCGGATAGCGTCGTGCTGGATTTCGACGGCCGGCACCGCCGGCGGGTCGCCATGACCGGGACGCGCGGGCTGGAATTCCTGCTCGATCTGGAAACGGCAACCGCGCTTCGCGGCGGCGATGCGCTCGTGCTCGATGACGGGCGGCTGATTGAGGTCGTTGCCGCACCGGAACCGTTGGCCGAGATTCGTTGCAAGGACGCGCATCATCTGGTGCGCGTCGCCTGGCATCTCGGCAACCGGCACCTGCCGACGCAGATCACCGCAAGAGGCCTGCGTATCCGGCGCGATCATGTGATCGAGGACATGGCGCGGGGACTCGGCGCGCGCGTCATCGAGATCGAGGCGCCGTTCGATCCGGAAGGTGGCGCCTACGCCGACGGGCATGCGGATGCCGCCGGGCATGACTCCGCTCACGCGCATTCGCATGATGCCCACGATCGTCGCCGCGGCGATCATGGCGGCCACGGACATTCGCATCGTCACCAACACACGGACCGTCACGGCCACTCCCATGCTCATGATCCCCGGGAGTAGAAGCACCAGCGCAGAGAGCGGCCCGATTTCCTCGGGGCCGGGCGATCCCGGCGAAACGGCCGCGCTGTACCGTTTGATGACGTGGCTTTCGCCGTCATTTCCGGTCGGGGCGTTCTCGTATTCGAGCGGACTCGAATGGGCGGTCGAGGCGGGCGACCTTCATGACGCGGCCACCCTGCGGGACTGGCTCGCGGCGATATTGAGCCACGGTTCCGGGTTTTGCGACGGCGTGCTTCTTGCGAATGCCCATCGCGCGGTTTTGTCCGCGGACGAGGCCGCGCTGGGTGAGGCGATCGAACTGGCGGGCGCATTCGTGCCGTCCCGCGAGCGGCATCTCGAGACGATGGCGCAGGGCCGCGCCTTCATGGACATTGCCTGCACGGCATGGAGCAGCGCGCGGCTCGAGCGGGTCATGGCGGACCGCGATCGCGCAATCGCCTATCCGGTGGCTGTCGGTATCGTCAGCGCGGCACACGGCATTGCGCTGGAGCAGACGCTGCACGCCTTCCTTCATGCGCTGGCGTCGAACTGGATCTCGGCGGGCGCGCGATTGATTCCGCTCGGGCAGACCGACAGCCAGCGGGTGCTCGCGGCGCTGGAGCCGGCCGTCGCGGCCGTCGCCGGGCGCGCGATCCACGCAACGCTCGAGGATCTCGGAAGCGCCACCTTCCGGGCCGATCTCGCCGGCATGCGTCATGAAACGCAATATACGCGGCTGTTCCGATCATGAGCATCGCCGGGAGCAGCCGCATCGGTCATTTGATTGTCTCCATCGAGGAAGGTTCGACATGAGCAAGAGTTCGCATGGCCCATTGCGTGTCGGCATCGGCGGGCCGGTCGGATCGGGAAAAACCGCGCTGATGGATCTGCTCTGCAAGAGCATGCGCGAGCGCTACGATATCGCCGCCATCACCAACGACATCTACACCCGGTGGGACGCGGAATTCCTGGTGCGCTCGGGCTCGCTGACGCCCGACCGGATTGCCGGCGTGGAAACCGGCGGCTGTCCGCATACGGCGATCCGCGAGGATGCCTCGATGAACCTCGCCGCCGTGGCGGATATGCGCGCCAAATTTCCCGGTCTCGATCTCGTCCTGATCGAATCCGGCGGCGACAATCTTGCCGCGACCTTCTCCCCCGAACTCGCCGATCTGACGATCTATGTCATCGACGTCGCCGCCGGCGACAAGATCCCATCGAAAGGCGGCCCCGGCATCACGCGCTCGGACCTGCTCGTCATCAACAAGATCGACCTCGCGCCCCATGTCGGCGCGTCGCTCGAAAAGATGGATACCGATGCGCGGCGCATGCGGGGCGAGCGGCCTTTCGTCATGACCAACCTCAAGAAGAGCGAGGGGCTCGACCGCGTCGTCGGCTTCATCGAGGCCAGGGGAGGCTTGGCGGCCGGGGCTCCATGATTTTGATGTGACGCGTCTTCTTGACGCGAACCGGTATCCGCTTCGCTCGAAAACGCCATAGCCGGGTTTCATTAACGATCTTGAAGAGTTACCCCGCGCATATGGAACCAGAGCGGCGCGGCGCGATTGACAATGCGACGACATCGCGGGGCGAGCGCAGCCGTTAATAACGTCGCCGGCCATAGTTGCGGATCAATGACAGCTCTCCCATTATTGGCAGTAACCGGATGCGCGCTGTTTTCAGGCTCCGGATGCGTCGATCGGATTTTCGGCGGCGTTACTTTCCTGATTTCCGAGTAGGCGAGTGGTTCGGCTAGGTTTCATCATTGGATTTGTCGCGATTGTCGGGGTTCTGCTCTCCGGCCTTGCGGCCTATCGCGCTCACGATCAGGAATTGACCATCGACCGGATCGCGCTGTCGCGGGCGATCGATGTCAACGCCAGTCTGGTTCAGGACCGCCTTATGGAGCGGGAATTGCTGGCGCGGGTCGCCTCGGGGCTTTTCCGGTCGCCATCCGTGGTGCGCGCCAACATGCTCGAACCGCTGCGCGCATCGATCTACGCCTTCAAGACCGATTTCGTTGTCGCCGGCTGGGTCGCACGTCTTCAGCCGAGCGAACTCCCGCAAGCGCACGCGGGACTGGTGGCCGCCGGATTTCCGAAACCGCAAATCCGGAGTTTTGACGACCAGCCACGCGATCCGGCCCCGCCCGACCAGCCGATCGACGTGTTGATGGATGTCGAGCCGCGGGACGCCGAGACGGTTGCATTTCCGGGGCGCTCGCTCGATCGGCAGCCGGTCCTGGGGCCGATGTTCGCGCGCGCGATGGAGGTCCGGACGTCGGTCGTGTCGGATCCGATCCATCTGCTGCGGCCGGACGGCCCGATCGGGCTGGTTCTCGCAACGCCGGTTTTCCAGGACGGGAAGGGCGCGCTGGCGGGCTTTGTGACGTTTTCCTACAAGCTGGCGTCGCTGATGCTGACGAACGATGAGATGTCGCTGTTTTCGGTTGTCCTGAAAGACCCGAGGAACGCGATGTCGGAATTGATTGCCGACGATCGCGGCAACGTGACGTCCCATCTCCGGGCCGCGGACGATCCGGCTCCGCTGGTGGTTCGGACGGTGACCTTCGGCGGGCGGGACTGGTCGCTCGGGTATTATCCGAAAACAAATGCCGCGCAGCGCGCGAGACGGCTGGCTGCCGTGGTCGCGGCGATCGGTTTCGCGCTGACCGCTATCCTTTGCGGTCTGTTCGGATATGTCGCCTACAACAACCTGCGGCTGAGCCGCGAAATCCAGGTTCGCATCGGGTTCGAGCGGCGTCTGACGGCCGTCATCGACGAGCTGAACCACCGGGTCAAGAACATCCTCGCCGTGATCCAGTCGATCGTCACCCGCACGCTGCGGCACGGATCCGACATCGATGTCGCGCGCGAGTTGCTGATCGGCCGGATCCACGCCATGTCGAACGTCGTTTCCCTGCTGAGCGAGAGTCAGTGGCAGGGCGTCAAACTGAAAGGTTTGTTCGAGGCGCGAGCTATCCCGAATGCCGATCGCATCGCTGTCAACGGACCGGATATCACCGTGAGTGCGCGCGCCGCGCAAAGTCTTTCGTTGCTGTTTTTCGAGCTGGCCTCGCATTCCGACGAAGGATTGTCGTTGGTCGGCAAGCACCCGCATATCGTCGCACACTGGCAGGTCGACGGCGAAGGCGAAGATGCCGCCTTTCATTTTCGATGGGAGGAATTCAACACCAGCGCCGCGACCCGTCGCGAGGACAGCGATTTCGGCATCATTCTGCTGGATCGCGTCGCGCCGGAAGCGCTGGGCGGTCATTCAAAGCGGTATTTCACCGACGTCAGTTACGTCTACGAACTTATCGCCCCGATGGATACCGTGGTCGATATGCCCGAGCGGGACCGCACGACGCAGATATCCGCACCCTTGACGTCGTCCCGATAAACACAGGACTCGATGAAGCAGGACGTCGGCATGCGCCGGCGTCCCGCTTTCACGCAGAGTTGTCGCTTCGCCCTCGGCTAGCGGCCGCCGATCACGGCCCGCACTGTATTGTCGGGCCCGAAGTCTCCGGCGCCATCGACATAGAGCAAGGCACTGAGTTTTGAACGCGCGCGATTGACGCGGCTCTTGATGGTGCCGACCGCGCAGCCGCAGATCGCCGCCGCATCTTCGTAGGAGAAGCCGGAGGCGCCCACCAGGATCAGGGCTTCGCGCTGATCCTGCGGCAGTTTGTCGAGCGCCACGCGAAATTCCTCGAACTCCAGATGCGCATCCTGACCCGGTTGCGATTTCAGCGTTTTGGCATAGCTGCCGTCCGCGTCCTCGACCTCGCGCCGCCGCTTGCGATAATCCGAGCGAAACAGATTGCGCAGGATCGTGAACAGCCACGCCGGAAGATTCGATCCGGGCTGAAACGAGTCGATGTTGGCGAGCGCACGGAGCAGGGTTTCCTGAACGAGATCGTCCGCCCGGTCGCCGTTACCGCTGAGCGAGATCGCAAACGCGCGCAGATTGGGTACCGACGCCAGAATGTCGTCGCGGAGTTGGTTTGTGAGAGGCATCAGTCCCTCCCGTCTTTTTTGTCGCCGGTGTCGCCCGTCTCACTCATCTGGGGTGGCGGAGGTTGTCCTGCATCCAGCTGCCGGATCAATTCTGCGAACCTGTCCGGAACGCCCTGTCTCACGACATCATCGTACATGGCGCGCAATTGATGCCCGATTCTGGACTGTATCTCGGCGTTCAGGCCGCCCCTGCTGGTTGGTGGCTTTGCATCTTTCATGACTTGTTCGCGCCTTCCCCGGATTTCAAGATATTGAAAAATCGCTAGATTTTCCTTCTTTCATCCCGCCTTGAGTGACCTGATGCCGGACTTAATGCGAAGCGGAAGGGAAAGTTCCTGCAATCGGGAACTTTTGTCATCGTGGGGCGTAGTCAGTCCGGCGGCGGGCCGGGTGCCTCCGCGATGCGTGCTCAAAAGGATCTCAAAAGGATGGAGTGGGGATGTCCCGATCACAGGTCGTTGCTGAACATTTGCCGCTGCTGCGACGGTATGCTCGTGCCCTGACAGGAAACCAGGCGTCAGGGGACGCCTATGTCGGAGCCATGCTGGAGGCATTGCTGCAGGATGCGACGCTGCTCGACGAGCGATATGGGCCGCGCGCCGGCTTGTTCCGGCTTTTTACCCGGATATGGAATTCGGTCTCGGTCAACGACGACGTCGATCCGGGACCGGTCGCGGTGCCGACGGAACGCCGCCTGACCGGTATCACGCCGCTGCCGCGTCAGGTCTTCCTGCTGCTGTCGCTGGAAGGTTTCTCCGAAGAAGAGGTCGCGTTCATCCTGCAGACCGATATCGGTGAAGTCCGCAATCTCAGCGGCATCGCCGGCCGCGAGATGGCTGCCGAAATCGCGACCGATGTTCTGATCATCGAGGATGAAACATTCATCGCGATGGATCTGGAGAGCCTGGTCAAGAATCTCGGACACAGTGTGATCGGCGTCGCGCGCACCCATGCCGACGCGATCGCACTGGCCAAGACCAGGAGGCCCGGTCTCATTCTGGCGGATATTCAACTCGCCGACGGAAGCTCCGGTCTGGACGCGGTCAACGAGCTTCTGCGCGCGTTCCAGGTGCCCGTGGTGTTCATCACCGCCTATCCCGAGCGCTTCCTCACCGGCGAGCGTCCCGAACCGGCCTTCCTGATCTCAAAGCCTTTCCAGCCGGCCATGGTCTCGGCGGTGGCGAGCCAGGCGTTGTTCTTCGAGCGGAATTCGCGCAACCGGACGCCGCGCGCCGCCGCATCCTGATTGCCGGGAACCGCGACCATCAACAAAGGCGGTCCGGATCGCATTCGGGCCGCCTTTGCTTTTGAGCCGAACCCCGAGCGCCGAAAACAAAGGAGCAAAAAAAAGGACGCGACCGGCATCGCCACGGTCGCGTCCTCACGTCACCGGTTGATCTGGGGCAGGGGGAAGACCGGCCTCCCGAATAACGCCGCGGCGCGAGAGACGTTCCGCGCCGGTCAAATTTTTTCCGACACGGTTAAGTGAACCCGTCGTTCCGAACCGCGTTATCTCCCCGGCGTTCTCATGCATATCTCCATCTGGCGATGCGCCAGTTTCGCCGCAGGCGAAAGCAGGGAATACGGGCGAGGCGGTCATGTCTCAAGTATCGACAGGAATTCTCGGCGGACTTGCGGTGGCGCTGACGCTTGGCGCGGTGCAGCTTGCATCCGGCCGCGATCTCGCTGGCGCGGCAGAGGCCACGAGGGCTGATGCCGCTTCCTCCCTGACGTCTTCGGCCGTCAATCGCGCCGTCAAATCCGATCGGGAAGCCGTTCAGCCGTCACGCGCGGAAAGCCGAACCGTTTCCATCCAGGTGGAGAGGCTGCCGGAAACATCGATCGTGATCCGCATTCCCGGCGCCTATCGTGTGGAGGCGCGTGACCGAGGGCTGAAGTCCAACACCGCCCCGGTGCCCGCGACGCAGGTCAAGCGCACGATCGCATGCGAGCCGGTGGTGAGCGTATTGACCGAGGTTGCCAAGCAACTTCAGCCGGGGCGTTGCGTGGCCTGATCCCGCACTCAGGTATTGTCGTCGCTCGTGCCGTCATCGGGCTCGCGGCGGCCGGCCAGCAATCCCAGCGCCAGCCCCCCGACGGCCAGGATCGGAATCAATTTTTTGACCCCGATCGCGCGGACGATCTGAATTCCCGCCGCCACCAGCATGGGGTCGGCGACCATCGTGCCCGCGGCGGATTTCGCGGCCTCGGCCGCGCGCTTTCTCATGGCGTTTCGTCGCACTTCGTACGTCGCGACCGAAATCAGCGTGACCAGAAAGAAGATCCCGGCCCCGGTCAGACACGCCTCGACCGGTCCGTAGCGCTGAAGAACGAATACGAATGCCGCCGCGCACAGGAACAGGATCGTGACGAAGGCCGCGACGACGGCCGCCCCTGCGAGCGACGTGAGCCGCAGAGCGTTGCCGGTACTCTCCTTGAGGCCGTCGATTGTTCGCTGAAACATAGATGCCCCGTTCAAATCGAAATCAATGGCTCGGAAAGCCGTCGCCGGCAGCGGCCGGGGCGGCCACGGCAAGAGCGCGCCCGCGCCGGCTGGATCGCTGAAATCAGCGCGCCGGGATTCCGGCGCCGAATCACCGGCGCCAAGTGACGCCGATCAGGAATCCCAGTCCGATCGCGAGCCCGACCGTGGCGAGCGGGCGCTGCTGGATCGCCTCCTCGAGCGTATCCTCGATGGTGGCGGCGGCGCTCTGGGCCGCCTCAATCGCGGCGTTGCCGCGCTCGGACACATCGGACATCACCGAATCCACATTCGCTCGCGCTTGCTTGTAGCCGCGGCGAGCCTGCTTCCTGGCGGTGCCGGTAAATGTATTGAGGGCGTCGGAGAGCTGATCGGTCAGTGCGGAGATGTCATTCTTCACGGCTGATAAATCCTTTTCGAAGCGTTCATAGGTTGCTTTATCCGTCAAATTCTTCATTTCGTTTTCACCATCGCTGCTTGACATCCAAAGCTCCTGAAACTGACGTGTGGGGTGTCAACGTGCCGTCGCGATCTATGTTCCCGAGGTGCAAAGCCTATTCGTCCGGCGGTTGCGGTGAATTCGTCGTTTTCAGATCGTCCCAGGCGATCAGTGCGACAATGAGAAGCGGTGATGACAGGAAGCCGCCCATCCGTAGCGATGGGGCCGACGATCGGGACGAAGTTGAGCGTGGCGGCGAGCCACCTCGGGTCAGGGGGCATGCGGCATCAACTCAACGGCTCGCTAGAGTCGGCCGAGCAGAAGCAGGATGAGGACGATAACCAGGATCGTGCCGACCAGGCCGGACGGGCCGTAGCCCCATGACGTGCTGTAACCCCAGCGCGGAAGCGCGCCGATCAGTATGAGAATGAGAACGACGACGAGTATGGTGCCCATGAACACAATCTCCGCAATACCGCCGGATCGCCGGAGTCGGTTATCGGAAGTCCGGTACGACTAATCTCCGCGGCCCGAAAAAGTTCCGTCGCGGGCTTGTGAGATTCGGGCGGGTCGACAGAGCCGAGTCCGCGCGACGGCCGCGCCAGGCCGATCGCGCGCGTGGTCGTCATCGGCATTATCTCACTCCTGAAATATCGCGCGGTGTTCTGACGCACGGCGGATGCTCAACAAAAAGCCCCGGCAGTTCACAGTGCCGGGGCTTTTCGCTGGGTATGTAGATCGGGTCAGCCGGCCGCTTTCGCTTCGCGCCGCCGCTCGGTGAGGATGTATTCGGTGTAGCCGTTGGGCTGCTCGCGGCCCTTGAACACCAGGTCGCATGCCGCCTTGAACGCGACGCCGTCGAATTTCGGCGCCATCGGCTTGTAGAGGGCGTCTCCGGCGTTCTGCTTGTCGACGACGACCGCCATGCGCTTCAGGGATTCCATCACCTGATCCCGGGTGACGACGCCATGATGCAGCCAGTTCGCCAGATGCTGGCTGGAGATGCGCAGCGTCGCGCGGTCTTCCATCAGGCCGACGTCGTGGATATCGGGCACCTTGGAGCAGCCGACGCCCTGGTCGATCCAGCGCACGACGTAGCCCAGAATGCCCTGGCAGTTGTTGTCGATTTCCTGCTTCACGTCGTCCGGCGCCCAGTTCGATTGCGACACCGGGACGGTGAGGATGTCGGACAGTTTTGCGCGCTGTCCGCCGGCCTTCAGCTCCTGCTGACGCTTCAGCACGTCGACCTGATGATAATGCAGCGCATGGAGCGTCGCCGCGGTGGGTGAGGGCACCCACGCGGTCGTCGCACCGGCCTGCGGATGGCCGACTTTTTGCGCCAGCATGTCCGCCATCTTGTCCGGGGCAGCCCACATGCCCTTGCCGATCTGCGCGTGGCCGGGCAGGCTGTCGATCAGGCCCATATCGACGTTCCAGTCTTCATAGGCCTTGATCCAGGGCTGCGCCTTCATCTCGTTCTTGCGGATCATTGGACCCGCTTCCATCGAGGTGTGGATTTCGTCGCCGGTGCGGTCGAGGAAGCCGGTATTGATGAAGCAGATGCGCTTCGATGCGCTCTGGATGCACGCCTTGAGGTTGACGGTGGTGCGGCGCTCCTCGTCCATGATGCCGACTTTCATGGTGTCGGCCGGCAGCCCCAGCATCTTTTCGACGCGGGCGAACACGTCGCAGGTCAGCGCGACCTCGTCCGGGCCGTGCATTTTCGGCTTGACGATGTAGACCGAGCCGGTCCGGCTGTTGGGCGTCTTCGAGCCGCCCTTGAGGTCGTGCATCGCGAGCAGACCCGACACCGCCGCGTCGAGCAGGCCTTCCGGGATCTCCCGGCCCTTGTCGTCGAGTACCGCATCGGTGAACATGTGATGGCCGACGTTGCGCATCAGGAGCAGGCTGCGGCCGTGCAGCGTGATCTCCTTGCCGTCGGGCGCGGTGTAGACGCGGTCGGCGTTGAGGGCGCGGGTCACGGTCCTGCCGCCCTTCTCAAAAGTGTCCTTCAGCGTGCCGTTCATCAGGCCGAGCGTGTTGCGATAGACCAGCACCTTGTCCTCGGCGTCGACGGCGGCGACGCTGTCCTCCATATCGAGAATGGTGGAGACGGCGGCTTCGAGGATCACGTCGGCGACACCGGCCGCATCGTCCTTGCCGATCGGATGGCTGCGATCGACGCGGATGTCGATGTGCATGCCGTGGTTCGCCAGCAGGATCGCGGACGGCGCGCCCGCGTCGCCCTGATAGCCGGCGAACTGCGCTTCCGACTTGAGGCCGGTGGCGTTGCCGCTCTTGAGCTTGGCCGACAGGTGGCCGTTGATGACGCTGTAGGCGGTCACATCGCTGTGGCTGCCGCCGGCGAGCGGCGCGGCGGAGTCGAGAAACGCCTTGGCCCTGGCGATCACCTTGCCGCCGCGCGCCTTGTCGTAGCCCTTGGCCTCGTTGGCGTCGTGCGGAATCGCATCGGTGCCGTAGAAGGCATCGTAGAGGCTGCCCCAGCGCGCATTGGCGGCGTTGAGCGCGTAGCGCGCATTGGTCAGCGGCACCACGAGCTGCGGCCCGCAGATTTTCCCGATCTCGTCGTCGACGTTGGCGGTTTCGACCGCGTGGGTCGCGGGCTCCGGCCGCAGATAGCCGATCTCCTTCAGGAACGCCGTATAGGCATTCATGTCGAACGGCTTGCCCTTGCCGGCGCGGTGCCAGTCGTCGATTTTGGCCTGCAGCGTGTCGCGGACCGCCAGCAGTTCGCGGTTTTTCGGTCCGAGGTCGCGGACGATCGCGGCCAGGCCGGCCCAGAAAGCGTCCGGCGCGATGCCGGTCTGCGGAGTCGCTTCCTTCGCTATGAAGTCGAACAGGACGGGAGCGATCTTCAGTCCGTGGGCGTCAATTCGAGGCATGTCAGGATTTCTCACGAGAGCGGCGTTGATCTGATGCTTGCAGGGATAAGCAATGAATTGCCGGAAAATGCGGCGTTCAGGGCGTTCTTTTAGCGCCAAAGCCGCCCCCATGAGAAGGGCCTTCCGCGGCGTCGAACTGGCGCAAAACAGGCCAGCGGCGCGCGCCGCGGCCTGTGGCGGCGCCGTTTCGCGGTTCCGAGCGGCGGGCCGGCTCAGATATTGGCGGCGAGATCGGTCAATTCGTCGAACACGATCCCGGTCCCGATCAGCATCCGTTCGACCTCGTCGGCGGCATCGGACACCGTGCGCGATGACGTATCGATCGTCAGCTCCGCGGCCTCGGGCGGCTGATAGTCGTTGCCGATGCCGGTGAAGCGATGCAGCGCGCCCGCGCGCGCCTTGGCATAGTGGCCCTTGGGATCGCGGCTCTCGCAGACATCGGCCGGCGTCGCGACGTGAATTTCGCGGAAAGCGCTGTCGGCGATACGGCGCGCGGCCGCGCGATCCTCGCGCGCCGGCGAGACGGCGGCGACGATCGCCACATGGCCGTTGCGCGCGAGATGCGTCGCGACCTCGGCGAGGCGGCGGATGTTTTCGGCGCGGTCCTGCGGCGAGAAGCCGAGATCGCCGTTGAGCCCGGCGCGCAGCGTGTCGCCGTCGAGCAGGATCGGCGAGCCGCCGCGGCTGAACAGTTTGCGCTCCAGCGCGCGCGCCAGGGTGGACTTGCCCGAGCCGGGCAATCCCGTCAGCCAGACCACCGCGCCGTTGTGACGGTAGCGTGCCGACCGCTCGTCCAGCCGCAGTGCGGATTCGACAGGCACGATATCGACGGGGACCGCGCGCTGTCCGGCATCGACGCTGAGCACGAGACCGCCGCCGGCGATGCGGCCCTGGACCTCGATCACGAGGCGGCCGGTGCGCGGATTGTCGACATAAGGATCCGCGGCGAGCGGCTGCGCCAGCGAGATGTCGATTTCGCCGACGTGGTTGCGCCCGATCGCCTTGGTCTCGGTGCTCGACAACTCGCCGGGGTCGATGGCTTTTTCGATCGCCACGACGGTCGCGCGCGTTTCCTTGTTGCCGAGCCGCAGCAGAATGGTCGCGCCGGTCGCCAGCGGCGATTCATGCAGCCAGAAAATGCGCGCGCGAATCCGCCGCGTGTCGCGCGGCGCCGATCCAACATGGGCGATGACGTCGCCGCGCTCGAGGAACAGTTCGCGGTCGAGCGTGATGCCGACCGATCGCCCGGCGCTCTGCGCGCCGGATGGGGTCGCGGGCCAGCCTTCGACGCTGCGGATTTTTGCGATCTTGCCGGCCGGCATGATGACGATCTCGTCGCCCGCGCTGAGGCTGCCGGACTCGATGCGGCCGGCGACAATGCGGCGGTCGTCGAATTTGTAGATCGCCTGAACCGGAAGACGCAGCGCCAGCGTATCGAGCGGCCGCGCCGGCTCAAGGGCGTCGATGGCGTCGACCACGGTCGGGCCGTTGTACCAGCCGATCCGTGCCGTGCGCTCGGCCACGCCGTCGCCGTCGCGCGCGGAAATCGGGATCACCGCCGTCGGCGCGATGCCGAGGCCGGTCAGATGCGCGGAAATCTCGTCGCGGATGGCGTTGAAGCGCTGCTCGCTGAATTCGACGCGGTCCATCTTGTTGACGACGACGGCCACCTGTTTGACGCCGAGCAGATGCAGCAGATAGCCGTGACGGCGGGTCTGGTCGCGCACGCCTTCCAGCGCGTCGATGATGAGCACCGCGCCGTCGGCCTGCGAGGCGCCGGTAATCATGTTGCGCAGGAATTCGGCGTGGCCGGGCGCGTCGATCAGCACCACGTCGCGCGAACGGGTGCGGAAGCGGATCTGCGTGGTGTCGATGGTGATGCCCTGGTCGCGCTCGGTCTGCAGCGCATCGAGCAGGAACGACCACTCGAACGGCATGCCGCGCCGCGCGCTGACGGCTTTCAGCATTTCGAGCTTGCCGTCGGGCAGGCTGCCGGTTTCGTGCAGCAGGCGTCCCACCAGCGTGGACTTGCCGTGATCGACGTGGCCCACGATGACGATGCTGACCTGCGGCCGGGTGGTGCCGTTCGGCGTGGCGAGGGCGGGCGCGGAAGCGATTTTCGGAACGATCATGTTCATGACTGCGCTCGATTTTCCTAGAGATAGCCGGCGACGCGAAGCCGCTCGAACGCGTCCTCGGTCTCATGATCGAGCGCACGCCCCGCGCGTTCGGGAATCTTGGTGCCGTCGAGTTCGATCAGGATGTCGTCGATGTTCGCGGCGTTCGAGGCGACGGGGAAGGTGATGTCCGAATCGCCCAGCGAGCGGTAGCGCTTGCCGTTCTTTGCGAGATACAGCGGGATGATCGGAATGTTCTCGCGCCGGGTGTAGGCCCAGATGTCGGCTTCGGTCCAATGCAGGATCGGATGAATGCGCAGATGCGCGCCGGGCGGCGGCGAGGCGTTGAACTGGTCCCAGAATTCCGGCGGCTGGTCGCGGACGTCCCATCCGCCCTCGGTGCCGCGCGGCGAGAACACGCGCTCCTTGGCGCGGGTGGCTTCCTCGTCGCGGCGGATGCCGGCGATCAGCCCGTCAAAACCGTATTTGGTCAGCGCCATCTTGAGGCCTTCGGTCTTGCGCGCGGCGGAACGCGCCGCGGGCGGCAGCGTCGGATCGACCGCATCGATCGGCGGGCAGGGCTCGACGCGCAGATCGAGATTCCATTCCTTCGCGTAGCGCTCGCGGAACGCATACATCTCCGGAAATTTCTTGCCGGTGTCGACATGCAGCGCCGGGAATGGCAGGTGGCCCAGGAAGGCCTTCCGCGCCAGCCAGATCATCACGTTGGAGTCCTTGCCGAGGGACCAGAGAAGCGCGAGCTTCTTCAGCCGCGCGAACGCCTCCCGGAGAATGTAGATGCTCTGGGCTTCCAGGGCGTCGAGGTGATCCATTCCAGGCTGCATGGCCTGCTCCTTGCTTGGTGCGCGATGAGCGGCCGGAGCGGTGAACAGCGGTCGTTCGGACTGCGGGTTTTGCGGGGTGAGAAGATGCATCTCTTGTGCGCGGCGTTCAGAGAACAAAAGTTCTGGACTTTCATGTCCGCATAGAAGAAATAATTTTCTATTTAGCGGCCTTGCAAGATACATAAATAGAAAATAATTTCAGTCAACCCCGGAGACGGGGGACGGAGCGTTCCATGAAATTCCTTCCGATCTTTCTCGACCTGCAGTCCGGCCCGATCCTTCTGATCGGATCGGGCGAGCTGGTGCGCGCAAAGCTGCGGCTGTTGCTCGCGGCGGAGGCACGGGTTCGCTGGCATGCGACCGATGGCGACTATGCGGTTGCCGGTCTCGATGCGGCTACCGCGTCGCGCATCGCGCATGTCGAGAACGATCCGCGCGTGGCCGATCTGACCGGCGTGATCGCCGTGCTCTGCGCCGGTGCCGGCGACGTCGGTATCGCGGTTGCGGCGCGGGCCCGCGCGGCGGGGCTGCCGGTCAACGTCATGGACGATCTCCAGCATTCGAGTTTCATCTTTCCGGCGATCGTCGATCGCGGCGATGTCGTGGTGGCTGTCGGCACCGGTGGCGCCTCGCCCGTGGTGGCGCGTCGCGTGCGCGAGCGCATCGAGGCATCGTTGCCCGCCAGAATCGGCGATCTGGCCGCGTTCGTCGGCCGCTGGCGCAAAAGCATTCACGCGCGCATTCCCGAATTTCCGCTGCGCCGCCGCTTCTGGGAGCGCGTGGTCGATGGTCCGATCGGCGCGTCGGTTCTGGCGGGCCGCATCGATGAGGCGGAAGCCTCGTTGAAGACCATTTCCAATCCGTCCGCCTATGCCGGCGCGCAAGCGCCCGGGCAGGTCGAAGGCCGCGTCACGCTGGTGGGAGCGGGCCCCGGCGATCCGGATTTGCTGACGGTGAAAGCGCTGCGCGCGCTGCAGGATGCCGACATCGTGTTCCATGACGAACTGGTGTCCCCCGGGATTCTCGACCGCGCCCGGCGCGACGCCGCGCGGGTGCCGGTCGGCCGCCGCGTCGGCAAACCCGGCATCGGACAGGATGCCGTCAACCGCCTGCTGATCGATGCGGCGAAGTCGGGGCAGCGCGCCGTCCGCCTCAAGGGCGGCGATCCCTTCATGTTCGGCCGCGGCGGCGAAGAGGTCGAAGCGCTGCGCGACGCCGGAGTTGCCTATTCGATCATTCCCGGCATCAGCGCCGCGTTCGGCGCGGCCGCGGAATCCGAGGTGCCGCTGACCTTTCGTCATGAAGCGCGGCGCGTCACCTTCCTCACCGCGCATCGGGCGCGCGATGCCGAGACGGTCGACTGGTCGGCGCTGACCGACATCAAGATGACCGTGGTCGTGTACATGGGCATCACCGCCGCTCACGCGATCCGCGACGGCCTGCTGGCGGCCGGCCGCTCGCCGGACGCGCCGGTCGGCGTGTTCGCGCGCGCCACGCGGCCCGATGCGGTCTCCGTTGTCGGCACGCTGGATCGGCTGCCCGCGCTGGTCGGCCAGATCGACGGCGGCCCTGCGCTGCTTGTGATCGGCGACGTCGTTTCGCACTCCGCGCCATGGCGCAATTCCAACTTCAATCAGTGGATATCCGAACTCCAGGTGGCTGCCGAATGACCTCTCCGCTCGAACAGAAAAAAATCAAGATCGCCGGGCCGTCCGTCGTCACGGCCAACCGGACCTGGGACGGCGTGGTGATCTACCGCACCGCAAGCCAGGGCTGGTCCACCGATCTCGCGGAAGCCGCGGTGGCGCGAACCGCTGACACGGCGCGCGAGTTGCTCGCCGAGGCCGGCGCCGACGATGTCGGCGCGGTCGGACCCTACATCGCGCCCGTCGTGGTCAGCGACGCCGGCCGGATCGAGCCGGGCAACCTGCGCGAGCGGATTCGCCTCGACGGCGTCACCATTCCGCTGCTGCCGGTCGCGGTCGCAGCCTGAAGGTTGAAATCCCATGTACGCCTACGACGATATCGATCGCACGCTGCTCAGCGAGCGCGTGTCCGAATTCCGCGATCAGGTGAAGCGCCGCCTGTCGGGTGAACTCACCGAAGACGAATTCAAGATGCTGCGGTTGCAGAACGGCGTCTATCTGCAACTGCATGCCTACATGTTCCGCGTTGCCATTCCCTACGGCACGTTGTCGTCAAAACAGTTGCGGCGGCTCGCCCATGTGGCGCGGACCTACGACCGCGGCTACGGACACTTCACCACGCGGCAGAACATCCAGTTCAACTGGATCAAGCTCGCGGAATTGCCCGACGCGCTGGCCGATCTCGCGGAGGTCGGCATCCATTCGATGCAGACCAGCGGCAACAACACCCGCAACGTCACATCCGATCAATGGGCCGGCGTGGCGCCGGGAGAAATCGAAGACCCGCGCATCTGGTCGGAGATCCTGCGGCAGTACACCACGCTGCATCCGGAATTCTCCTTCCTGCCGCGAAAATTCAAGTTCGCGATCACCGCGTCGAAGCACGATCGCGCCGCCATCAAGATTCACGACGTGGGCTTGCGGCTGCACAGGAACGACAAGGGCGAGACCGGGTTCGAGGTTCTGGTCGGCGGCGGTCTCGGCCGCACGCCGTTCCTGGCCAAGACCATCCGGCACTTCGTCCATGGGCATGACCTGCTGAGCTATGTCGAGGCGATCCTGCGCGTCTACAACCGCTACGGACGCCGCGACAATATCTACAAGGCCCGCATCAAGATTCTCGTCCACGAACTCGGCGCCGACAAGTTCGCGCAGGAGGTCGAGGAAGAGTGGCGGCAGATGGACAAGCGCGTGCTGACGCTGACCGACGCCGACATCGAAAATGTGCGTTCGCGCTTCAGCTATCCGGCCTACGAGAACGTGCCGCATATGCCGGACGAATTGAAGGCGGCGGCGCACGACGCGCGCTTCGATGCCTGGCGGAAAAATTCCGTCGCGCCGCACAAGGTGCCCGGTTACGCCATCGTTACGCTGTCGCTGAAGCCGGTCGGCATGCCGCCCGGCGATGCGACCGCGGAGCAGATGGACGCCATCGCCGATCTGGCCGACCGTTATTCGTTCGGCGAGATTCGCGTCGGCCACGAGCAGAACCTCGCGCTGCCGCATGTCGCCAAGCGCGATTTGCCGGCGCTGTGGCGCGCGCTGGACAAGATCGGCGTGGCGACGCCCAACGTCAATCTCGTCACCGATATCATCGCCTGTCCCGGTCTCGACTATTGCTCGCTCGCGAACGCGCGCTCGATCCCGATCGCGCAGGAGCTGACGCGCCGATTCGCCAACCACGAGACCGCCAGCCTGATCGGCCGGCTGCATGTCAACATTTCGGGCTGCATCAATGCCTGCGGCCATCATCACGTCGGCCATATCGGCATTCTCGGCGTCGAGAAGAACGGCCAGGAAGTCTACCAGATCACCATCGGCGGCCGGGCCGACGAGAACGCCGAACTCGGCAACCTGATCGGACCCGCGGTGCCCTACGACGACGTGGCCGATGTCGTGGAGGATATCGTCGAGGCCTATCTCGCGCTGCGCGAGGGCCCGGACGAATTGTTCATCGACGCCGTCAAGCGATTGGGCGTCGAGCCTTTCAAGGAGCGTGTCTATGCCACTCGTTAGAAACGAAAAGATCGCCGTCGACGATTTCGTCCGCGTCGCGGACGATGCGGAGATACCGGCGGCGGGCAATGTCCTGATTCCGGTCGCGCGCTTTCTGGAAAACGCCGAGGCGCTGTTGCGGCGGGACGGCAAGGTCGGCGTGATCCTGCCCAACAATCGCGATCCGGACGATCTGGAATCCTATCTCGACAGGCTTGCGCTGATCGCGCTGGTGTTCCCCACCTTCCGCGACGGCCGCGCTTACAGCCAGGCGCGGCTGCTGCGCGAGCGTTACAGCTATGACGGCGAACTGCGCGCCACCGGGCAGGTCTTGCGCGACCAGTTCGTGTTCATGATGCGCGCTGGCTTCGATGCTTTTGAAGTGAAGAAGGACAGCGACGCGCTTGCGTTCGAGGAAACCATCAAGCGCTATTCGGTGTTCTATCAGCCGACTGCCGACGGCCGCTTCACCGCATTGCGTCTGCGGTTGTTCCGGCCCTATGCGGCGGCATCGCGGTGATCCTCATGGCGGAGCCGGCACCGGTGACGGATGTTGGACGGCCGTCCGCGGCCGGGTTGAATGACGCGCTGCGCGAGGCTTCGCCGGCCGAGGTCATCGCCGCCGCGTTGCGGGCGGTCGGGCGGGATCGGCTGGCGCTGGTGTCGTCGTTCGGCACGGAATCGGCGGCGCTCCTGAAAGTCATGGCGGACGTCGATCCGGCCATTCCCGTGATCTTCCTCGATACCGGATGGCTGTTCGAGGAGACGCTGGCCTATCGCGACACGTTGATCGCGGCGCTTGGCTTGACGGATGTTCGCTCCATTCAGCCGTCCGAGGATACGCTCAGGCGCGAGGATCCCGATCGCGAATTGTGGTTCTCCGATCCCGATGCCTGCTGCCGCATTCGCAAAGTCGAGCCGCTGGCGCGGGCGCTGAAGCCGTTCGGCGCGTGGATCAACGGACGCAAGCGGTTTCAGGGCGGCCTGCGTGTGGACATTCCGGTGGTCGAGGATGATGGCGCCCGGCTGAAGTTCAATCCGTTCGCCAATGTCACGCCGCAGGATATCGCGGCGATTTATGCGACGGCGAAGCTGCCGCCGCATCCGCTCGTTGCGTCGGGCTTCCGTTCGGTCGGATGCATGCCGTGCACGAGCCGCGCCGACGCCGGCGATGAAGATGCGCGCGCCGGCCGCTGGCGCGGCAGAGGCAAGACGGAATGCGGCATCCATACGATGAAGGTTTCCTAGCATCCCGATTCCGAAATGCATCCTGCGGACTCGCAGAGAAAATTACCGAAGTTCTGAACCATCACACGAGAACAGCGACGCTGCATCGGCGGAATCATTGAAAGGTGGTTTCGTTGACTTCACGGCTTGAGTTCACGATTTTCGACCGCGCGCTTTTTGACGACGATCACGTTGTTCAATCGCATGGAGATCACGATGCATCGACATATTATCGCAATTGCCGCGGCGCTGACCTGGGCAACCTCTGCCTTCGCCGCCGACGTGTCCTTACTCAACGTGTCCTACGATCCGACCCGCGAACTCTATGTGGATTTCAACAAGGCGTTCTCCGCGGCCTATCTGAAGGAAACCGGGAAGACCGTCGAGATCAAGCAATCCCACGGCGGCTCCGGCTCGCAGGCGCGCGCCGTGATCGACGGCCTGCAGGCCGATGTGGTCACGCTGGCGCTGGCGTATGACACCGATGCCATCGCCAACAAGGGCCTGCTGGCGAAGGACTGGCAGAAGCGGCTGCCGCAGAACTCCGCGCCCTATACCTCGACCATCGTGTTCCTGGTGCGCAAGGGCAATCCGAAAGGCATCAAGGACTGGGACGATCTGATCAAGCCGGGCGTCGCCGTCATCACGCCGAACCCGAAGACGTCGGGCGGCGCGCGCTGGAATTATCTCGCGGCGTGGGGGTATGCGCTCAAGAAATACGGCTCGGCCGAGAAGGCGAAAGCGTTCGTGGCGGACCTCTACAAGAACGTGCCGGTGCTCGATACGGGGGCGCGGGGATCCACCGTGACCTTTGTCGAACGCGGGGTCGGCGATGTGCTGCTGGCCTGGGAAAACGAGGCGTTTCTCGCCCAGCGCGAATTCGGAAAAGACAAGTTCGAGATCGTCGCACCGTCGATTTCGATTCTCGCGGAGCCGACGGTCGCCGTCGTCGACAGCGTTGCCGACAAAAAAGGCACCCGCGCCGTCGCGGAAGCCTATCTGAAATACTGGTACACCAGGGAAGGTCAGGAAATCGCCGCGAAGAATTCCTATCGTCCGCGCGATCCGGAGGTGGCCAAAACGTATGGAAAATCCTTCGCAAAGGTCGATTTGTTCACGATCGATGAGGTGTTCGGCGGCTGGACCAGGGCGCAGAAGGAACACTTCGGCGAAGGCGGCGTTTTCGACCAGATTTACAAGAACTGACCCGACCGAAATCTGACGAGGATCATTTGTGAGCGGGGGAATGCGACGAAACACGCTGCCGGGGTTCGGTCTCACCATGGGCCTGACCCTGACATGGCTGTCCGTTATCGTATTGATCCCGCTGGCAGGTCTGTTTCTGAAGACGCTGGAACTTGGTCCTGAGCAGTTCTGGGGCATCGTGACCAGCCGCCGCACGCTCAATGCCCTGAGGCTGTCGTTCGGCCTCGCGTTCGGCGCGGCGCTGGTCAATCTCGTCATGGGCATGGTGATCGTCTGGGCGCTGGTCCGCTATCGTTTTCCGGGCCGCAGGCTGTTCGATGCCATCGTCGACATCCCCTTCGCGTTGCCGACGGCCGTGGCGGGTGTCGCGCTCACCTCGCTGTTCGCGCAGAAGGGCTGGCTCGGTGCGCCGCTGGCCGATCTCGGCATCAAGGTCGCGTTTACGCCGCTCGGCATTTTCGTCGCGATGATCTTCATCGGAATCCCGTTCGTCGTGCGCACGGTGCAGCCGGTCCTGATCGATCTCGACAGCGAGATCGAGGAGGCGGCGGCAAGTCTCGGCGCCAGCCGCTGGCACATCGTCTCGCGGGTCATCCTGCCGAGTCTCGCGCCGGCGATGCTGACCGGATTCGCGCTCGCCTTCGCGCGCGCGGTCGGGGAATACGGCTCGGTGATCTTCATCGCGGGCAACCTTCCCAATGTGTCCGAGATCGCGCCGCTGCTGATCGTCATTCGCCTGTCGGAGTTTCGCTATGCCGATGCGACGGCGATTGCCGTGGTGATGCTGGTTGCTTCGTTTTTGATTATCTTCGCGGTCAACCGCATGCAGCGGTGGACGCAAACTCGCATTCCCGCGCATTGAGGGCCGCCGCATGACCATGGAGCAGGCCTTGCCGCGCTACACCGATGCTTCCGGCCGGAGCGGCCGCAAGGCCGTTACGGCGCGTGCGCTTCGGCGCGATCCGCGCACCGAGCCCGGTCCGGTCCGCTGGATCGTCATCGGGCTTGCAGTCTCGTTCCTGTCGGTCTTTGTCGTGCTGCCGCTGATCGTGGTGTTCGCGCAGGCCTTCGGCAAGGGAATCGGCGCCTATCTGTCGGCGCTGGCCGATCCGGAAGCGCTGTCGGCGATCCGGCTGACGCTATGCGTCGCCGCGCTCTCCGTCGCGCTCAACCTGGTATTCGGGCTGGTCGCCGCGTGGGCGATCGCCAAATTTGAATTCACCGGCAAGACGGTGCTGATTTCGCTGATCGACCTGCCGTTTTCGGTCAGTCCGGTCATCGCGGGCCTCGTTTTCGTGCTGCTGTTCGGCGCGCAGGGCTATTTCGGGCCGTGGTTGCAGGCCAACAACATTCACGTCCTGTTCGCGCTGCCCGGCATCACGCTGGCGACCGTATTCGTGACATTTCCATTCGTGGCGCGTGCGCTGATTCCGCTGATGCAGGAGCAGGGCACGCAGGAAGAGGAAGCGGCGCTGTCGCTCGGTGCGTCCGGCCTCCAGACGTTCTTCCGCGTCACCTTGCCCAATATCAAATGGGGCCTGCTCTACGGCGTGCTGTTGTGCAACGCGCGTGCGATGGGCGAGTTCGGCGCGGTGTCGGTGGTCTCGGGTCATATCCGCGGCGAGACCAACACCATGCCGCTGCTCGTGGAAATTCTTTACAATGAATATCAGTTCGTGACGGCATTCGCGATCGCGTCGCTGCTGGCCATGCTGGCGCTGGTCACGCTGGTGGTCAAGACGCTTCTCGAACGCCGCCTTGATGAAGGACAGGGATCATGACGATCGAGGTCAGGAATCTGGTCAAGCGGTTCGGTGCTTTCGCCGCGCTCGACGATGTCGATCTCAGGGTCGCAAAGGGCGAGTTGCTGGCGCTGCTCGGCCCTTCCGGTTCGGGCAAGACCACGCTGCTGCGCATCATCGCCGGCCTCGACTGGCCCGATGCCGGCGAAGTTTTGATCGACGGTCAGGATGTGCTGACGCGCGGCGCGGGCGAGCGTCACGTCGGCTTCGTATTCCAGCACTATGCGCTGTTCCGCCACATGACCGTGTTCGAGAATGTCGCGTTCGGCCTGCGCGTGCAGCCGCGCGCGGTCCGCAAGAGCGAGCAGGAGATCCGCGCGCGGGTCAAGGAATTGCTCGATCTCGTGCAACTCGACTGGCTGGCGAAGCGCTATCCGAGCCAGTTGTCCGGCGGGCAGCGCCAGCGTATCGCGCTTGCGCGCGCCCTGGCGATCCGGCCGCGCATCCTGCTGCTCGACGAACCGTTCGGGGCGCTCGATGCCAAGGTCCGCAAGGAATTGCGTACCTGGCTGCGGTCGCTGCACCGGGAGCTCGACGTCACCTCGATCTTCGTGACCCACGATCAGGAGGAGGCGCTTGAAGTCGCCAACCGCGTCGTGGTGATGGACAAGGGGCGCATCGAGCAGGCCGGCACGCCGGGCGACGTTTATGACAATCCGGCGACCGCGTTCGTGCATTCCTTTATCGGCGAGTCGATCGTGTTGCCTGTCGAGGTCGATGACGGTTGCGTCCGCCTGGGCGACAAGGTGCTGAACATCGCGGCCGAGCGCGGCAGTTCGGGGCCGTCGCGGCTGTTCGTGCGGCGCCACGACATGCAGGTCGGGCCATCCGGCTGGGGCGGGCTCGAGGGCACGGTGCGGCGGGTGCGCACGTTCGGACCGATCCAGCGGGCCGACGTGGCGCTGCCGGGCGCCCAGGGCGAAACCCTGATCGAAATCGACGCGCCGCGCGACCGCGATCTGCGCGACGGCGATATCGTCGGTCTTCAGCCCCGGCGCTACCGGATTTTCGCCGGCCGGGACTGACCCGTTCACCATTCAGCCACGGTTGGCGTGCAACAACGGCCCCTGACGTTGGGGGTATCCGGATGATCCGTATCGTGGCTGTGGCTTTGGGGCTTCTCGCGCTCGGCGGATGCGCGTCCGAGTACGTTCCGCCGGAGCAGCCGGCCTTCTATCTCGATATGGCCCATGGCGGCGCCAAGCTCGACGCGGCCGTCGCGGCGTCGATGATCTCCGGATATCGCGCCAATAACGGACTCGGTCCGGTGAAGGTCGATCCGGAACTGATGAAGGTCGCCGAAACCCAGTCCATGGCGATGGCCAGGCGCAACAAGATGGATCACGACGTCGCCGGCACGCTGCCCAGGCGTCTGGCGGCGGCGGGCTATCCGGCGACGCTGGCGGTGGAGAACATCGGGGCGGGCTATCACACCCTGGCCGAGGCGTTTTCGGGCTGGCGCGATTCCCCGCACCACCGCGAAAACATGCTCAGGAAGGGTGTCGACAAATTGGGCATCGCGGCGACCTATGCGCCGAATACCAAATACAAGGTGTTCTGGACGCTGGTTCTGGCGTCCACCGACGAGCGATAACTCTTGCGTGATCCGGGATATCCCTCCCGCTGATTGACGCAGTTGCGAACTGACGCCACGGTGCGGCCAAGTTCCCTTGTTCTATCGCTCGGCATTCCCATGGATTCCCTGTCCCCCATATCTTCCGTCCCCTCGATCCCCGCGCAGGCGCGGCGCGTGCTCGTGCTGCAGGGCGGAGGCGCCCTCGGCTCTTACCAGGCGGGGGCCTATCAGTCGCTGTGCGGACACGATTTCGAGCCGGAATGGGTGGCCGGCATTTCCATCGGCGCCATCAATGCCGCGATCATCGCCGGCAATCCGCGCGAGAAGCGCATCGAGCGCCTGCGCGAATTCTGGGACATGGTTTCGGCGCCGGTGCCGTGGCGGCCGGAACTGCCCAACGACTACGCGCGCTCGATGTTCAACGAGACCAGCGCGGCCATGATCGCGGCATTCGGCGTGCCCGGCTTTTTCACGCCGCGCGTGCCGCCGGCGCAGTTCTGGCCGTCGGCCCATCCGGAATCGTTGAGCTATTATGACACCGCGCCGTTGCGCGCGACGCTCGAGCGGCTGGTCGATTTCGATCGCATCAATTCGGGGGTGACGCGGCTGAGCGTCGGCGCGGTCAACGTCGCGACCGGAAACTTCGTTTACTTCGACAACGACCGCCAGGAAATCCATCCCGAGCACATCATGGCGTCCGGCGCGCTGCCGCCCGGCTTTCCCGCGGTCGAAATCGACGGCGAGTATTATTGGGACGGCGGTGTCGCGTCCAATACGCCGCTCGACTACGTGCTCGATCAGGAGACGACGACCGATCTTCTGATCTTCCAGGCGGATCTGTTCAGCGCGCGGGGGCCGGTGCCGACCACGATGCAGGAGGCGGCCGAGCGCGAGAAGGACATCCGCTATTCCAGCCGCACCCGGCTCAACACCGACCAGAACAAGAAAATCCACAATGCCCGCAAGGCGGTACGCGACCTGCTCTCAAAGCTGCCGGACAACCTGAAAGACGATGCCTCGGTCAGGTTCCTCAGCGAGGCGGCCAAGGAAAACACCGTCACCGTCGTGCATCTGATCTACCGTCAGAAAAACTACCACGGCTCGTCGAAGGATTACGATTTCTCGCGCCTCAACGTGCTCGAGCACTGGGCTTCCGGCGCGCACGACGTCGATCTTTCGATGCGTCATAAAAACTGGCTGGAACGCCCGCGGAATGGCGAGGCCATGGTGACCTACGATCTCACCGCCGAGGAAGATCGCATCGCGGCGGAGCCGCCTCGCACATCAACGACTGAATCAGACAGGAGGACATGACAATGGGAATATTGACAGGCAAGACGGCGGTCGTAACCGGCTCCACCAGCGGAATCGGCCTCGCCTATGCGCGCGCCTTCGCGGGCGCCGGCGCCAACGTGGTGATCAACGGTTTCGGCGCGCCGGCCGATATCGAGAAGGAACGTTCCGCCATCGAGACCGACTTCAAGGTCAAGGCGATCTACTCGCCGGCGGACATGACCAAGGGCGCGGAGATCGCGGGGATGATCGCGCTCGGCGAAACGACGTTCGGCTCGGTCGATATTCTCGTCAATAACGCCGGCATCCAGTTCGTGTCGCCGATCGAGGAGTTCCCGATCGAGAAGTGGGATGCGATCATCGCGATCAACCTGTCGTCGGCGTTTCACGCCATCCGCGCCGCCGTGCCCGGCATGAAGAAGCGCGGCTGGGGCCGCATCATCAACACGGCGTCGGCGCACTCGCTGGTGGCCTCGCCGTTCAAGTCGGCTTACGTTTCCGCCAAGCACGGCATCGCCGGCCTCACCAAGACCGTGGCGCTGGAAGTCGCGACCCACAAGATCACCTGCAACTGCATCAGTCCCGGTTATGTCTGGACGTCGCTGGTGGAGAAGCAGATTCCCGACACCATGAAGGCGCGCAACATGACCAAGGAGCAGGTCATCAACGACGTGCTGCTCGACGCGCAGCCGACCAAGGAATTCGTCACGGTCGAGCAGGTTGCGGCGCTGGCGCTGTTCCTGTGCGGGGACAATGCGGCCCAGATCACCGGCGCCAACCTGTCGATCGACGGCGGCTGGACCGCGGAGTAGGCGCCCCTTCATCCCTCCCCTTGCGGGGAGGGATTCCGAGGCGCGGCTAATTCCGCTTCCCGAACGCCAGCACGTGCAGGCCGAGCCTGCGGCGCACGATCCAGAACAGCAGCACCGTCTCAAACACCAGCGAGATCGAGGTCGCGGCGGCAGCGCCGTGGCCGCCGTAGCGCGGCACCAGCGCGAAACACAGCGCGACGTTCATTCCGAACGCCAGCGCGTAGGCCGACGCGCAGGCGTGCTGATGGCCGAGCATGTTGAGCAGCCGTTCCACCGGGCCGATCGCCGAGCGGACCACGAGCCCGATCGCGGCTATGAACATGATGCTGTAGCCGGTGACGAATTGCGGGCCGAACAGCCACAGCAGCGGCTTGCCGAGCGCGAGCAGCGCCAGCGTCGCGGCGAGCGAGGGCCAGAACGTCCATTTGATCGCGTGCGCGACATAGGCGGCGAGCCGCTCCTTGTCGCCGGCGGCGTGGTATTCGGTGAAGCGGTGCGCGGTGGTGGCCGACATCGCGTAGTGGATGAACGAGACCAGCACCAGCGTCTTGACCACGGCGAAATAGATGCCGACCTCGTCAGAGGAACGGAATTGCTGCAACACCAGCACGTCGGTGTAGGACAGCAGCAGATAGAAGCTCTCGACCAGCAGGATCGGCAACGAGACCGCGAGCCATCCGCGAAAATCGTGGGCTTTCGGTCCGGCGGGAATGGCGAGCGCGAGCCGCCGGTTGAGCACGATCATCTGTCCGATCATGGCGACCCATACCGCCGCCACGCTGGCCAGCATGGCGATGGTGGCGCTGAGCTGGAATCCGAGCGCGAACGCGCCGGCGGTGAAGCCGATAATCAACGACTGGCGCACGATGAATTGCGGCATCAGCCCGAGCCGCATCCAGTCGTGGGAGCGCGCGATGCCGTCCTGGGTGTTGGCGACCACAAATGCCGGCAGCGTCAGGCAGCCGATATAGAGCGGCACGGTCGTCGCGGGGTCGGTCCACGGCGACAGCGCCTTGACGAGGCCGGCGAGCAGCAGCGCGATCAGCGAGGAGACGATGAAGGTCATCCAGCGGCTGCCGCTCAAGAATCCCCGCAGCTTCGCATCGTCGCCGCTGGCGCGATATTCCGGAATGATCTTTTGCGCCGAGGCCGAGATGCCGAAATCCATCATGCTGCCGAGCAGCAGCACCCAGGTCCAGACGTAGACATAGACGCCGTAGTCGGAGCTGCCCATCCAGCGCGCCAGCAGGATCTGCGCGACATAGGCGAGCCCGGCGCTGAGGACGCGGATGATGAAGATCGTGCCGGCGAGACGCCTGGTCAGCGAGGCCTCGCTCGATCCGCCAAGCATCGCGCGCAATCGCCCGGTCAAGCCGGGCGGCTGCGTCGCGGGAGCGGATGGAGTGTCCGTTACGGCCACGGCGGGGATCCTCGTGCCGCGCGCTGCGGCGTTACATCCGGCGTAGCAACGATTCGTTAAGATTCAGTTGGGCGAAGCCGCCGCGCGTCGGCGGGCCGGAACGAATTCTCTTATCGATTCAGGTTGATATTGAATTCGTAGGCGCGCTCGCCGCCCACCAGCGTCAGTTTCAGCGCGGCGCCTTCAGGGCTGGTGTTGGGCGGCAGGCCGTCGAGTTCGAACGAAAACCGCTTTACGCCTGCGGGCGCGCCATCGCGCGGCGTCGGAATCGGCAGCGCCCAGTCCGGTGTCGGGCCTTCGACGAACAGATGAACGTCATCCTCCGCATTCTGTGTCGCGACGTCGACGGTCACGCGGGATGTTCCCTCTCGTCTGACATCGCGAATGGTGAGGGGATTGGGATCGCCGATCCGGGCCGGCTTCGGCACGGTATCGAGCGCCGCGGCCAGCGCGCCGTCCTCCGTGCTGGCGACGCTCGTGAACGGAAGTTCGGCGCTCGCCTGCACGGGAATGCAGAGCTTGGCGCACACGGCGTAGTCGATCGTCGCATGCAGCGTGACCGGCTTGTCGGCGTTCTTCGCGACGATGCGCAGCGGCAGCACGACCTGGTTCTTGTAGCCCAGCGAGTGTCCTCCGGCGCCATCGGGAAATTGCCTTGGGGCAGGCCACAGGACGGTCACGGCTTCGACGTTGTCCGATTTGGAGAAGTCGAAACGCGGCGGCACGCCGGAATCGCCGGGCGTGCGCCAGTAGGTTTTCCAGTCGGGTTCAAGCTGAATTGCGATGCCGCCGAGAAGCACCGCGCCGCTGCGCGAGCCCGCGAGCAGGCGGACCGCGGAGTGGGTGTCTTTCGACCAGGGCGAGGCGTCCTGAGCCTTCGCCTCGATCGAGATGGCCGAAGCCAGCAATGCGACGGTGACACCGAGCGCGGCGCGGAAGGGAACCTGGAGGATCATGCGGCGTCTTTACAGGCTGGCGCCCCGGCAAACCATTGAATTGCTTGTGATCTGCTATGCGGGCAGGCGAGGATGGCGGCTGGCATGGTTGATTGACAGATTTGGCACCCAATATCAGGATGGTGTGCAACATGAGAGTCGTTCGCCGATGAATCCAGCACGAAAAAGGCGGAGTCCCGCCCGTTCCGCGGCGATCGACGCGGGCGCGGAGGCCTCCGGCGAAGGTTATCTGGACGGCCAGTTGCTGATCGCGATGCCTGTCATGGAAGACGAGCGGTTCGCGCGGTCGGTGATCTACGTTTGCGCGCATTCGTCGGAAGGCGCGATGGGCATCATCGTCAACCGTCCGGCCGGAAGCATCGACTTCACCGATCTTCTGGTGCAACTCGACATCATCAGGCAATCCGACCGGATCGAGCTGCCGGAAACCGCCGAGGCGATGAAGGTGATGAAGGGCGGCCCGGTCGAAACCGGGCGCGGCTTCGTGCTGCATTCGAGCGACTTCTTCATCGAGGATGCGACGCTGCCGATCGATGACGGCATCTGTCTCACCGCGACCGTCGATATCCTGAAAGCGATTGCGAAAGGCGACGGTCCGAAGCACGCGATGCTCGCGCTCGGCTATGCCGGCTGGGCGCCGGGACAGCTCGAGACGGAAATCCAGGACAACGGCTGGCTGCATTGCGCCGCCGATCCCGACCTGATTTTCGGACGTGATGTCGAGGACAAGTACAACCGCGCGCTGCACAAGATCGGCATCGATCCCGGCATGTTGTCCAACGAATCCGGCCACGCCTGAGGGGATGGCTTTCCGCTGCCGTCCAATCAGAATGAACTGACGGCAAGCAGCTTCGGCGCGTCATGGCCGGGCTTGTCCCGGCCGTCCACGTCTCCCGTCCGATCTTCTATAGCGTTTTCGAGCGAAGCAGATGCCGGTTCGCGTGAAGACAACGCGTCAAATCAAAATCATAGAGCCCCGCTTCTGATTCCGTCAGAAGCGGAAAGGCTCTAATGCGCCGCGGCCCCGAGCGGGCAGACCTCGATGCCGGTCGCGGGATTGACCGAGTCGATTTCGACGCACGGTTGCGAGGGATCGATGGCGAGACCGAATCTCGCGAGCTGGCTGCGCTGAATGCGCTCGTGGCGGTCGTGAATTTCCCAGATGCCGCCGGGCAGCGGATCGGCGAGGCCGTCGCGGATTCGTGTGTCGAATGCCCCGCCGCTCACGATCGGCGTCACGAGATCGCCGATCTGGTAGAACCGCGAGCCGGCCGGCAGCAGCGGCGCGATGTAGGCGGTCGGCTTGTTGAGCAGGATATAGGTGGCCGGTTGCTTGAGCCGTTCCGAAATGACGGGCCGGTACGGCGTGGACCACGGCCGCCGCCACCAGTCGCCCGGTTGCGACCACAGGGCGATGCCGATGGCCGCGGCTGCGACCGCGCCGCGCGCGGCACGCGAGGTCTTGCCGCGGCGGAGACCCGCCGTCGCGCGCAGCAGCAGGAGGACGATCAGCGGCCCGCACGCCAATTCCAGCACGATGAGATAGCGCTGGATCGAGAACAGCGTCAGCCACGCGAGATAGGATATCGCGAAGAAGACGATGAAGCGGATGTCAGGGCGTGTGAAGATCGCGCTGCCCTTGACGACGCGCACGATGTAGGCGGCCGGCAGCAGGATCATCAGCAGCGCGAAACGGGCGTCGCGAAACGGAAATTCCGATGACGGGTGCAGGCCGCGCAGCCAGTAGACGGGATAGGCGAGAGCTTCCGCGACGCTGCGCGGCAGGAAATGATCGTCGATCAGGCTCGATTGCGGAAGTTCGGGCGAGTGGAAATAGTTGTTGAACAGCGGAAACACCGGATTTCCGTGGTCCCGCCACAGCATCAGGCTCCAGAAGCCGCCGGTCGCGAGGCCGCCGGTCGCGCCGCCGATCGCAAGCCACCCGAGCGCGACCGCCGGACGCGCGGTGCACAGCACGGCGGCGACCGCGCCGATCGCGAAGATCACGTTGGTCAGCTTGAATCCGACCATCGCGCCGATCAGCAGCCCGGCCACCAGATAGCGGGCGCGGGCGTTCGCATCGGCCGACACGATCAGGATGACGCCGGCAAGGATCGGCGCGGCGGTCAGGATGTCGGCAAAGCTCGTGCCGACCTCCGACAATGTCATCGGCCCGGCCGCGGCGATCAGCAGCGCCGCCGCAACCGGAACGAATCCGCTTGCGCCACCGAGCAGAACGCGGGTCAGGGCGTAGACGGCGACGAGGTTCAGTCCGTGGAGCGCGCCCATCGCGAGCCCGCCGTACAGCGGCGGCAACGCGTGGCGCAGGCTGTAGGCCAGGAAATACACCAGCGGATTGAAGTAGCTCTGCAATCCCGCGGGCATCACGTCGATGGCGTAGCGGCCGTGGATCAGCGCCCAGACATTATAGGCGTGGTAATTCTGCCAGTCCCAGTTGATGTCGTCGCCGGCATGCCAGGCATACAGCGCGCCGGCGAGCAGCGACCCCGCGACGACCGCGGCGGGCACAACGGCCGGATGGCGCAGTCGTTCGGTCATGCCGGGCGTGTCCCGTCGGGAGCGCGTTGCGGGCGGGTCGCGATCAGCTTGCCGCCTCGAGCCGTTCGTCGGTCAGGAGCCGCATCGCCGCGTCGGCATCCATGGGTTCGCCGAACGCGAAGCCTTGCGCGTATTCGCAGCCGAGCTGGTAAAGCTCGACCGCATCGGAGTCGGTCTCGGCGCCCTCGGCGACCACGTCCATGCCGAGATCGTGCGCGAGCGCGATGATCGACTTCAGAATCACGGGCCGCGTGCCGCGGCTCGTGGTGCGGACGAACGACTGGTCGATCTTGATGGTGTCGAACGGGAAGCGCTGGAGATAGGACAGCGAGGAGTGGCCGGTGCCGAAGTCGTCGAGCGACAGGCCGGTGCCGAGTTCGCGGATCCGTTGCAGCATCTGGGCGGCGTGCTCCGGATTCTCCATCACGAGCGATTCCGTCAGTTCCAGCTTGAGCGTGCCGCGCGCGATCGACGAGCGCGACAGCACGGTGCGGATGTCGTGGATCAGGTCGTGCCGCAGCAACTGGCGCGAGGAGACGTTGACGCTGGCGAAAATCGGTTCCTGCGAGCGCATGGCGCGCTGCCAGACCGCGAGCTGCCGCGCGGTCTGATCCATCACGAACATGCCGAGATCGATAATCAGGCCGGTTTCCTCGGCGATGGTGATGAATTCGCCCGGCGACATCCGCCCGAGCTTCGGATGATCCCAGCGCGCCAGCGCCTCGAAGCCGGCGATCGAACGGTCTTCCAGCCGCACGATCGGCTGGTAGAGAATGACGATTTCCTGGCGCTCGATGGCGCGCCGCAGTTCGGATTCCAGCGTCAGGCGGTCGGTCTTGCGGGCGCGCATCGCGGGCTTGTAGACGTCGATGCGGTCGCCGCCGATCCGCTTGGAGTGATACATCGCCAATTCGGCGTCCTTGATGATCTCTTCCGTCAATTGCGTCTGCGGATCGCTGAGCGCGAGACCGATCGAGGCGGTCAGGAAGATTTCGCGATCGTTGAAGGCGATCGGCGCGCGGATGGTCTTGCGGATGGTCTCCGCGAACGCGGTGATGCGCGCCGGATCCTGCTCCGACATCAGGATGAGGCCGAACTGGTCGCCGGCAAGCCGCGCCAGCGTGTCCTGCGGTTTCAGGATGCGGGTCAGCCGCCGCGCCAGTGTCAGCAGGATCGAGTCGCCGACCGCGATGCCGACGGAGTCGTTGACCTGCTTGAAGCGATCGAGATCGATCACCATCAGGGTTGGCCGCAGGTTGGGCATGGTCTTGGCGAAGGCGGCGACCGCGTTGAGGCGGTCGATGAACAGTTTGCGGTTGGGCAGGCCGGTCAGATTGTCGTGCACCGAGTCATGCAGCATCCGCTCTTCGGCGTTCTTCGTTTCGGTGACGTCGGTGAGCGTGCCGACCACGCGCGAGACCTCGCCGTCGGACCCGACCACGGGGCGCGCCTTGAGCGCGAACCACATGAAGTGGCCGTCCGGCGTGCGCAGCCGGAAGTCCTGCACCAGGCGTCCGCGGCGCTGGTCGAGCACGCTGTCGAGCGCGGCGCGGAAACGGTCCTGATCGAGCGGATGCAGCACCTCGAGCCAGTTGGCCGCCGGGCCTTCGAGCGCGCCACGCTTGAGGCCGAGCAGGTGCTCGGTCTCCGGGCTGGTGAACACCTTGTCCGCAGAGACGTCCCAGTCCCAGATCAGATCGCCGGAACCGGTCAGCGCCAGGGCGCGGCGCTCGACATCGGAGACGATGCCGGGGGTCGCGCCGCCGCCTGCGAAGGCGTGCTGCATCACCGTGAATCCGATCAGCATCACGATCAGCACGAGACCGCCGAGCAGCGAGGGACCGACGATATCGTTGGTGACGCTGCCTTCGACCGTCATGCCCGCGGCGCCGACCCAGACCACCAGCAGGAACCAGGTCGGGATCAGCAGCACCGCGCGGTCGAAGCCGTGTGTCGACAGATAGACGATCAGTCCGAAGCCGAACACGGCGATCAGCGCCAGCGAGATGCGCGCAATGCCGGAGGCCACGGCGGGATCGAACAGGGCGAGCGCCACCAGCGAACCGAGGAACGCGAGCCAGCCGAGCGTGATGTGCGAGTAGCGGACATGCCATCGGTTGAGATTGAGATAGGCGAACAGGAACACCAGCAGCGTCGCCGCGAGGATCGCCTCGCCGGAGGCGCGCCAGACCCGTTCGGCGCCGGCCGACATGTCGAGCACCTTGCCCCAGAATCCGAAGTCGACGCCGATATAGACCAGCACCGCCCAGGCCAGCGCGGCGGCGGCGGGGAACATGATGCTGCCCTTGACCACGAACAGGATGGTCAGCACCAGCGCCAGCAGGCCGGAAATGCCGATGACGATGCCGTGGTACAGGGTGAAGGAGTTGACCTTGTCCTTGTAGGCGTCCGGCTCCCAGAGATAGAGCTGCGGCAGCTTGTCGGTGCGCAGTTCGACGACGAAGGTGATGACGGCGCCGGGATCGAGGGTGATGCGGAAAACGTCCGCCGTGGCGTTGTCCTGCCGCTCGGGGCGATCGCCGGTCGATGGCGTGATGGTTGCGATGCGCGACTGGCCGAGATCCGGCCATAGCAGTCCCGAGGACACGATGCGGTAATGCGGGGCGACGATCAGGCGGTCGAGCTGATCGTCGGTATTGTTGGCAAGCGCGAACACGACCCAGTTCTGCCCGCCTTCGCGCGCGCGGACTTCGACGCGGCGGACGATGCCGTCGGTGCCGGGCGCGGTGGACACCTGAATGCGGTCGGTGTCGCTGTGCTGATGGTCGAGGATAGCGGTGAGGTCGATCGCAGGCGCATCGCTGCGGACGCTGACGGCGTCAATCGCGCGGGCCGGTGATGCGGCTGCAAACATCGCGAGGGCCAGCGCAAGGGGCGCAAGCCACCTGATCGGACGGAACGTCAATTCCCCACCTTCAACATACAGTCAGACGCATTTCGAGCGACGCCAGGCGGCGCCCGTGTGAAGACGGTTCTGTATGTCACAGAATGAAAGCAAATTCGCGCGCAAAGCCGCTGTCCCCACCTTCGCCGCACCCACCCGCCGTAGGGGATAGATGGCATAAACACGAAGGGAATCATAGGCTTTAGCAATCGTTCGCCGCCTAAACCATCAACACAATTTTGCCAATATGTGCGCTGGTTTCCATCCGCCGGTGTGCGTCCGCGGCCTTGTCGAGCGGGAATGTGCTGTCCATCACCGGTTTGATGCGTCCGTCGCGCATCAGCGGCAGCACCTTGGCCTCGATCGCGGCGACCATCGCGGCCTTGTCGGCGACGGAGCGCGGCCGCAATGTCGATCCGGTGTGATGCAGCCGCTTCACCATCAGCTTGGCGAAATTGACGGTGGCCTTCGGGCCGCCGAGGAATGCGATCTGCACGATGCGGCCGTCGACCGCGGCCGCGTCGTAATTCCTTTCGATGTAATCGCCGCCGACCATGTCGAGAATGACGTTGACGCCGGCGCCGCCGGTGATGGTCTTCACGTCGGCGACGAAATCCCGGGTCTTGTAGTCGATGGCATGATCCGCGCCAAGTTTGAGGCAGGCGTCGGCCTTGTCCTGCGAGCCGACGGTCACGATCACCTTCGCGCCGAACGCTTTCGCAAGCTGGATCGCCATGGTGCCGATGCCGGACGAGCCGCCGTGGATCAGCAGCGTTTCGCCGGCCTTCAGGCCGCCGCGTTCGAACACGTTGTGCCACACCGTCATCAGCGTCTCCGGCGTGGCGCCGGCTTCGGTGATGGGCAATCCGGCGGGAACCGGCATCGCGATCGATTCATGCGCGACGCAGTACTGCGCGTAGCCGCCGCCGGACACCAGCGACATCACCTTGTCGCCGAGCTTGTATTTGCTCGCGCCGGTTCCAAGCGCAACGACTTCGCCGGCGATTTCCAGTCCGGGCAGGTCGCTCGCGCCGGGCGGCGGCGGATAGCTGCCGGAGCGCTGCGCGACATCCGGCCGGTTCACGCCGGCCACCGCGACCTTGACCAGGATTTCGTTCGCGCCGGGTGCCGGAACCGGACGGGTTTCGGGCACAAGGACTTCCGGGCCGCCAGGTTTGCTGATGCCGATGACGGTCATTTGCGCGGGCAGCTTTTCCATGATTTGTCCTTGGGAAATGCGGGAAACCGAGGGCCCCTGATTAGACAGCCCATCGCGGGCTGGCAACCGCCTCACGGACCGTTGAGCGGCCGGTGGCTGGAGCAACCGAGCGGCGGGAGGATGCGCATGGCGATCGAGGACGACGACAAGCCGGGGAAAAAGATCAGCCACGAGATCGGACAGGATTTGTCGCTGCTGTCGGTCGAGGAACTGGGCGAGCGTATCGCGTTGCTGACCGCCGAGATCGACCGCCTGCGCTCAGCCGAAGTCAAAAAGCGCGCGTCAAGGGACGCCGCCAACAGCTTCTTCAAGTCCTGAGCATCCGCTCGGGCGATACGATCCCCGCACGATTTGCATCCAAATGCGTCTATCTGCGAGTTGACGCCCGAGACAATTGTGTAATCTTATATATTGACATATAATGTCATATCGTACATTTATATGTTTACATAAAATAATGTTATGTAGATATATGAGTTGACGATGACCGTTCGAGATGTGGTCCGCCAGCAATACCAGCATGTCGTCGACGGCGCCGGGATTTCCCCGAAGCTGGGAGTCCCGCCTGAGGGCTGGCTGCGGACTGTCCGCAAAGCCCTCGGCATGTCCGGCGCTCAACTGGCCAGAAGAATGAAGCTCACGCGGGCTCGCGTGGCGCAGGCCGAACATGCCGAATTGAGCGGCGGCGCGACCCTCAAGTCGATGCAGGCCGCGGCTGAAGCGATGGGCTGCCGCTTCGTCTATGCCGTCGTTCCCGCGACGCGCGTCAAGGACGTCATCGCGGTCCAGGCACGGAAAAAGGCGCTGGCTCTTGTTGGAACGACGAGCACGCACATGGCTCTCGAAAGTCAGTCCCTGCCGGACGAGCGGATCGCGGCCGAGGTCGACCGCATCGCGCACGAATTGGCGCGCGAGATGCCGTCCGATCTCTGGAGCGATACATGAGCGGGATCGCGGAGTCGCCCGACGGGGCGACGCCGCTCGATCCCGACGAACGGGAGGGTCTGAAATTCAGGCATGTCGCGACGCGCGAACAACTCAACGAACTCGAACAGGCCAACATTGAATCCGGATTGCGCTGGCTTGCACGCGCAAGAGGCGATGTGCTCACCGATGATTTCGCGATCGCGCTGCATGAGCGGTTGTTCGGCGATGTCTGGAGTTGGGCGGGGACGTTCCGCAAGACCGGAAAGAACATCGGCATCGATCCGGTCTGCATCCCCGTTGAACTCAGGATGCTGATGGACAACGTCCGTCGCTGGGCGGGGCACCGAACATATTCCGCGTCTGAATCGGCAGTTCGGTTTCATCATCGTCTCGTCCAGATCCACGCGTTCCCGAACGGCAATGGCCGGCATGCGCGCATCATGGCCGATGCAATCCTCACACGGGTCTACAGGGCCGAGCCGATCGATTGGTCGGGCGGGCATGATCTTCAGAGAATGACGGAGAGACGGGTGTCGTACATTGCCGCGCTGAGGATGGCGGATCGGGGCGATATGACGCCTCTGCTGCGCTTCGCCGGCCGGCGACATGACATTCGATCGGCCGGTGCAGGGATGCCCGGGCCGGAATCCGCCTTGCCCGAATGGCAAACGAAAGCTGAAGATAATCGTTCGTTTACGACCGATTAAGATTTCCGGACTATGACTTGATCGTCCTCGTTTGGACACCGAGTGGCTCCTGTCCACTCTGTTTGACGCCTCCCTGTTATCAACTTCAAAAGCCGCCGGAAACGGCGGCTCTTTTTTGGCTGGTGCCAAATTTCGGCCGACGCCGGAAACTCACATTAACCTTCGGCGATGCCTTCGCTGGACTCCTGCGGTCCGGCGCGCAATGATTTGTTCATCATAAGCCGGCGAGACAAAAAGCCGGCGCGGGGCAGTTGCGTGAGGCGTTAACCATGTCCGATCGTTCGTCAGGCGAAGGCGGTCTTGTTCAGTTCAGCGAGCGGTTGACCGGGTCCGCCGCCTTCACCACGCTGTTCCGGGAAGGGATGGATCTGGTCGAGGAAACCGCGGCCTATCTCGATGGCGACGGCCGGACCGAAGCCAAGACGCTCGAGCGTTCCGTCAGCCTCACCTATGCGACCGAAAGCATGCGCCTGACGACGCGGCTGATGCAGCTTGCCTCGTGGCTGCTGCTGCATCGCGCCGTGAAGGAAGGCGAGATGACCTTGGTGCAGGCCAACCGCGAAAAGACCAAGGTCAAGCTGAGCGCCGCCGATCCGGGATCGGCCGACATGATCGAGAAACTGCCTCAGCAGTTGCAGGATCTGATCGCACGATCGATGAACCTGCAGGCGCGTGTGCGCCGTCTCGATGTCACCATGCATACGCCGAGCACCGATCGCGCGCCGATGGGCAATCCGCTGGTGCCGCAGCTCAATCGCCTCAAGGAAGCCTTCGAGCGCCAGACCGGCTGACGGGCCGCGGCGGCATCTCATCCGCAAGGTTGATCGCGGCGCGGGCGCGGTTCGCGCCGCCTCGCGTTCCGGCGCGGCGATGGCGGATGCCCGCTGGCGCAAACGAAAAACGCCCCCGCGAGGCGGAGGCGTTTTGCAGACATCCGAAACCGGACCGGGCTTAGTCCTTCTTGAGGAAGCCCGAGAACTTCTTCTGGAACCGGGACACGCGGCCGCCACGGTCGAGCAACTGCTGGGAGCCGCCGGTCCAGGCCGGGTGCGACTTGGAATCGATGTCCAGGTTCAGCGTGTCGCCGTCCTTGCCCCAGGTGGAACGGGTCAGATATTCGGTCCCGTCGGTCATGACGACCTTAATCGTATGATAATCCGGGTGAATTTCGGCTTTCATGACATATCCTTCGGCGCGCCTGCGCCTGCATTTCGATGAATTTCGGTTAGATTTGGGCCGCTCTATATCGCACCAAGGTTTGATAGACAAGCCGCGCCTGACTATTTGCCAGCGCTGGCACCCGGGCCTATCAGGAGCGCAATCAGCAATAGCGTGGTCAGGCGGATGAGTCCGGTAGAAGGCCGTAAGAATACCTCGAAAGCTGCGGCGATCGCGCTGCCGCTCGATGCCGTTCTGGCGACCGGATCCGGGGCGTCGGGCCCCGCCGCCGCCGATGCAATCCTGCCGGCGACGGCCGGCGCCCGGAATGCCCGGTTGCGGCCGCTGCTCGGGCTGGTGCCCTATGTCAGCCGTTACCGCGGACGTGCGCTGCTCGCGCTGGTCGCGCTGATCGTCGCCGCGATCACCACGCTGATCGTGCCGGTCGCGGTGCGGCGGATCATCGACTTCGGCTTCAGCTCCGAAGGCATCGCGATGATCAACAGCTACTTCGGCGTGATGATCGGCGTCGTCGCCATCCTCGCCGGTGCCAGCGCCTCGCGCTATTTTCTGGTGACCACCATCGGCGAGCGCATCGTCGCCGATCTCAGGCGCGACGTGTTCGCCCACCTGATCTCGCTGTCGCCGGTGTTCTTCGATACCGCCCGCAGCGGAGAACTGATCTCGCGGCTGACGGCGGACACCACCCAGATCAAATCCGCGGTCGGCTCGTCGATCTCGGTCGCGTTGCGCAACATGGTGCTGTTTTTCGGCGCGACCTCGATGATGGTCATCACCAGTCCGCGCCTGAGCGGCTTCGTGCTGGCCGCGATTCCGCTGATCGTGCTGCCGCTGGTGGCATTCGGCCGCTGGGTGCGGCGGCTGTCGCGGGGCGCGCAGGACAGTCTCGCGGAAGCCACGGCCTATGCGTCCGAACTGGTCGGCGGCATCAGGACCGTGCAGGCCTACACCAACGAAGGGCTGGCCGATGCGCGCTTCAGCGGCGAGGTCGAGCAGGCCTATCGGGCGGCACGCAATTCGGCGCGCGCCCGCGCCGTGCTGACCGCGATCATCATCTTCATCGTTTTCACCAGCGTGGTCCTGATCCTCTGGATCGGCTCCCACGACGTGCTGACCGGCGCGATCACACCCGGCCGGCTCGGCCAGTTCGTGCTGTACGCGGCCTTCGCGGCCAGCAGTCTCGGCCAGCTCAGCGAAGTCTGGGGCGAAGTGTCGTCGGCCTCCGGCGCCGCCGAGCGGTTGTTCGAGCTTCTTCACGTCAAGCCGGCGATCGCGGCTCCGCCGTCGCCGCGCGCGCTGCCGTCTCCCGGCCGGGGGCATGTCGCGCTGGACGATGTCAGCTTTGCCTATCCGGCGCGGCCGGACGTTGCCGTCCTGAATGGCGTGTCGCTGTCGGTCAGGGCAGGCGAAAAGGTCGCGATCGTCGGACCCTCAGGCGCGGGCAAGAGCACGCTGTTTCATCTTCTGCTGCGGTTCTACGATCCGGCCTCCGGCACCATTTCGTTCGATGACGTGCCGTTGCGCGCCGCCGATCCGCGCGAGGCGCGCGCGCGCATCGCGCTGGTGCCGCAGGACTCCGTGGTGTTCGCCGCGACCGCACGGGAGAACATCCGGTTCGGCCGGCCGGATGCGGCCGACGCCGAGGTGGAGCGCGCGGCCGATCTGGCGCATGCCACCGAATTCATCCGCCGGCTGCCGGGCGGCTTCGAGACCCAGCTCGGCGAGCGCGGCGTGACGCTGTCGGGCGGGCAGCGCCAGCGCATCGCGATTGCGCGCGCGATCCTGCGCGACGCGCCGCTGCTGCTGCTGGACGAGGCGACCTCGTCGCTCGACGCCGAATCCGAGACGCTGGTGCAGACCGCGCTGGAAGAGCTGATGAAGCACCGCACCACGCTGGTGATCGCGCATCGCCTCGCGACGGTGCTGTCCTGCGACCGCATCATGGTGATGGATCGGGGGCGGATCGTGGAGCAGGGGACGCACGCCTCGCTGGTCGCCGCGAACGGACTGTATGCGCGTCTCGCGCGGCTGCAGTTCGAGGGGGTTTAATTGACTGCCGCATCGGGTCCATAACCCCTGATGTATCGGCTACGCGGAACGCCTGCCGGGCCTATCGGGCGACTCCCGTGGTTATGGGCCTCCGCCTTCGCGGGGACGACGCGATGTCGGTTTCCATTCCATCTTCGACACCGGCCGCCCCGAGGTCGGATTGACGTCCTCGCCCGCATGGACAAATCCATTGCGCGCGTAGAACCGGATCGCGCGCGCATTGTCGGTGTTGACCAGCAGCACGATGCCGTCCGGCGACAGGCGTTTGGCCTCGTCCATCAACGCGTTCGCGATGTCGCCGCCCCAGCGCGCCGGATCGACCACGAGCTGATCGAGATAGCCGGCCGCATCGATGGTGACGAAGCCGGCCAGATTGCCGGATTGTTCGGCGACGACGATGGTTGCGTTCGGCACCAGTTCGTTACGCCAGCGCTCGCGCCACCACGGCACGCGGGCAGTGAAATCGATCGCGGGGTAGGCCTGCTGCCACGTCGCCCGCCACAGCGCGATCGCGGCGTCTTCGTCGGCGGAACGATAGGGACGTAAGTGAAAGGGGCCGCTCATCGCGCGCCGCGGGTTTGGATCGCGATAGGTTGGCAGTTGCGATGCAGGGCGTTGCCATGGCGATGGCCGGCTCTCTCCCCCCTTGTGGGGGAGAGGTGGAGAGGGCGGTACGATCGGATAGACGCGCGTGCGTCGCGGCGACCCTTCTCCCTGACCCTCTCCCACAAGGGGGGAGGGAACAGACGAGGCTCGCGCAGCCGGCAGATCACTGACATTGTCTCATCGTCTCACCGCTCCGTTAGCTTCAGCTCGATGCGGCGGTTGCGCCTGTAGGCCTCGTCGGTCGTGCCGGTGTCGAGCGGCTGGAATTCCGCGAAGCCCGCGGCAACGAGGCGCTGCGGCGGCACGCCGAGCGACACCAGATACTGCACCACCGAGATCGCGCGCGCGGACGACAGATCCCAGTTCGATTTGAACACCGGGCTGTTGATCGGCCGCGAGTCGGTGTGGCCGTCGACCCGCAGCACCCAGGCGATCTCGCCCGGAATCTGCTTGTCGAGTTCGGTCAACGCCGACGCCACCTTGTCGAGTTCGGCCTTGCCTTCCGGCAGCAGCGTTGCCTGTCCGGTGTCGAAGAAGACCTCCGACTGGAACACGAAGCGGTCGCCGACGACGCGGATGTCGGGCCGGTTGCCGAGAATGGTCCGCAACCGGCCGAAGAATTCCGACCGGTAGCGCGACAGCTCCTGCACGCGCTTGGCCAGCGCCACGTTGAGCCGCTGTCCGAGATCGGCGATGCGGTTCTGCGATTCCCTGTCCTTCTTCTCCGAGGCGTCGAGCGCATCCTCGAGCGCGGCCAGTTGCCGGCGCAGCGCGCTGATCTGCTGGGTCAGCACCTCGACCTGCGCCAGCGCGCGGGCCGAGATGTTTTTCTCGGAATCCAGAGCCTTGTTGAGTTCGGCGTTACGCCCGGCGGCGTCGTTGCCGGCGCTGGCGAGACCCTCGTAGAGGCCCTTGACCCGGTCGCGCTCGGCTTCCGCGGAGGCGAGGCCGGCGCGCAACTGGGTGACCTCGTCGCCGAGATTGAGCTTGCCGAGTTTTTCCAGCGACAGCAGTTCGTTCAACTGCGCGATCTTGGCGTTGAGCTGTTCGAGCGCCTTGTCCTTGCTGCTGACCTGCTGGGACAGGAAGAACTGCACCACCAGAAACACCGACAGCAGGAACACGACGGCGAGCACCAGCGTGGAGAGGGCATCGACGAAGCCCGGCCAGTAATTGAATCCGGCTTCGTTCCGGCGTCCGCGTGCGAGGGCCATTCAGATGTCTCCGCAATGATGCGTCGGGCGCGCGCCGGCAGGACGGCGGATGAACGGGCCGTCGTCCTTCGAGGCCGTCGCTGCGCGCCGGCACCTCGGGATGACGGCTGCGTGTGCGACCGCCATGCCTAGTTCTTCTCAGGCTGCCGCGCGATCCGCTCCAGCAGCTTCTTGATCTCGCGGTTCTGCTCGCCCTGGCCGTCGGCCCATTCGCGGATCATCTGCTGTTCGGTCCGCATGTGGGCGACCAGACCTTGAATGGCTTCCGCGAGGTTGGCCATCGCGGTGGTGGTGCTGCGGTTGGAGCCCATGTCCTGCACGGCGGAGCGAAGTTTTTCGATGGCGCCCTGCACTTCGGCCGAAGAGCCTTGCGGCGTCTCGCCGCCGTATTCGCGGACGGTGGTGGCGAGCCAGTCCTCGAGGTCGGTGTAGAAGCGGTTCTGCGCCTGGCTCGATTGCAGGTCGAGGAAGCCGAGGATCAGCGAACCGGCGAGGCCGAACAGCGACGACGAGAACGAGATCCCCATGCCGCCGAGCGGGGCGGCGAGGCCTTCCTTCAGCGTGTCGAACAGCGAGCCGGTGTCGCCGCCGACTTTCAGGCCGTCAATTACCTTGCCGACCGAGCCGACGGTTTCGATCAGGCCCCAGAACGTGCCGAGCAGGCCGAGGAACACCAGCAGGCCGGTCATGTAGCGCGAGATGTCGCGGGCCTCATCGAGCCGGGTGGCGATGGAATCGAGCAGGTGCCGCATGGTCTGCTGCGAGATCGACATCCGTCCGGTCCGCTCGCGTCCGAGAATCGCGGCCATCGGCGCCAGCAGCCGCGGCCGCCGGTCCAGCGCCAGTCCCGGATCGGCGATGCGGAAATTGTTGACCCACGCGATTTCGGGATAAAGGCGGATCACCTGCCGGAATGCGAAAATGGTTCCGACCGCGAGGACGCCGCCGATCAGCGCGTTGAGACCGGGATTGGCGAAGAATGCCAGAACGATCTGCTTGTAGAGCACCACCAGCACCAGCGTGCAGAGCACGATGAACACCAGCATCCGCAGCAGGAAGATCCGGGGCGGCGACAGCTTCGTCAGTTCGATCTCCAGTGCGGAGCGGGGGGCAGTGCCTTGCGCCATCGGTGTGCTTACCCGTTACGAGAGGAATTCCGATCGCATGCAATATGGCACAGCACGGCGGGGAGGAAATAGCTGGTTCCGCCGGTTTTTCCCCGCCCGATCCGGAGCCTCGGTTGGACGTCCGGCTCGAAAGATGACGTATTTGTTTCGGGGATGACACCCTGCGGATCGTCACGCCGCGCTCCACCGACGCCTCGCTCGTCTCGACCCAAAGGGAGAGGGAGCGCTCATCGCATCGCGGAGGATGTTTCCATCGGGCCAAAGCGGCCTATTTTTCCAGCGGCTTGAGGATTTTCACCAGCTCGCGGTGGATGGCTTCGTTGCCGGCGACGATGTGCCCGGTCGTGAGCGGATCGTCGCTGCCCTGAAGGCCGCTGACGGTGCCGCCGGCTTCGCGGATCATCAGCATGCCCGCGGCCATGTCCCAGGCTTGCAGGTTGCGTTCCCAGTAACCGTCGAGGCGTCCTGCCGCGACGAAGGCGAGGTCGAGGGACGCCGCGCCGAAGCGGCGCAGCCCCGCGACCTTCTCCTGAATGGCGGTCATCTCCCGGCGCGACAGTTCGTGGTCGCCGCGCCCGATATGCGGCAGGCCGCAGGCGATCACGCATTCGTTCATCTGCCGCCGTCCGGCGACGCGCAGCCGCTGGTCGTTGAGGAACGCGCCCTTGCCGCGCTCGGCGGTGTAGAGTTCGTCGTTGGCGGGATTGTAGATCACGCCGGCGATCAGCACGCCTTCGCGCTGGAGGCCGATCGAGATCGCGAACTGCGGGATGCCGTGCAGGAAGTTGGTGGTGCCGTCGAGCGGATCGACGATCCAGGTGTGGCTCTTGTCGGCGCCGTCGCGCTTGCCGCCTTCCTCGCCGATGAAGCCGTAGCCGGGCCGCGCCTTCGACAGGTCGGCGTAGAGCATTTCCTCCGCGCGCCTGTCCGCGAGGCTGACGAAATTCGCGGGCCCCTTCAGCGAGACCTGAAGGTTTTCGATTTCGCCGAGATCGCGTTTCAGGCTGCGGCCGGCGCGGCGCGCGGCCTTGACCATGACGTTCATAAGGGCGGATTGCAGCATGATCTCGGCTCGGCAGGATGAAGGGAGCGGACTGGGTGCCCTGCGGGGGTGCCGCCGTCAAGGCGGTTCATTTGACGCCCAGCCATTTGCGGGCCGCTGCCTGGGCCTTCTCGCGTACTTCCGGCGTGGCCTGGTTCAGCGCCTCGTCGAGTTGCAGGTCGCCCTTGCCGGCGGTTTTCGCGACAATGTGCCATTTCAGGCCCTCGATCCTGTCGACCGGCGTCCCCAGGCCGGCAACGAGAACATGGGCGAGACGATTCTGGGCGATGGCGCTGTTCTGCCGGGCGGCCTTGCGCAGCAGCGAGACCGCGGCGGCCTCGTTCTTGTCGGTTCCGGTGCCGTTGAACAGCGCAATCGCGTATTCGACTTCGGCGTCGACGTTGCCCGCGAGCGAGGCCGCCTGAAGCAGTCGCACCGACGTGAAGAGATTCTTTTCGACGCCGCGGCCTTCCTTGTAGAAGGTCGCCAGCGCGTATTGCGCTTCCGGACTGCCGGCGTCGGCGGCGAACCGCAGCAGTTCGGCGGCGCGCTTGAAATCCTGCGGCAGCGTCTGCCCGTCCATGTAGAGCAGCGCGAGATTGTAGGCGGCCTTGGGCTCGCCGAGCTTCGCGGACGACGCCAGCAGTTTTGCCCCGGCGGCGCTGTCCGGCGGCCCGCCGCGGCCGCCGATGCGCATCATGGCGAGCGCGAACATCGCTTCGCGGTCGCCGAGATCCGCCGCGCGCTGGTACCATCCGATCGCCCTGCCGTAATCGCGCTTCACCCCGAGCGCATTGGCATAGAGCTCGCCGAGCATGGTCATCGCCGCCGGATCCTTGCCGTCCTGCGCGCGCGTCGTCGCCAGATCGAAGGCGGTCTTGTACAGGCCGCGCTGATAGGCGCCGTAGACGAGGTCCGCGTTCGGATCGTCGGGCGGCGCGTTCGTCTTGGCGGCAGGGGTCTCCGCGGGCGCGGGTTTCGCGGGCGGCGCGATCTCCTTCTTCGGCGCGGGCGGCTTGATTGTTTTGGTCTTCACCGGCTTGTCGGCGGCCTTGCCGCTTCGGGCAGGCGCGCCGGCTGCGGGCGGCGTCAACTGGAGTTGCGCGAGCGCGCTTCCCCCGAACGCGAGGACTCCGAGCAGAACCGCCGCAGGACGCAGGAGGGTCATCCCGGCGTCGCTCCCGTTCCGGGGGGCGTCCGGCTGCCTTGCGGCCCGCCTGCCTGTCCGATCGCCGCGGCGGCATCCGCCAGGGCGGCGGCGGCACCGCGCGAGTCGTTCCAGATCAGATCGTCGGCCAGGATGAAATCCGCGCCCGCCGCCGCGAACATCCGCGCCTCGTCCAGCGTCGCGGCATAGCCGACGCAGGGCGGCTCGAACAACTCGGCCCACCATTGCAGCCGTTCCGCGACCGCCTCGGCGGATGGCCGCTCGCCGTTCCCGCCGGTTTCGCCGAACAGCACATAATCGGTGTCGGCTTCGCCCGCGATCATGGCGTCGTGACGTGTGGAGAGGCCGCCGACGCCGGCGATGCGGTCCGGCTTGAGCGAGGGCAGGCTGTCCTGCATCGCGGCGATGCCGGTGAGATGCGCGCCGTCGGCGCCGCCGCGCGCCACGAGGTCGGCATGTCCGTCGAGCAGGAGCGCCGCGCCGCCGTTCTGGATCGCCGGCGCCAGCGCCTTGATGCGCGAGATCAGCGTGCGTGGATCGGGCGAGGGCGCGAGCCGCACCAGCACCGCGGCGACATCGGCCGCCGCGAGCAGCGCGGGAAGCCGCGCCGCCAGTCGCGACGGGTCGTCGACGGCCGGCGTCGCAAGATAAAGCCGCGGGAGGGGTCGTGTTGATGCGGCCTTGGGTGACATCTAAAGCCTAAACGTGATGGTTCGAATGAACTGGCCCTATCGAGGCTTTGACGTCAACGTCGTCATTGCGAGGAGCGTCGCGACGAAGCAATCCGGTTTTGACCTGGCCTCCGGATTGCTTCGCTTCGCTCGCAATGACGGCGAAATCAGGTCCGTTCAGCCAGCCCTAAGCGGCCTTCTTCTTTTCCAGGTCGGCCTTCCACTCGCCCTTGCTGGCGAGCGCATTCATCTGCGCGCGGTGGGTGAAGGCCTGCTGGCCGGCGGCGACATTTTCAGCCTTGCCCGCCCACGCCTTCTGCGGCGCGGCCTGCAATGCCCGGCCATAGGAGAAGGTGAGACCCCAGGGCAGGTTGCCGATCCGGTTCATGGCGTCGAGATGCGCGGTCGCTTCCTCATCGGACTGTCCGCCGGACAGGAACGCGATGCCCGGCACCGCGGCGGGCACGCAGCTCCTGAGCATGCGAACGGTTTTTTCCGCGACCTCCTCGACGGAGGCTTTCTTCGCGCTCTTCTTGCCCGCGATCGCCATGTTCGGCTTCAGGATCATGCCTTCGAGCGCCACGCGCTGCACGCGCAATTCCTGGAAGGTCTTGTTGAGCACGCGCGCGGTGACGTCGTAGCAGCGGTCGATGTCGTGGTCGCCGTCCATCAAGACTTCCGGCTCGACGATCGGCACGATCTGCGCGGCCTGGCACAGCGCGGCGTAGCGCGCCAGCGCATGGGCATTGACGCCGATCGCGGTCATGCTGGGAATGCCGTTGGCGCCGTTGATGTCGATCACCGCGCGCCATTTCGCGAAGCGCGCGCCCTGCTCGTAATATTTCTTCAGCCGCTCGGCGAGCTTGTCCAAGCCGACGGTGACGAGTTCGCCGGGACAGCCGGGCAGCGCCTGCGTGCCCTCATCGACCTTGATGCCGGGGATCGCGCCGGCCTGCTCGATCAGCTTGACCAGCGGCGTGCCGTCCTTTGCCTTCTGCCAGATGGTCTCGTCGTACAGGATGACGCCGGAGATATACTTGGTCATCGCCTCTTTCGTGCGGAACATCATCTCGCGGTAGTCGCGGCGGCTGTCCTCGGTGGATTCGACGCCGATCACATCGAAACGCTTCTTGATCGTTCCGCCGGATTCATCGGCCGCGAGAATACCCTTGCCGGGCGCGACCATGGCCTGGGCCACTTTGTTGAGGTCGGCGAGATTCATGTGTGTCTCCTGCGTGCGTCTGATGCGAAACGAAGATGTCGGTTTCAAGATAGCTCGACGTTGAAAATTCCGGTTCCCAATTCATTTTGACGCGAGGCACGCGTCATTTCGTCCTCAGCACCTCGACGCCGGGCAGCGGCTTGCCCTCCATCCATTCGAGGAATGCGCCGCCTGCGGTCGAGACATAGGTGAAATCGCCGGCTGCCCCGGCCTGATTGAGCGCCGCCACGGTGTCGCCGCCGCCGGCCACCGACACCAGCTTCCCGGCCTTGGTGCGGGCGGCCGCGTGCTTGGCGGCGATCACGGTGCCGCGGTCGAACGGCGGCAGCTCGAATGCGCCGAGCGGGCCGTTCCAGACCAGCGTCGCGGCGTCGTCGATGGCGGCATGCACGCGCTCCACCGATTGCGGGCCGACGTCGAGGATCATGCCTTCGGCCGGGATCGCATCGAGGCCATAGGCATGCGACGGCGCGTTGGCGGCGAAGTGGAATGCGACGGTGGCGTCGACCGGAAGAATGATGGCGCAGTTGGCGGCTTCGGCCTTTTCCAGAATGCGCAGCGCGGTCGCGGCGAGATCCTTCTCCGCCAGCGATTTGCCGATGCCGACGCCCTGCGCGTGGAGGAAGGTGTTGGCCATGCCGCCGCCGATCACCAGCGCGTCGACCTTGCTGACGAGGTTTTCCAGGAGGTCGATCTTGGTCGAAACCTTTGCGCCGCCGATGATGGCGATCACCGGCTTGGTCGGCGCGTCCAGCGCCTTGTTGAGCGCTTCCAGTTCGGTCTGCATGGTGCGGCCGGCATAGGCAGGCAGCTTGTGGCCGAGGCCCTCGGTCGAGGCATGCGCGCGGTGCGCCGCCGAGAAGGCGTCGTTGACCCAGATGTCGCCGAGTTTTGCGAGTTCCGCGACGAAGGCCGGATCGTTCTTTTCTTCCTCCTTGTGGAAGCGGGTGTTTTCCAGGCAGAGGATGTCGCCGTCCTTCATGGCGGCGACGGCCCTCTCGGCGGGTTCGCCGATGCAGTCGTCGGCGAAGCCGACCGGCTTCCCGATGACCTTCGCGAGTTCGGCCGCGACGGGTTTCAGCGAGTCCCTGGCGTCGCGGCCCTTGGGCCGGCCGAAATGCGCGAGCAGGACGACCTTGCCGCCCTTGTCGGAAATTTCCGCGATCGTCGGCGCCACGCGTTCCAGCCGCGTGGTGTCGGTGACGCGCCCCTGATCCATGGGGACGTTGAGGTCGACGCGCAGCAGCACGCGCTTGCCGCGGACATCGACGTCATCAAGGGTGCGGAAGTTCGGCATCGGATCTCCCCGGAAATCGTCATCCCGAGGTGCGAGCCGCTTCTTGCGGCGCGCCTCGAAGGATGACCGTGCGATCCGCCATCCTTCGAGGCGCGCAAGCGCGCGCACCTCAGGATGACGGATTGCCGTCGATCAGATCAGCTTGCCCATCGCCACGGCGGTGTCGCCCATGCGGTTGGAGAAGCCCCATTCGTTGTCGTACCACGACATCACGCGCACCAGCGTGCCGTTCTGCACCTTGGTCTGGTCCATGTGGAAGGTGGACGAGTGCGGATCGTGGTTGAAGTCGATCGAGACGTTCGGCGCGTCGGTATAGCCCAGAATGCCCTTGAGCTGCTGGTCGGCGGCGCGCCGCATCGCGTCGTTGATTTCCTTGGCGTCGGTCTTGCGCTTGGCGACGATCTTGAGGTCCACCACCGAGACGTTCGGGGTCGGCACGCGGATCGCGACGCCGTCCAGCTTGCCCTTCAGTTCGGGCAGCACGAGGCCGATCGCTTTCGCCGCACCCGTCGAGGTCGGGATCATCGACATCGCGGCCGCGCGGCCGCGATAGAGATCCTTGTGCATGGTGTCGAGGGTCGGCTGGTCGCCGGTATAGGCATGGATCGTGGTCATGAACCCGGTCTCGATGCCGACGGTGTCGTTGAGAACCTTCGCCACCGGCGCGAGGCAGTTGGTGGTGCACGATCCGTTCGAGACCACGAGATGATCGCGGGTCAGGGTGTCATGGTTGACGCCGAACACGATGGTCGCATCCGCGCCGTCGGCGGGAGCCGAGACCAGCACGCGCTTGGCGCCGGCAGTAAGATGAGCGGACGCCTTGTCCTTCGCGGTGAAGATGCCGGTGCACTCCATCGCGATATCGACGCCGAGATCCTTCCACGGCAGTTTTGACGGATCGCGTTCGGCGGTCACCTTGATCCTGCTGTTGCCGATGACGATGCTGTCGCCCTCGACCTTGACCTCGTGCGGGAAGCGGCCATGCACGGAATCGAAGCGCAGCAGATGCGCGTTGGTTTCCACCGGGCCGAGATCGTTGATGGCGACGACCTCGATGTCGTTGCGCTTGGCCTCGTAGATGGCGCGCAGGATGTTGCGGCCGATGCGGCCAAACCCGTTGATTGCGACCCGGACTGCCATGTCAGCGTTCTCCTTCAAATAGGCGGCAATCCCCCGCGCAACCGGAAGTTCCAGCTTTTCGCGGCGTCGACGCCTGTGTCGCCCGGTTCTGCCGGGCGGCGACCATTGGTAATGGAGCCTGATTAGCCCGTTTTTCGGGCAATCTCAACCTCGGTTGAGACGGGTCTCCGCTGCGTTTACCACGGCCTCGGCGGTGATGCCGAAGTGCTTGAACAGATCCTTGGCGGGCGCGCTGTGACCGAATGTGTGCATGCCGACGAACCCGCCGTCGGGGCCGATCACGGCATCCCAGCCGAACCGCACCGCGGCTTCCACGGCGACCTTGACCGGCGCCTTGCCGACGATCGCCTGCCGCCGCTCCTCGGGCTGCTCCAGCAGCAGTTCGAGCGACGGCACCGACACCACCCGCGTCGCGATGCCGCGGTCGGCGAGTTGCGTCCGCGCCGCGACCGCGATCTCGACTTCCGAGCCCGACGCGAAGATCGACACCTTCGCCTCGCCGTCGGCCGCGATCAGTTCATAGGCGCCGTGGGCGCAGCGGTTGTCCGCATGCGCATCCTTGCGCACGGGGGTGAGATTCTGCCGCGACAGCGCCAGCACGGTCGGACCCTTCGGCCGCTCCAGCGCGAGCTGCCAGCACTCCGCGGTTTCGACGGCGTCCGCCGGGCGGAACACCCGCATGTTCGGCATCGCGCGGAGGGAGGCCAGATGCTCGACCGGCTGATGGGTCGGGCCGTCCTCGCCGAGGCCGATCGAGTCGTGGGTCATGATGTAGACCGCCGGGATATGCGCCAGCGCCGAGATGCGCATCGCCGGACGCGCATAGTCGGTGAAGCACATGAAGGTGCCGCCGGCCGGAACGAAACCGCCGTGCAGCGAGATGCCGTTCATCGCCGCCGCCATGCCCATCTCGCGGATGCCGTAGTGGATGTAGCGGCCATCGTAGTGGCCGGGCTGAACTTCCTTCAGGCCCTTGGTGCGGGTGTTGTTGGACGGCGTGAGGTCGGCGGAGCCGAGCAGCAATTCCGGCATCGCCGGCACCAGCACGTCGAGCGCGAGTTCGCTGGCCTTGCGGGTCGCGACCGTCGGCGGCTCGGCGACCAGCTTGTCCTTCAGCGTGCGGATCGCCTCGTCGAGGCTTTGCGGACGCTTGCGCTCGATCACGCGGCGGGTGAACTCGCCGCGCTCCGCCTCGGGCTTCGCCGCCAGCCGGGCGCGCCAGTCCTTGTTGAAGCGCCTGCCCCTGCGGCCGGCGCTGCGCCAGGCTTTCAGCACGTCGTCGGGAATCTCGAACGGGCCGTAATTCCAGTCCAGCGCCTTCTTCGCGCCGGCGAGTTCTTCGGCGCCGAGCGGCTCGCCGTGCGCCTTCGAGGTGCCGGCCCTGGTCGGGGCGCCGAAGCCGATGGTGGTCTTGCAGGCGATCAGCGACGGACGATCGGATTTCTGCGCGCGGCGGATCGCGGCGGCGATCGCCTTGGGATCGTGGCCGTCGATCTGTTTCGCGTTCCAGCCGTGGGCCTTGAAACGCGCCACCTGATCGACGTTGTCCGTCAATGTGATCGGGCCGTCGATGGTGATGCCGTTGTCGTCGTAAAGGAAGATCAGCTTGTTGAGCTTGAGATGACCCGCGAGCGCGATGGCTTCATGGCTGACGCCTTCCATCAGGTCGCCGTCCGAGCACAGCACGTAGGTGTAGTGATCGACGACATCGCCGCCGAACTCCGCTGCAAGCAGACGTTCCGCCAGCGCAAAGCCGACCGAGGTCGCGACGCCCTGGCCGAGCGGGCCCGTGGTGGTTTCGACGCCGTGCGTGATGAAGTTTTCGGGATGGCCGGGGGTCTTGGAATTGAACTGGCGGAAATTCCTGATCTGGTCGAGCGTCATGTCCTTGTACCCGGTCAGGTACAGCAGCGCGTAGAGCAGCATCGAGCCGTGACCGGCGGAGAGGATGAAGCGGTCGCGATCCGGCCAGTGCGGATCGGCCGCGTCGTATTTCAGGAATTTCGTGAACAGCACGGTCGCGACGTCGGCCGCGCCCATCGGCAGGCCGGGATGGCCGGATTTTGCTTTTTCGACGGCATCCATCGCGAGCGCGCGGATTGCATTCGCCATACGGGAGGAATCGACGCTCGCCATGGGGGATATCCGGTTGGAGGAGGTGGGATGGACGATAACGTGTTGCGCCGCATTTCGATGCAACCGTCAGCGGGAAAATTCACGCGGTGGATAGCATCTGGTTCCCGCGAGTCCAAGCAGGGGCAAGCCGGTCCTGCACAGAACGCAACGAATTGCGGTGCATAGCCGGGCCGCGGCGTTGCGCTTGCCTCGCCCGCCACGTAAATTTCACAGTCTAAAGGCCTGCCGAGTCGCGATTTTTTGACCGCCGGACGGCGGGCAGGGGACTCGTGAAACGCGTATGACCGATCGACCTGGCCGTTCCACCCGCGCGGAGCCTGCCTCCGGCGCCGCTGCCGATATCGACGCGGCGACGCGGCGGCTCACCGCCGCGCTCGATGCGCTGGAAAGCGCGGTCGAGCGGCGGCGCGAGGCCGACCGCAACGAGGACGAACTCGCGACCCGCATTCAGGCGCTTGGCGCGGATCGCTCGCGGCTCGCGGACGAACTCGATGGCTCGCTGGTGCGCGCGCGCAAGCTCGAGCGCGTCAACCGCGAGATCGCCGAGAAGCTCGATGCGGCGATCGGCACCATCACGGCCGTGCTCGAGGCCGGAGAGGAGTCGGAGGACTCATGAGCCACATCAACGTCACCATCAACGGCCGCCAATATCGCATGGCCTGCGAAGACGGCCAGGAACCCAGGCTTCTGAAACTCGCGGACGATCTGGAGGGGCGGATCGCGAATCTGCGCGGAAAATTCGGCGAGATCGGCGACCAGCGGCTCGAAGTGATGGCGGCGCTGACGACGTCGGACGAACTGCTGGACGCGAACCAGCGCATCCGCGCGCTGGAGGACGAACTCAACGCCTTGCGCGCCGTGCGCAGCACCGCCGGCGAGCATGCCCGCGCCACCCAGGTTGCGGTCGCCGCGGCGCTGAACGCCGCAGCCGAGCGGATCGAGAAGACGACGCAGGTGCTCAACCGTACCGTCGGCAACGGGATTGCGATTGGATAGTTGAATCCCTCCCCCTTGGGGGGAGGGACAGTTGGCGCCGGCGTTGCCGCTGGCGCTTCTCCCTCATCGCGCCTACATTGGCCGGGCGAGGCTGCGTCGCACGTCAGGAGCCATATATCCCCGGGGCCTTATCGATCCTTCAGGGAACTGTCCCTGGCCGGGTCCGTGGATCCGGTCACATGGTGCCCACCTACTTTCGTAGGGAACTCCGGGATCGAGCGCTTCAACGGCCATTGCGGCTTCGCACTTTCCTTTTTGGTGTCCCTCGCAGGGGCCGGGCTTGTTCCTGCGGTTCACGGCTTTAGAACGTCGGATGGGACGCCGGCATCGGCGTCCCGGCAAGACGGACAGCATGGCGACACCTGCCGAACAATCCGAAAAAGATATCCTGCGCGTCGCGGCGCTGGCGCGGCGCGATGCCCTGAGCGCGCAGGAGCGGGCCAGCGCGGCGCTGGCGATCGCGGCGCGGATGCCGCCGCTCGACATCGCGCCATCCACGGTCGTGGCGGGCTACGCGCCGATCAGGAGCGAGATCGATCCCGTCCGGTTGATGCAGACGTGCGCGGCGCAGGGCGCGACGCTGGCGCTGCCGGTCATTTCGGCGCGCAACGCCGCGCTGGCGTTCCGGCGATGGATGCCGGACGACGCGCTGGTGCGCGGGCTGTTCGGAATTGCCGAGCCGCATGCGCGCGCGGCCGAGGTCGCCCCGGATATCGTACTGGTGCCGCTTGCCGCGTTCGACCGCGCCGGCCATCGCGTCGGCTATGGCGGCGGCTACTACGACCGCACCTTCGCGCGGCTGCGCCGATCGAAGCCGGTGACGGCCATCGGCCTCGCGTTCGCGGTGCAGGAAATTCCGCAGGCCCCGGCATTGGCGCACGACGTGCGGCTCGATTTCGTGCTAACCGAGACGGATACGTTCGACTTCCGGAGCTAAATCTTGCGCATTCTCTTCATCGGCGATGTCGTCGGCAAATCCGGCCGCACCGCAATCACCGATCGCCTGCCGTCGCTGATCGCGGACTGGAAGCTCGATCTCGTCATCGTCAACGGCGAGAATTCCGCCGGCGGCTTCGGCATCACCGAAGCGATCTATCATGAATTCATCGACGCCGGCGCGGACGCGGTCACGCTCGGCAACCATTCCTGGAATCAGAAGGAGGCGCTGGTCTTCATCGAGCGCGCGCCGCGGCTGATCCGCCCGCTGAATTTTCCGCGCCATACGCCGGGCCGCGGCGCGGCGCTGATCGACGCCAAGAACGGCCGCCGCGCGCTGGTCATCAACTGCATGGCGCGCATCTTCATGGAGCCGCTGAACGATCCCTTCCGCGCCATCGAGCGCGAACTCGAGGCCTGTCCGTTGCGCGAGGCGGCGGACGCGATCGTGATCGACTTTCACGGCGAGGCGACCAGCGAGAAGCAGGGCATGGGCTTTTTCTGCGACGGCCGCGCCAGTCTCGTGGTCGGCACCCATACCCATGTGCCGACGGCCGATCACCAGATCCTGCCGGGCGGCACCGCCTATATGAGCGACGCCGGCATGACCGGCGACTACGATTCCGTGATCGGGATGCAGAAGGAGGAGCCGCTGCGCCGCTTCACCACGGGCATCCCGAGCGGCCGGTTCGAGCCGGCCAGCGGCGTCGCCACGCTGAGCGGCGTCGCGGTCGAGACCGACGATGCGACGGGGCTGGCTATGAAGATCGGCCCGGTCCGCCTCGGCGGCCGCCTCGAACAGGCGGTGCCGTCGTTCTGGGGGTGAACATATCTCGGATCGTCCCCCGAACCTCTTCCGGCTTGCGCTTGCGAGAAAAGAGCATCGCCATGGAGTCTGCCGGTGCGATGACCGGTGCGATGAAAAGTGTCACAAACCTGCCGACTTATGGTGAGCGTCGGGTTAATTTGGCCGCCGCGGCGGTAGCGGGGTCCGGGGGGCCGGGGCCGGATTTTCCGACCAAGTCTTTGATTCTACCGGTATCCCGGCTTATAACGCCGCGCCGCATACACCTTTTTGCCGAGCTGCCCGGTGCGACGCCGCCGGGCCTGCGCCCCAGATTCGAGAGAGAGCTTCCGCATGGCCGGACATTCCCAATTCAAGAACATCATGCACCGCAAGGGCCGGCAGGATGCCCAGAAGTCGAAACTGTTCAGCAAGCTGGCGCGCGAAATCACCGTCGCCGCGAAGCTCGGAACACCCGATCCCGCGATGAACCCGCGGCTGCGGGCCGCCGTGATCGCGGCGCGGGCGGAAAACATGCCGAAGGACAATATCGAGCGCGCCATCAAGAAGGCGATCGGCGGCGACGCGGAGAACTACGACGAAATCCGCTACGAGGGCTATGGCCCCGGCGGCGTCGCCGTCATCATGGAAGTGCTGACCGACAACCGCAATCGCGCCGCGTCCGACATCCGCTCCTACTTCACCAAATCCGGCGGCAACCTCGGCGAAACCGGGTCGGTGTCCTTCATGTTCGACCGTCTCGGCGTGATCGAATACGCGGCCGACAAGACATCCGCCGACGACATGCTGGAAGCCGCGATCGAGGCCGGCGCCGACGACGTGGTGTCGGGCGAGGGCGGCCATGAGGTCTACGCGTCGCAGGAAACCTTCCGCGATGTCGCCAAGGGGCTCGAAGGCAGGTTCGGCGAGGCGCGCAAGGTGGCGCTGATCTGGAAGCCGCAGAATACGGTCGCCGTCGACGACGAGACCGGCGAGAAGCTGCTCAAGCTGATCGATCTCCTGAACGACCACGACGACGTGCAGAACGTCTACGCGAACTTCGAGGTCTCGGACGCGCTGGTCGCCAGGATGGGCGGGTAGGCTTTCGCTCTCCCTCTCCCCGCAGGCGGGGCGAGGTGAGCCGTGCGGTCACGGACGTTGCACCGAGCGCTGCCTTTTTCCCTTGACGCCGTCCGGCCGAAGGATCATGTCAGCCGCGCGAGACGGCCGATCCCGGTCGGCGTCTCATCACTGGAACACCACTCATTATGCCAAGCGACAGTCCAAGTACCTTGCAGACGACTTTGCCAGGTACCTCGCCGACACCGGCCGCGATCTGAGAGCTTGAAGGGCTCGCCAGGTCTGCCGTTGCCGGCAGACTCCGAAGGTGAGCTATGACGGATACCCACACCGCTACGGACGGCGACTTCGATGTGTTCGCGCTGGCTTCGCGCCTGAGCGATGGCCACGTCGCCGACAACGTCGAAATTCTCAACCAGCTCGATCCGCACGATGCCGCCGCCGTGCTGGTGTTGTTGCCGGCCGATATCTCGGTCGAGATCCTCGACAAGCCCGAGCTGAATTTCGGCGCCGGGATCGTCGAGGCGCTGCCGCGCAACACCGCCACCGCCCTGCTGGCGGGCATGTCGGCCGACATGGCCGCCGATATCGTGCAGCAGCTCGAGGAGCCGGCCCGCTCCGAACTGATGCAGGCGCTCGATCCGCCGACGCGCACGACCATCGAGGGCCTGCTCGCCTATCCGGAGAACACCGCCGGCGCCATGATGACGACGGAATTCGTCAGCGTGCCCGCGACCTGGACGGTGGAGCGCACGCTGCAGCACATCCGCCAGGTCGAGCGTACCCGCGAGACGGTCTATGCCATCTATGTGCTGGATGCCTTCACCCGCCGCCTGGCCGGCGCGGTGTCGCTGCGGCGGCTGATCGCCGGCGAGCCCTCGGCCAATATCGCCGATCTGGCGCGCCCGCCGGTCACCACCTCGCCGCTGACGGACCGGGAGGACGTCGCGCGCCTGATCTCGCGGCACGACCTGCTGGCGGTGCCCGTCATCGACAAGGCGGGGCATGTGCTCGGCATCGTCACCGTCGACGACATCATCGACGCCATCATCGAGGAAAACACCGAGGACGTGCAGAAGTTCGGCGGCATGCAGGCGACCGACGAGCCCTATCTGCAGGTCGGGCTGCCCGGCATGATCCGCAAGCGCGGCGGCTGGCTCTGCGTGCTGTTTCTCGGCGAGATGCTGACCGCCAGCGCCATGCAGCACTTCGAGGGCGAACTGGAAAAGGCGATCGTGCTGACGCTCTTCATTCCGCTCATCATGAGTTCGGGCGGCAACTCCGGCTCGCAGGCGACCTCGCTTCTGATCCGCGCGCTGGCGCTGCGCGAGGTGAAGCTCGGCGACTGGTGGCGCGTGGCGCTGCGCGAATTGCCGACCGGACTGATCCTCGGCGCCATGCTGGGCGCGATCGGCATGGCCCGCGTGGTCGCGTGGCAGAAGTTCGGCATCTACGACTACGGCGAGCACTGGATGCTGGTCGGGCTGACCGTCTCGGCCGCGCTGATCGGCGTCGTGACCTTCGGCTCGGTGGTGGGATCGATGCTGCCGTTCATTCTGCAGCGGGTCGGCTTCGACCCGGCCAGCGCCTCGGCGCCGTTCGTCGCCACGCTGGTCGATGTCACCGGCCTGATGATCTATTTCAGCGTCGCGCTGCTGATTTTGCGGGGAACGCTGCTGTAGGACTGGTTCCCGCAGGGCACCAATTTGGTGCCCGTTGCGATATGGTGAGCCATGACTTCGACACCGATTCGCATTCTGGGCATCGATCCCGGCCTGCGCCGCACCGGCTGGGGCGTGCTGGACAGCGAGGGCAACCGGCTGATCTTCGTCGGCTGCGGCTCGGTGGAGACCCGCGAGGGCGCGGCGCTGGCGAGCCGGCTGCTGGCGATCCATGACGGGCTCGGCCGGGTGCTCGACCAGTTCCGTCCGATGGAGGCGGCGGTGGAGCAGACCTTCGTCAACAAGGACGGGGTGGCGACGCTGAAGCTCGGTCAGGCGCGCGGCGTCGCGATGCTGGCGCCGGCGATGTTCGGCATCGCGGTGGCGGAATACGCGCCCAACCAGGTGAAGAAGACCGTGGTCGGCGCGGGACACGCCGACAAGACCCAGATTCAGGCGATGCTGAAAATTCTTCTTCCCAAGGCCGACCCGAAGACGGCGGATGCCGCCGACGCGCTCGCCGTCGCCGTTACCCATGCGCATCACCGTGGCGGCGCGATGCTGGCGTCGCGGATGAAGGCGGCGGGCGCATGATCGGCAAGCTCAAGGGCATCATCGATTCCTACGGCGAGGATTACGTGATCCTCGACGCCGGCGGCGTCGGCTATCAGGTGCATTGCGCGTCGCGCACCCTGCAGGCGCTGCCGTCGCCGGGCGAGGCCGCGGTGCTGTCGATCGAAACCTATGTGCGCGAGGACCAGATCAAGCTGTTCGGTTTCCGCACCGACAACGAGCGCGAGTGGTTCCGCCTGTTGCAGACCGTGCAGGGCGTCGGCGCGCGGGTGGCGCTCGCCGTGCTCGGGACGCTGTCGCCTTCCGATCTCGCCAATGCGATTGCATTGAGGGACAAGGCCGCGGTGGCGCGCACGCCCGGCGTCGGGCCGAAGGTCGCCGAGCGCATCGTCACCGAGCTGAAGGACAAGGCGCCCGCTTTTGCGAATGTCGATCCGGCGGCGGTGCATCTCGCCGGCGCGATCGACGATCGGCGCGCGCCGCGCCCGGTGGCGGACGCGATCTCGGCGCTGGTCAATCTCGGTTACGGCCAGCCGCAGGCGGCGGCTGCGATCGCGAGCGCCTCGCGCAGCGCGGGCGAGAATGCCGAGACCGCGCAACTGATCCGGCTTGGCCTGAAGGAGCTGGCGAAGTGAGGCGTGAAATGGTTGAGCATCGACACACGAAGCGCGCTCCCTCTCCCGCTTGCGGGGGAGGGTCGGGGAGGGGGCGACCGCCGGCGCCGTGCGTCGTTTCGTTCCCCCGCCCTCCTTGGCTCCCCCACTCTCCTTGGCTCCCCCGCCCTAACCCTCCCCCGCAAGCGGGAGAGGGAACAGTCTGCAACCGATGCGAGCCAGCATGACCGACGCGTCCCGCATCGTCACGCCCGAGCGCCGCGCCGACGACATCGGCGACACCTCGCTGCGTCCGCAGAGCCTGTCGGAATTCGTCGGGCAGGCGCAGGCGCGCGCCAATCTGCAGATTTTCATCGACGCCGCGCGCAAGCGGCAGGAGGCGCTCGATCATGTGCTGTTCGTCGGCCCCCCCGGATTGGGCAAGACCACGCTGGCGCAGATCGTGGCGCGCGAGCTCGGCGTCGGTTTTCGCGCCACGTCCGGTCCGGTGATCGCCAAGGCCGGCGACCTCGCGGCGCTCCTGACCAATCTCGAGGAGCGCGACGTGCTGTTCATCGACGAGATCCATCGCCTCAATCCGGCGGTGGAGGAGGTGCTGTATCCCGCGATGGAGGACTTTCAGCTCGACCTCATCATCGGCGAGGGACCGGCGGCGCGCTCGGTGAAGATCGATCTGGCGAAGTTCACGCTGGTCGGCGCGACCACGCGCGCCGGGCTCCTGACCAATCCGCTGCGTGACCGCTTCGGCATTCCGGTGCGGCTGAATTTCTATACAGAGGCCGAACTGGAGAAGATCGTGACGCGCGGCGCCCGCGTGCTCAATGTCGGCATGAGCGCGGACGGCGCCAACGAGATCGCGCGCCGCGCGCGGGGCACGCCGCGCATCGCGGGACGCCTGCTGCGCCGGGTGCGCGATTTCGCGGAAGCGGCGGATGCCGCATCGATCGACCGCGGGATCGCCGATCATGCGCTCGGCGCGCTGGAGGTCGATGCCGCCGGTCTCGACGCGATGGACCGCCGCTATCTGACGACGATCGCAATGAACTACGGCGGCGGGCCGGTCGGCGTGGAGACCATGGCGGCGGCGTTGTCGGAGCCGCGCGACGCCATCGAGGACATCATCGAGCCGTTTCTGATCCAGTGCGGCTATCTGCAGCGCACGCCGCGCGGACGGCTGCTCACCTCGCACGCGTTCAGGCATCTCGGTCTCGCCGAGCCCACGCGCGATCCCGGCCAGTTCGGCCTGTTCGGCGGAGACGAGGACCAATGAATACGCCGGAACAACCGCAACACCTCGACGGACACATTCACGACGGCAGGCACCGCATGCAGGTGCGCGTCTATTACGAGGACACGGATTTCTCCGGGCTGGTCTATCACGCGAACTATCTGCGCTTCATGGAGCGCGGGCGCAGCAACTATCTGCGGCTGCTCGGCGCGGACCAGCGCGCGCTGTTCGACGAAGCCGCGAGCGAGGCGCCGGGCTTCGCCTTCGTGGTGCGCGCGATGCAGCTCGACTTTCTCAAACCGGCGCATATGGACGACCTGCTCGACATCGTGACGCGGCCGCTCGAGGTGCGCGGCGCGTCGATCACGCTGCATCAGGAGGTGCGGCGCGGCAGCGTGCTGTTGCTCGATGCGCAGGTGAAGGTCGCCTTCGTCTCGGAAGGCCGCGCCCGGCCGATCCCGAAGCCGCTGCGGGTGGCGATGAAGGCGGATCAAATCTGATCGGGACGATCGCGTCTCCCGATCCGACCGCAGGAGAGGCGCGCTCGACGCATCGAGCCGCCCGAATTTCCGCTCGATCTCGGCGACCGCGCTGTGTATCGCCGCCGCATCGGACACGTCGCAATGCAGCCCGAGCACGTCGCCCGGCTTGTTCAGCGCCTGCACGGCCGGCCGTGGCGGTTCCATCAATGCCCCTATAACCGGAAACTATATCCGATAACGCAATTCGGTAATTTGCGGCCGGTCGCCGGTTTGTATAGTTCGCCCCAACAAATCGACGCGCCGCGTTGATGCGACGACCGGCCTTCGTTGCAATCGCGATCGTCGGCGCTGTGGTGGCTCGAACATCGCGGCTTGGGGGAAACCGGGGATGGACGATCGCACCAAACCGCAATCTGTCTTGCGGCATCTCAACCAGGAAAAAATCGTCTTCATCCTGACGATCGTTCTCTTCATCCTGTTCTCGATCATCCTTCCGAATTTTCTCGCGGCGAACAACATCCTGTCGCTGATCCGCAGCGTGGCGGTGCTCGGCATTCTCGGGCTCGGCATGCTGATCGTCGTGCTCGGGCGCGGCATCGACCTGTCGCTGGTCGCCACCATGGCGATCTCGGTGGCCTGGAGCCTGCAACTGATGAGCAGCGGCATGTCGGTCGCCTCCGCCATGACCATCGGTCTGGCGTTCGCCGTCGGCATGAGCCTGATCACCGGCATTCTCATCGCCTATGCGGAAATCCCGTCATTGTTCGCGACGCTGGCGATGGCGACGTTCGTTTACGGCTTCGGCCGCGCCCATCTGATCACCGGCACCGACGTCGTCTATCTGCCGCCGAACATCGGATGGCTCGCGCAGCTCGGGCAGGGCCATGTGGCCGGCGTCCCGATGCCGATCATCGTCGCGGCGGCGCTGGCGCTGATCGTGTTCCTGTTCCTGCGCTACACCAAGCCCGGACGCTTCATCTACGCGATGGGCGACAACTTCTTCACCGCGCGCACCGGCGGCGCTCCGGTGCGGCCGATCCTTGTGATGCAGTATGTGCTGGCCGGCGGCATCGCCTTCGTCGCCGGCATCGTCACCTCGACCTCGGCGCAGGCGATGAACACCCGCGTCGTCAATTCCAACATGATCTACGACGTGATCCTGGTGGTGGTGCTCGGCGGCGTCGGCCTCAGCGGCGGCCGCGGCAACGTCCGCAACGTCATCGTCGGCACGCTGCTGATCGGCGTGCTGATGAACGGCATGACCATCATGGACATCCAGTACACGGTCCAGAACGTCATCAAGAGCCTGATCCTGCTGCTTGCCATCGTCGTCGACAGCATTCTCAACCCGCGCGACGAGCAGACCGGCCAGCAGGGCGACATCTGAGACCACAAAACATTCCGTTCAAACATTTCAACAGGAGGAACGCTCGTGAGAAAGTTGACCCAACTGGCGGTGGCCGCGACGGCACTTGCCGCCTTGACGATCGGATCCGTGGCGACGCGGGCCGAAGACACCACCGATGCGTTCCGCGGGCCGGCGCTGGCCGCGCTGAAGGGCAAGACCATCGCCTATCTGCCGATCTCGATCGGCTTCGATCTCGCGCAGGCGTGGGGCGGCGTCGTCAAGACCGAAGCCCAGCGCTACGGCATCAACTTCAAGGCGCAGGATCCGAACTGGGTGACCTCGGCGATGGCGCAGGGCATGACCTCGCTGATCGCCGAGCATCCGGACGTCATCGTCACGCAAAATCCCGACGTGCAGTCGCTGGCGCGCCTGCTCAAGCAGGCTAATGCGGCGGGAATCGCGGTCATCCAGATGAACATGCAGGGCGCGGTGCAGACCGATGCCTATGTCGGTCCCGATTTCGTCGCGCTCGGCGAGCAGGCCGCCAAGATGATGGTGGCGAAGTGCGGCAAGGACACGCAGACCTCGCACAAGGTGTCGCTGGTCGAGGGCGTGCCGACCGGTGGCGTCAGCTTCTATCAGATCGAGGGCATCAAGAAGGTGTTTGCGGAGAATCCCGAGATCAAGATCGTGTCGAGCCAGGCGGCCGACTGGGATGCCAGCAAGGCGCGCGCCATCACCGAGACCGTGATTCAGCAGAACCCCGATCTGTGCGGCGTCATCGACGTCTGGGATGGTCAGGCTGTCGGCACCGGAGCCGCGATCAAGCAGGCCGGAAAGCAGGGCCAGGTCTACTTCGTCACCTCCGGCGGCGGCGCGCAGGCATCCTGCGACCGCCTCGCCGACGGCACCTTCTCGACCTTCATCAATTACGATGCGCCGGGCATGGGCCGCGACGCCTGGACCGCGATCATGACCTATCTGCAGAACAAGCAGAAGGCCGGCGCGATCAAGACCCAGATCTATTCGCCATTGCGGGTCATGACCAAGGCCGACGTCAAGGCCGGCACCTGCTGGGATCCCGAGCAGTACGCCAAGCTGCTGCGCTGATGTTGCGCGCGTGACCGCGATCCGTCGCGGTCACGCTCTCCTCTGATTTTCCTGCCGGCGAACCACGCCGCATACGAGGCTTCCCCTTGGCGACGACGAGCACCCTTGCAAAGCTGCGATATCGCTTTGTTCCCGATCATGTGATTGGCGAATTGCTGTCCAAGAAGTGGATCGACAACGCGATCCCGTTCCTGGTGCTGCTCTGCGTTGTCGGCCTGTTCGGAAATCTGATCCCGAATTTCTTCTCTGCGTCCAATCTCGCCATCCAGGCGCGCGAACTGGGCGAGTTCGGTCTGGTCTGCATGGCGATGATGATCGTCATCGTGGTCGGCGGCCTCGACCTCAGCGTCGGTTCGAATTTCGCGCTCGGCAATTTCATGACGCTGGCGCTGCTTAACCTTGGCGGCTGGCCGGTATGGCTCGCAATCCCGGCAGTGATCCTGATCTGCGGCGGCGTCGGTTTCATCAACGGCTTCCTGATCGGCTATCTCCGCCTGCGCGCCTTTCTCACCACGCTGGTGACGCTGATCATCGTGCGCGCCGTCGTCGACATGCTGCTGCTGAAATACTCCAAGGCGATGTCGGTGAGTTTCTACGACTCCACCGTCTGGGACTTGATCGGCCTCGGCGGCGTCGGCGGCGTGCCGTCGAGCTTCATCATCCTCGTCGTGGTGGCGTTGATCGGCCATATCCTGCTGACGCGCAGCCGCCCCGGCTGGCGCGCGATGGCGATCGGCGGCTCGCGGCGCTCCGCGCATAACATCGGCCTGTCGGTGCGCGGCACCGTCTGCGCCGCCTACACCATTTCCGGGATGCTGTGCGGCCTGTCCGGCGTGCTCTACGCGGCGCGGCTCGGCGGCGCGGGCACCGACACCGGCATGGGCCTCGAAATCGCGGCGCTGACGGCGGCGGTGCTCGGCGGCAACAGCCTCGGCGGCGGCCGCGGCTCGGTGGTCAAGGCGCTGATCGGCGCGGTGATCGTGCAGGTGATGACGAACGGCGTGCTGCGCATCGGCATGAACAGCGGCTCGGGGCCGATGGTGCTGGGCCTCACCTTGTTGCTGGCGGTGTTCATCGACGTGCGCTGGCTGAAGAACCGCGACAAGCTCTTGTCGAAGGTCTACGTCTCGCCGACGCTGGTGGAATTGCCGACGCCGCGCCCGACCGACGCCGAGAAGGGCGGGCCGCTGGCGTTGAACGACCGGCTGAAGGAGGTCGAGATCATCGGCCTCGACGAGGTGGAATCGCCCGAGGACGTCATTCTCGACGAGAACGACTATCTCTATTGCGGCACCCGCCACGGCGACATCGTGCGTTTCTCGCCGCCGCACTACAAGGAGTGGGAAGTCTACGCCCACATCGGCGGCTCGCCGCTCGGCATGGCGTTCGACAAGGCCGGCGACCTCCTGGTGTGCGTCGGCGGCATGGGCCTCTACAAGATCGACCGCGACCGCAACGTCATCAAGGTGACGGACGAGACCAACCGCTCGCCGTTCTCGGTGGTGGACGACTCGCGCCTGCGGCTCGCCGACGACCTCGATATCGCGCCGGACGGCAAGGTCTATTTCAGCGAGGCGACGATCCGTTACGAGATGCACGACTGGCCGGTGGACGCGCTGGAAAGCCGCGGCAACGGCCGCATCATCTGCTACGACCCCAACACCGGCAAGACCCACACCGCCGTCCGCAAGCTGGTGTTTCCGAACGGCGTGTGCCTGTCGAACGACGGGCAGGCGATCCTGTTCGCGGAAAGCTGGGGCTGCCGCATCAACCGCTACTGGATCGCCGGGCCGAAGGCCGGAACGGTGGAGCGGATGGTCGATCAGCTTCCGGGCTATCCCGACAACATCAACCGCGCCTCCGACGGCACCTACTGGTGCGCGATCATGGGGATGCGATCGCCGGCGCTCGACGTCGCGCTGCGGATGCCGGGCTTCCGCCGCCGCATGGCGCGGCGCATCGCGCCCGACCAGTGGCTCTATCCGAACCTCAACATCGGTTGCGTCATCCGCTTCAACGACAAGGGCGAGATCGTCGAATCGATGTGGGACAAGGGCGCCAGCAACCACCCGATGATCACCTCGATGCGCGAGCACAAGGGCTGGCTCTATCTCGGCGGCATCACCAACAACCGCATCGGCCGCGTCAAGCTCGGCGACTGGGCGGACAAGACCTGGAGCGGGTACCGCAGCTACTGGGGAGCGCGCTCATGACCATCGCGACGGGAGGCTGGCTTGAGCGTTTCCTGGGGCGTGGTGCCGCATCCGTCACGGTGCCGCCGCTCGACGGCGCGCTGAAGCCGAACAGCCTGCTTGAAGAGGCGGCGCCCGGTTTCACGGTGGCAGCGCCGGACAACCTCGCGCTGCTCGACGGCGCGCCGGTGTGGTCGAGCGGCGCGCAACTGCTGAAGCTCAATGGTGACAGGCCGTCGCCGTTCGCGACGTTGCAGAGCGATGTCACCGCGCTCGCCTGCTCCGACGCCGGGCTGATCGCGGTGGCGTGCGAGAAGCATGGCATCGCCGTTCTCGATCGCGAGGGCAAGCCGGCGATCACCGCGCTGCGCGACGGCGGCAAATATTCGTGCGTTACCGCGCTGGCCTTCGCCAATAACGATGCGCTGCTGGTCTGCATCGGCTCGACCGACAATCCGCTGTCGGCGTGGCAGCGCGATCTTTTGGAGCAGCATCGCGCCGGCCAATTGCTGCGGATCGATCTGAAAAGCGGCGAGGTCAGGCAACTGGCGAACAGGCTGGCCTTCCCGAACGGCGTTCTGGCCGACAGGGACGGCAGCATCATCGTCAGCGAAAGCTGGGCGACGCGGCTGATCCGGCTCGGGCCGGACGGGCGGATGAGCGCGCAACTGATCGAGGATCTGCCGGGCTATCCGGCGCGCCTCGCGCGCGCTGCGCGGGGCGGGTACTGGCTGACCGTGTTCGCCCCGCGCTCGCCGCTGATCGAGTTCGTGCTGCGCGAGCCGAAATATCGCCGCGCCATGATGGCGGAGGTCGCGCCCGAGAACTGGATCGCGCCGGCGCTGCGGAGCGGGCAGTCGTTTCACGAACCGATGCAGGGCGGCGCGCTGAAGCAGATGGGCATCCTCAAGCCATGGGCGCCGACGCGCTCCTATGGCCTCGTGGTCGAGGTGAATGACAGCTTCGTGCCGGTCCGCAGCCTGCACAGCCGCGCCGGCGGCCGCCGCCACGGCATCACCTCGGCGGTCGAATCCGGCGGGCGGCTGTGGCTGACCAGCAAGGGCGGCGGCGAAGTGGTCGTGCTTCCTCTTTAAGGTGCGGATAGAATGATGCGACCGATCGTCGAAATGAAAAACGTCACCAAGGAGTTTCACGGCGTCGCCGCGCTCCGGGACGTGTCCTTCGATCTCGCGCCGGGCGAGGTGCACGCGCTGCTCGGCGAGAACGGCGCGGGAAAATCCACGCTGACCAAGATCATGGCGGGCGTCTACGAAGTGACCGCCGGCCAGCTCGTGATCGACGGCGAGCCGCAATCGTTCAAGACGCCGGCGGAAGCCCTGCAAAAGGGCATCGCCATGGTGTTTCAGGAAACCAGCCTGGTGCCGTCGCTGACGGTGGCGCAGAACCTCTATCTCGGCAACGAGAAGTTCCTCAACCGCCTGCGCGGCATCTACATCTCGGCGCAGCAGTTTTTGCAGTCGCTGAATTTCGGCGTCGATCCCACCATGTTCGTGTCGCAGCTCGGCGCGGCGCAGAAGCAGATGGTGGAAATCGCCCGCGCGGTGCATCACAAGGCCAAGGTCATCATCTTCGACGAGCCGACCGCGACGCTGACGCCGGAAGAAAAGCATCACTTCTTCGCGCTGATCCGCCGGCTGAAGAAGGACGGCGTCTCCATCATCTTCATCTCGCACGCGCTGGAGGAGGCGCTGGCGATCTCCGACCGCATCACCGTGCTGCGCGACGGCCAGCACGTCGTCACCGACCTCGCGAAGAATTTCGACCGCGACAAGATCATCAATGCCATGGTCGGCCGCGCGCTGTCCGGCGAACTCTACGGCAAGGCCGCGGAGAAGCGCACGCCGCGTCCCTACGGGCGGAAGATCCTCAGCGTGCAGAACCTGTCGATGGGCCGCATGGTCCGCAACACCTCGTTCTCGGTCTACAGCGGGCAGATCACCGGCATCTTCGGCCTGATCGGCTCGGGCCGCACCGAGACCGCGAAGATCGTTTCCGGCGTGGTCAAGCGCGACTTCTTCCACGGCGGCGAGGTGAGGCTGGAGGGCCGCTCGGTGCGCTACCGGGTGCCGCGCAAGGCGGTGCAGGACGGCATCGTCTACGTCACCGAGGACCGCAAGATCGAAGGCTTCTTCGAGACCAAATCGATCGCCGAGAACATCTATCTCAACCTGCTGTCGGCCGATCTCAACAAGAACGGCGTGATCATCAGCTATTCCGAGATGATCGCGCTGGCGAAGGAGTGGACCGGCAAGCTGAACGTCAAGGCGATCAACAGCGACGCGCGTGTGGTCGAACTGTCGGGCGGCAACCAGCAGAAGGTCGTGATCGCCCGCGCGCTGGTGCAGAAGCCGAAGCTGATCATCTTCGACGAGCCGACGCGCGGCGTCGACGTCGGCGCCATCGCCGAACTGCATCAGGTGATCAATTCGCTGGCCGACGCCGGCCTCGCCGTCGTGGTGATCTCGTCCTATCTGCCCGAAATCATGAACCTCGCGGATCGCGTCCTGGTCTCGCGGCAGGGCCGCGTGGTCGAGGAATTCGCGATGGAAGAAGCGACCGAGGAAAAGATCATGTATGCGGCGGTTCACTGAACGAGCGTTACGGAGCCGATCGTCGTTGCGAGCGAAGCGAAGCAATCCAGCTTTTCCTCTCCCTCTCCCGCTTGCGGGGGAGGCTTGGGGACGCTCCGGATTGCTTCGTCGCTGACGCTCCTCGCAATGAGGCGCAATGAGCGAAGCATGGTCAAGGCGCGCCGTCGCAAGGCGTGAGGGCGCTTGCGTGGAAGGGAATGATTGATGAAGATCAAGGCCGCCGTTCTCGAGCAGATGGACAACGCGACGCCCTATGGGCAATCGCTGCCCTTGAAGGTGCAGGAGATCGACCTCGACGGCCCCGGCCGCGGCGAGGTGCTGATCAGAATCGCGGCGGCGGGGCTTTGCCATTCCGATCTGTCCGTCATCAACGGCGACCGGCCGCGCCCGGTGCCGATGGTGCTGGGCCATGAGGCGGCCGGCGTGGTGGAGGAGGTCGGCGACGGCGTCGACGACCTGGTGCGCGGCGATCACGTCGTCTGCGTGTTCGTGCCGAGCTGCGGTCACTGCAATCCGTGCGCGCAGGGGCGGCCCGCCTTGTGCGAGCCGGGCGCGGAGCACAACGGCAGGGGCGACCTGCTCAGCGGCGAGTTTCGCCTGCATCGCAACGGCAGCCGGATTCATCACCACTGCGGCGTGTCGTGCTTCGCGGAGTATGCGACCGTCTCGCGCCGTTCGCTGGTGAAAGTGCGCAAGGACGTGCCGCTGCATATCGTGGCGCTGATGGGCTGCGCGGTGCTGACCGGCGCGGGCGCGGTGTTCAACGGCGGCGATGTCGGCCCCGGCCGCACGGCGGCGGTGGTCGGGCTTGGCGGCGTCGGTCTCGCGGCGGTTCTGGGCGCGGCCGCCAACGGCGCGGAAACCATCGTCGCCATCGACCGGCTGGACCAGAAGCTCGACCTCGCGCGCGACCTCGGCGCGACACACGCCTTCAAGGCCGACGATCCCGATCTGGTCGGCAAGGTGAAGGAAGCGACCTCCGGCGGCGTCGATGCGGCGCTTGAGTTCGCGGGCTCGGTGAAGGCGCTGGAAGCGAGCTACGCCATCACCCGGCGCGGCGGCACCACGGTGACCGCGGGGCTGCCGAACCCGAAGGCGATGCTGACCCTGCCGGCGGTGTCGCTGGTCGCGGAGGAGCGTACCATCAAGGGCAGTTATCTCGGCTCCGGCGTGCCCTCGCGCGACATTCCGCGCTTTCTCGGCCTCTACAGTCGCGGCAAGCTGCCGGTCGATAAACTGCTGACCCATCGCATCAAGCTCGATGACATCAACGCGGGATTCGACCGTCTGCACGACGGCAGCGCCATTCGTCAGGTTGTCGAATTCAACTGAAAGAAAAACGTCGGAAGGGAGCCGTCATGACTCGCGTGCAAGGCATCAAGGACTATCAGTGTTTCATCGGCGGCAAGTGGACGTCCGCCGAGTCCGGCGAGACCTTCGAGTCGGTGGATCCGTTTCTGGCGAAACCGTGGGCGCGGATTCCGAAATGCGACCGGCGCGACGTCGATCGGGCGGTGTCGGCCGCGCGCAAGGCGCTGGAGAGCAGCGCGTGGGCGGACATGCATCCCTCGCAGCGCGGGCAGCTTCTGCGCAAGCTGGGCGACCTGATCCTGCGCGACGCCGATCGTCTGGCGGCGACGGAGGTGCAGGACAACGGCAAGCTCTACGCCGAGATGCGCGGGCAGGTCGGGTATCTCCCTCAATGGTACTATTACTTCGGGGGCCTCGCCGACAAGATCGAGGGCGCGGTGGTGCCGATCGACAAGGCCGACATGTTCACCTACACGCGCCATGAACCGGTCGGCGTGGTGGCGGCGATCACGGCGTGGAATTCGCCGCTGCTGCTGCTGACGTGGAAGCTCGCGGCTGCGCTTGCCGCGGGCTGCGCCGTCATCGCCAAGCCGTCGGAGTTCACTTCGGCCTCGACGCTGGAATTCGCGCGCCTCGTCGAGGAAGCCGGTTTTCCGGCCGGCGTCTTCAACGTCGTCACCGGCTTCGGCGCCGATGTCGGCGAGGCGCTGACCACGCATCCCGGCGTCGACAAGATCGCCTTCACCGGCGGCGAGAACTCTGGCCGCCACATCGCACGCAACGCGGCGCAGACCTTCAAGCGGCTGACGCTGGAACTCGGCGGCAAGTCGGCGCAACTGGTGTTTCCCGACACCGACATCGACAACGCGGTGAAGGGCGTGGTCTCCGGCATCTTCGCCGCCACCGGGCAGACCTGCATCGCCGGCTCGCGCCTGCTGGTGCATGAGAGCATCCACAACGAATTTTTGGACAAGTTCACCGCGCTGGCGAAGACGGCGCGGATGGGCGATCCGATGGACATGGCGACCCAGGTGGGGCCGGTCACCACCCAGCCGCAATATCAGCGAATCCTGTCGTGCATCGAGATGGCGCGCAACGAGGGCGCGGACTGCGTGATGGGCGGCAAGCCCGCCGACCGTCCGGAATGCGGCGACGGCTGGTTCATCGAGCCGACGGTGTTCGCCAACGTGTCGAATTCGATGCGGATCGCGCAGGAGGAGGTGTTCGGCCCGGTGCTGTCGGTGATCCGCTTCCGCGAGGACGACGAAGCCTACGCGATGGCCAACGACACCGCCTACGGCCTCGCGGCCGGCGTGTGGACCAACGACCAGCGCCGCATCTTCACCGCCGCGAAACGTTTGCGCGCCGGCTCGATCTGGACCAACACCTATCGTGCGGTGAGCTACATGGCGCCGTTCGGCGGCTTCAAGAATTCAGGGCTCGGCCGCGAGAGCGGACAGGAAGCCATCAACGAATATCTCGAAACCAAGTGCGTCTGGATGTCCTACGGCAAGGACGTGCCGAATCCGTTCGTGATGAGGTGACAGTGTTGGCGGCGCTTTGGCGGTGCCCGTCATTCGAACCGGAAACGAAGTCGTGGCCGATGCATCGATAGACATCAAGGATCGCGACAGGGTGTTGCGCCTGGACGGAAGGGGCTGCCACATCCTGCCTGTCATGGTGTTATCAGGATTCGTCACGAATAGAGCGGGTGCGACTGAGCCTCGGTGGGCGGCGCACGATTGTGGCGGAAGGTAAGGTGTCATGGCGTCGGATCTCGCGGGATTGCTGGTCGTTTCCATCGAGCAGGCCGTCGCACCGACCTATCTGTCGTGCAAGCTGGCGGACGCCGGCGCGCGGGTGATCAAGGTCGAACGGCCCGAGGGCGATTTCGCCCGGCACTACGATCATCTGGTGCATGGCGAGAGCGCCTATTTCGTCTGGCTCAATCGCGGCAAGGAATCGATCTGTCTCGACCTCAAGCAGGAAGCGGAGCGCGCCATTCTGTCGGAGATGATCGCGCGGGCGGATATCTTCATCCAGAATCTCGCGCCCGGCGCCATCGAGCGGCTCGGCTTTTCGATGACGAAGCTGCGCGAGCAACACCCGCGCCTGATCACATGCTCGATCACCGGCTACGGCGACGAGGGGCCGCTGCGCGCGTTGAAAGCCTACGACCTTCTGGTGCAGGCGGAGAGCGGCCTCGCCAGCACCACCGGCAACGAATTCGGCTCGGTGCGCGTCGGCGTCTCGGTCGGCGACATCTCGGCGGGAATGACGGCGACGCAGGCGGTGTTTCAGGCGCTTTACGCGCGCGAGAAGACCGGCCTGGGCCGCCACATCGCGGTGTCGCTGTTCCATTCGCTGGCGGACTGGATGAACGTGCCGTATTTGCAGTTCACCTATGGCGGCATCACGCCGGGCCGGTTCGGCCTGCATCATCCGACCATCGCGCCTTATGGCGCCTTCACATGCAGCGGCGGGCGGCCGGTGCTGATCGCGATCCAGAACGAGCGCGAATGGGTGATCCTGTGCCGCGACGTGCTCGGGCGTCCCGACCTGGTCACCGATCCGCGCTTCGGCGACAACGACAACCGCGTCAGGAATCGCGAGGCGCTCGACGCGGAGATCGTACCGATCTTCCTCGGCATGACGCGGGAGCAGGCCATCGAGGTGCTGAGCGCGGCGCGCCTCGCTTATGGCCGGGTCAGCTCGCTGGACGATCTCGCGGTGCATCCGCAGAACCGCTATCTCGATGTCGAGACGCCGTCCGGCCCGGTGCGCCTGCTGGCCCCCGGCGTCAAGGTGGATGGCGAGACGCTGGCCGCCGGGCGCGTGCCGGCCGCGGGCGAGCACAGCGAGGCGCTGCGCCGGGAATTCATGCCGAAGGGGCCGAACGCCGGTTCTTGATCGTCAACAGTCACGCGGCCTGACGGCCGCCCGGTATCGAGATGCGCAGGGGGGCCGCCTCGCGCTGAATCCGGATCAATTTGATCCGGACTTCCGAACATGATCAATTCCAGACACTTAGCTTGCGATTCGACGTGGTCCCACGGGCCGGCGGCGCAAACCGTTTCGCACTTCGCGGCTTCATGCCTTATGGTGCGGCGGTGCTATTCGGGCGATCACATCATGTTGGATCTACATGGATCTCAGGCAGCTCCGATACTTCATCGCGATTGTGGAGCAAGGCTCGTTTTCCAAGGCCGCTGAGTTTCTCAACGTCGCCCAGCCCGCGCTGAGCCTGCACGTCCGCAACCTGGAAACGGAGCTGGGCTGCGCGCTGCTGTTTCGCAGCCCGCAAGGCGTGGTCGCGACCGAGGCCGGCCAGATCCTGGCGCGCAACGCACGGATCATCATCGACCAGTTCTCGGTCGCCCGGCAGCAGATTCAGGAACACGAGGCCGAACCTTCCGGCGAGGTCCGTCTCGGCCTGCCCGGCACCATCAGCCAGATTCTGGCGGTGCCGCTGATCCTCGAGGCGCAGCGGCAGTTTCCCAAGGTGAAGCTGCGGATCGCGGAAGCGATGAGCGGCTTCGTGCTGGAATGGATTCGCGAGGCGCGGGTCGATCTCGCGGTGCTCTACACCTCGGTGTCGGACCGCACGCTGACCTCGCTGCCGGTGCTGTCCGAGGAACTGTGGCTGCTGGGGCCGATGAAACCGCCCGCCGGTGTCGAGCCGCCGGGGGCCGGACAATGCTCCTATCAGCAAGTGACGAAGCTGCCGCTGGTGCTGCCGAGCGGCACGCACGGCCTGCGCGCGCTGCTGGACAAGGAGGCCGCCGATCACGCCCTGCAATTGAATACGGTGTTCGAGGTCGACTCCTACGCCAACATCAAGAGCATGGTGGAGATCGGCGCGGGCTATTCGATCCTGCCGTTCAATTCCATCGCGCGCGAGGTGCAGGGCGGGCGGCTGTTGGCGTGGCGGATCGGCAAGCCGAAGCTGCAACGCAGCGTCAATCTGGTCTGCCCGGCGGATCGCCCGGTGACGCGCGCGGTGTCGTCGATCGAGGCGCTGTGCCGCACCGTGCTGCTGAACCTTGCGTCGACCGGCAAATGGAACGGCGTCAAGGTGATCAAGTAGCGCGTCGCGCAAGCCGGACGGACCGACGTTGAATCGTCGTTGCGCGGGAAACGCGACAGCGCTTCAGGGCCGCAGATCCATGTCGATGGGCGATCGGCAGGAGGATGTGCGGACCGGGATATTTCAGCGGCGGGCGGTCTTCGCGTGCGCGCGTTTGGCGACCACGGCCTCATAAGCCCTCCGCAGCCGCTCGCTGACCGTTGGCCCCGCCTTGCGCTTGCGCCTGATGCCGAGATGGGTCTCGCGCAACTCATCCATGAGTTCGGCCCACATCTTCGGGCCGCCGTCGCGCAACAGTCGGGCGCGGATGCCGAACTCCTCGCTGACCGGCAGGTACGTCACGCCCCACGCCGCCATCTGCGCCAGCAGCGGCAGCAGCTCGATGCCCTGTTCGGTGAGCGAGTAGATGCCCTTTTGCTTGTGGGTCGGATCGTCCACGCGGGTCAGGATGCCGGCCTCCATCAGCGTCTTCAGCCGGTCGGCGAGGATGTTGGAGGAAATCCTTTCGTCGGACTTCGTCAGCAGTTCGCGGTAGTGGCGCCGGTTGCCGAAGATGATGTCGCGGATGACGAGCAGGCTCCATTTGTCGCCGACCACCTCGAGCGTGAGGTTGATCGGGCAGGCCGAACGCCCTGTCTCCGTTGCCGCCGCCATCGCGGATCGTTCTCCATAAACCGCTTGCAATATCGCATCGGTTTGCCTAGGCTGCAACCAGTTGCAAATAACAAGCAGTATGAGCGTGCGCATGGCCCGGCTGATCGCGTGGAATCTGATGACGCTGGACGGTTTCATGGAAGGTCCGGGGCACGACCTGTCCTGGCACATGGATGTCTGGGGCGAGGAACTGGAACGGCGCTCGGTCGAACAGCTCGAGGCCGCGGGCGCGCTGATGTTCGGCCGCGTCACCCATGACCTGATGGCGAAATACTGGCCGAACGAAACCGGCGACGAGGCTGAGGTCGCCAGTTTCATGAATCGTTTGCCGAAGTACGTGTTCTCGCGCACGCTGACATCGTCGCCGTGGACGAATACCCGCGTGTTCGGCTCTGATCCCGCCGGGACCGTCGCGGGTCTGAAGCGCGAGATCGTGAAAGACATTTTCATCTTCGGCAGCGCGGCGCTGTGCGGCGAATTGACCGCGCACGGGCTGATCGACGAGTTCCGCGTCGGCATCTGCCCGGTGCTGCTGGGGAGCGGAACGCCGCTGTTCAAGCCGGCCGCCGCGCGCGCCAAACTGAAGCTGATCGAGAGCCGGCCGCTCTCGACCGGAATGGTCATCAACCGCTACGCGCCGCAAACCTGAGAGACGCTCCGATGTCGCTGACGCTCTACTATCATCCGCTGTCGTCGTTCTGCTGGAAAGTGCTGATCGCGCTCCATGAGAACGGCACCCCGTTCAAGCCGGTCTCGGTCGATCTCGGCGACCCCGGCGAGCGAGCCGCGCTGTCGAAGCTGTGGCCGGTCGGAAAATTCCCGGTGCTGCGCGACGACGCGCGCAGCCAGACCGTGCCGGAATCCAGCATCATCATCGACTATCTCGACCGGTTTCATCCCGGCGGAATTCGCTTCACGCCGGCCGACGGCGACACGGTCTGGCAGGCGCGGCTGAAGGATCGCTTCTACGATCTCTATGTCCATCTGCCGACGCAGGCCATCGTCGGCCATCGCCTGCGCCCCGCGAACGCAAAAGACCCGCACGGCGTCGAGGAGGCCAAGGCGCGGCTGCGCGCCTCCTTCGACATGATCGAGGCCGAGATGGCCGGACGCACGTGGGCCACGGGCGAGAGCTTCACCATCGCCGACTGCGCGGCCTCGCCGTCGCTTTATTATGCCGACAAGGTGCTGCCGTTCCGCGGCACGCATCGTCACGTCGCGGCCTATTTGGACCGCCTGATGGCGCGGCCGGCCTTCGCGCGCGTGCTCGAAGAGGCCAAGCCCTACGCGCACCTGTTTCCGGAAGAGTGAGGGCGGCGATCCGGTGTCGGCTGCGTTTTCAGGATCGAATCGCCCCGTCATTCTGGAATGACGGAGGGGCCGTCAGGCCATTCCGCTCGTGTGGTGGTTCAGAAGTCCGCCACACTATCGCAGCGAGTCGGTGAAGCGGACTTCTGAACCACCACACTAGAATGTCCCGACGGCGCCGACGCGGAAGGTGCGCGGCGCGGCCGGAGCTTCCGGCTCTTGCCGACGTGACGCGGCACCGCCTGTCACGGCATGCCGGTTTCTCCGCGCCATGCACTCTCGCCGGGCGTACGGATTTATGTTTGAGGACGGGTGGAATCGATTTCGGACCGCAAGTTGTGCGTGGCCGCGACAGGTTTCAAAAATTCAGAAAACGATTGCGGCGGAAATGTTGTCTGTCATCGCGCGATTTGCGACGCGCGAGCGGTCCCGTTTTTCCTTTGAGATATTTTAGCCGCGTGTGCGAAGATCGAGCGCGGCCACATTGCGCGGCTGGGTCTTGGGTTCAATTTCCGGAGAACGACAGCATGAAACAGATCAGGATCGGCGACATCGCCATCGACGCGGTGATCGAACGCGAAGGACCATGGCGGAAGCCGCACGAATTTTTTCTCAACTACGACGAGACGGTGTTCAAAACACATCTGCCGTCGATCGAACCGGAGATGTTCGATGCCGCGCAATGGCTGACCATGAACACCTACCAGACCTTCGTGCTGCGCACGCCGCGTCATACCATTCTGGTCGATACCTGCACCGGCGAGCACAAGGGCCATCCCGCGCCGTTCGATTTTCCCGGCAAGGAGCGCTGGCGCAACGAATTTCATGCGCTGGGCCTGACCTTCGCGCAGATCGACTACGTGTTCTGCACCCATCTGCACATCGATCACACCGGCTGGAACACCGTGCTGCGCGACGGCCGCTGGGTGCCGACGTTTCCGAACGCGAAATACGTGTTCCACAAGCGCGAATACGCGATCTGGGAAGAAGAGCACAAGAAGGGCAAGAATCCGCCGGGCACCGTGTTCCGCGACAACTGCCTGCCGATCGTGGAAGCCGGGCAGGCGCTTCTGGTCGACGACGACCATGCGCTGGACGACACCATCACGCTGACGCCGACGCCGGGCCATTCGCCCTGCCATTGCTGCGTCAATATCTTTTCGCGCGGGCAGCGCGCGGTCGTCACCGGCGACCTCATGCATCACAGCATCCAGTGCCTGGAGCCGGACTGGTCCGCGACCGTCGACTGGGATCCGAAACAGTCGGCGGAGTCGCGGCGGAAATTTTTCGCCTCCGTGGTCGAGACCGACACCTTGCTGTTGCCGGTGCATTTCCCCGCGCCGACCGTGGGGCGCATCGTCCGGGAGCGCGACCGTTTCAATTATCGCTACAAGCGGGATTGAAGGCGCAAATCGCCAATCGATCGGCTCGCCGGTGAGAATGGCGCCTTACCTCTCCCCGCAAGCGGGGCGAGGGAGCGCGCCCCGGCTCGTGAGGGATGCAATACCTCGGCATCGCGCCCCCTTTCCCCCGTCGCCCACATGCCGTAAGAGCGCGGCAACGCGTCTTTCGTCCTGTGAGCCCATGATCCGCCTCGACACTATCAGCAAGCAGAACGGTCATCAGATCGTCTTCATCGAAGCCTCCGCCGCGCTCCAGCGCGGCGAAAAGGTCGGTCTCGTCGGTCCCAACGGTTCGGGCAAGACCACGCTGTTCCGTCTCGTCACCGGCGAAGACCTGCCCGACGAGGGACAGGTCGCGGTCGATCGCGGCGTCACCATCGGCTATTTCAGCCAGGACGTCGGCGAGATGTCCGGCCGCAGCGCGGTCGCGGAGGTGATGAACGGCGCGGGACCGGTCAGCGATGTCGCGGCGGAATTGAAGGAACTGGAAACCGCGATGGCGGACCCCGCCCGCGCCGATGACATGGACGCGATCATCGAGCGCTACGGCGAGGTGCAGCATCGCTTCGAGGAACTCGGCGGCTATGAACTGGAAGGCCGCGCCCGCGAGGTGCTGGCCGGCTTGAGTTTCACCGGCGAGATGGTGGACGGCGATGTCGGCGCGTTGTCGGGCGGCTGGAAGATGCGCGTCGCGCTGGCGCGCATTCTGCTGATGCGCCCCGACGCCATGCTGCTCGACGAACCCTCGAACCACCTCGATCTGGAAAGCCTGATCTGGCTCGAGCAGTTCCTGAAGAACTACGACGGTCTCCTGCTGATGACCTCGCACGACCGCGAGTTCATGAACCGCATCGTCTCGCGCGTCATCGAGATCGACGGCGGCGCGCTGACCTCCTATTCCGGCAACTACGAATTCTACGAGCAGCAGCGCGCGCTGGCCGAGAAGCAGCAGCAGGCGCAGTTCGAGCGTCAGCAGGCGATGCTCGCCAAGGAGATCAAGTTCATCGAGCGCTTCAAGGCGCGCGCCTCCCACGCGGCGCAGGTGCAGAGCCGCGTCAAGAAGCTCGACAAGATCGAGCGCGTCGAGCCGCCGAAGCGGCGGCAGACGATCGCGTTCGATTTTCCGCCTGCGCCGCGCTCCGGCGAGGACGTGGTCAGTCTCAAGAACGTACACAAGGGCTACGGCGGCAAGCGCATCTACGACGGACTCGACTTCATGGTGCGGCGGCGCGAGCGCTGGGCCGTGATGGGCGTCAACGGCGCGGGCAAATCCACGCTGCTCAAGCTGATCGCGGGTTCGGCCGAGCCCGACAACGGCACGGTGGCGGTCGGCGGCAGCGTCAAGATGGGGTACTTCGCCCAGCACGCGATGGACCTGCTGGATGGCGAGCGCACGGTGTTCCAGCAGCTCGAGGATACCTTTCCGCAGGCGGGGCAGGGGAGCTTGCGCGCGCTCGCCGGCTGCTTCGGGTTTTCCGGCGACGATGTCGAGAAGCGGTGCCGCGTGCTGTCGGGCGGCGAGAAGGCGCGGCTCGTCATGGCGATCATGCTGTTCGACCCGCCGAATTTTCTGGTGCTGGACGAGCCGACCAACCATCTGGACATGGCGACCAAGGAAATGCTGATCGCCGCGCTCGCGGATTACGAAGGCACCATGCTGTTCGTGTCGCACGACCGGCATTTTCTCGCCGCGCTGTCGAACCGCGTGCTGGAGCTGACGCCGGACGGCATTCACCAGTACGGCGGCGGCTACACCGAATACGTCGCGCGCACCGGCCAGGAAGCGCCGGGGTTGAGGAGCTAGTGTCCCGATTCCGAAGTTCGCATCAAAGGTCGCCGCAAGGACATGCGAACTTCGGAATCGGGACACTAGCCCTATTCGGGTTTCATGACAGCATGCGCGTGTCGGGACGATATTTCCGTTTCGGATTTGGGGGAGTGTCATGAGATTGCCGTCGATCTTTACCGCGCCGTCAGCCATCGCCATTTTATCGGCTGCCTTGCTGGTTGGCCCGAGCGGTGCGTCGGTGGCGCAAGCCGCAACAGGCTCCGCCGCTTCGCTTCCCGGCATCACGGTCGAAGCGCCGAAGCCGGTGGCAAGGCCGCATCGCTCGAGGCAGGCGGCAGGCCAGGGGGTATCTCGCCGGGGATCGCGAACCGCTCAAAGGCCATCGGCTGCACCGGGCCCGATATTGGGCAGGATTGCCGAACTCGAGCGATCCAGCAGCAGTTGCAACGGCGGCTGCGAAACAAGTTTTAGAAAAGGTAACGCTCCCTGGGTCGGATGCAGCGCCTCGGAAGGAGAAAATTCAGCCTCGAGTTTCTCGCCGACCTGCACGGACACCCTCACCTACAAAACCTACGCGGAGTGCACGGACACCAAAATCTTTTTGGGCTGGATCGCACGGGAAGCCCGCTGGCATTGCAGCAGCCTGCTCGCCGGGGGAAAACTGGCCGGGGAGGAACTGGCCAAAGACAAACGTATGGTCGCCGAACTCAAGCGGGCGATGCATCGGTAGCCCTCTCCTCGTCGTCGGGATGGCGGAGCGTCACCGCGTGAGTCCGTGTAACGGCCCCGCGAAGACTGCCTTTTTTCGGCCGCAAGCCGGTTTTGGCTGCCTTGGGTTTGCCGCAAGGGATTCGTGGACGGATTTGACCCCGAATCCGGCCCCGGCATTCCCTTCGGGCCGGACGAAACGGGTGACGTTTTGCCGCGGCTCATGTAAAAGCCCTTCACATGAGCTGGCGCAAGGAACAACGCCGCGCCGAGCGCGGCTATCATCACGGCAATCTGAAAGAGGCGCTGCTGCAGGCGGCGCTCGGCCTGATCGCCGAGAAGGGCGCCGCCGGTTTTACCTTCGCCGACGCCGCGCGGTCCGCCGGCGTCAGCCCGGCCGCGCCATACCGGCATTTCCGCGATCGCGATGAACTGCTGGCCAGCATCGCCCAGCGCGGCTTCGAGCAGTTCGAGGCGGTGCTGACCGAGGCCTGGGACGACGGCCGCCCGGATACCGTGAGCGCGTTCGAGCGTGTCGGCCGCGCCTATCTCGCCTTCGCGCGCGATGAGCCTGCATTCTATTCGGCGATGTTCGAATCCGGCGTTCCGGTCGACGTCAATCCGTTGTTGTCGGCCGCGAGCGAACGCGCGTTCGGCATTATCAGGGCTGCGGCAGAACGGCTGGCGGCCCTTACGCCGCCGGGCGTGGCGCGTCCGCCGGCCATGATGATGGCGCTGCACATCTGGTCGATGTCGCACGGCGTGGCCTCGTTGTTCGGACGCGGCGACGCGGCGCGGCGCAAGCTGCCGATGTCGGCCGAGGATCTGCTCGAGGCGGGGGTGCTGATTTATCTGCGCGGGCTCGGCTTTCCGACCGAGCGCAAACCGCCCGACCAGACGGGGACTCCGGCTCAGCCGCCACCGCCGCCGGGAGCCGCATCGCAGGCGCCGCCGCCGCCCGGGCCGTGGGGTCACAAATCCGCGACCTGACCGCGTGCGTCACGCCGCGAATGTGCCGTCAAAGCCGGGCCGAGTGTGCCGGCCGCCGGCCAAGCGGTTCTCGCGGATGGTCTTTTCGGGCCGGACCAGACTCGGCGGTGCGTTCCGGCAAATGTTATGAGCCGTAACAATCGCCAGTCGAAAGCCGCGGAATTTGCGTTTTCCCGCTTAAACGCGTGCTTGACAAAAAACCGGAACGGTTTACGTATGTAAATGTTATTTACATTCACAACGGCATGGTGCCGTTCGATGGAGAAGGCCCATGGCCAACACCGCTGAATACTATCGCTGGAACGGCCCCAACCACGCACCGGAGCAGGGCTATGACCGCTCGCTCCGCTTCATGAATGCGCCGTGGCATCCGCTCCGGATCGTTCTGATCGTGCTGGGCTTCATGTTGTGGTGGCCGGTCGGCCTCGCACTTCTCTTCTTCACACTCGGGAGCAGAAAAATGGGTTGCTGGAGCAACGATCGTTTCGAAAACAAGATGCAGCGGATGCAGTACAAGATGGAGCGGATGCGCGATCACATGGAGCGCCGGGGCTTCGGCTTCCGCGGTTTCGGCCCGCCCTCCAGCGGCAATCGCGCGTTCGACGACTACCGCATGGAAACGCTGCGCCGCCTCGAAGAGGAGCAGCAGGAGTTCAAGGATTTCCTGAGCCGTCTGCGTCACGCCAAGGACAAGGAAGAGTTCGACGCGTTCATGGCGCAGCACCGCTCCCATCCGGCGCCGCCGAACGATCAGCCGCAAGGCCAGTAACGCCCGCACGCCGGATCGCGACGGACGTCGCACCGATCCCGACGCCGGGTTCGATGCCCCCATAAGACCCGACGCCGATATGATCGCCCGCCTGTCCAACAGGCGGGCGATTTTTTTGAGGGCTCGCCGCCGGGCGCCCCAAGGGGCCGGGAACAGGCTTGTTTCACCGCTGTAATTCGTCTTTGGTAACCTCGTCTTAACCATGATTAGCGTTTGGTTATGGCCGTAAAGACGCGCCGATAGCCCTCGTTTTGACATGTTGGCAGGGGATTCAGATCCTGGCTTTGGACGGGCCCCCCATGTGACTCAATCGGGTTTTCGCGTTGGCGCTTTACGCCACGCATGATGCGTGGCTACGAAACCGGCGGCGGCCGTCGCCTCCGGATCGGTGGACATATCTTGCGTTGAGAGGATGCCGCTCATGAATCCGGCCGACGTGGCGCAGTCAGCCTTGCCCGTAGCCTCAGCCGACGTATCGCTGATTACGCTTTTTTTCCACGCGCACTGGATCGTGAAGGCGGTCATGCTCGGTCTTTTGGGCTGCTCCGTGTGGGTCTGGGCGATCGCGATCGACAAGATATTCCTCTATGCGCGCACCAAGCGATCGATGGATCGTTTCGAGCAGGCTTTCTGGTCGGGCGAGTCGATCGAGGAATTGTACCGGGCGCTGTCGGCCAAGCCGACCCAGTCGATGGCGGCCTGCTTCGTCGCGGCGATGCGCGAGTGGAAACGCTCGTTCGAAAGCCAGGCGCGCTCCTTTGCCGGACTTCAGATGCGGATCGAGAAAGTCATGAACGTCTCCATCGCGCGCGAGATCGAGCGGCTGGAACGGCGGCTGCTGGTGCTGGCCACGGTCGGTTCGGCCGGTCCTTTCGTCGGTCTGTTCGGCACCGTCTGGGGCATCATGTCGAGCTTCCAGTCGATCGCAACCTCCAAGAACACGTCGCTCGCGGTGGTGGCGCCGGGCATCGCCGAAGCGCTGTTCGCGACGGCAGTCGGCCTTATCGCCGCCATTCCGGCGACCATTTTCTATAACAAGTTCACGTCCGAGGTGAACCGGCAGGCCCAGCGGCTCGAGGGGTTTGCCGACGAGTTCTCCGCGATCCTGTCGCGTCAGATCGACGAACGGGCTTGAGGGCGGACGGCAGGGAAACGGACGGTCCATCATGGCGATGAATTCGGTAGCGGCTTCGGGGGGCGGCGGGCGGCGCGGGCGGCGGCGCTCGGCGCCGATGGCCGAGATCAATGTCACGCCGATGGTCGACGTCATGCTGGTGCTGTTGATCATCTTCATGGTGTCGGCGCCGCTTTTGACCGTGGGCGTGCCGCTCGATCTGCCGCAGACCCAGGCCAAGAGCCTGGAGCAGGACAAGACGCCGCTTCAGTTGTCGGTCGACATCAAAGGCAAGATTTTCATCAACGACACCGAAGTCTCGATGGCCGATCTGATCCCGAAATTAAAGGCGATCACCGATGCCCGCGGCGGTATGGATGAGCGTATATTCATGCGCGCCGACAAGAAGGCGGACTACGGCACGGTGGCGCGGGTGATGGGCCAGCTCTCGGGCGCGGGGTTCAAGCGCCTCGCATTGGTAACGGAAGTGGATCAAGGATCGTAGTGTAGTGGTTCAGAAGTTCGCTTCATTTCTCCAGCGAATCAGTCAAGCGAACTTCTGAACCTAAACCACACTAGAATTATAAGACTACTAGTGCCCTTTGATTCCGAAGTTCGCATCAAAGGTTGCTGCAAGGACATGCGAACTTCGGAATCGGGTACTAGGTTTTGAAGGTCAAGGTCGACAAGACACTGGCGGCGTCGATTGCCCTGCACGTCCTCGTGATCGGGTGGGGGCTGGTGTCGTTTTCGTCGAAGGCTTTCGAGTCGATGCCGGAGGAATCGCTGCCGGTGGACATCATCTCCGCCGATCAACTCGCCAAGGTTACCGCCGGCATGAAGACCGGCAAGAAGGAAAGTCGGAAACCGCTCGTCGAGAAGGTCGCCGAGGCCAAGCCGCTGCCGGACGACACCGTCGGCAAGATCGACGACAAGAAGCCGCCGGTCGTGACGGACGTGGCGCCCAAAGAACAACCGAAGCCTGATGACAAGGCTGCTGCTGCCGAGGCGGCCGCCAGGGCCGCGGATGCAAAAGCCCAAGCCGATGCGAAAGCCAAGGCGGAGGCCGCGAAGATCGAGGCGGAAGCGCTAGCGCAGGCAAAAGCGGAGGCCCAGGCCAAGGCCAAGGCCGAAGCGCAGGCCAAGGCAAAAGCTGAAGCCAAGGCGAAAGCGCAAGCCAAGGCGAAGGCCGAAGCCAAAGCAAAGGCGGAAGCCCAGGCCGAGGCGAAGAAGGCCGAGCGCAACTTCGATACGACGAAGATCGCGGCCTTGCTCGACAAGCGCGATCCGACCCGGCAGTCGGTGACCGGCGAGACCCTCAATTCAAACGCGGCGCTTGGCCTCGCACACGGCAAGGCCGCGGACAATTCCGCGACGTGGGGTGCGATGTTCAAGGACCAAGTGCTGCGATGCTGGAAAAAGCCCTATGGAGGTCTCGACGCCAAGAACATTCAGGTGGAATTCTCAGTTCGACTTCAGAAGGACGGCAGCCTTGTCGGTCAACCCACGGTGACTTCGTCGCCGAATACGCCTTTTGAACGCGTCTTTCAGGAGAGCGGGCAGCGCGCGATTATCGATTGCGCGCCGTACAAGTTGCCTCCGCAATTTTACGATGGCGCGAACGGATGGAACTGGTTCTCTCCTGTTTTCGATAGCAAAGATACTTGAGCTGTGGGCTTAGAAAAAATGTCAGAAGCAAGTTTAAAGGGCCAATCTATGCTCAGTCGCCGCCAGGTATCTTCCGGCCTTCTCATCGGCGGACTTCTCGCGGGCAGCGGGAGCCGAGCATTCGGTCAGGCACGCGTGCAGATTACCGGCGGCGAAGTAGCCCCGCTGCCGATTGCCATTCCGAATTTCGTGGCGGGCTCTCCCTCGGATGGCGATGTCGGCGTCAAGGTCGCGCAGGTCATCACCAACAATCTCAAGCGCAGCGGTTTGTTCGCGCCGATCGATCAGGCCGCCTACATCGAGAAGATCACCAATATCGATGTGCCGCCGCAGTTCGCCAACTGGAAAACCATCAATGCGCAGGCGCTGGTGACGGGACGCATCACCCGGCAGGGCGACGGCCGGCTCAAGGCCGAGTTCCGCCTGTGGGATGTCGCCACCGGCCAGCAACTGGCGGGCCAGCAGTATTTCACCTCTCCCGAATACTGGCGGCGCATCGCGCATATCATCTCGGATCAGATCTACGAGCGGCTGACCGGTGAAAAAGGCTACTTCGACAGCCGTGTGGTGTTTGTCGATGAGTCCGGCGCGGCGCAGCATCGCGTCAAGCGTCTCGCCTTGATGGATCAGGACGGCGCCAATGTGCGTTATCTGACCCGCGGCGCCGACCTTGTAATCACCCCGCGCTTCTCGCCCTCGACCCAGGAAATCACCTACATGGAGTTCGGGCAGGGCGAGCCGCGCGTCTATCTGTTCAATGTCGAGACCGGTCAGCGCGAGATCGTCGGTAATTTCCCCGGCATGTCGTTCTCGCCGCGTTTCTCGCCCGACGGCCAGAAGATCATCATGAGCCTGCAGCAGGGCGGCAACTCGAATCTGTTCGTGATGGACTTGCGGTCGAAATCGACGACACGCCTCACCGACACGCCGGCGATCGACACCTCTCCTTCGTATTCGCCGGATGGCGGTCGCATCTGCTTCGAGTCCGACCGCGGCGGCAAGCCGCAAATCTATGTCATGGCGGCGGGCGGCGGCGCCGCGCAACGCATCTCGTTTGGCGAGGGGATCTATTCGACCCCCGTCTGGTCTCCGCGTGGAGACTACATTGCCTTCACCAAGCAGGGTGGCGGACAATTTTCCATCGGCATCATCAAGCCGGATGGGTCCGGCGAAAGACTCCTGACCTCCGGATTCCACAACGAGGGTCCGACCTTCGCTCCGAACGGGCGGGTTCTGATGTTCTTCCGCGATCCGGGCGGCAATAGCGGCCCGTCGCTCTATACGATCGATGTTTCCGGCCGCAACGAGTTGAAGGTGCCGACGCCGGGCTTTGCGTCCGATCCGGCCTGGTCGCCGCTGCTCTCATAGACCGGTCGCGCCTCGCGGTTGTGAAGGGGCGGGCCGCAACCGGCAATATCTGCCTAGGCTGCTGATCTAAGAGGCAAATTTCCTGTTTCTGACGGCGGGTTCAACGTCTCGCTAACGATGTTCGCTCAGAAAGGCTTCATCTGCCTAAGGTAATAAAGTGCGTTCCAAACAGGATGCGCGCGCACCCGATGCAATTGGCAAATCACCATCGCCCCACGGATCAGACGATGTCGCCTGCGATCTACGCGGCGCTCGTGGGGTCGCTGTTTCAGAATCCGGCGCCGATGTTCGCCGGCGCGGCCTGCGCCGCGATCGCGGCCGTTATGACGGCGCTCAAGACAGGGAACGAGCTGTTGTGGCCCTGCGCGGCGCTGCTGGTTCTGACCGGTGCGATCCGCAGCTTCGACATGGCGAAGTACAAAAATCGCCATGCGGAATTGACCGCGGGCGAAGCGTCGCGCTGGGAAGTCCGATATCAGGTCGGAGCGATGCTCTATGCGATATCGCTCGGCGCCTGGTGCGCGATCGCGCTTTTGATGACCGACGATGCCGTCGCCCACATGATCTGCATTTCGGTCACGACAGGCTACGTCGCTGCCGGCGCGGGGCGCACCTACGGACGGCCATGGATTTTCCACCTTCAGATTTTGCTGACGTGCGGGCCTATGGCCGCGGCGATGGCGCTGCATGGCGATCCCTATTATCTCGGAATGGCGCTTCTCACCGTCCTGTATTTTCTCGGGCTCAAGATGATTACGACGAGCCTGCAGCAGATTTTCGTGCGCGCGTTGATTGCGCGCGAACGCGAAGCCGCTCTCGCTGGCCAGTTCGACACCGCGCTGAACAACATGCCGCACGGCCTGTGCATGTTCGGCGCCGACGGCCGCCTCGGTGTGATGAATTACCGCTTCAGCGAGATGATGCACCTCGCCACCGACTTCGTGCGCCGCAACGTCAACGCGGCCGATATTGTCGCGGCCTGCGTGTCCGCCGGAACGATGTCGCCGGCAAACGCGAAGACGATTATTTCGGAGATCGAGAATTCACAGGCCGGAGCGATCGTGACCGCCGACGCGGATCGGGAGCAGGGGCGGGCGCTGTCGTGGACGTTCCAGCCGATGGTCGGCGGCGGCACCGTCGTGCTGGTCGAGGACATCACCGAGCGGCGCAAGGCGGAAGCGAGGATCAGTCATCTCGCCCGCTTCGATTCGCTGACCGCGCTGCCCAACCGGCTGAGCTTCCGTGACGAAATCGAGCGTCTGCTGGCGATCTCGAACAGCCGGTCGCGGTTGTCGGCGCTGCTGTTCATCGATCTCGATCAATTCAAGCAGGTCAACGATACGCTCGGCCATCCCTGCGGCGACCGCCTGCTGTGCATCGTCGCCGACCGCTTGCGCGGCATGCTTCGCCCGGAGGACTTCGTCGCGCGTTTCGGCGGTGACGAATTCGTCGTGTTCCAGCAAAACATCCATTCGGGCGAAGAGGCGGCCGCGCTGTCCCGCCGCATCGTCGAGCGGCTGAGCGAGCGCTACGAGATCGATCGTCATCTGGTCGAGATCGGCGCGAGCGTCGGCATCGCGCTGACGTCGCCGGGCATCACGGCCGACAATCTTCTCAAGAATGCCGACATGGCCCTCTATCGTGCCAAGTCCGACGGACGTGGAACCTTCTGCTTCTTCCGCGACGAGATGGCGGAAACGGTCGAGGCGCGCCGCGTCCTCGAACTCGATTTGCGCAAGGCCATGGCCAACGAAGAGTTCGAGCTGTTCTATCAGCCGCTGGTCAACCTCAAGTCCGGCCGGATCGGCACTTGCGAGGCGTTGTTGCGCTGGAATCATCCGTCGCGCGGGACGGTGTCGCCGATCGACATTATTCCGGTGGCGGAAGACATGGGTCTGATTGTCGATCTCGGCCGCTGGATTTTGCGCAAAGCCTGCATGGAATGCATGAAGTGGCCGGAAGTCGTGAGCGTTGCCGTCAATTTCTCGTCGCAGCAATTCCATCAGCGCGACATCCTGAGCGAGGTTCGGTATGCGCTCGAGATTTCCGGACTTCCGGCGCACCGCCTCGAAATCGAAATCACGGAATCGTCCCTGCTGCGCAACACCCAGTGGACGCATGACGCGCTGATGCAGTTGCATTCGGCGGGCGTGAGAATCTCGCTGGACGACTTCGGCACGGGCTATTCGAGCCTCAGCTACCTGCACAATTTCCCGCTCCAGAAGGTCAAGATCGATCGCTCGTTCCTGGAAGGCATCGATACCGACCGGCCGCTGACGTTGCTGCGCGGTGTGGCGCGGCTCTCCGCCGATCTCGGCATGTCCGTTGTCGTCGAGGGCATCGAAACCAGCGAGCAGCTTGAGCTCATCAGTGCCGATGGCACGGTGACGGAGGCGCAGGGCTTCCTGTTCAGCCGCCCGGTTCCCGCACCTCGGATCCGCCAGTTGCTCGACGCGTCCCACGGCCGCCGCGACGACAACGTCAAGATTCTCCCGTCACGCTCCATCGCCTGAAATTATCTTCCGGAGACGTCGCACTCACGCGAATTTTTTTCTCGAAAGTCTTCGGACCGCATCGCGCCGGTTAACCCTAATGCTTCGATACCTTTGCACTTGCGTTAGGTAAGCGTTAACCTTCGTTACCGGCGCAGGATGTTTTGCGTGGAGGCTTCGATGAGTTCGGCTCAACAGACGATGATCACACCCGTGGAACGCGGCATCGAGTTGCTTGATCGGGTGGACTATCGCCTCGTGGAGAGCCGGGAGGACAGGGAAACCATCTACCACCTGCGATACCGTGCCTACCTGAATGAGGGCACGATCGAACCAAATCGCGATCAGAAGATCACGGATCGTTTCGACGAAATGCCGAACTCCTGGATATTCGGGGTTTATCTCGACGGCAGGCTCGCCAGCTCGATCCGGCTCAGCATCTCGTCGCCGGAACATCCGATGTGCCCGTCCGTCGACGTGTTCGGCGACTACCTCCAGCACGAAGTCGATCAGGGCAAGGTCATGGTCGATCCCACCCGGTTTGTCGCGGAACCGGAGCTTGCCGGGCGCTTTCCGGAATTGCCGTACATTACGCTGCGTTTGTGTTTCGTGGCCTGCAGCTATTTCAACGCCGATCTGGGCCTCGCCACCGTTCGCGCCGAGCATCGATCGTTCTACAAGCGGCTGTTCAATCACCAGCCGCTGAGCCCGCCGCGGACGTACCCCGGGCTCACCAAGGCGATCTGCCTGATGGCGGTGGATTTCCCGGCGTCGCGTGAGAAGGTCTTCACGCGCTATCCTTATCTGCGCTCGAGTTATTTCGAGCGGCGGATGCTGTTCGAGCGCAAGACTGCGCCGCTGGCGCCGGCGCTGGGTGGATCCCAATTTCCGTTCGAGCGGGCCTCCATCGTTCCGCGATCCTGACGGTCGGCGGGCTTCCGGGCCTTGGCCGCGCTGGCAACCTGCCGGCGGATGCTGGTATTTCCGGTGGAAAGCTGGCTTTCGGGTTCCTCGAAACCCGGCTACTCTCAGGGCTGTTCGTCCATTCACCGTCGCGCCACATTTGTAACTCATTAACTATCGCGGGCGGTTTTCCAGAATCGATGGCATTTGATGCACGTCCGCAACACCTCATCAAGGTTGACGGAACGTTCGCTTAACCATCGCGCGGTAGACCGGACGACAGTGGAAAAACGTGAGCGTGGAGGCTCCGGTATGTTACATCAGATGCGATTCCTCCAGGGATTGAAGCTGGCGGCGGTTGTCGCGGTGGCGCTGTCGATGGGCGCCTGCGCCAACAAGAATCCCTTGGGCGGGGACGCGATGGCCAACGCCGCGACCCCCGGCAGTCAGCAGGATTTCGTGGTCAACGTCGGTGACCGTGTCTTCTTCGAGAGCGACCAGACCGATCTGTCGCCGCAGGCGATCACGACTCTGGAAAAGCAGGCGCGCTGGCTGCAGACCTACAACCGCTATTCCTTCACCATCGAAGGTCATGCGGACGAGCGCGGCACCCGCGAATACAACATCGCACTCGGCGCCCGCCGTGCGCAGACGGTTCGTTCCTTCCTCGCGTCGCGCGGAATCGACGCAAATCGGATGCGGACGATTTCCTACGGCAAGGAGCGTCCGGTCGCGGTCTGCAACGATATCTCCTGCTGGTCGCAAAACCGCCGCGCCGTTACGGTGCTGAACGCCAGCTCCTGAGGCAGGGGTACCTGTTCGATTTCCAACCGGCGCCTTCGGGCGCCGGTTTTGTTTTGGGCGGGATTGTCGAAGGCGGGAGACTGATTGCAAAGATCGTCGTAAAGTGACCACGGCTGTCGGACCAAGTCACATTTTCGGCGTACTCCGGTTCTCAATGGGAACGCTTTCGATGTGACGTCAATCTCAATCGTCAGGTCACAATGTCATTCAGAGTCCCGATGCTTGCGCGCGTAGCTGTCGTTGCCGCGACGCTTGTTCTGCCGTCCCACCTTTTGGCGCAAACTGTCTTTGCGCAGTCCGACGCCGACGATCCCGAAATCCGCGTCCAGCAATTGGAAGAGCGGCTTCGGACGCTGACCGGACAAAACGAGGAATTGCAGCATCGCAATCAGGTCCTCGAACAACAGTTGCGGCAATTCCAGGCAGGCGGCGCAGCGCCTGCCGCTGGAGCGCCCCCAGGAGCGCCCCAAAATGTCGCGGTCGCTCCACCCGTGCAACTGAACCCGGCTTACCGAGAGCCTGGCTTGGATCAGCGCATGGGCCAAGCCCCTATCGTGCAGGGACCGTCGGTGGCAGCGCAAGGACGGCGATCCCGCGGCGACGCGTTTGATCCGACCCAGAATCCGGGTGCGCCCGGGGCGCCTCATGCGCTTGGCGGCGGGCAGATGACGATGCCGGCAGAATCGGTGGGTACGCCCGGCGGGCGTGACCCCGGCCAGCCGCTCGACCTGGCGCATGCCGCGCCAGTCGGCCCGATCGGCGGCGCGCCGCCTTCGGGCGTCGATGGCGGGCTGACCACGTTGCCGCCGTCCGCACGCCCGCGCGACGAGTTCGATCTCGGCATCGGTTACATGCAGCGCAAGGACTACGCGCTCGCCGAGGAGACGATGCGCAATTTCACCCGGAAATATCCTTCTGATGCGCTGACTGGCGATGCGCAATACTGGCTCGGCGAAAGCCTGTTCCAGCGTCAGAAATATCGTGACGCGGCGGAGGCTTTCCTTGGCGTCACGACAAAATACGACGCGTCTGCGAAAGCGCCCGACGCCTTGCTGCGGCTCGGGCAGTCGCTCGCTGCGTTGAAGGAGAAAGAGGCCGCCTGCGCGGCGCTTGGTGAAGTGACGCGCAAGTATCCGCGGGCGTCCGCCGGGGTGAAGCAGGCCGTCGATCGCGAGCAAAAACGGACCAAGTGCTAGGATTCGATTCCGGCATTCAGTTCGCATTCGCGGACTGGCGGTGAAGGTGAATGTGAGGCCGGCTCCACTGGAGAACCGGAGCCGGATCGCGTAGCTTCACCGGGCAATGAAAAAGCCGAAATCTCTCGCTGCGGCGCCGGTCTCGAGCGATGAAGCGGAAGCCTTGTTCGCGGACTGGCGGGACGCGCCTGCGCTGGTGCTTGGCGTGTCCGGCGGTCCGGATTCCGTTGCGTTGATGTGGCTCGCGGCGCGCTGGCGTCGTGCGCTGCGGCGAGGGCCTGAACTTATCGCCGTCACCGTGGACCATGGGTTGCGGCCGGAAGCTGCGCGTGAGGCGCGCGACGTCAAGCGGCTGGCGAAGTCGCTGGGTCTTCGTCATCGCACGTTGCGCTGGATGGCACCGAAGCCTGGGACCGGTCTGCCGGCGGCGGCGCGGGACGCCCGCTATGCGTTGCTGTTCAAGGCCGCCCGCGCGCACGGCGCACGCCATGTCCTGACCGCGCATACGCTCGACGATCAGGCCGAGACCGTGCTGATGCGACTGTCGCGCGGCAGCGGCATCGCGGGACTGTCGGCCATGGCGCGGCTGTCGGAGCGGGAGGACGCGGTGCTGGCGCGCCCGTTGCTCGGTCTCCCCAAGGCGCGACTGATCGCAACGCTCGAACGTGTGAAGGTCGCCTTCGCCGACGATCCGACCAATCGGGATGCCAGCTTTACGCGTCCGCGCCTGCGCGCCCTGATGCCCGCGCTCGCGGACGAAGGCTGCGATGCCCGCAATCTGGCGCGGCTGGCGTCGCGGCTGGCGCGCGCAAATGCTGCACTCGAACTTCTGGCTGATGGGGCTGAGCGCTACCTGGCGCTACGCACTCGCGATGCGGGGGGGCGCGGGTTCGATGCGACGGCATTCGGCGCGCTGTCCGAAGAAATCAGGGTTCGATTGTTGCTGCGGGCGATCGATCGCGTTGGCCGCGAGGGACCGGTCGAACTGGGGAAAGTCGAAACCCTCCTCGCGGCATTGGACCAGGCGGCCGTTGGCCATTCCGCCGGAAACCGCATTCTCCTGAAAAGGACGCTGGCGGGGGCGCTGGTGACGCTCACGCCCAGCCGGATCAGCGTCGAGCCGGCGCCGCCACGCCGCTCCCGCCCCGGCTGAGGTGCCCCCGAGGTCCGGGAAGCCTTAACCACCGTCCGAAAACAGCGGCAGCATCGCCATTTTTTGAGCCGGAATGGGACTATGATGCGCTAAATAGTCCTCCGGAGTTCCCTTGGCAGCGACTGCTGCCGCACTTAGATTGTGTCCTTGTAAGCACCTCCAATCCCGTTGAGACGGTGCAGGGACGCCAGGCTGCGATTCGCGCGGCCACGAAGGAAGATCGATGAACGCCAATCTGCGCAACTTCGCCCTCTGGGTCATTATCGTCTTGCTGCTGTTGGCACTGTTCACGTTGTTCCAGAATCCGGGTCAGCGCGCTTCGTCGCAGGATATCTCGTTCTCGCAGCTCCTGACCGAGGTCGATCAGAATCACGTCCGCGACGTTGTGATCCAGGGACCGGAGATCCACGGCACTTTCACCAACGGCTCCAGCTTCCAGACCTATGCGCCGAGCGATCCGGGGCTGGTGAAGAAGCTCTATGACGCCAAGGTGCAGATCACCGCGAAGCCGCCCGGCGACAACGTGCCGTGGTTCGTCTCGCTGCTGGTGTCGTGGCTGCCGTTCATCGCGCTGATCGGCGTGTGGATTTTCCTGTCGCGCCAGATGCAGGGCGGCGCCGGCAAGGCGATGGGTTTCGGCAAGTCGCGGGCGAAGATGCTCACGGAAGCTCATGGACGCGTGACGTTCGAGGATGTCGCCGGCGTCGACGAGGCCAAGCAGGATCTGCAGGAGATCGTCGAATTCCTGCGCGACCCCGGCAAGTTCCAGCGGCTCGGCGGACGGATTCCGCGCGGCGTGCTGCTGGTCGGCCCTCCCGGCACCGGCAAGACGCTGATCGCGCGCGCGGTCGCGGGCGAGGCCAATGTGCCGTTCTTCACCATTTCGGGCTCCGACTTCGTCGAGATGTTCGTCGGCGTCGGCGCATCGCGTGTGCGCGATATGTTCGAGCAGGCCAAGAAGAACGCGCCGTGCATCATCTTCATCGATGAAATCGATGCGGTCGGCCGTCATCGGGGCGCCGGTCTCGGCGGCGGCAATGACGAGCGCGAGCAGACGCTGAACCAGTTGCTGGTCGAGATGGACGGCTTCGAGGCCAATGAGGGTGTCATCCTGATCGCCGCGACCAACCGCCCCGACGTGCTCGATCCCGCATTGCTGCGTCCCGGCCGATTCGACCGCCAGGTCGTGGTGCCGAATCCCGACGTCGTCGGCCGCGAGCAGATCCTCAAGGTCCACGTCCGCAAGGTGCCGCTGGCGCCCGACATCAACCTCAAGACCATCGCGCGCGGCACGCCGGGCTTCTCCGGTGCCGACCTCATGAACCTCGTCAACGAAGCCGCTTTGACCGCCGCGCGCCGCAACAAGCGCATGGTGACGCAGGCCGAGTTCGAGGAGGCCAAGGACAAGGTGATGATGGGCGCCGAGCGCAAGTCGCTCGTCATGACCGAGGAAGAGAAGCTGCTGACCGCCTATCACGAAGGCGGGCATGCCATTGTCGGCCTCAACGTCATTGCCACCGATCCGATCCACAAGGCGACCATCATTCCGCGCGGCCGTGCGCTCGGTATGGTGATGCAGTTGCCCGAGCGCGACAAACTCTCGATGTCGCTCGAGCAGATGACGTCGCGTCTCGCCATCATGATGGGCGGCCGTGTCGCGGAGGAAATGATTTTCGGCCGCGAGAAGGTCACCTCTGGGGCAGCGTCCGATATCGATCAGGCGACGCGTCTTGCGCGCATGATGGTGACGCGCTGGGGCCTGTCCGAGGAACTCGGCACCGTGTCCTATGGCGAGAACAATGACGAGGTGTTCCTCGGCATGCAGGTCAATCGTCAGCAGAACGTGTCGGAAGCGACCGCGCAAAAGATCGACAACGAGGTCAGGCGCCTGGTCGAGACCGGGTACAAGGATGCGACCCGCATTCTCACCGAGAAGCGGTCCGATCTGGAGACGCTCGCCAAGGGACTTCTCGAATTCGAGACGCTGAGCGGCGACGAGATTACAGACCTGCTGAACGGCAAGAAGCCCAACCGCGAGTCGGTGCTGGAGCCATCGGGCCCGCGCACGTCCGCGGTGCCGCCGGCTGGCAAGCCGCGCCCGCGCCCGGACGCCGATCCGGGGCTCGAGCCTCAACCGCAGGCGTGAGCCCTGCGGTTATCGACGGCCTCGTCAACTGAGTCCCGGACAAAACCCCGGCCTCGCGCAGGCTGTGTGAGAAGTCGGCGAGCAAATCATGTAGGATGGCCGCATCGGCAACGGTGCGGTCATTTTCATGAGATGCATTGCTGGAGAGGATCGTGGCCACGGCCCGACATATGCCGCGCCGGAGAAGATCGCCTGGACGACCGGTCGCACGCATTCGGAGCCTTACAACAGCGGGAAACGGCCCCCGCGCAGCTTGCGCGGAACCGTTAAAACGTGGTGTAAGGCCCGCACCTTCCCCCTCAAGCGGATTGTTTTCACGCCATGGCCAAAGCCGCCTCGAAGTCCAGGAAAGTTGTAGCGAAATCAAAGTCGTCTGCTTCGTCGCGGACGAAGGCGTCATCCGTCGGCGCCACACGCAGGACGGCGGCCAAGAGCCCGGCCAGACCGGCCGCAAAGCCTTCCCCCGCTACCTCGAAAAAGAAGGCGAACGTGGTGGCGGCACCGGTGAAAGCCGGCAAGTGGGTGTACACGTTCGGCAACGGCAAGGCTGAGGGAAAAGCCGGGTTGAAGGAACTGCTCGGCGGCAAGGGCGCCAATCTCGCCGAGATGGCCAATCTCGGCTTGCCGGTGCCCCCCGGCTTCACGATCCCGACTTCGGTGTGCACCTATTTCTACGCGCACGACAAATCCTATCCGAAGGAACTGAAGCCGCAGGTCGAGAAGGCGCTGGAGCACGTCGCGAAGATCACCGGCAAGGTGTTCGGCGATTCGAAGAACCCGCTGCTGGTCTCGGTGCGATCGGGAGCGCGCGCCTCGATGCCCGGCATGATGGACACCGTGCTCAATCTCGGCCTCAACGACAAGACCGTCGAGGCGCTGGCGGCGATGTCGGGCGACCGGCGCTTTGCCTATGACAGCTATCGCCGCTTCATCACCATGTATTCCGATGTGGTGCTCGGTTTCGAGCATCATCATTTCGAAGACATTCTGGATACGTTCAAGGACGGCAAGGGCTATTCGCTCGATACCGATCTCGACGGCGACGACTGGATCGAAGTCGTCGGCAAGTACAAGGCCGCCGTCGCGCGTGAAACCGGCAAGGATTTCCCGCAGAACCCGCACGAACAGTTGTGGGGCGCGGTCGGTGCGGTGTTTTCGTCGTGGATGAATGCGCGCGCGGTGACCTATCGCAAGCTGCACGACATTCCGGAATCGTGGGGCACCGCCGTCAACGTCCAGGCCATGGTGTTCGGCAACATGGGCGAGACATCGGCGACCGGCGTGGCGTTCACGCGCAACCCGTCGACCGGCGAGAGCAAGCTCTACGGTGAATTTCTGATCAACGCGCAGGGCGAGGACGTGGTCGCGGGCATCCGCACGCCGCAGGACATCACCGAAGCCGCGCGCAAGGAGTCCGGCTCCGACAAACTGTCGATGGAAACCGCGATGCCGGAAGCCTTCAGAGAGCTGACGCGCATCTATACGCTGCTCGAAAAGCACTATCGCGACATGCAGGATCTCGAGTTTACCGTCGAGGACGGCAAGCTCTGGATGCTGCAAACGCGCAACGGCAAGCGAACGGCGAAAGCAGCGCTACGCATCGCGGTCGAGTTGGCCAATGAGGGGCTGATTTCGAAGAAAGACGCGGTGTCTCGCATCGACCCCGCCTCGCTCGACCAGTTGCTGCATCCGACGATCGATCCGAATGCGACGCGCGACGTGGTCGCGACCGGCCTGCCGGCGTCGCCGGGAGCCGCCGCCGGCGAGATCGTGTTCTCTTCCGACGAAGCAACCAAGCTGCAGGCCGACGGCCGCAAGGTCATTCTGGTGCGGATCGAGACCAGCCCCGAGGACATTCACGGCATGCACGCCGCCGAAGGCATCCTGACCACGCGTGGCGGCATGACCTCGCACGCGGCGGTGGTCGCACGCGGCATGGGAAAACCCTGTGTTTCCGGCTGCGGCAGCATTCGCGTCGATTACGGCCGCGGCACCATGACCGTCGGCGGCCGCACCTTCAAAACCGGCGACGTCATCACGATCGACGGTTCGCTCGGCCAGGTGCTGGCAGGCCGGATGCCGATGATCGAGCCGGAACTGTCGGGCGAGTTCGGCACGCTGATGGGATGGGCCGATCAGGTGCGCAAGCTCGGAATCCGGGTCAACGGCGACACCCCGGCGGACGCGCGGGCGGCCATCAGGTTCGGTGCGGAAGGCATCGGCCTGTGCCGGACCGAGCACATGTTTTTCGAGGAAACCCGCATCCGGACCGTGCGCGAGATGATCCTGGCCGAAGACGAGCAGGCGCGCCGTGCCGCGCTGTCGAAGCTGTTGCCGATGCAGCGGGCGGACTTCGTCGAGCTGTTCGAGATCATGAAGGGATTGCCGGTTACGATCCGGCTGCTCGACCCGCCGCTGCATGAATTCCTGCCGCATACGCAAGCCGAGATCGAGGAAGTCGCGCGTGCGATGAACACCGATCCGCGGCGGCTGGCCGATCGCGCGCGCGATCTTGCCGAATTCAACCCGATGCTCGGCTTCCGCGGCTGCCGGCTCGCGATCGCCTATCCCGAGATTGCCGAGATGCAGGCCCGCGCGATTTTCGAAGCCTCCGTCGAGGCAGGCAAGCGCACCGGGAAGGCCGTCGCCGTCGAAGTCATGGTGCCGCTGATCGCGACCAAGGCGGAGTTCGACCTCATCAAGGCGCGCATCGATGCGACCGCGCAGTCGGTGATGCGCGAGACGGGTGCCAAGCTGACCTACCAGGTCGGCACCATGATTGAATTGCCACGCGCCTGCCTGATGGCGGGCGAGGTGGCGGAGACCGCCGAATTCTTCTCGTTCGGCACCAACGACCTGACGCAGACCACCTACGGCATCAGCCGCGACGATGCATCGAGTTTCCTCGGCACCTACATCGCCAAGGGAATTCTCGAGATCGATCCGTTCATCTCGGTCGATCGCAGCGGCGTCGGGGAACTGGTGAAGATCGGCGTGGCGCGCGGCCGCAAGACGCGCTCGAATCTCAAGGTCGGCATCTGCGGCGAACACGGCGGCGACCCGGCTTCGGTGGCGTTCTGCCACGAGATCGGTCTCGACTATGTGTCATGCTCGCCGTACCGCGTGCCGATTGCGCGGCTCGCCGCGGCGCAGGCGGCGCTCGGCATGACGCTCGCCAGTCAGGCCTGATCGCGGCACGCTTTCATTTCGTAAAATCCGGTCGCGCCGCATCTCGATGCGGCGCGATCTTATTTACAGGGCCTGCGTCGCCCCCGTGGTCCCACCGCGTGACTGCGTTGACCGGATATTTACCAACTTGCCGGAGACGCCATTTACCAACCTTTGCGATGCCGCCGTGCGATCGCGGGGCTGCTCTTGCCTGTGGCGCGCCTGCATCGCCGATTAACGGCCTCGCAACTTTAATTGGATATTACCGGGATCGATCGAAATGCACCGAATGTGCGGATCGATCGCGTGTGTAGCGTTGCGTGAGCGTATCGATGTCTGTGTTGCGTAACGAGCCGAAGGGCGCACGTCTTGCGCTCTTCGGCTTCGGTCTTTGCTTCTTCGCATTGATCCCCAACGAAACCGGCTATCAGGACATTGCCTCGCTGCTGGCGCGGCAGCCCGGCGTTGCGGAGCGCTGGCAAACGCGCATTTTCGCATCCGCCGTCAGTTCCATCCAGGTTGCGACCTTCAATTTTGGCCGGCCGGTCGGGACGTCCGCGCCGCGCGCCGCGACCCTCATGCTCGCGAGCATCGACCATGCCGGGATCGCCGGTGCGGTGACCCGCAACCCGTTGACTCAATCGCCGCCGCGCTATCAGGCATCGGATTTCCCCAAAGTCGATCGCACGCTGAAAGGCGATCGGCTGACTATCGTGATGCCGCAGGCCGCGCAGCCTGTGCCGGCGGAAACAGCTCCGCAGGATCCTTCGACATCCAATATGTCGGTCATGGGAGCGAAGACGGCGGCTGTGGTTCCCGCCGCCGATCCTGCACCGCTCGATCCCGAACTCGAAGAAGCGCTGAAGACGCCGCCGCTGCCGCAATACAATACCTCGCAGTCGCTCGAGGCGCCGCCGATTGACGATCTCAAGCGCGACAGCGAAACCGGCGACGCGGCCATCGCGCCGCCGTCCTCCGACGGGTTCTCCATCAAGACCGCAAGCCTGTTTTTTGGCGGCTCCTCGTTGGGTATTCCCGGCGGCGGCCTGGAACGCTGGCAACCGGGTGAAGAGCCCATGATTGTGACGCCCGGTCCGGCGGCCGATCCCGATATGAAGGCCGCCGCGCCGCAGCGGGATGAGGTCGGGGATTCGTCCAAGGCCGGCGAGACCGTGGTCGGCAAGGGCGAGGTCAACGCGACCGATCGCAAGGTGAAAACACCGGCCGAGCGGCTGGGCCTGATGGACGACAAGGTTCGCGCCAGGCAGGAAAAGTGCCTTGCCGAAGCGGTTTATTTTGAAGCGCGCGGCGAAGCCGTCCGCGGCCAGATAGCCGTGGCGCAGGTGGTCATGAACCGGGTGTTCTCGGGCTACTATCCAACCACCGTGTGCCGCGTGGTCTACCAGAACGCGAATCGCCACCTGGCGTGCCAGTTCACGTTTGCCTGCGACGGCATTCCCGACGTCGTCAGGGAGCCGGAGATGTGGGATCGCGCCCGGAAGATTGCGAAGGCTACGCTCGACGGGCGCCTGTGGCTGCCCGAGGTCGGCAAGTCCACGCACTATCACGCCTATTGGGTGCACCCGTCCTGGGTCCACGAAATGAAGAAGATGTACCGCACCGGCGTCCACACCTTCTATCGCCCACGCGCATGGGGCGACGGCAGCGATGCGCCGAGCTGGGGCACCACGGCGCAGACCGCCGAAATCTCCGCAAAACTCGCCGAGGCTGCCAGCAGCTCCGCCGAATTGGGTGAGACGGTCCGGCGATAACGCGGTCAGGCTTCGCGAAACCGCATCGCTGGATTGCAGCGTCGCGTTTGGGGTCTGCGCGAGTTGGCATTTTCATGCAGACGCATTAATTTCGCGATCTGGCTCGCCGGTACGGGCAGCCGGGCGTGAACCGGTATGGTCCGGCGCGGCGCGAATGGGGTTTTCGCAATGGTTGATGACAATGTGCGCCCGGTTCAGGCCAGAACCGGCTGGCGTACGCCGCTGGTGATCATCGTCTGCGGCTGCCTGATCGGCATGCTGACGTTTGGACCGCGTTCGACCTTCGGCTTCTTCATGCAGCCGATGAGCCGCGAATTCTCGTGGGGCCGTGACGTGTTCGCGCTTGCGTTCGCGGTTCAGAATCTGCTGTGGGGCATCGGACAACCTTTCGCCGGAGCCGTTGCCGACCGGTTCGGCAGCGTGCGTGTGATCTGCCTGGGCGCGCTGATGTATGCGGCCGGCCTGACGGTGATGCGCTACGCCGGCACGCCGTTGTCGCTCAATGTCGGCGCTGGCTTCCTGATCGGCTTCGGCCTGTCCGGCTGTTCGTTCAACCTGGTGCTGTCGGCGTTTGGAAAGCTGTTGCCGCCGGAATGGCGTGGCATCGCGCTCGGCGCGGGCACCGCGGCCGGTTCGTTCGGGCAGTTTCTGTTCGCGCCATTCAGCGTGGCGCTGATCGACAATTTCGGCTGGCAGCCTGCGCTGACCGTGTTCGCGGTGCTGATGCTGTTTGTGGTGCCGTTCGCGCTCGTATTATCGACCCCACCCAGCGATGCCGGAGGCGAGGTGGCCGCGGCGCCGGATCAATCGTTCAGGAGCGCGCTGGCGGAAGCGTTCGGTCATCGCTCCTACGTGCTGCTGGTGCTGGGTTTCTTCACCTGCGGCTTTCAGCTTGCCTTCATCACCGCGCATCTGCCGGCCTATCTGGTCGATCGCGGCCTGCCGGCCCAGGCCGGCGGATGGGTGCTGGCGGCAATCGGCCTGTTCAACATCATCGGATCGTTGAGTGTCGGCTGGCTCTCGACCAAGGTTCCGAAGCGCTACATCCTGTCGTCGATCTATTTCATTCGCGCGTTGTCCACCGTAATCTTCATCTCGACGCCGATGACGACATTTTCCGCGATCGCATTCGGTGTCGTCACGGGCGTAACCTGGCTGTCCACGGTGCCGCCCACGACGAGTCTCGTCGCGCTGATGTTCGGAACCCGGTGGCTGGCGACGCTGTATGGTTTCGCCTTCTTCAGCCACCAGGTCGGCGGATTTCTCGGTGCGCTGCTCGGTGGCGTGGTGTTCGACAGATTTGGATCCTACACGCCGGTCTGGTGGCTGTCGGTGCTGTTCGGCGTGCTGTCCGCACTGATCAATCTGCCGATCGTCGAGGCGCCGGTCGCGCGGCCGGTTGCGCAGCCCGCATAATGCGCTAAACCTCCCGACGTCTTCGGCAGCAATCGCAGGGAGTTCAGGCGTGGCGACATTCAAGGCGATCAGGATCGACAAGGCCGAGAAGGGGACGACGGTCGCGCTGACCCGGTTCGACGAGGCCGAATTGATGGACGGCGACGTCACCGTTCGCGTCGAATGGTCCACGGTGAACTACAAGGACGGCCTCGCGGTCACCGGCAAGGCGCCGGTGGTGCGGCGCTTTCCCATGATCGCGGGAATCGATTTCGCAGGCACGGTCGAGCAGTCGTCGCATCCGGCCTGGAAGGCTGGCGACAAGGTCGTGTGCAACGGCTGGGGTATGGGCGAGACCCATCTCGGCGCCTATGCCGAAAAAGCCCGCGTCAAGGGCGACTGGCTGGTTGCATTGCCTGTCGGCATTTCCGCGCGCGACGCGATGGCGATCGGGACAGCGGGATACACCGCGATGCTCTCGGTGCTGGCGCTTGAAAAACACGGGCTGACGCCGAAGGATGGTTCCGTGGTCGTGACCGGTGCCGCCGGCGGCGTTGGTTCGGTGGCGACGGCCGTGCTTTCCAAACTCGGCTACCACGTCATTGCCTCCACCGGCCGAACCGCGGAATCCGGCTACCTGAAAGATCTCGGCGCGGCCGAAGTGATCGACCGCAACGAATTGTCGGGTCCGGCCAAGCCGCTGGCGAAGGAACGCTGGGCGGGCGGAATCGACAGCGTCGGGTCCACCACGCTCGCCAACCTGCTGTCGATGACGAAGTACCGGGGCGCTATCGCCGCCTGCGGTCTGGCTGCGGGCATGGATCTGCCGTCGTCGGTGGCGCCGTTCATTTTGCGCGGAGTGTGTCTACTCGGCATCGACTCGGTGATGTGCCCGATCGAACTCAGAAAAGCGGCCTGGGCGCGACTTGCCACCGATCTGGATAAGGCGAAACTAGCTGAAATTACTCATGAAATCGGCCTGGACGAGGTTGTCGCCACCGGCGCTCAAATTCTTGCCGGCCAGGTCCGCGGCCGCATCGTGGTAAAAATTCCCTGAGGTTGTTCAGACTTTACCAACCAAGCTGCTCCAATGTCGCCACGGTTAGTATGGTAAGCAGCGGGTAAAGACGTCAGGCGTTTACCCGCGCCCAGTTGGTCGGAGTTGCAGCATGCTCGCGCGTTTTGTGTCAGGAGCTCTGGTCGCCGGAGCAATCGCGGCCCCGGCGATGGCCGGTCAGATCATGAATGCCAGCGAGGCGAAGCGGTTCGTGGCGGGCAAGGTGTTCGCATTCACCTGTTTCGATGGCACGCGTGGTGCTGGCCGGGTGTTCGAGGATGGCGGCGCTGCCGGCGCGGTGCAGTTCAGCGGTTCGGGCCCGATTCGTCATATGCGGCTGCCGGGCAATACGCTTCAGGTCCGTGGTGAGGCCGTTTGCGCGTCGATCAAGGGCATCCCGTTCGAGCCGTGCTTCAATCTGGACAAGAAGGACGATCGCAGCTTCCGCGGCTCTGTCTCCGGCATGGGCTTCGCCTATTGCGACTTCAACCATCAGGGCGGCAGGCAGATGCTGCTGACGCGCGCCGTGGCGCATCCGCACGCCCATCGGCGCGGCGCACGTACCGCCGACGCCACCAGCTCCGAGGTTGCCGCGCGCGTCGAGACCCCGCGGGTCGAGAGTGCCGCGATCGCTCCCGTCAAGCCGGAAGCGAAATCCGAGCCGGCGAAGGCCGAAGGGGCTTTGGAGCTTCGCCGCTCCACCGACTAGTCCAGGCCGGGCGGCGGCTGCGGCCGCATTGCCGGTCCGGCATTCCCGATCCCGCCATGAACCACGCGCGTCGGCGATCGCGGCCGGGAGCATGGCTGAGTCCACGCCTAATCTGTTGATCCGGTTCGAACTGCGGGGCATGATCGCTTATATTGGCGCTGCTCACTGGATTCGATTTGCCGTGCCTGCCCTTTCTGCGAAAAACCATCCTATGTCGGCCTATACGAGCGATCCCCTGCTTGAACGGGGGGCCCGGTGATGAGACGGCCGTTGGTCGGGGTGATCGGGAATTCGCACCGCGTCGAAAACCGGTTTGCCGTACAAATGGTCGGCGAGCGAAACCTGCGGGCCGTTGCCGAGGTCGCCGGCGCGCTGCCGCTCATGTTCGCCGGGTGTCCGGAGATCACCGAGATCGGCGCGTTGCTCGATACCGTCGATGGGATCGTGCTGACAGGTGCGCGCGCCAACGTCCATCCGAGTCGCTTCAAGACCGAACCGCACCCCAAGCACGAGCCGTACGACATCAGCCGCGACGATCTTGCGCTGTCGCTTACAGAGGCCTGTGTCGCGCGCGGCGTCCCGATCTTCGGCATCTGTCGCGGGTTGCAGGAAATGAATGTGGCGTTCGGCGGTTCATTGCATCCTGAAATCCGCGAATTGCCGGGGCGGATGAATCATCGGATGCCGCGGTTGGAGAACGGCGAGATTCATCCCGATCCGACCGTGATCTTCGCCGACCGCCACGACGTCAAGCTCACCCGGGGCGGTGTGTTCGCGCAGTTGCTGGGCCGCGAGACCATTCGCGTCAATTCGCTGCATGGTCAGGGCATCCTCGAGCCGGGCGAACGCGTCGTCATCGAGGGCGTGGCCGAAGACGGCACGATTGAGGCGATCCGCATCGCCGAGGCGCCGGCATTTGCGCTCGGTGTGCAATGGCACGCCGAATACGATCCGCAGCGCAACCCGATCAATCGCGCGCTGTTTCAGGCGTTCGGCGACGCATTGCTGCTCCACCAGCGCGCAGTCTGATCGTTCGCGCCTGCGCTTCGACTAAAGCATTACGACGATTTTCGATTTTCACATATCGCTCGCGAACTCGTCATTCGTCGTCAAAGAATTTTCAAAACTTTGCACGGTTTTGGCCACGATTGGCTCGCGATAATCCAGGCATTCCATCGATGCAGCCCGGCGACCACCCCGGTCGGATTCCTGCACGTGGTGACGAGCCAGATCCTGTAGACATCTCATGGAGTGTCCCCATGCGAGCGCTTTTCCTCGCGCCCATAGCTATTGCCGTCTGTCTGAGCGCGCCTGTGGCGCAGGCTGCCGACTCGCACGATATCAAGGGCCTGTATTTGATGACCGACTATCCGGCGGTCACGGTCAGGCCGGGCACGACCTCCACCATTCCGCTTCGTTTGCAGAACTACGGCCTCGCGCCGGAGCGATACCAGTTGTCCGTAACGGGTGTTCCGAGCGGCTGGACCGCAACATTGCTGGGCGGTGGTCAGCCCGTCGCAGCGGCGATGCCGGGACCGGACTCCAATGTCTCCCTTCAGCTTCGCCTCGACGTGCCGAAGAACGCGAGCATGACCGCGCAAACACTGACGGTGAAGGCGGAGGGGCAGGGCAATCAGGCCGCACTGCCGGTCGCGGTGGCGCTGGCGAAGGAATTGCCGGCCAAGCTCACGGTCGAATCGAAGCTGCCGTCGCTGCGCGGCAGCCCGAAGTCGAACTTCGAATATTCGCTGACCATCAAGAACGACAGCGGTCGCAATCTGGTGGCGAGTTTTGCCGCCGACGCGCCGCCGAATTTCGAGACTTCGTTCACGGAGGCCTACGGCACGCAGGAGCTGTCCTCGATTCCGATCGATGCCGGCCAGTCGAAGGATATCAAGCTCAAGGTGCGGCCACCCGGCACGGTCGATGGCGGACACTTCCCGGTTGCCGTAACGGTGAAAGCTGAAGATGCAACGGCGAAGACCGATCTCGCGCTCGATATCGCGGGCCAGCCGCAGCTCCAGGTCGCCGGGCGCGATGGACTCTTGAGCGCCCGCGCAGTTGCCGCTCGGCAGACCTCGGTCCCGATCGTCGTCACCAACAGCGGCAGCGCGCCTGCCGACAACATCAAGCTATCCGCCAGCGCGCCCACGGGGTGGAAAGTTACGTTCCAGCCCGCGACCATCGACCGGCTGGTGCCGGGCAAGGATGTCGAGGTGCAGGCGCTGCTCACACCGAGCGACAAGTCGCTTGCCGGCGACTACATGACGACAGTCACCGCCACGTCGCGGGGCGATACGGCCTCTGGCCAGTTTCGCGTGACGGTTGCGACATCGACGGTATGGGGCATCGCGGGCGCCGGAGTGATTGGCGTGGCGTTGCTCCTGATGCTGGGCGCGGTCGCGAGGTTCGGACGCCGATGACCGAAACAGAGAATGATATCGTCATCGCCGCGCGAGACCTGACCAGGCGTTATGGCGAGGTCAGCGTCGTCGATTGCGTCACCTTCGACATTGCCAAAGGCGAGACCTTCGGACTGCTGGGGCCGAATGGCGCCGGCAAGACCACGACCATTCTGATGATGCTCGGGCTGACCGAAATTTCCGGTGGAACGATCCGCGTGCTGGGTAGCGATCCCGCGCGTGCGCCGCTGCGGGTCAAGCGCAGGGTCGGCTATCTGCCGGATTCGGTCGGCTTCTACGATCACCTCACCGCGGTTGAGAACCTGGCTTACACCTCCAAGCTGATGGGGCTTCGACCAGCGGAACGAGCGCGGCGGATCACCGCCGCGCTCGCGCGTGTCCGGCTGTCCGATGTCGCCGACAAGCGCGTTGCCACGTTCTCGCGTGGCATGCGTCAGCGGCTTGGATTGGCCGAAATCATCGTCAAGCAGGCCGAGATCGCGATCCTCGACGAGCCAACCTCCGGGCTCGATCCCCAGTCGACGATCGAATTTCTCGGCCTGATTGGCGAGCTGAAGGCCGAGGGCGTCACGGTCCTGCTGTCCTCGCACATGCTCGATCAGGTGCAGCGGGTCTGCAACCGCGTCGCGCTGTTCCAGTCGGGGCGCATCGTGCTGATGGGCGCCGTCGCCGATCTTGCGCGACAGGTGTTGGGCGCGGGTTTCGTGGTCGAGGTGGAAGCCGACGGCAACGGCCTCGACCGGCGGCTCGCCGCGATACCGGGTGTCACCGGTGTGGAGACGCTTGCTGCGGATCGCTTCCGCATGACCGCCGATCGCGACGTGCGGCCCGACGCCGCACGCGCTGTTGTCGCAGCCAACGGATCGTTGCGGCGTCTTTCGGTCGATGAACCGAGTCTCGAGGCGATCTACGCGCGTTATTTCCAGAGCCGGTCCGGAGAGACACAGGGGGCGCGGCATGCGGCGTGAGGGTTCGCCTTTTCAAGGCGTCGGTGCGGTCGCCGTCAAGGAGCTGACGGACAATCTGTCCAGCGCCCGGATGTTCGTGCTCGAATGGCTGATCGTGCTGACGGCGCTCGCCGCGCTCTACAGCGCGATCGATAGTCTGCGCCGGACCACGGCGCAGGATCCGTTCCTGTTGCTGCGGCTGTTCACGGTGAATCATGCGCCGCTGCCGTCTTTCGTCGCGATTCTCGGATTTCTTATTCCGCTGATGGCGATCGGATTGGGCTTCGACGCCATCAACGGCGAGCACAACCGGCGCACCTTGTCGCGCATTCTGGCGCAGCCGATCTATCGCGATGCGCTGCTGATCGGAAAATTCCTTGCCGGTCTGGTGACGCTCGCGATGAGTCTCGCGGCGTTGTGGCTGATGGTGGTCGGCCTTGGCCTGATTTTCCTCGGCGTGCCGCCGGGCGGCGAGGAGATCGCGCGCTCGCTGGCGTTTCTGGTGATCGCCGTGTTCTACGCCGGCGTCTGGCTCGCGCTCGCGATGCTGTTGTCGATCGTGTTCCGCTCTTCGGCGACGGCGGCGCTGGTTGCGCTCGGCATCTGGTTGTTCCTGACCATCCTATGGCCGATGCTGGCGCCGGCGATCGCGCAAATGATTGCACCGCCCGATCCGCGCTATGCGCTGCTCGGGCTGGAAACGCCGGATACCGCGATGTGGGCGCAGATGCTCTCACGCATATCGCCGAACCACCTGTTCAGTGAAGCCATGGTCGGTGTGTTGTCGCCGACCACGCGCACCCTGGGCCCGGTGTTCCTCGAGCAGTTGCGCGGCGCTGTAATGGGCGCGCCGCTTCCTCTGGGCCAAAGCCTGATCATCGTCTGGCCGCAGACCGTCGGCTTGATCGCCGGCACCATCGTGCTGTTCGTGATCGGCTACGTCGCGTTCCAGCGTCAGGAGGTGAGGGCTTAGAGCTTTTCCGCTTCTGACGGAATCAGAAGCGGGGCTCCATGATTTTGATTCGACGCGTTTTCTTGACGCGAACCGGTATCCACTTCGCTCGAAAACGCTATAGGCCGCTGCCGTCGACTGTTGGCGTCCTACTCCAGATCGACGCGGAACGGCCGACCCTCGACCATCATGTTGCCTGGGCCCATCTCGTCGATGGCGCGCAGCATCCTCCCCTCGCGGCCAAGCGAGCAGACGTGGATCATGGATCTTCCTGCGTTTCCGGAAACTATAGGCGATGCTATGGCGGGCGAAAGCCGGTGCTGTTGCGATCAGGCGTGCAGGGTCTTGAATCGCGCGAGGAACCGCTTTTCAGCCCTGCTGGCCGACCACGGCGTCAGATAATCCTCGATCATCGCCGCGGGCAACCTGGGATCGCTGCCGAACAAGCGTCTGGCTTCTGCTTCGGCGAAGCCCGCGAGGTGGGTCGCCTCGAGATATGCCGCGCCCATATCGGCATCCTTGATCTGGCGTTCGATGCCGGGCGGCAACGCCGGCGGCAGCCCGAAACGGATGTGGATCGCGGACAGCAGCCGCTTCTCCACGATCTTGTACGAGCCGCCGATCACCGCCTTGAACGGCGAGATCATGTCGCCCACGACATATTCCGGCGCATCATGCAGCAGCGCTCCCAGCCGCACGCTGGTATCGACGCGCGGCGTATGTTCGCGCATGACCGCCTCTACCAGCAGCGTATGCTGCGCGACCGAGAAGATGTGCGCGCCGCGGGTCTGCCCGTTCCATCGCGCGACCCGTGCGAGCCCATGCGCGATGTCCGCAATCTCGATGTCGAGCGGGGAGGGGTCGAGCAGATCGAGCCGCCGGCCCGACAGCATCCGCTGCCACGCGCGCGTTGAGGTTTTCGAAGCGGTCATTTTGTCTTGAGGCGCGGCTTGCGTTTCATCTTGCTGCACGTTTCGTGACAATGGCAGCTTACCAGATGGTCGTTGACTATGCCGGTCGCCTCCATGAACGCGTAAACGATCGTGGGGCCGACAAACTTGAAGCCGCGCGATCCAAGCTCCTTCGATATCCTGGTCGATAGAGGCGTCGATGGAGGCACGCTCGCGGTGGTCTTGAAATGGTTGATCTTCGGCTGGCCGTCGACGAAGTCCCAGAGGAATTTTGAAAAACCCGCGCCTTCCTCCATCATCTTCAGGTACGATTTCGCACTGCTGATCGCACCCTCGATCTTGGCGCGGTTGCGCACGATGCCGGTATCGTTCATCAGCGCGTGGACTTTCTTCTCGTTGTAGCGCGCGATCTTCGCGGGGTCGAAATCGTCGAAAGCGCTGCGGAAGTTGTCGCGCTTGCGCAGGATCGTGATCCACGAGAGTCCGGCCTGAAAGCCGTCGAGGATCAGCTTTTCGTAAAGCGCGCGATCGTCGTATTCGGGCACGCCCCATTCGGTGTCGTGATAGGCGACATAGAGCGGGTCATCACCGGGCCAGGGGCAGCGGGTCAGGCCGTCGGCGTGCAGGCGTGCCGCGCGGGTCATGCGACTGTCTTTTTCGGCGCGAGTTTCAAGTCATCGGGCTCCGCGAGGCGGATCGGTATGCCGCCCGCGATCAACGGAATGCCGGCATCATGTGCGTCCGCGGTGCGATCCAGCCGCAGCAGCGCGAGGCCATGGCCCGCGGCCGATGAACCCATGACGCCCAGAGATTTGTCCGCTGCGACGACGGAGGCGCCGGCTTCCGGCCGGGCACCTTCGAGGATCACGCGTACGATGCGGGTGCGCGCGGTGCCGCGATGCTCCATGCGCGAGACCACTTCCTGCCCGACGTAGCAGCCCTTGTCGAAATCGACGCCGTGCAGCCGATCCATGTTGGTTTCGTGCGGGAAGGCGTCGCCATACATGAAGTCGAATCCGCCGCGCGGAGCGCCCGCCATGATCCGGTGAATTTCGTAGTCGGTGCTCTCGACCAGGTCGGCGCCGATCACGGCGGCCACCCGGGGCGCGAGTCCTTCCGGCGCCAGAATGCGCCAGCCGAGCTTGTCGCTGCGCGGATCGGCGAAGGTCAGGTCCGGCTTCATCACGGGTTCGCCGTCCCACGCCGCGAGCACGCCGAGCGTATCGGAAATATTTTCGACCGCGACCTTGGCGCGCAGCTTGTAGAAGCCGAGCTTATCCGCAAGAGACTGCGCCAGCGGGAGCGGGCAATCGATCAGGAAACCGCCGCCATAGCCGGCCGGCGCTTCGGTGATGAAAAAATCGAAGGTGATCTTGCCCTGCGGGGTCAGCAGCGCGCCGAACCGGCCAAGGCCCGGCTGAATCCGGGTGGCGTCCGTGGTCACGAGGCCGTTGAGGAAATTGCGGGCGTCGTCGCCGCTGACCTTGACCACACCCCGATCCGCAAGAAACGCTGCTTTCATGATGTCTTTTTTCTCTCGATCCGGCATTTTTTGGTCTGCTTCCCCGGTTTTCCGGGGAAACCTGCGGCCCGCATTTCTCTTTGCAACGTAAGCCGCTAAGGTGCCCCCAACAAGGTGCGCGCAGCGCCGCGGCATGTGGAAAACGGCTGTCTGGAAACAATGACCAAGATATTTGACGTGATTCTGAAGTCTGGCACCATCGTCAATCAGGACGGCGAGGGCATCGGCGATATCGCCATATCCGACGGCCGGATCGCCGCCATCGGCGCCCTTGGACAAGCCAGTGCCGGCGAGGTGGTCGATTGCCGCGGGCTGCACATCCTGCCGGGCGTTATCGATACCCAGGTGCATTTCCGCGAGCCCGGGCTCACTCACAAGGAAGACCTGGAAACAGGCTCGCGCAGCGCGGTGATGGGCGGCGTGACCGCGGTGTTCGAGATGCCGAACACCAACCCGCTGACGGTGACGGAAGAGACGTTCACCGCGAAGGTGAAGGCGGGTCACCACCGCATGCATTGCGACTTCGCGTTTTTCATCGGTGGCACCCGCGAGAACGTGCAGGATCTGCCGGAACTCGAGCGCGCCCCCGGATGCGCCGGTGTGAAGGTGTTCATCGGTTCGTCAACCGGCGCGCTCCTCGTCGAGGACGACGACAGCCTGCGGAAGATATTCAATGCGATCCGCCGCCGCGCGTCGTTCCACGCCGAGGACGAATACCGTCTCAACGACCGCAAGAATCGGCGCATCGAGGGTGATCCGCGTTCGCATCCGGTGTGGCGCGACGAAACCGCGGCACTGATGGCGACGCGGCGGCTGGTCAATCTGGCGCGTGAGACCGGCAAGCGAATCCATGTGCTGCATATCTCGACCCGCGAAGAGATCGAGTATCTGCGCGATCACAAGGACGTCGCGTCCTGCGAGGCGACGCCGCACCATCTGACGATGGCCGCGCCGGAATGCTACGAGCGGCTCGGAACGCTCGCGCAGATGAACCCGCCGGTGCGCGACGCTGCGCATCGCGCCGGTATCTGGCGGGGCATCGAGCAGGGAATTATCGACGTGCTCGGTTCCGATCACGCCCCGCATACGCTCGAGGAGAAGCGGAAGACCTATCCGGCCTCGCCGTCAGGGATGACCGGCGTACAGACGCTGGTGCCGATCATGCTCGATCATGTCAACGCGGGGAAGTTGTCGCTCGCGCGCTTCGTGGACCTGTCGAGCGCCGGCCCCGCGCGGCTGTTCAATATCGCGATGAAGGGCCGGATCGCGGCCGGCTACGATGCCGATTTCACGGTGGTCGATCTCAAGCGGACCGAGACCATCACCAACAAGTGGGTCGCGTCGCGCGCGGCCTGGACGCCCTACGATGGCGTCAAGGTGACGGGCTGGCCGGTCGGTACTTTCGTGCGCGGCCGCCGCGTGATGTGGCAGGGCGAACTGACGGCGCCGTCGACAGGCGAACCGGTGCGCTTTCTGGAGACGCTGAAGCCGTAGAAATTTTCGGGAATGCCTTACTGCTTTGCCAGCGCGATCGAGAATTCGCCGTTGCGGATGCGGCCTGCGAGGCCTTCGACGAATTTGGCAACCGCGTCCTCGCCGTAGGTGCTGACGAGTTCGGCGAAGGCCGCGAACAGACTCGCCTGTGCGAGACAGTCGCCGTCGACGCCATCGTGCCGGGCTTCCGCCCAGGCCTCGTTGAGATAACTCAGCGCAGCCTGTTTCTGCTCATGATCCGGCAACAGATCGCGTGCGGGGCTGAAAGCAAATGGCTGGCTCATGTGATTTCCGGAGGCGGCTTGCGGCGCTTCAAAGCGAAACGCTTAACAAGTGTGGTTTAGCACGCGATTCGCGACCGGACAGGCAGTTCTTTAGGAAAGGTTAACGCGCGCCGGCGCATTTGACGGGAGCGCCAGCGCATCCGGGGAACGCAGAAAATGGCGTCCGCACAGTCGGTTCCGGAGAGGTCGGAGGTACAGAAGCGGTCGGTCAGTTCGCGTATCGCGCGGTCAGATCCCGGGCAATTTTCGAACCCTCCTCGATATATCTGCGGATGGCGACGTTGGCCGCGGGCGTACAGACCCGGTAGGTCTGCTGGAACCCGTTGTAGCCGCGGTTGAAACCCGCGACCATCTTGGCGTGGCGTTCGCCGGTAGGCGTCTCGGCGTCGATCAGCGCCTGCATTTCATTGCGCCATTTTGCGCCTTCATTGGCGCCGCAGATGCCGCGGAGGTAGTGCAGCGTGCCGAGGATTTCGGCCAGCCGCTGCAGGTCGGCATCGAACGGCGCAGCCGCTTCCTGCGCGCGCGCGGGAAGGGCGCCACACATCGCGATCACGAGAAGAACGGCAAAACCAGATTTGCGCATCGGCGGGTCCACACCTGCGTGATATGCCGTTTCAATGCGATGGAAGCAAGGCGGAGTGACAACCCTGCCTCCACGCCGTTGCGCCCTTTCTCTCAGACCCCGGCGAGCCGGCGGGCCGAATCGATGACCGTTTGCAGCCCGTCAGTGAGCCGCAGATCGCTCGGCAGCTCCGGGGCGACCCAATGGAAGGCATCGAGTTCGTCGTTCAGGACGGGCTCCCCGGCAGCCCAGCGGGCTGCGAAAGACATGATGACGTAATGTCCCCGGCCCGACCTGGCCGGAAGAACCTCGCGCCATTCCGCGAGGCCGACGATGTCGATCGTCAGCGCCGTTTCCTCCCGCACCTCGCGCGCAAGCGCTTCGTGCAGGGACTCCCCGAACTCGACGCGACCGCCGGGCAGCGAATGGAATCCCTTACCCGGCGACCGCGCGCGGCGTACCAGCAGCACCTTGCCGTCGCGAAAGATCGCCGCGCTGACAGCGAGTTGGGGTCTCTCGGGAATTGGCGGGTCCGGCAGCATCAATGGTTCATAATATAATCGACGTCGGCTTCGCCACCCTGACCGTTGATAATGCCGCCGGCCAGCATGACCAGGGGTTTGACCCAGCCGGTCGCCTGGGTCGCGAGGGCCGCGCGGGTCTTGTCCTGCCGGGCTTCCCGCATCGCTTCCGCCACGGCGGTCAGGATCGAGGTCATCGTGGTCGTGAGATTGTCGAATTCGGTGCGGATGTTGGGGTCGGTCAGATCGTAGGCCGCGATCGCAAGGTCGCGCGCCTTGAAATTCGACGCCGTGAAATGCTCCTGATAGCTCAGGGGTTGCCAGCTCAGAAAATCGTCGGCGCAATCCGGCATGTCCGGAATCATTTCAAGCAGCATGATGGCTTCGTTGAAATGGTTCAGGTAGTCGGTCGCGAGGCCGGTTCGCGGGTTGATGTTGGCGGCCGCCAGCTCGGCCGCCCAGCCGGGCTTGTCTGTGCCGATCTGCGTCGAATTCGCCGGAGGGAAGGATGGGGCGGCCGTTGATGTCATCTCCCCCAGTGTTAACCTTTGAGGTTAAAACGGATTGAATTTCACACCTTTTCGGATGGCGAAATGTGCGGACGCTACGTGATCCTGTCGCCGCCGGAGGCGATGCGTCAGGTCTTCGGCTATGCCGAGCAGCCCAATTTCCCGCCACGGTACAATATTGCCCCCACCCAGCCGGTTCCGGTGGTCATCCTCGAGAATGGTGGCCGGCACTTTCGCCTGATGCGATGGGGATTGCTTCCCGCCTGGGTCAAGGATCCCCGGCAATTCGCGCTGGTCATCAATGCCCGGGCCGAGACGGTGCTGGACAAGCCGGCCTTCAAAAACGCGATGAAGCGCCGGCGCTGCCTGCTTCCGGCCGACGGTTACTACGAATGGCATCAATCGGAGGGGCGCAAGCGGCCGTTCTTCATCGGGGCCCGTACCGGCGCATTGATGGCCTTCGCGGGGCTGGCCGAAACCTGGGTCGGGCCGAATGGCGAGGAACTCGATACGGTCGCGATCGTGACGGCCGCGGCACGGGGCGGCCTTGCGGAGCTGCATTCGCGCGCGCCGGTGACGATCGCACCCGCCGATTTCGCCCGCTGGCTCGATGGCGGCGCGACGGGCGCCGACGAGGCCATGACGTTGCTGCGCGGGCCGAACGATGGCGAGTTCATCTGGCATGAGGTGTCGGCGCGCGTGAACCGTGTCGCCAACGATGACGCGCAATTGCCGTTGCCGATCACGGCAGAGCAGGCGGCGGCGGAGGCACCGCAACCGGCGAAGAGGCCCCGCCAGCCGACCGCCGCCGCGCCGGCGGATGACGGGCAGGGATCATTGTTCTGAATCCCGGCTATATAGCGTTTTCGAGCGAAGTGGATGCCGGTTCGCGTCAAGAAAACGCGTCAAATCAAAATCATAGAGCCCCGCTTCTGATTCCATCAGAAGCGGAAAGGCTTTAAGGGGTCGGTTCGCGTCCGTCGAGCCACTTTGCAAAGACCGCGCGGTCCTGATCGTAGTAGCCGAGCGACCGATAGAACGAATGGACCTTGGCATTGTCGCCGCGGACCATCAATTGCAGCTTCTCGATCCCGCGATCGCGCAGCCAACTCTCGGCGGCATCCATGATGGCGCGGCCATGGCCTTTGAAGCGGCGGCCGGGGTCGACGGTGACGTAGTAGACCCAGCCGCGATGACCGTCATGGCCGACCAGCACCGACGCGACGAGATCGCCGCCGTCGCGGCCAAGCAGGATCGTCGAATTGGCTCCCTTGCGGGCCATCGCGATATCGGCGGCGGGATTGTTCCAGTCGCGCGTCGAGCCGCAGCGTTTCCATAGCGCGATGACATCGTCGACGTCGGCATCATTGATATCGGAGATGGCTAATGTGGCGGGTTCGGTCACAGCACTTTTCCCGGATTCATGATGCCGTGAGGATCGAGCAGCGCCTTGATGCCGCGCATCAGTTCGATCGCCGTCTTGTCCTTCACGTCGGGCAGCTCGTCGCGTTTCAGCACGCCGATGCCATGTTCGGCCGAGATCGAGCCGCCCATGCGCAGCACGATCGGGAACACCACGGCGTTGACCTCGTGCCAGCGGTTGAGAAAATCCCGCGTCGTCATGCCGGTGACGGGCTGGCTGACGTTGTAGTGGATGTTGCCGTCGCCGAGATGGCCGAACGGCACCGGCCGCGCGCCCGGCATCAGCTTGATAACCGCGGCATTGGCCTCTTCGATGAAAGCAGGCACGGCCGCGACCGGCACCGAGATGTCGTGCTTGATCGATCCGCCTTCAGGTTTCTGCGCCGGGGAGATCACCTCGCGCAGCTTCCAGAACGCCGCGCGCTGCTGAAGGTTGGCGGCGATCACGGCGTCGTCGACGATACTGTCCTCCATGCCGCGTCCGAGAATGCTCTCGATCGTGGCGCGGGCATCGTCGCGCGACGACGATACTTCCATCAACACGTACCAGGGATGGCGGTTCTGCAGGGGATCGCGGATGTCGGTGCCGTGCTTGACGCACATGTCGATGCAGATTTCAGCGAGCAGTTCGAAACTTGTCAGGCCGCCGGCGGCTTCCGCTTGCGCGATCGCCAGCAGCTTCAATGCGTCCGCAGGCGATTTCAGCCCGACAAAGGCGGTTTCCACGCTGCGCGGCTTCGGAAAAAGTTTGAGGACCGCGGCCGTGACGATGCCGAGCGTGCCTTCCGCGCCGATGAACAGGTTGCGCAGATCGTAGCCTGTGTTGTCCTTTTTCAGCTTCGACAGGCCGTTGAGAATACGCCCGTCGGCCAGCACGACCTCCAGGCCGAGCGCCATCTCGCGGGCCACGCCGAACGCGAGCGCGCCGGTGCCGCCGGCATTGGTCGACAGATTGCCGCCGATGGTGCAGCTCCCTTCGGCGCCGAGCGACAGCGGGAAAAAACGGTCGGCCTCGCTGGCGCGCTGCTGTGCGTTCTGCAGCACCACGCCGGCCTCGACCGTCATGGTGTTGGACGCGACATCGACCTCGCGGATTTTATCCATCCGCCGCATCGAGACGACGACCTCGCCGTTGTGCGGTGTCTGCCCGCCGACCAGGCCCGTGTTGCCGCCCTGCGGCACCAGCGCGATCCGGTGCTCGGTCGCGAGCCGGCAGATCGCCGAGACTTCCGCCGTCGAGGCCGGCCTCAGAACCAGCGGCGAATGACCGTGGTACAGGTTGCGCTCCTCGGTGACATATTGCGTGAGCTCGTTCGCATCGGTCACGGCGTATTTGTCGCCGACGATGGCCTTGAAACGCGCGATCAGATCGGACGACAGCGGCGGCAGCGCGGATTTTGGCGGAACTATATTCATGGGATTGATCTCACGGCTCATCTCTTTGAAGCGATATTATCCTGAGACGCGAGCGACAAGTCTCGAAGGATAGGCTCACTGTGCCGCTGTCCCGCGAGGCGAGCAAGCTCGCACCTCGGCATCGCGGGCGTATCGGTGTGGTGTCCGTCATGTCAGGACCGTGGCGCCGCGGCGCGGCGCAGCCGGTCGTTGATGGCTTCGCCAAGACCGTCGTTGGGGACCGGCATCACGGCGATGGCGCGCGCATGCTCTGCATCCAGGGCCCGAAGATAGCTGAACAGGTTGGCGGCGGCCTCGGCGAGATCGCCGCGTTCGGAAAGGTTCATCACGGCGGCGGCCGTGTCGAGACCGGGCAGGCTGGCCGGCCCGTAGGCAAGCAGCGCTTCGCCGGGCTCAACGCTGGCCGCGTCAAGCCTGACGCGGGTGCCGGGCGCGTAATGCGACGCCAGCATGCCCGGTGCCAGCGGCTGTCCATCGTCCGTCCCGGGATTTTCGGGGGACGCCATCAGCGCGCGGCCGAGCACACGTTCGATCGCTTCGCGCGGAACGCCGCCGGGGCGCAGCAGCATCGGCGCGCCGAAGCAGCCGACGATGGTGGATTCGACCCCGACCTGAACCGGACCGCCATCGACGATGAGATCGATCCGCCCCGCGAGGTCGCCTTGCACGTGCGCTGCGGTCGTCGGCGACACGTGGCCCGACAGGTTGGCGGACGGCGCGACGACCGCGCCGCCGAAAGCATCCAGGATTGCGCGGGCGAGAGGGTGGGCGGGAATCCTGACCGCCACGGTGTCGAGGCCGGCGGTGGCGATATCCGCCACCGGGCAGCGCGGGGTTTTGGGGAGCACCAAAGTCAGCGGGCCGGGCCAGAACGCATCGGCCAGCGCAAGGGCCGTTGCGTCGAATTGGGCGAACCGCTGGGCGGCGGCGAGACCGCTGACATGGGAGATCAGGGGATTGAATGCAGGCCGCCGCTTGGCCTGATAAAGCCGCGCAATGGCTTCCGCATTGGCGGCGTCGGCGCCGAGCCCGTAGACCGTCTCGGTCGGGAACGCGATCAGCCCCCCGGCAGCCAGCGTTCGTGCGGCGGCTGCAACGGCGGCCTCTCCCGCCGCCAGAATTTGCGTTTTCAGGCCAACAATCACGGGAATTCGGTCCTCGATTCAGCATCTTGCAGTGTACGAAAGCCGAGGTTATAAGCCGCGTCTTGTCGGAGTGTGGCTCAGCCCGGTAGAGCACTGCGTTCGGGACGCAGGGGTCGCAGGTTCGAATCCTGCCACTCCGACCAGATTTCATTAGGTTTTTTCTTCTGGTCTCTGGTTGTTTCCGAGTCAACCACCGAAACGTACCGGCTCTTTTGACCAATGGCCGTCGCAGCGCCCGCGGATCATCGGGCGGGACTGTCCGCGGGCATCCTGAAGGACCGCGGGAGATAGGCCCCGAACCTGCCAAATCGCCAGAGGATCGGCGTAACGTCAGGACGGTCACGATTTCCGCAATGCAGGCCGTATTGACGCCGGCAATGCACCCGGCGCCACGCCTCCGGGCACCGGTGACTCCGCACAGTCAAAGCCGCCCGCGAAGGCTCCGCGTCCGTGGCGCTTTGGAGGAAATTTCACGCCGATGGATCGTCGTCAGCGTGGCGCGACTGCGCCGACCGAAGACGCGGGCCGATGTTGTCGCTCAGGCGACGATCCAGGGCCGGTCCTTGCGCTCGAGGAAAACGGAATCGATCTCGGCGTCGAGATCCACGATCACCGCCTCGATGGCGGAGATGGCGCTTTGAACAGCCGCGATTTCGGCCATCTGCGCCCTGGAGATCGGCTCTTTGCATCCCGTCAGCGCGACGATCATTTCGCGGCGCTGTTCCTTGAGTTGAACCAGTGGCAGTCCGTGATCTTCAAAGTATCCGTTCATGGCTGGCGCTCCCTGAGCGCGACGACCATACGGAGCGTCCGCTGAGATCGCATTACAGCGATAGATTGCATTTTAGCGATCGGCCGATTTTGCCTGCCGGCCACCGGTCTGCGGCGCCGTCGCATCGTCAAACACGGGAAACGATACAAAATGGCCCCGCAAAAGGGGCCATTTTCGCAGGCAGCCGGATTTAATGACGGTGCTTGTGGCGCCAGCCGTCATGACGGCGATGATCCCGGAATTCGGCGCGAGCGCCCATCCGACGATGACCGTTCTTGATTACCACGGTTCGCGCGCTGGCGACGGTCGGGGCCGCGACGGCGAAGCCGACAACCGTGGCAACAACGTAAGCAAACTTGTTCATGAAAATTCTCCCCGGAAGTTACCGGACGACAACCGTTCGCGGCAAAAAGGGGTTCCTTTAAAGTCCCGGGAGAATTCTGAATGCCTGTTCAGCTTGAGGTCGCCTGACTGCGATTTACGCGCATGGGGTCTTGCAGACCGGTGTGATGGATATCACCGCGCGGTCCGCCGGTTCACATTGGCGCTCCGCTCGGGAACGCCGAACTGCTCGCGGCAGACGTCGGCAAGTTTCGCAACCCCCTCGCGGATCTCGTCGTGGGAGGGACTCGCAAAACAGAGTCTCAACCGGCTGCCGGCATAGCCCTTGTCGGTCGACCATTCGGCTCCCGGATTGATCGAGACGCCGGCGGCGAGCGCGGCTTGATACAGCTTCATGGTGTCCACGTGATCGGGCAGCTTGACCCAGAGGAAAATGCCTCCCTTGGGCTCATCGAACTCGGCCGAGGTGCCGAATTGTTCGTTGAGCGCGGCGATCAGCGTGTCGAGCTTTGCGCGCAGGCCTCTGGTCAATTCAGGCAGGTGCGTCGCGAAATGCGGCGTGCAGTATTCGGCGAGCACCATCTGCTCCAGCGACCCCGATCCGGCGTCGGTCTTGAGCGGCAGCATGCGCGACATCAGCTCCCAGGGCGCAACGATGAATCCGACGCGCAGCGCCGGTGCGATCGACTTGGAAAACGAGCCGATGTGGATGACGTTGCGGCTGTCGCTCATGGCGTACAGCGCAGGGGGGCGCTTTCCGTCCCAGGTCAGGTCGGCATAGCAGTCGTCCTCGAAGATCGGCACGCCGTGGTCATGCGCGAGGCGGAGAAGCTCGGCGCGCCGTTGCTCGCTCATGATCGTTGCGGTTGGATTCTGCACCGTCGGAATGGTGTAGATGTATTTCGGGCGGATGTTGCGCGCCTTGAGTTCGTCCAGCGCGGCAGCCAGGACGTCCGTCCGCATGCCGCCCTCGTCGAGCGGAATGCCGACGGCATGAACGCCGAGCCGCGCCAGCCGTGTCAGCGAGCCCTGATAGGTGTCCTGCTCGATGATCACGGTATCTCCGCGCGTCAACAGCGTGTGGTTGACGAGATCGAGCGCCTGCAGCGACCCCGAGACCAGCAGAATTTCGTCGGCGGTGCAGGAGATGCCGGCGTCCCGCTTCAGCTTGGTGACGAGGAAATCGCGCAGCGGGCGGTAGCCCAGCGGGCCGTGGGCCAGATTGTAGGTCGCAAGCGCCCGGCCTTCACGCCGGAGCACCGTATTGATGGCTTCGATCAGACCCTCGAGCGGAACGCCGTCGGGATCGTTGTTGCCGCCGACAAAACTGTATGGGGCGAGCCCCGTCCACGGCGCCGCCGCCGGTGGCAGGCCTGCCGCCAACAGCGGGGCGAAGTCGAATGGTCTGGTGGTCATTGAGCCCGAACTCCCTGCTTCTTCCCGTCCGTGGACCGGATACGCTCTGTCTTCGATGCCGGTTTGCTCCAGCTATTGCACTTCAGGCCGGACAGGCGCGCTCGATCGGCCAAGTGTCGCGAATGCCTGTGACGCATTGCCCATGTTCCCGGTAAACGCGTATCCTTGGCCTGTGCTTCCGGAGATTCTGCCGACCGGTTGAGGGGCATGCACGAACTTATTCGCGATATCACGCTCTGTATCCTGTTTGCCTGGGGCCTCGGGCTGGCCGCGCATTTCTCCCGGCAGCCGTTGATTCTGGCGTATCTGCTCGCCGGGTTCTTCATCGGACCATTCGGGATCGGATGGGTCAAGTCGCAGGAATCGATCCAGGTCATCTCCGAACTCGGCCTGATCTTCATGCTGTTCATGATCGGTCTGGAAATCGACCTGAAGAAGATCGTGCGGGCCGGGCGGGTCATCCTGTTCGCGGCCGGCGGCCAATTGATCGGCGGCTGCATCCTGGGCCTGATCTTTTTCGTGGCGATCGGCTTGTCGATGGGCGGCGGCCGTTTCGACGCGCTGTATCTGTGCGTCGCCTGCGCGCTGTCGAGCACGGTCATCATCGTCAAGGTGCTGTACGAGAAGCGCGAACTGGACACGCTGCCGGGCCGCATCACGCTTGGGGTGCTCGTCCTGCAGGATATCTTCGCGATCCTGTTCCTGGCGGTCCAGCCCAGCCTCGACAATCTGCAGATGACGGTCATATGGATGTCGATCGTACGGGTCGGCGCGCTGGTGGCTACCGCGCTGATTCTCAGCCGCTACGTGCTGCCGTATCTGTTTCACCAGATCGCGCGGCGCCCGGAACTGGTGCTGCTCGGCGCGCTCGCATGGTGTTTCTTGATCGGTGAAATCGCCGAACGTCTGCATTTATCTCGGGAAATGGGGTCGCTGGTGGCCGGTGTGTCGCTGTCAACGTTCCCGTACGCGCTCGACGTCACCGCCAAGGTGACGACGCTGCGCGATTTCTTCATCACGCTGTTCTTCGTCGCGCTCGGCATGACCATTCCGGTCCCGAACGGCTCGGTGATCGGACTTGCCCTCGTCATCGCCGCCTTTACGGTGGCCAGCCGCCTGGTCACCACTTTCATCCCGCTATACGTTATGAAGCAGGGATTGCGTGCCAGCCTTTTGCCGTCGCTCAATCTGGCGCAGATCAGCGAGTTCTCCCTGGTCGTGATCCAGACCGGTGTCGTTGCCGGTCACGTTCAGACGCAAACAGCGAGCGCCGCCTCGTTCGCCTTCGTGGTTCTGGCGGTGCTGAGCACGTTTGCAATGGGACGAAGCGACCAGCTCGCGCGGTTCGCCATCGGGGCGCTGAAGCGGCTCGGTCTTCGCGACCTCGATCATGGCGAAAGCGGCAACGAGGGGCATGGCGGACGCGGCCATGGCGAGTCCCGGCGTATCCTGATCCTCGGCTTTTTCCGCGCCGCGAGCGCGTTGCTGAGCGAGATCGAGCGCCGGAATCCCGCGCTGCTGGAACAGATCGGCGTCGTCGATTTCAATCCGGTGGTGTTCAGCACGCTGGTGAGCCGCAGGATTCATGTGACCTATGGCGACATCAGCAATGTCGACACGCTGCTGCATGCCGGCGCCGGCAACGCGGAGATCATCATCCTGAGCGTGCCGGATTCGCTGCTGAAGGGCGCCAACAATGAAAAGCTGGTCCGGCACGTCCGCTCGCTCAATCCGACCGCTAAAATCATCTCCACGGCGGATTTGCTGGCCGATGTCGGCGATCAATACGCGGCCGGAGCCGACTACGTGACGGTCACCCGCCTCAGCGACGCCCATGAGTTGTTTGAAGCGATCGAAGCCGCCGACCAGGGGCTGCTGGCCGACAAGCGCGCCCAGACCGATGCGCGGCTCGGCGCGCGCCGGGAGGTGCTGCCTTAAGGCGCGTCCCCTCCAATTTCGCCATGCGGATCATATATGGCCGGATCGTATGACGGCATTCCGGATGGACGGTTGCGCCGCCGTCCGCTCTGGGTCATACGAGCTTTCGTCAAACGGGAAAGCGCGCGCCATGCCCCATCCGATTCCGGAAGTTCTTCAGGCTTTTGCCAGCGGTGAAATCGTCGTCGTCACCGACGATGACGACCGCGAGGGCGAGGGCGACCTGATCGTCGCGGCGTCGCTCTGCACCGCCGAGAAAATGGCGTTCATTATCCGGCACACCTCCGGCATCGTCTGCGCTCCGATCACCACGGAGGACGCGCGCAGGCTGCGGCTCGATCCCATGGTCGCGCACAACGAGTCCAATCACACCACAGCTTTTACCGTCTCGATCGACTACAAGCCCGACGGCGGCACCGGCATCTCGGCCGACGAGCGGGCTTCCTGCTGCCGGGCACTCGCCAACCCCAACGCCGGCGCCAGCGACTTTGCGCGTCCCGGCCATATCTTTCCTCTGATCGCGCGCGACGGCGGCGTGCTGCTGCGATCGGGCCATACCGAGGCGGCGGTCGATCTTTGCAAGCTCACGGACCTGCCGCCGGTCGGCGTCATCAGCGAACTGATGAACGATGACGGCACGGTGATGAAGGGCGAGCAGGTGGCGCGGTTCGCCGCCGCTCACAAGCTCAGGCACGTCACCATCGCCGACATGATCGCTTACCGTCAGGCGCGTGAAAAGCTGATCGAGCGTGTGTCCACTTTCACCACGGACAGTCCGATCGGACCGCTGCAGGGTTACGCCTACCGTTCGCCGTTCGATCCGGTCTATCACGTGGCGTTCGTCTACAACGGCATCGGCGACGGCAAGAACGTGCTGACGCGCTTCCACAAGCCGAACATCGTCCACGACATCTTCTTCGGCAATCTGCGGATCCATGCCGCGCTCGAGCATTTCAAGAAGGCCGGCAGCGGCGTGCTGGTTTATCTGCGGGACGGTGCGGCCGGCGTGCCGGTATCGCCCATCGGCGAAGCGAAATCGGCCGAAGCCGACCGGAACAAGCAGTGGCGCGAGGTCGGCGTCGGCGCGCAGATCCTGCGCGATCTCGGCGTGACGTCGATCCGGCATCTCACGTCGTCGGCGCACGATTACAAAGGTCTCTCGGGCTTCGGAATCGAGATCGTTTCCAACGAGTATCTTGAAGGCTGAACGCCAAAGTTTTAGTCTGAATTGGCGCGTAGCCGCGTACCATCGATCTGAAAGGATGTTTCATGAGTGTCCGTCCGCAGGGCAGGGACAAGCCGGCCCCGGTCAGTTTCCAGTGGGACGACCCGTTCAATCTCGACGATCAGCTCACCGAAGATGAACGCCTGATCCGCGACACGGCTCGCGCCTATGCGCAGGACAAGCTGATGCCGCGGATCGTCAAGGCGTATCTGGAAGAAAAGACGGATCGTGAAATCTTCAACGAGATGGGCGAGCTTGGCCTGATCGGCGTGACGCTGCCCGAGGAATACGGCTGCGCCAATGCGAGCTATGTGGCCTATGGCCTCGTCGCGCGCGAGATCGAGCGCGTCGACTCCGGCTATCGCTCGATGAATTCGGTGCAGTCGTCGCTGGTGATGTATCCGATCTATGCCTACGGCGACGAGAACCAGCGCAAGAAATATCTGCCGAAGCTCGCGACCGGCGAATGGGTCGGCTGTTTCGGCCTCACCGAGCCCGATGCGGGGTCAGATCCCGGCGGGATGAAGACCCGCGCCGAGAAGGTGGCGGACGGCTATCGCCTGACCGGCTCGAAAATGTGGATTTCCAACGCGCCGATCGCGGACGTGTTCGTGGTCTGGGCGAAATCCGCCGCGCACGACAATCAGATTCGCGGCTTCATACTTGAGAAGGGCATGAAGGGGCTGTCCGCTCCGAAGATCGGCGGCAAGCTGTCGTTGCGTGCCTCGATCACCGGCGAGATCGTGATGGACGGCGTCGTGGTGCCTGAGGAAAACCTGTTGCCGAACGTCTCCGGCTTGAAAGGTCCGTTCGGCTGCCTCAACCGCGCGCGCTACGGCATCTCATGGGGGGCGATGGGCGCCGCGGAAGACTGCTTCCATCGCGCGCGGCAGTATACGCTGGACCGCAAACAGTTCGGCCGCCCGCTCGCGGCCACCCAGCTCGTGCAGAAGAAGCTCGCGGACATGATGACCGACATTTCGCTCGGACTGCAGGGGTCGTTGCGCGTCGGCCGGCTGATGGATGACGGCAAGATGCATCCGGACATGATCTCGATCGTCAAACGCAACAATTGCGGCAAGGCGCTCGATATCGCCCGGCTCTCGCGCGACATGCACGGCGGCAACGGCATCCAGATCGAGTATCACGTGATGCGCCACACCGCGAACCTCGAAACCGTCAACACCTACGAAGGCGCGCACGACGTACATGCGCTGATTCTCGGCCGCGCGATCACCGGCATTCAGGCGTTTTCGTAAGGCGTGGCAAGGCATCATCCCGAGGAGCCGCGTCTTCGCGGCGTCTCGAAGGATGGGCTCCATTCAATTCGTCATCCTCCGGGGCTCGCAGTCGCTCGAACCTCAGGGGGACGAAATCAGCGGAAATCCCTCATGACCGGCAGCGAAGACGACATCCCCTTCAATCGCGATTTCCCGCTGAAGCCGGGCATCGTGGAAGAGGTCGTGCCGGGCGTGCGGCGGGTGCTGTGCGACAACCCTTCGCCGTTCACCTTCACCGGGACCGTCAGCTACATCGTCGGCCGTGGCAAGGTCGCGATCGTCGACCCCGGCCCGGATAACGAGGCGCACGCCGGGGCGCTGCTCGATGCGGTCAAGGGTGAGACCGTCACCCACATCTTTGTCACGCATACGCACAAGGACCATTCGCCGAACACCGGGCGCATCAAGGCCGCGACCGGCGCTCCGGTCTATGCCGAGGGGCCGCATCGCGCCGCGCGCCCGCGCTTCGAAAGCGAGAAGCACAATCCGGAATCCGGCGCCGACCGTGATTTCAAGCCTGACGTCCAGCTTCGCGACGGGGACACCGTGAGCGGCGACGGTTGGGCGCTGGAAGCCGTGACCACGCCGGGGCATACGGCCAACCACATGGCTTTCGCCTGGAAGGATCGGAAAATCCTGTTCGTCGGCGACCACGTCATGGGCTGGTCCACCTCGATCGTCGCGCCGCCCGACGGGTCGATGATCGATTACATGGCGTCGCTCGACAAACTCTCGCAGCGCGACGAGCAACTGTATTTCTCCGGCCATGGTCCGGAGATTCCGGACGCCCCGCGCTTCGTGCGCTTTCTGGCGCGGCATCGCCGGGCGCGCGAGGCTTCGATCCTGCATCGGCTCGCCAAAGGCGAGGCGGATATCCCGACGATGGTTCGCGCGATCTATATCGGTCTCGATCCCCGGCTGTCGGGTGCCGCAGGCTATTCGGTGCTGGCGCACCTGGAGGATCTGGTGGCGCGCGGCGTCGTGCTGACCGATGGCGATCCGGTGATCGGCGGCACCTACCGCCTGGCGTAAGCGCTACCGCTTCGGCCCGCTTTTGGCGGGCGGCTTGACCGGCGCGCGCGGCTTTTTCACCGGCCTTTCGACGTTGTTCTCGGCCGCGGCGTTGATGTCGTCGATCAATTTGCCGATGCGCGCGGCGTTGCTGCCGAGATCGTGCTCGAAGTAACGCGACGACGAGCGGATATCGACGCGGGAACCGTCGTCATCCGGCGTGACGCGGATCGCGACGTCCTCGCGCAATCCCATGATCGGCGTTCGCGCGACCGCCTCGATGCGGCCCGGCTGCCGCGGTTGCGGCGCCCGCTCGTCGATCACCAGCCATTTACGCCGGATCACGAGCCGCCGGACGATCTCGAAGGCGCGGTCGGCAGGAACGTCGAGATCGACCGGTTCGATGTCGGGATAGGCGGCGCGCTGCTGCTCGGCGGAGTACAGGCCCGCGTAGACGGCGGTGTTGGCGCCGTCGATACCGCGTAGCCGCGCCAGCGCCTCGAACCGGGGCGGATTGATCGGGTCGGTGGTGATGTCGTGGATCGGCGGCAGTCTGCGGTACTGCACGGCGAGATACGCCGGGTAGGCGAGGATCAGTGCGTCCAGCAGCAGCGCGGCCAGGATGCGGCCCATGCCGCGCGAGCCATTGCGCCAGAGCGCCGCGAAACCGGCGAACGCCACGAGGATCGACAGTCCGGCGCAGGCCAGCGCGCCAAAAAAAGTCGTCAGCGCCGGCTTCACCTCGAGGAAGCCGAACCGGACGACGATCATGGAGACGATTGCCGCGACCGCTGCGAATACCGCGAGCCGCCGTGCCCAGGTCGCAAGCCCGGAGAAAGGTTCGGATTGGTAGGGGGCGGAAAACCTGCGGGCCATGCGGGGGCAATTCCATCGGGGTGCCGGTGCCGGGCCGCAGGCGGCCCGGGCAATCCGGCGGCAGGTGACCTAACGCATTTTTTTCACGGGCTGTGAAGCAGTCCAGCGACAAATTTATCGTTTTTCGTGCGTCGTGCGATGCGACGATTGCGCGTGACGGCGGAGCGGCCGCTTCAGGTTCGGCGCGGCATCCACGCAAAAGAAAACCTCCCCCCGCCGGGGCGGAGAGAGGTTTGTATCGCCGGGCTTGAGAGCTACGCCGCGGCGTTCGGGAAGCTGTAGGTCTTGAACTGATCGCGCAGCGCCGTTTTCAGGATTTTCCCCGTGGCGGTGTGCGGAATGCCGTCGACGAAGACGACATCGTCGGGCATCCACCACTTCGCGATCTTGCCGTCCATGTATTTGAGGATGTCCTCGCGGCTCGCGCTCTGGCCTTCCTTCAACTGGATGATGAGCAGCGGGCGCTCGTCCCATTTCGGATGGTGCACGCCGATCACGGCGGCTTCCGCCACCTTGGGATGGCCGACCGCGAGATTTTCCAGATCGATCGACGAAATCCACTCGCCGCCCGACTTGATCACGTCCTTGGAGCGGTCGGTGATCCGCATGTAGCCGTACTCGTCGATGGTGGCGACGTCACCGGTGTCGAAATATCCGTTCTCGTCGAGAATGTTGTCCTTCACGCGGAAGTAGGATCCCGAGATGGCGGGTCCACGCACCTTGAGCCGCCCGAAGGTCTTGCCGTCCCACGGAAGCTCCTTGCCGGCATCGTCGGTGATTTTCATTTCCACCATGAACGGCGCGTAGCCCTGCATCTGCAGCACGTCGAGCTTGGCGTCGCCCTTGAGGGTGGCGAACTGCCCCTGCAACGCGCCGACGGTGCCGAGCGGCGACATTTCCGTCATGCCCCAGGCGTGGCGGGCCTCGATGCCCATGTCGTCGAATGCCTTGATCATCGAGCGCGGCATCGCCGATCCGCCGCAGATGACAACCCTCAGATCCGGCAGCTTGAGATTGTTCTTCTCCATGTGCTGCAGCAGCATCAGCCATACCGTCGGAACGCCGGCGGTGTAGGTGACCTTTTCAGTCGACAGCAATTCGTAGACCGAGGCGCCGTCGAGCTTGGCGCCGGGCATCACCAGCTTGGTTCCCATGGCGGGCGCGGAGAACGCGATCCCCCAGCTATTGGCGTGGAACAGCGGCACCACCGGCAGCATGACATCCTTCGACGTTGCGCCGAGCGCGTCGCCGTTGTTCGCCATCATCGAATGCAGCACGTTGGAGCGGTGCGAATACAGCACGCCTTTCGGATCGCCCGTCGTGCCGGAGGTGTAGCACATGGCGGCGGCGGTGTTCTCGTCGAACATCTTCCACTGGAAGTTACCGTCGACATCGGCGATCCAGTCCTCATAGGCGACCGCATTCTTGAGCGTGGTCTGCGGCATGTGCGCCTTGTCGGTGAACACGATATAGCGCTCGACGCTCGGCAGCTTGTCCGCGATCTTTTCAAGGATCGGGACGAAGGTGAGGTCGGTCATCACGATGCGGTCTTCCGCATGGTTGACGATCCAGGCGATCTGATCCGGGAACAGTCGCGGATTGACGGTATGGCAGATGGCGCCGATGCCCATGATGCCGTACCAGGATTCGAGGTGACGCCAGGTGTTCCACGCGATGGTGGCGACGCGATCACCGAGTTTGATGCCCTCCCGGTCGAGCTTCTGCGCGACTTTCAGGGCGCGCGCACGAATTTCGGCGTAATTGGTCCGATGAATGGGACCCTCGACCGATCGCGTGGTGACCTCGCGCTTGCCATGGACCTTTGCCGCATGATCGATGATCCGATGACACAGCATGGGCCAGTCTTGCATCAAACCGCGCATTCGAACGTTCCTCCTGATCGCAATTGTCGTTTTGGTGTCCCGGCATGAGGGACCTCGCGTGAAGTCTAGCGTGTGGAAAGTGCGCCGCAAATGGCCTTTTCGCGGGCTGTTCTGCGACCAAAGGGCCATGGTTGCCGTAGCGGTCCTGCTGGCGGCGTCGCCGGCCGCTCAGGCGGCCACCACAATACCCTTGCCGCAACCGCGTCCGGCGGAGGCTTCGTCGGCGGCACCGAGACCGGCGGACGCACCCGCGGCCGCCGGGGCCCCGGCGCCGATGCTATCGGCCTGCCGCCTGGCGCTGACCGATGCGGTCGCCGTCGCTCCGAGCATTCCTCCGATCACAGGGCCCGGCGGCTGCGGCGGCGGCGATCTGGTCCGTCTCGAAGCCGTGGTGCTGCCGGATGGCCAGCGAGTCGCGGTCAAGCCCGCAGCGACGCTGCGGTGCTCCATGGCCGCGGCGATCGCGGACTGGATTCGCGTCGACATGACGCCGCTCGCCGAAGGGCTCGGCAGTCGCGTCAGCGAGCTCGACAATTTCGATTCCTTCGAATGCCGCGGCCGCAACCGGGTTGCCGGCGCAAAGTTGTCCGAACACGGCAAAGCCAATGCGCTCGATGTTCGTGGGCTGAGGCTTGCGAGCGGACAATTTCTCGGGCTGACCGATCGCGCCGTGACGCGTGATCTGCGCGAGAAGGTGATGGGGTCGGTCTGCGCGCGTTTCACCACCGTGCTGGGGCCGGGTTCGGACGGCTACCACGAGGATCATATTCATCTCGATCTCGCGGAGCGCCACAACGGCTACCGGATTTGCCATTGGGAAATTTACGACCTGATGCCTGCGATCGCGCCGCGGTTGCCGGCGGAACGTCCGCCCGAAGCCCCGCCGCGCGAAACCGCAGAAGAGGTCTTGAAGCGCCCGGCGCCGCCTCAAGCGCCTGCCGGGGAACCTCCGGCTCCCGCGCAGGCTGTGCCGGCCGTGAAACAGGACGCTGCGCCCGAGCCGCCCAGGACGGCTCCGGCAACCAGGGGATCGAAGACGTCGGCCACCGCGACCCCGGCGCCGCCGTCGGCTGCGGTGTCACGATCCCGGTCGGCCGCAACGAAATCTCCGAAGCGCAGGCGGAAGCCGCGCAACGGGCCGCCGTTGATTTTGCGCCCCCTGTTCAATCGATGAATGACGTGATCGAAGCGGTCGTGGGGGGGCGGGCGCAGGGACGTCGGATCATAAAAAAGCGCCGGAGAACCGGCGCTTTTTTAAACGTGATATGTCGGGGCGCTTAGTAAGTCGTGCCGCCGCCGCCCTGCAACGCCATCTTCGAGTTGTAGGGCGAGTCGCCATGATGCGGCTCCAGCACCACAACCACGGTGCCCATCTTTACCCTGTTGTAAAGATCGATGACGTCCTCGTTGGTCATGCGGATGCAGCCGGAGGAAATCGAGGATCCGATATATTCAGGCTGGTTGGTGCCGTGAATCCGGAACAGCGTGTCCTTGCCGTTGGCATAGAGGTACAGCGCGCGCGACCCCATCGGATTGTCAGGACCGGGCGCGACGAATTTCGGCACGCCGAGGCGTTCGATCTCGCCCGGCGTCGGATGCCAGGCCGGCCATTCGGTCATGCTGCCGACCTTGGCAATGCCGGACCAGGCCATCGCTTCCTCGCCGACGGTGATGCCGTAGCGGATCGCCTTGCCGCCATCGAGCACGTAATAGAGGTAGTGGTTATCGGAATCGACCATGATCGATCCCGGCGCTTCCTTGCGGTGATACTCGACAATGGCGCGGCGGAAAGGCTCGGCGACCGGCGTCTTCACGTAGGAAACCTTGGCCAGATAGTCCTTGTCGCGCGGCTTGAATTCGTTCTGGTTGGTCGCCTCGTAGTGCGTGCCCTGCATGCAGCCCGACAGCATCAGGCCCGCGGCCAGAATTCCAATCTTAACCCGAAGAAACGGCATTGCTGCTTTCCAAATACCCGCTGAATCGTGACCAGTAACGCCCGAAAAAGATCACGATTCCTCTGCCGCTCATTATTGCCGAAATTCACTAAAACTCCAGCACTTAGAGCTTCCTGTCGCTATGCAGCATAGAGCCTGTGGCATTTTTGCCGCAAAATCCGGCGTTTGCGGCCGCATGGAGCGGCTTTTCACGCCGGTGTTACCGGTGACATCTCAACGACACTTCGCCTCCGCAAGATGGAGCGGTGCACCCGCCTCTCCAACGGGGTGCCGGGCTTGCCAAATTGACGCGATCTGGCGCACTCCAGACTGGCCGCCGCCACACTGATTCCGCCGCCTTCTTCCGGAGTTGTCATGCTCTCGATCTTCGTGCCGACCGACGCCGCGCTGCGCAAGACCTGCCCCGCGGACCTTGCATCGCTGCCGGACAGTGCGGTGTGGATCGATCTCGAGAAGCCGACACCGGAGGAGGACCGCGCGGTGGAGCGGCTCGCCGGCATCGCGGTGCCGACGCGGGAGGACATGCAGGAGATCGAGATTTCCTCCCGTCTCTATGTCGAAAACGGTGCGCGCTACATGACCGCGAGCCTGATGTGCGGCACCGATACCGGCGCGCCGCGCATCACCCCGATCACCTTCATTCTCTCCAACCATCGGCTCGTCACCGTGCGCTACGACGCGCCGAAGCCGTTCGCACTGGTGGAGCACAAGCTCGCGCGCGGCTCCCCGCACGGCGTCACCGGCGAGGGCGTGCTGCTCGAACTGCTCGACGCGGTGATCGACCGCTGCGCCGACATTCTGGAACGCGCCGGCGCCGACGTCGATCAGGTCAGTCACGATATCTTCGAGCCTGACGAATCCGCGCGCACCGGCCATGCCAAGCGCTATTCCGAAATCCTGATCGCGATCGGCCGCAAGGGCGATCTCACCTCGAAGGTGCGCGAGAGTCTGGTGTCGATCGGCCGTCTCGTCACCTTCGTCGCCGCCGAGATCGACAGCGTCAAATGGTCGAAGGAGATGAAGGCGCAGCTCAAGACCATGCAGCGCGACGTCGCCTCGCTGACCGACCACGCTTCGTATCTGTCGAACAAGATCACCTTCGTGCTCGACGCGATGCTCGGCGTCGTCAATCTCGAGCAGAACAACATCATCAAATTGTTTTCGGTGATGGCGGTGGTCTTGATGCCGCCGACCCTGATCGCCTCGGTCTACGGCATGAACTTCAAGATGATGCCGGAACTCGATTGGCCCCACGGCTATCCCTTCGCGTTGGCCCTGATGGTGGTCGCCGCCGTGCTGCCTTACGTGTTCTTCAAGTGGAAGAAGTGGCTGTAGGCAGGGCATCGTCCCGGCCTTGCGCTCCGCCACAATTTTCCTCGTAAAATTTGAGCGTTCGCCTGAACGGTTTCCAAAATGGGTTGCTGCCATAACGCGTGCATCAGATCGCGAGGGCCGCAATGGTTGAGAAAGTCATAACAGGGGATCGCAACGTTCTCGATTTCCGCAGCTATCAACAGTTGCGGAAATCCGGTGTGGACAACGCGGCCGTGCGCTCCGCATCGCGTGTCATGCGGCATTGCCGGCATTGCGGCGCGGCGCTGCTCGATGGCGAGAGCGACGACGACTGTTCCAGCGCGGGGCTAGGCGCGCCTGCGTTGCGCGCGCCGCCGGCGTTGCGCGTGCTGCCGCGACGGTTTTACGCGGAGTGATCTTTTCACCCTCCCCGGGAGGGGGAGGGAGAAACACCCATATCGCGGCTGTGGCGGTTGGCGACTAAACGTGCTGGCCGCCGTTGATGTGGATTTCCGCGCCGTTGACGTAAGAACTCGTCTCCGTGCACAGCACGTAGATGATCTTCGCCACCTCGTCGGGCGTGCCGAGCCGGTGCAGCGGAATTTGCTGTTCGACGATCTTGTCGGTGCCCGGCGACAGGATCGAGGTGTCGATCTCGCCCGGCGCGATCGCGTTGACGCGGACGCCGACGCGACCGAAATCCGCCGCCATCTCGCGGGTCAGCGAGGCGAGCGCGGCCTTCGAGGTCGCATAGGCGGCACCCGCGAATGGATGCACGCGCGAGCCCGCGATCGAGGTGACGTTCACCACCGATCCCTTCGCTGCCTTCAGTTCCTCGATCAGTCCGCGCGCCAGCATGATCGGCGCCATGAAGTTGACGCGGAACACCTTCTCCCAGGTCTCCATGTCGGTATTCAGCGAGCCGAGGCGCGCGCCGCCGTCGCCCTTCGGCGAGATCGCCGCGTTGTTGACCAGCGCGTGGAGCGTGCCGCCGTCGAGCCGCGAGCGGATCTCCTGGATCGCCTGCGTGGTGTTGTCCGGATCGGACAGGTCGACCTGGATGTGATCCTCGGGGCCGGCGTCCCACGGACACTGCTCCGGGAACGGATGCCGCGAACAGGTGATGACGCGCCAGCCTGCGCTCGAAAAGCGGATCACGGTGGCATGGCCGATGCCGCGGCTCGCGCCGGTCAGCAGCAGCGTCCGCTTCGGTGCGTTGGGATCGGCGGCCACGGAGGGGCCGGCGCGAGGTTTCGCCTTGTCTGGGGTCATGGATACAGCCTTGTCTTTGTCCACGGCGCGCGAGGTGTCTCGCGGCGGAATTCAATGCGGTCATGCAGGCGGAACGGGCGATCGTGCCAGAATTCGAATTGGGCCGGTTCGATCCGCCATCCGCTCCAGCCCGGCGGCCGCGGCACGGCTCCGATGATGTGTTTTGCGGCCTCCTTGGCGATGGCCTGCTCGAAGGCGAAACGGCTTTCCAGCGGCTGCGACTGTTTGCTGGCCCAGGCCCCGATCTGCGCCTGCTTCGGCCGGGTGGCGAAATAGGAGTCGGCTTCGGCATCGGTGACCGGAGTTACCGGTCCGCGCACGCGAACCTGCCGGCGCAGCGATTTCCAGTGAAACAGCAGCGCCGCTTTCGGGTTGGCGGCGATTTCGCGGCCCTTGGCGCTGGCGATGTGGCTGTAGAACACGAAGCCCGCGGTATCATAGCCCTTCATCAGCACCATCCGCACATCGGGCAGCCCGGACGCGTCCACGGTGGCCAGCGCCATGGCGTTGGGGTCGTTGGGCTCCGATTTGACGGCTTCCGCGAACCATGCCGCGAACAGGGCGAAGGGTTCCGGGCTTTCCGTGAAATCACCGGACGTTAACTGGCTTGTGTCCTTGATGTCCGTCGTATCGTTCATGCGTGGAGTCCAGGTTGCGCCGGTTCGTGGTCCAAAGCCCGTCGCGGTCCGTCTGCGGGGCAACCCTATATAGGGCACGCTCGCGGATTGGCCTATCCGCGATCAGGCGCGCAGGCGCGTTGATGACATTGATTCTAATGGCCGCCGCGGCCGGCGGCTGCAGTTTGGGCGGGAATGGCGGGGCTTTCGCGCAAATGGACCCCGGTGACATAACGGGGTCGATCGGAGCGGCCGCGCCGACCGAAACCGATCTCGCTTTCGCCCGCACGGCGGCGTCCGATGTGCTCACCAAGGGGAGCAAGGATGCCAGCCAACCCTGGGAGAACCCTTCGACCGGCGCACGGGGCTCGGTGACGCCGCTGGCGCAGGCCTACACGGCGGAGGGCCGTACCTGCCGGGATTTTTTGGCGAGTTATGTTAACGGAAAGTCCGAAAGCTGGCTGCAGGGCGCGGCGTGCCGCTCCGGTAGCGGCCACTGGGAGATCCAGTCACTCAAACCGTGGCGGCGGAGCTAGTGTCCCGATTCGGAAGTTCGCAAGCACTTGCAGCAACCTTCGATGCGAACTTCGGAATCAAAGGGACACTAGCAAGTTTATGATTCTAGTGTGGTTTAGGTTCAGAAGTTCGCTTGAAAAGCGTGTCGAGAAAAT
>Ga0153956_1000048_pt1 | contig 158001 bp, 155 predicted proteins | sample TSFL040MetaG_FD_104704 | JGI IMG/M metagenome (GOLD analysis project Ga0153956, IMG submission 104704) | Attine ant fungus gardens microbial communities from Florida, USA - TSFL040 MetaG | ecosystem: Host-associated > Fungi > Mycelium > Unclassified | place: USA: Florida, Wekiwa Springs... | reverse complement strand
GGTCTTAAGTCGGCCTGCCCGCACTCGCGTGCTTCCAGCGCCCCAAAACCCGGATGGTCTCACCATAGCGCCGATCCAATGATCGGCCGAGTCTTGAAGCGCCGCCGCCTTCATGCCGGATAACGGCCAGGTCGAGCGGATGAATCGGACGATCAAGGAGGCCACCGTAAAACGCTACCATTATGACAGCCATGCCCAGTTGACCGCCCATCTCCACGACTTCATCAATGCCTACAACTACGGCCGGCGCCTCAAGACCCTGCGTGGCCTCACACCCTACGAATATATCTGCAAAACCTGGACAGCCGAACCCGAACGCTTCACACTAAATCCGCACCATCAAATGCCGGGACTAAACACCTAGAGCCTATCGCAGGCTCGGATCCGCCCACCAGGACGGGCCTTGCGCGAAATCGTCGGTGACCGCGACCAACGGACCATCGGGCTCGTAGGCGACATAGGGCGCGACCAGCGGCTGGAGACGAAACTCTCCACGATGCATCTCTCCGGCGATGCGGCCGCGCGTCTCCAACAGCTCCTCCAGCCATACCAGATCGTCCAGCATCTCAACGACGCCGCGCCCGGCGAGGCAGAAATAGATGCAGCGCTGGAAATCATCGCATCCGGAATTGCCGAGGATGCGCGCCAGCTCCTTCTTGCCGCCCGACTTGCCCTCATGAACCCCGTTCACGGCCTCGCGCAGCTCGCGCACCGAATAATAAGCGTCTTCGATGTGCATGCCGATCGCCGCATTGGCGATCATGCGCCGCGTCGGCCGGTTCAACACGTCGACCGCCGCATCGCGCAGCGTCACATCGAGATCGAAGGATCCCACAAAGGCGGGTGTCAGGTTGGTCATCGAGAGTCTCCCATCGGGGAACATACCATGAACAATGGACCCGTCAACCAGAAGCTGATCAAAATCATGGTCGGCTTGCCCCATCTGGCGAACGGCGCGCTCTTGCGCCGGGCGAAGCAGCTCGACGTGCCGGTGCTGATCTCGGCCAATGGCCTCTCGCGATGGCGCCGCCGTGACGGCTGGCGTGAATGGGCCGGCTGGGCGACGGCTCAGCTCGCCCATGCGCGCGGGCTGGCCAGCCTCTCGCTCGACAGCGCCGGGTTCAGCGCGATGGTCGCCTATGGCGGCTATCCGTGGACCGTCGATGATTATCTCGACCTTGCCGCCGCCTATCCGTTTCGCTGGTGGGCGAGCCTCGACTATTGCGTCGAGCAAGAGATCGCTTCTGACCGCGAAGAGGTGCTCGACCGGTTGTCGCGTACGATCCGCGCCAATCACGACTGCCGGCGGGGCGCGATCGAACGCGGCATCGATGCGACCTTCATGCCCGTGATTCAGGGACGCGCGCCGCAAGATTATGAACGCTGCGCCGAGGCGCTTGGCTATGCGATCGAGTGCGCCGGACTGGTCGGTGTCGGCAGCATGTGCCGCAGGCCGATCCACGGTTCGGAGGGCCTTGTCGCGGTCGTCGATCATCTCGATCGCATCCTGCCCAAGGCCGTTCGGCTTCACCTGTTCGGCGTGAAGGGTGATGCGATCCCCTATCTCAAGGATTTCGCGCATCGTATCGCCTCGCTCGACAGCCAGGCCTATGGCGTCAGCGCGCGCACGGCGGCGCGGCGCGACGGTCTCTCCAAGTCCGATGCGTTCGTCGCTGACCATATGGAGCACTGGTTGCGCGCCCAGCACGCCCGCCTGCGAGCGCCCTCACGGCGACTCCCCGTGGCTGTCTGTCCCCCGCCGCCGGCGGCGCCCGCGGACCGTTGGGAACAGGCCGTCGCTACCGCACGCGCGCAAATCCGCGACCTGATCGAATCCGGCGATCTCGACCATGACGAGGTGACGATCGGCTGGATCGAGCAATGGGCGGCTGACATCTTTCAATGAGGCTTCACGATAATCCGGTCGGTGCTTGCCAACATGCTGCAATTCTCGGCAGAGCCTTTGGGCGACAAAGCGATGCCGACGGTCTAGGAGCGGCCCCGATGTTCGATCTTAAGCATCCGTGCGAGAACTGTCCTTTCCGCAAGGGTTAGAACTATACTCTGGAATGTCACTCCTGCTTCCCTTCTTGCCTGCCGCCCTTGGCAACCGGTGAGGCCATCGGGGGCGGTCCGCGTCGCCGATCACGCTGACTGCGTCCGACCGAAGCCCGTCGTTCAGATCAGCTATCGCGAAGGCCTGCTACTGACAGAAGCTGCCTATGGATCGCTTCGATGCATACCGCCAGAAGGGCGCCCCAACTCAGGTCATTCGTTCTTTCTCACGCCGTGCCCAGCAGCTGCGCCCAGCGGGGCACCGCGACGATGCCTCCCGAATAGGGCAAGCTCCCGATTGACAGGGCAGGGACCGGCTTGCACCTTGTTGGCCGGCTAACCGGGAGCAAGGTGTGTCGAAGAAAATTAGTGGCGCCGAGTATCCTCTCTCCAAGATTTTCTCGTCCGATTTCGAGTATGTTATCCCATCCTATCAGCGGCCTTATGCCTGGACACCCGACCAGGCGGGCGAACTCTTCGATGATTTGATCGCTTTTTTTCAGGCCGAGCAGGAGGAGGGCTATTTTCTCGGCAGCATCGTGCTGATCAAGTCGGAGGATAGCGCCTACGCTCAGGTGATCGACGGGCAGCAGCGTCTGACCACACTCACCATTCTGCTGGCCGCGATGGCTTGCGCGAACGGTGGCGAGGACCGCAACGAGCTGCGACCCTACATCCTTGAACCGGGCAAGAAGATGGAAGGGATCCTTCCCAAGCCCCGCCTGGCGCTGCGCGAGCGCGACAAGGGCTTCTTCGCGAAATACGTTCAGGACCTGAAGCTGGAAGCCCTGATCGATCTCGACCCCTCGTCGCTTGATAACGAATCTCAGGTCAATATCCGGGCCAATGCGAAGCATTTCGTACAGGCCGTCGCCGAAGCGCTACCGACGCCAGAGAAGCTTCGCGAGTTTGTTACCTTCCTGTTGACGCGCTGCTATTTGGTGGCGGTCTCCACAGCCAGCCAAGATTCCGCCTTCCGCGTCTTCTCGGTGATGAACAGCCGCGGTCTCGACCTCCAGCCGACCGACATCATCAAGGCCGACACGATCGGCAAGCTCAAGAGCGAGAGCGACCGGCAGCTCTATAACGACAAATGGGAGGAGATGGAGGTCGAGCTCACGCGCGACGGCTTCCGGGACCTCTTCACCTATATCCGCATGGTCTATGCCAAGGAGAAGGCGAAACGCATCTTGCTCGAGGAGTTTCGGACACACGTCCTTCCGAAAAACCCCGATCCAAAGATCTTCATCGACGACGTGCTTGAGCCTTTCGCTGACGCGCTGGATGCGATCCGCAACGCCTCCTATTCCGCAACCTCCCATGCCGAGACTGTCAATTATTACATCCGGTGGCTTCAACGGATCGACAATTCCGACTGGATCCCGCCAGCGATGCTGTACCTCAAGGAACAGCGTAACAAGCCGAAACGGGTCGCGCGCTTCTTCGAGTTGCTGGAGCGCCTCGCCGCGTACATGCACATTTGCCGCTGGAACGTGAACGATCGCATCGACGTCTATGCCGAGCTGATCAACGATATCCAGTCGGGCGCCGAGCCGGACGAAATGGCACAGTTCGAGTTCGGGGACGACGATCACGAAGCGTTCCGCGACGCGCTGGACGGCGACATCTATGAGCTGACGCCCCGCCGGCGCAATTATCTAATCCTGCGGCTGGATTCCTTCATCTCCGATGGCGCGGCGACCTATGATCCCTCGATCCTCACGATCGAGCATGTCCTGCCGCAGACTGTCCCAGCGGACAGCGAATGGAGGAACTGGTGGCCCGACGCATCGGAGCGAAAAGCCTGGGTGCACCGGCTCGCCAACCTCGTGCCGCTCAACAAGAAGAAAAATTCGTCGGCGCAGAATTACGAGTTCGGTCCTAAGTGCGACATCTACTTCTCCGGCACCAAGAACGTGTCCTCCTACGCGCTGACCAGCCAAGTCATGGCTGAAGATGAATGGACACCCGAGATCGTTGAGGCCCGCCAGCACCGCCTGCTCGAAATCCTCTACGAGAAATGGAATATCGAAGAGGCCTGAGGCGCCGATCGATATGGCATCAATGTCGCCGCGGAGCCTCCGGGTGGCAGCTACCGAAAGCGGACTGGCAGCCTCCCTCTGCTTCGCTGGAGAGGTCCGGAAAGCGCAATGACGAATCGGAGCGGCTATATCACCCGATGGTGCGGGACGGCTGTCTGTGAGACCGCCTCATCTAACCGACCAATGTGGATCCGGAAGGAGATCATTCTGAAAGGCCGGGCCAAAGAAATCTCGTAGGACACTTATAAATGCCTCAAGCTCAGTGCCCGGAGCAGGGCTCAGTTCCGACGCCAAGCGCTTCATGGCGGCGCGCATCGCGGTAATCGGATCAGGGTCGGTTTCGAGCGCCGCATAGTCTGCGAGCCTCTCGTCCAGATAGTTGCGCACCTTCGCGCGCGAAATCTTCAGCCTCTCGCAGTTGAGGCCGAGATACGCGATCGTTGCCTTGATGCGGGCCGGCGACAGTCCCGCGATGACGGCCTCGGCGTTGACGTCGAGGCTTCCATCAAGTTCGACTGAGAAGATCGGAGGTGCCATTGGCAGCTCGGTCGGGCGGTACGGTCGCTCGGCGAGCGCGATCCCATCGGGATCGACCTCACCCTTTTTCTGACCACAACTCATGTTGTCGCCCGTGAGACCGGCAGTTCCGAAGGGCGGGGTAAGGTGCGGCTTGGAACCACCGAGGCAACTCGCGTGCAGGTTCGCGACGCCGAAGGTAATCAGATGGTCTGGATGACCGTTGTTGGACTTGGGAATCCAATGTTCGATTTGCCTGGCGGGCGTCGGAATGCCGGTGACTAGCTTAGATTCGCAAAATGCGCAGATGCCCCGCTGGCGGGCATCGAGAGCGTCCGCCAGCTCGGCATAACGGTCCTGCCCGCCATTGCGAAATGCATCCCAATCGGTCTCCAAGGGGTTGTCCGCACGAAATTGGGCAAGGCCTGGCGTATCGCCGGCGAGCACCGCCACATGTTTCATCGTCAGCCGCGGCGCGCTGCGAGACGGCGCTTTTCGAGATCAAGGGTTGCGAGGACGGGATCGTCGCTCGATATCTCCTGCATGCGCTTTAGAACCTTCTGGGCTGCGGGCGTGTCGGCCTGACCGGACCGGAGAAAGACGAGATAGTCTTCGAGGGCAGCGACGAAGGGCGAAATGTCGGCGGGCGGTCGCTCTGAGACGCCCATTGCCGATGTGAGCAAGCGCCCTGCTTCAGCGCCCTCAGTCGACGGTACAGGCTCGAAGCTGAGATGGTTGGCGTGCCATTTGAGCTTCAGGATATTTTCTTCCCGCAAAGTGGTCAGCACCTGCGGGCTGTGCGTCGTCATGACGAACTGCACATTTGGAAAGGCCTCAAGCAAGCCCTTGACTACGAGCTGCTGCCATCGGGGATGCAGATGCAGATCGATCTCGTCGATGAGCACGATGCCGGGGCTTTGCGTCGGATCGGGCAAGTGCGGGTTGAGATCGGCCATGCGGCGCGCGAGATCCATCGCAAGCGCCACCATGGTGCGAAATCCGCTGCTAAGTTGACCGGCAGTCAACAGGCGAGTTTCCTGATCGTCGGTGCGCAAAGTCATCGCAAGCTGCGGCGGCCGACCGAGCATACGCAGGTCCGAAACTTCGGGTACGAGCTTTTCGACGGCCGCTCGGACGGCGGCCAGCCGATGATCAATCCAGTTCGCACCGCGCTCGCGCTGATCGCGCAATTCCGCGTTCTCCGCGTCTTCAAACCAAGCCACGGCGTCGTCGAAATAGACACGTGCGCCGAACGCCATCAGATAGGCGGACTCCCGGCTGGACGACGAGCGCCGAGAGGTCTTTTCTCGCCCGTTATGAAGCTGGCCGCGATCATCGCGATAATAGGCCAGCACGGGAGCAGTCTCGCCGCGCTCAAGCAGGTCCGAAAGCCATTCGATCGGCTTCGACTCGTGGTCGCCAGCCACCGATGGCCGGTCCGCATAGCGCTCCTCGAGCTTGTAGTGCGAGCCAATCGAACCAATGGAGGATTGCAACCGCACCGCAAGGTGTGGAACGCGACGCTGGTCACCGGAAAAGCCGCTGTCAGCTTCAGCCCTGAAGTCGGACGCCGTTACAGTGATCCAGGGTCTGGTCGATGTCCCAAACTTCCTGATGAGCGGCCACAAGGCCGCCGCTATCGCCTCGAGGATTGTCGTTTTCCCGGTGGCGTTTTCGCCGATCAGCACATTGAGACGTGGATGAAGCGGGATGTCGGCCTTCTCGATCGCACGATAATCGCGGATTTGGAGGCTTTTGAGCGTAAGCGTGTCGGCCCCGTGGTTCATTCATCATGCCTAGCAGATTGGGCGGCTGATGAAAGCGTCGCTGACATGCATTGCGGGTGCAACGAAAGGCGGCTCTCCCGGAGTGGTTGCGCCCTGCGGGCCAAGCGCTATCGGCAAGCCTTGCTTGTTTAACGGCCCTGGAATACTCGAACGAACAAATTTCGGCTTTTGGTAGATGCCGACACGTGGCAACCCGGAGGGTAGCGACGGCTTTGTCCCAACCCAAGCAGTTGCTCGCCGCGCTCGTTTCGCCTCCCGAGCATCCGTTCACTGGAGCACCGGTTTCACGGTGTCGCTGACGTCGAGGTAGTTCGGCGTCGCGACGCTACCGAGCGGCGAACGTCATTGCCGACCGGAGCGAGGCCCGGCCACCTGAGAGAAAGCGCCCGACCGCCCGATCAATGGAAATCGTGGCTGCGGATCGGCGGCATGTCGTCCTGCTCCGCCGCGATACCATACGGCGGTGACGCCAGCGTCCGCCCGCGCAGGAAGAGCGGATCGCGCGGATCCGGTCCGCCACCGCCGGTCGCGCCGTCGCCGCGCCCGGGCGCGACCGAGAAATCCGTGCGCCCGATCGACCGAAGCATATCGTCGCGGTCGGTGATCCGGTCACAGATGATATGGATCACCTCGCCCTCCTTCTGCAGGCGGCCACGCATCGCGATCATCGAGGCCGACATGACCTGACGGCGGTAGATCTCGAACCGGTCGGGCCACAGGATGCCGTTGGCGATGCCGGTCTCATCCTCGATCGTCACGAACAACACGCCCCTGGCTGAGCCCGGCCGCTGGCGCACGAGGATGACGCCCGCGACCTCGACATTGCGGCCGTCGCGGATCGAGGCGAGATCGGCGCAACGCACGATCCGCATCCGATCCAACTCGGCCCGAAGAAAGCTGACGGGGTGGCCGCGCAACGACAGCTGGAGCGAGCGGTAATCTTCCACCACTTCCCGACCGTCGGTCATGGGCCGCAGCGACACCGTCGGCTCCAATCCTTCCGGTGAGAATTGCGCCTCGCGCTCGTCGGCGGCGGCGAACAGCGGCAACGGCGCTTCGCCGAGCCCTTTGACCTTCCACAGGCCCTGGCGGCGGTTTTCCGCGATGCAGTGGAACGCGTCGGCTTCGGCAACGGCGAATTTTACCGGCTCGGCGAGAAGCGGCTTCTCGAAATCGCGAACGCGACAAGCTTTCAATGTCATAAGACGGTTGAATATTATTCGGATTCAGAAGGCCCGTTCATCAACGTCGACGGCGAAGATTTTGATGAACAATGGCGTCCCATCAAGAACATGGATCGGGCTCAACAATGCGCCGGCATAATGGCGATCCTGCACCGCGAGGGGCGTCCCTCCCAGATCATGCAGGTAGCGCAACGTCTCGGGGAATTAGACCCCGAGCAACTCGATCCGAAAAACGAAGCATATGAGACGTTGCAAGAGGCCTACGAGGCGCATGGGCATGCAAGACCAGGATGCGATCAGCGCCGGCTCGCCCGCGAATCCGTATCTGGATCGACCTTGCGCGACCGGTCCAACTGGTCGGGAGAATAACGGGGCTCCGAACTAACGGGACGTCCGATTGGCGCGTGGTCCTGAAAATGCTTTACGGAAAGATCGCTCGGCGGTCCCGGCCGCCGCATTGAAATCCCAATATTCGTCGATGTCCGCGAGGCCGGGCTTCCTGGTCTCGTGCAGGACGCTCATCGCCTGAAGGATCAGCCGCTTCGCGCCGTCATCGTCCGACACGGCATTCGGCTGAGATACAACTGGCAAAGTCATTCAAGCGGTCTTGGCCCCAGTGTGTCGACCACTGCCCTGCGAGCGATGACGACACCCCCGATTTCGCAGGTTTGATGCGGTTAAATTACGCGGGTTGGCCGCGAATGTAAAAGCCCTTCGCGCGGGCACCCGCCCGAAGCGCGGCCGGATCAGCGCGAAAAGAGGAGGGGGAAGGGGGGACGGTGAAGCTGCGGTGATGAGCGCCGCGGCTTCGCCCCTCCAACTGCGGAAGCCTCCATGCCCCATGCTCTCCACGCCATCGATGCTTGTTCAGGCGCGCCTCGACTACACCCTGCCATCGTCGACCTTCTGCGCATTCTCGATATCGAAGAGATCATCTTCGGCCTCTCCGGTGGCGGCGACTCCGGCGAAGCAACGGTCGACAAGGTTCTGTATCGCGACGGTCGCGAGACCACCGAAATCCCCAGACTTCCCACCGGCTTCTCGTCCGACGGTGACGTGATGAGGCTCGATCATTATCTCGAGCATCTCGCCGCCGATACGCCAGACGGCGACTGGATCAACAATGAGGGCGGAAGCGGATGGGTCACGATCCAGCCCTTCGCGCCCGATCCATCCGAGCGGTTGCTCTGTGATATGGTCTATGGTTACGAAGACGACGACTGCGACGACGAGGAGGACGATTGCGCCTTCGGCGATATCGATGTCATCGATGCGTCCGACGACGATGATGCCGGGACCACGGTAATCCTTGCCGACGCGCTTCTGTCATGAGTGCGCCGGCAGACTTCGCCGCGCTTTTTTTGGGCTGCCGCGATGAAATCCACGCGTTCCTCCCCGAGGGCGCCGCCTCGCAGCTGTCCGCCACCATCGGCGCCTTTGCTGCGATCATGACGCTCGCTCGCTGTCGGTTGGTCATGCGCCGTCACGCGAACACTTTCGCCACGACGATTATCTGCCGCCCCGAACCCGGCACAAACTCGGAGGCCCGCGCGGTGATCGCCATGGCGGAGGATGCCGTTTTCGCGTCCTTCAGCACACACGACGCCTACCTCGAATTTCCCTTAAGGGAATGGATCGACACCCGAGGTTTTCTGCCCTTCGTAGGCGCTCTGGTGCGCGCGGGCATGCCGCACGCGCGGATCGAGAAACTGGCGCTCCATATTGGGAAGGATCTGCGCGTTCTTGCCGCGCAGCTGAACAAGCTTGGCGCGCGTCATCGCAATGCGATCGTCAAACGCGATCTACAAAATCCAGCCGACGTGGACGCCCGGCGCCTGCACAAAGTGCTCTACTGGGCGCTTGCGCCTGACTTCATCGCAAAACCCGAGCGCACCCAAGTCCTCTTCCGGCGCCGGCAGGCACTCGACCTCTATAGCGCCGTCTCCAATCTGCTTTGCGAACCCGAGATTTCGGCCGCGATCGACGCGGGCGAGCCCCTTAACGTGCGTCTCGCCGCGCGCCTCGAAATCGACGAAACGCGCCTTCGCCGTCTGCGCGGGCTGCGGAGTGGAGACGCTGCGCTTGCCGGTACCGACGATTATCAAAATGCGCTTACGCGGTTGCTGGTCCATGAAGTCCCGCTTCATCAATGGCCCAAAGCCGGCGAATGGGACCAGTCGATCTGGAACCGCTACCTTCCCGAAAATCGGCTGCGCCCCGACTATCTCGACAACGACACCGGCAGGCGTGATGCGTTCGTAGCGCTCATGATGGATCTTCTGAGCCCACTTGCGGGCGACCGTCGGGCTCGCCTCGCCTTGCCACGCTCTTATCAGGTCGATTCCTTCGTCTCAAACCTCCACGTACCGCACGAACTGGCGAAAAGCGAAATCCACCGCAGTTGGCTGCGCGCCATCCGGCAGGCCGTCATCGGGCCGCGCGGCATTAAATCCTTCGCCGAATCCACCCAGCGCTGGCATCGGCGCGCAGCCACGATTGCAGCGCTGCGCCACGAAGGGCAAACCGACATGCCCGGCTGGCCAGCGCTTTGTGCTCCTTGGCAATGTGCCGACGGACTGCATTCGATCGTGCCGCTGACAGGCGCGGGTGATCTCGTCACCGAAGGAACCGCCCTCGAACACTGCGTGGGCGGATATTATCCGCTTTGTCGCACCGGCAGCACCCAAATCCTTTCGTTGCGCGAGGGTGAGCGGCGCTGCGCCACGCTCGAGCTTCTGATCGACGCGACCAAAGAAGGGCTGAGGATCAAGAGCGGACAGTTCAAGGCGCATCGCAACAGCACACCAGCGCGGCTTCATCGCGCCGTCGCGCAAGCCTTCCTCGCGGATCTGCAGGCTGGCCGGCACCCCGTGTTTGCGCGGGAAATCCGAACCTATCGCCGGACGATGGCCTCGCGTAGTGACCATAGCTGGCGCAGCGAGCCGCTTCCGATCAGCCATGCCGAGCGGGCCTGGCCGCTCTATCGCACGATGCTGCCCAAGGGCTTGCCCGAAACCTATCAGGCATGGTGCGAGGAGACCGGTCTTGTCGCGGCGGCAGACGCGATGATCCGGGCGATCGCGGAGCTCGCAAGCCGTCCCTCTTCCGACATTCTCGAGGTGGCGCCATGAATCCTTACGATCACGCGCGCTCGTCCGCGCGCCTTCATGGCGGCCGCTGGTCGGACTATCACGCCCTCCATGCCTGGTTCGACCTGACGAAATCGACGCACTGTCATTTCACCCACCGCGCCCTGCGCCATCATCATGAGGGGATTGCCGAGGCCGTGGCGGTCTTCGGTTCTTTCGTGACGAACAGCGATGGCTCCGAGGTTTCCACGCAAGCCCTCGGCCGTCAGCATGTCGAAGAAGACTGCCAGCATGTGCCCGCCGCGGCCGACTGGCTTGCGGATTTCGACACGCCGGACTGGCTTCAGGCCCCAATCGCGGACTCTGCCGAGCTCGCGCGCCTCAGCGCGCTACGCCTGGGGGGAACGCCGGAGACTTATCTCGCGCTCCACGAATGGATGCTCGCGTCACGCTATTGGACCGACCATCCCGGCCACCTCATGTTCAGGCATCAGTCGTTCGGCATTTACGAGACGGAGAACCGCTTCGGTGCCGCGCTTGGCGATAAAGCATACAGCGTACCCACCCGGGTCGTCGCCGAGCTTCACGTGCGCAGCATCCTTGGCCGCCTGCCCGCCGCCGCGGACCTGCTGCGCCGGCTGAAGACGCAGCGCTGGATGCTTCAGGCCACCTCGGCGCGGCGGCTCGGCCTCGCCTGACTCGCGCCGACGCGGTAAAACGGAAAGGAAATCCCATGTCCCTCGCGCCCAACAGCGCGCGGTCCCGGTCCGTGCGCGCCGAGATCCGCAATCCCGCTCTCGCGCTACCCGCCGTTCGGGCGCTGCGCGCGCTCGATCCCGACGTCAGACTGCTCTTCGCGGTCCTTCTCCATGATCTCAGGCGTGACGCGCGGCAGCGCGCCGATGCCTGCTGGACCCGGCGCAAGGCGTTCATGGCCGCCTATTGGTCGGTCGTCGCGGTCTATGCCGGTCACTTTGCCCGCGCGCTCGCCGGCGAAGGCGGGCGAGCGCGCCTCGCGACGCCACTCCTTGTCCGGCAGGAGGGCTTTGCCGACCTGGCAGCGTGCGACTGGGCGGACGCCTCGCTGCATTATTGCGCGCGGCGTGACATCCTGGGTCTCGGCCAGCGCGATTATCCCGAAGCGACGATTCTGGTGGCGAATAGGGCGATCGCGCGCATCAGCTATAACGGCCGGATCTGGCCGGCCGGCGCATGGGACCCGGCCCAGCAGCCCATCTTCGACAACAGGGCGGCCTGACCGTCGGCTCGCAGCTCGATTTCCCCGTCCAGCCCCACAGGAGATTCCTATGACCCTTTATCGCGTCGAGGTGAAAGCCCTCATTTCCGTCGTCGTCGAAGCCGATGACGCCCAGCTCGCCATCGGGCGGGCTGAGCGTTTCGTCGAATGGTTGTCCCCCACCATCGAACAAATCGATGACTATTGCGACGATCATGAGCCGATCCACACCGATACCGGGCCATTCGGCGTCGATGGCCGGAGTGGCGTCGAGGAAGCCGATACCGACTGAGCTTGGCCACCCCACGCGCCACCCTCGACTACCGCCCATTTTCTCCAGGACTTAAGACCATGAATGCCTCCGACAGGCTTCGCGCGAGCATCAAAGAGGATTTCGGGGCCATAGCGGGCAGTCTGCATACTATCCTGACACCGCCGGGCCATCGATGGGAGTTTTGGGAGTCTGAACTGACATGGTTCGACCATGACGTGCTTGCGTCGACACGTCACGGAGCATCGATATATCTGCGCCGCTCCCCGCCCGACGAAGCGGATGTCCAACAACTTTACATTGAAGTTCGCGTCTTCTGGAACGAAAATGAAAAGCGGCCACGCCGCAGTGGCATGCGCGCGGCCTTATGGGTCGAGCGCGGCGAACGCTTCGATTTCCGCGCGAAATCGTTGTTGAGCCCTGGCCCGCTGTTCATCCATGCCGATGATCGAGATGCCCTGCTTCGCGATATTCATCACCAATTGGAAGCCGCGCTCACGGTATATCAGACAGACTGTTGTCCTTAAGCCGGATTGACGATGAGACTGTCGGCGTTGGCGCGCGCCAGCTGGGGAAAGGCGGCTTTCATCGTCGCATTTGCGCCTGCGCGGTGACGCGAGCGGGGTCAGCCTGGCGAGCCGGGTGCGAAGCGGTCGAACCGAGCGGATAAAGGAAAGGGGGACCGAAAGGGATCGAGCGGACGAGCCGCTCGAGACCCGGAGGCCCCATGAGCTACGACCTTGCCTTTCGCCACAACCAGGCGCTCGATCCGAGCGCGCTCACCACCATTGGCAACGGCCTGCACGCCATCAAGGCGGCGATCACCGACTGCCGAAATGCCGGCATCGACTTCGAAACCGATCCTGCCGTCATCCTCCTGATCCGACACCTCGCCGCGCTGTCGCAGTCGCAAGCTGACGATGCCGCGCTGCGCCGCGCGTGCATCGAACGGATCGCCGAACTCAGGAATCGCCCGGTCCTGCGAACGCTCGCACTGCGAGACGTCGCCTATGACGAATCCGCGAAGCGCCTGTTCCATTCGGAGGGGCGCCGTGCGCTCCGTCGCCTAGCCGACGCTTTGCGGCTCGAGGAGGGCGCCTACGATATCCGGTCGAACAAGGGCGGCATCGCCGTCTCGGGCGAGGTGACGCTCCACGGCGAAGCGATCTGGGTTCAGCTTTCGATCAGCCCCTTCGGGTCTGACCGCGCGATCATCTTCCGGAAAGTAAGCGGTCGCCACGACCATTGCGGCGAACGCAATTACTCAGCGTCGGTCCGCGAGCTCATGGAGCCCGAGCGCTTCGCCGCGCGGATCCTGCGCGACCTGCGCCTCCCGACAACCGTGCCCGCAGCGCCGCGGCTTGTCGCATGAGGAGCCCCGCCATGCGCATCCTTCTCTCTCGCACCCGGATCGGCACCGACCAGCCCTCGTACGCCTATCGCCTCTTCGTCCCGTTCACCGAGATCTCGCTCGAGCGTCAGGCGCTGATCTCGATGCGCTCCGACTATGGCTATAGCATCGGCTTGCTTGCGCGATTGCCCGAGGTCATCGCGCCCATGGCCTATCTCGAAGCGCCGCCCGGCCTCGACAAATATCACGAGGGCGAGGCGCTCGATCTGCTGGCTAGCCGGGTTGCCGCCATTTTGCTGCGCGCGGCCTTCCCCGAAATGTTCGAAAACACGGTGCCCTTCCGCCTCATGGTGCCGATCGCACTGCCCAATACTCGCCTCTTTGCCGATGTCATGACGCTGTCGGGCCGGGCCGCCTGGCTCGCCGCGCGCATCGACACACTGAGCGCGGACATGCTGGGGTTCCATCTCGAGGGCGAGCAATGATGGGCGATGCCCTGGATCCGGCCAGCGTTGAAGCCTGGATCGCGCGGGGCCGTGACCCCGCGATTGCCGTCCAGATTGCCGCGGCCTGGCGGGACTTTCCGGACCTGCCGACAAGTGCGTCCCTTGACGACCGGAAGGAGCGGATGCGCGAACGCGCCAAGGCGCTGAAGCCTGCGTTCGATGCGATGTCGCAGGCGGCGGAAGCCAAGCGCCAGGCGGACAATTTCGCCTGCACCGAACGTCAAATCGCCAACGGCAAGGGAGACGCGCGTGACCGGACGATCCTGGACGCCCGTGACGCCCACGGCTATGACTGGGACCACGCCATCGAATATGCCTATGGCCACTATGCCGCCACGGCCGGATGGATTCCCAGGGCGCGGCGGCCCGGTCCCGTCGACAGCCGGATGGCCGCCTATGACCGGGGCTTTGCCGACGGCGGCGGCAACCGCGACGATCTTTTCGACACCGCGCGTCGCGCGCTTGCGGCGGCCGCTCCTTCGGGGCCTGCCAGCGGATCGGCGTCAGCGCGTCCGACCCCTTCGACGTGGCTCAAACCCACAGACAGACCGCGCCCGGCGCGTTGGGACCGGCGGCTCCTTCTGCTTGGCGCGCCCGAAGCCGGTCTGGCAGGCGACGTGCCGGACAAACCGAGCGCCAACCTCCTATCCCTTCTGCAAGCCTGCCCGGAAGCTGAGGACGCGCTCATCATCATCGTGTCTGAAACAGGCTTTGCCCGGTTCAACGATGAAGCGCATGCGCCCGGCTCAGCCAAGCCGCCGATGCTGCCGACCCCCGGCGCGCGCAACCTGCATATCGAGGCTTTGCGCGAGCTGATCGCCGGCCGTGATATCGACGATGTGCTGGTTGCGGCCCAGGGCGCGTGGCTCGCCTTTATCGACGCCCATGCCGCCGCCTTGCCGCTGTGCCGGGCGATGGAACGGACCTGCAACAGCGTCCTTCAGCAACGCGCGCATTTTCGCATCTGGCTCGACCGGGGCATGACGGCGGGACAGAGCGTCGGCGCGGGCCACATCCGCTGGGGCAAAGCGATCAGGGGGCTCACCGGCAAGCTCGGTGAGTTCACCGCCCGCTATGGCGGCAAGGACCCGGCACGTGGCCACCGCATCATCGTCGAAACCGGCGGGGAGCGCCCGGCCGAAGGCTATGTCCTCGCCAATGGAGAACCGCTTGCCTGGGAAAGCTTCATCTCGAACCGCGCGCATCTGCGCGGCGCGATGGCCGCCCGGCTGCGCGCCTTTGGCGGCGCCACCCGCCTTGCCAACCTGCCCCGGCCCGACCTCTTTGCCGAACCGGGGCCGGAACCCGCACGGGGCGTTCATTGCTGACCGGCAGGACCCCCGCGCGCGGCCTTCGTCGTTGCGTAGGCGTGCGCACCACGCACGTTCGGCTGCCCGGCCGCGTCCGGGGGCGAGAGAGAAGGGGGCGGGGGGAAGGTGAGCCAAGTGAATGGAGCTTGGCTTCGATCCCGAACCCTCCATCCAAGGTCAAATCCATGCCTGATATCCTGCCGATCGACCTCGACACCGTGATGACGCGAACCTTCCTCCTCACCGACGCCGAACATGAGGTGGCGACGATTCTCGCTTTCGACCCCGATGCAAGCATTCCGGCAGGCACTCTCCATCCGGTTCGTGACGATCCGCGTACCAATGCCTTCGCGGGCAGCGCGATGAGTCCAGACGCCTGGCGCAAGCTCGCTAAGGCCGCGTCCTGCCCGCGCACAGCGGCAGACGACCGGACGCTGATCGCAACCTTTCTCGCCGGCTGCACATCGGTCGCCGACATCGACCCCGCGCAGGTCATCAACGCTCGTGTCCGCGTTCGGCCCCGCCCGCGTGCAGGCGTCGATCGCTACGCCAATCGGGTCGGGGAGGTGGTTCGCCCGCATTTCGCCGGTTTCTATGTCCGTCTCGACATGACGCCGCGAGAGCGCACCCAGAAAGTCGAGCTCGTCGAAACCGAGCACCTCGAGTTGCTCTCGCTGGCGCGCGCCTGACGCGCCGCACGGCCGCGTCTCCCATTTTCCCCGGTCGGAGTATCGATCATGTTGAACAACGCCGAGTTCTACGCCGTGATCGCGGCAAACGTCCGCAACAGCGGGCAACATCTGATGGCGATCTTCGGTGACCATCCGGAGCCTGCCTTCATCTACACAATCGGCAACGCGAGCCTCGGCCTTCCCGAACTGCTGATGATCGGCAATTTCGCGCCCGAGGTCGCCGGCGGCATCCTGAATATGCTCGGCGTGCAGATGCGCAGCTGCCGGCGACCGCTCGAAGGCGACATCAATGTCGGCGGCAAATTCCCGGTCCGCGTACGCCGCGTCTCGCCCGCCGCCCGCCAAGCCTACACCTTCCAGGCCGGGCAATATCTGCGCTATGAGGAATATGACGTGCTGCAGATCCTGCTGTGCGACCCGGCCGGCCTCTATCCTGGCGAACCGGGCTGCCAGCCCGGGTTCGACGTGTCGCTGGCCTGACGAGTTCCCCCGACCACGCTCAAGGAAGCTGCCATGCCTGACCCCACCCATTATGTTCACGTCTATGCGACGATCCGCGTGCGGCTTGAGGTTCAGGCCGCAAGCCACGAAGAGGCGATGATTGCCGCCGACAAGGCTCTCTTCGCCCGCGGGCTTGGCGTTCGTCTGATTCCGACTGCTCCCGGCGCGACCGACGCCGAATATGCCGAGGAGGTCATCGGCTACCTCGTCGATGAAGCTGGTGACCCCGAATATTTGCGCAGCGCCAATTACGGGCCGGATCATGAACCCGACCCTGAGATGCAGCCGCGCCGGGGTGAGACGGTGCCTGGCGACAGGCCGCCGGCCTGATCGGCGCGGCAAAAAGGGGAGGGGGATTTCCGAGGAGTGAGCCTGCCGTTTGGGCAGGGCTTCCGGGGATTCCCAATGCCGACCAAAGACCAGCATATCCGGACCGCGCTGTCGCTGTTCGGCAAGCATACCCATCGCCATGACTCCTATCGGCTGTTTTCCGACAGCATGGAGTTGACCGCGCTCAGCATCGCCAACAGCGTCGATCTCCGGTCCCGCGAACCGCGCGAGGCGCGCTATCTCGAGATCATCAAGCGCTACGAGCGTGACACGATCGACTTCTTTCCCCGTTTCTTCGCGGAAATCACGCTCGCACTCGAAGCGGGCTTCGCGGACGTGCTGGGCGATATCTTCACGCGCCTCGAAATCCACAATCGCGATCGTGGCCAGTTCTTCACGCCGTATCCGGTCTGCCAGATGATGGCGCGCGTGACCTTGGGCGATGCGACCGCCGCCCGCGCGCTCATGGAGGAGAAAGGCTTCCTCACCTGCATGGAGCCCGCGTGCGGCGCCGGCACCATGGTGATCGCGCTCGCCGAGGCGATGAAGGCCGAAGGCCTCAACTATCAGCGCGACCTGCACGTCACCGCGGTCGATGTCGACCCGCGCGTGGTCCATATGGCTTATATCCAGTTCTCGCTGCTGCACATTCCGGCCGAGGTCCGTGTCGGCAATTCGCAGTCGGGCGAAATCCAGGAGCGCTGGTACACGCCGGCCCATATCCTGGGCGGATGGTCGTACAGGCTTGCCGTGCAGCGTGAGGCGACCGCGCATAGCGCTAGCGTTCCGGCGGAGCCCGCTCCGGCATACGTCCCGCCATTAGCGCCCGAGCCGCCCGCGGCGTGGCCGGGCAAACCGCGGCAGCTCTCGCTATTCTGAAAGTGGCCTATGGAACGCTATGGCGAAACGATGGCCCGGATCATGGCCGGCCTCTATGCCGGCGCCGAGGTTCGCGCCGAGCGTCGCTCCGATGGCTGCTGGGCTTTCGAGATGTGGTGCAGCCAGCTCTGGTTCGAATATTCCCCCCATGGCCTGTGGACCGCGATCGGGCGCTGGCGAACGCTCGGCACAGGCTTGTGGACCGCCTCGCGGCTGCGCGCGGGCACGCACTTCTGGGACGCAGACACGCATGTGGTTCGCCTCTTCAACGAGAACGTCTATGCGGCCTTACGCGAAGAACCATGACCCTTCAGCCGGTCAGTCGGTTCGGACTATTGAATGGACTGGACGCTCGCCCGTCCACCGACAGCGGTAACGCTCAGCCGACCGGCGTTTCTTCGACCGCTTTTGTCCGTCGACGCCGAACCGGCGCGGCCTTGGCCGGCTTCTCGGTCTTCTTCGCGGCAGGAGCGGGTGCTGGGATTGCGGCGGTGGCGGCAGGAGGCGGTACCGGGGCTGCCTCACGCTTCTTGCGTCCGAGCCCGATCCTCTTGGCCATTGCCTTGCGCTGCTCGGAATAGCTTGCCGCAACCATCGGATAGTCGGCCGGCAAATTCCATTTGGCGCGATATTCGGCGGGCGACATATTGTAGGCGCTCTGCAAATGCCGCTTCAGCGTCTTGAGCTTCTTACCGTCCTCAAGGCAAATGATGTAGTCGGGCTTCACCGATGCCCGCACGGAGACGGCCGGCGTCAGCTTCTCCGCCTTCGGCGCTTCGACTTTGCCCAGGCTGATCAACGTTCCATGAATATTCTGTATCATGGTTACGATTTCTGAGACGGGGACACTATTTTTCGACACAAAGGCCGAAGCGATATCGGCGGTCAGCGTGATCGCTGTCATGTCGAATTTAGGGCCGTCGCTCATAAGAGTGCATGTCCTCGCGTTCAGGAGATCTCTACCTTGCTTTCTGCCCGAGATGGCTGAACTTGTGAAGCACAAGCACCATGCTTTTCTGCTCTGCCCGCCAGCGTCGATATTATGCGCGCAGCGGCCCGCTCTATCACAACACCCAACAGGGAACCCCATCGTGCTCGACAGACAGAATCATGCCGAATTCGCTGATGAGATTGAGACCGCCTGGGACCTTGCCGCGACCTTGCATCAAGGCCAGCGCGTGCCCGGCTCGGATCTGCCCTATCTCACGCACCTCGGCATGGTGACGTTCGAAGTCTTCGCCGCGCACGCGGTGGAGCCGCTGGCGGACATCAGGCTCGCGATCCTCTCGGCTATTCTCCATGACAGCGTAGAGGATCAGAAAGCTTCGCTCGACCTGATCGCGCGGTTGTTCGGTGTCGAGGTCGCAAGCGGGGTCGCGGCCTTGTCCAAAGATCCGTCGCTGCCGAAGCTCGAGGCCATGCGCGACAGCCTTGCCCGCATCGAAAGCCAGCCCAAGGCGATCTGGTGCGTCAAGCTGGCGGACCGCATCCGCAATCTCCACGGTGCGCCCGCACATTGGAGCCCGGCGAAGATCACCGCCTATCGCGCGGAGGCCGTCCTCATCCTCGACACGCTCGGCGCCGCGCACGGCCTGCTTGCCGCGCGCCTGGCCGCTCGGATCGAGGCTTACCCCTAACCCTCCGGCCGCGCCCTAAACCGCGATCGCTCCACCGAGGCTTGGGCCGCGAAGGAAAGGGGGAGGGTGAGAGGTGCGACATTGGTGTCGCGTCGAGACCGGGGGACCCGATGCCCTTTCCCACCATCTTCGTCGACATGGACGGTGTGCTGGCTGATTTCGATCGCGGTTATGAGCAGATGCTTGGCGTTCGCCCGTCGATCATGGCCGACAATGTCGATTGGCAGGCCGTCGCGCGGGTGGAAGACTTCTACACCCGGCTCCCGCCGATGCCTGATTTCGCTGCGCTGTGGGCCGGGCTCGAATGCTACCGTCCGATCACCCTGACGGGGGTGCCTGCTTCGGTCAAAGACGCAGCCGATCATAAGCGCGCCTGGATCGATCGCCATATCGGACAGGCACAACCCAACATCCGTAATCCCGGCGATATCCTCATCGATGATTGGGAGAAATACCGCGCCCTGTGGGTCAAGCGAGGCGGCCGGTGGATCACCCACAACACGGCACGCCAGTCTCTGGCCGAGCTTGCCAGTCTGTTGATCTAACCGCACGGCCTCCTCTTCGGCGCTGCTGGAAATTGTCCGGCGAGCGATGCGCAGCCCTGAAGCGTTACGGTGCGCCGGACATACCTCATGGAGGAAAAGGGGGGGGAGAGAGACAGCTCATTGAGGAGTTGTCCCGATGCTTACCACCCGCACCCAGCGCTGGCGCGACCGCCGCTGCCGCTGGCTCCCCTTTGCCTCCGAAATCGATCCTTCCGCGCTTGCGGTCGATGTGATCGACACCAGACGCGACGCCGCGCCGTTCGTCGAAGCGCATCATTATGCAGCGTCTATGCCGGTCGCGCGTCTCTCCGTCGGTCTGTTCGCGGACGGCAAGGGCGGCTCCTCGACCCTGGTCGGGGTCTGCGTTTTCTCCCACCCGGTCAACGATGCGAGCGTGCCGAAAAATGCCGGGCTGCCCGATCCTCGAACGGCTTGCGACCTTGGTCGTCTCGTGCTCCACGACAGTTTGGGCGGAAACGCCGAGACCTTCTTCATGGCCCGCGCCTTCCGCCTTCTGCGCCGCGAGAAACCCGAAATCGTTTCGGTCATCTCCTATGCCGATCCGGTGCCGCGCGCCGACGGCGCCGGACGCATCTTCATGCCGGGACATGTCGGCGGCATCTATGCGGTGATGGGCAGCCGTTATGTCGGCCGATCGAGCAAGCGCACCGATCTCATCATGCCGGACGGCCGACCTATCTCCTCGCGCGCTATCTCGAAAATCCGCAATGCCGAATGCGGGCAGCGCTATGCGCTCGACAGCCTGCTGCGCGCCGGCGCCCGGCCGCCACGAGACAGCGAGCCCCGTGCCACCTGGCTTGCCGACCTCGAGCGCACCGGTTTCCTCAAGCGATCGCGCCATCCGGGATGTCACACCTATCTGTTCCCACTGACGAAAGCCGCCCGCATCGCGGCTCGGAAGGTGCCAAGCCTTCCCTATCCGCTGCTCGATCGCACGATCGGGCGCTCCGACGTCACAGCCTTGCCGCTGCTCACCCTGGCAGCCTGACCGTCCCCCTTTTGCAGAAGGATCCGCCCATGCACGTCACATTCGAAATCAATGGGAGCTTTGTCGTCCCTGACGGCACCGAGCCGGTTGCCGAAATGGCTAACCACTTTCGCCTGCCTTCCGGCGAGATCATCTCCGTCCATCCGGTGATCGAGATGGAAAGCGCCCCCGATCGCGACGACCACCGTGATCTCAGCTATTCGGAGGCGGTCACGCTCGGCGTCTGCCTCGATTTCTATGATCGGTCATCCGAGCTTGAGACCGAGGATTGAACGCCTCGCCGACATGATGGCCGGTTCGCTATTTCGGCGCCGAAACCTGTCGCGACGCGCCGTTATTCGCCTAGCCGGCCAGGAGGAGGCGCTTGCGTTGCAATGCCGCGTGGACTCGCCGGTGGGCGTCGTCTGAGAGGCGCACCAGGGTTCGCCGCCGGTCCTCGATATCGGGGCCTGTGATCAGCAGGCCGATCCGTTCCAGCCGGGCAATGGCGCGCAGCACCGTTGCTTTGGGAGCGGGAACCGCCGCGTAGAGCCCCGACAGTGACAGGCGACCACCTTCCTCTTCGACGATGAAGAGGTCGACCAGCATCGCCCAGATATAGTCGGACGCCGCGATGTCAGGCAGCAGCTCGTCCCGGCTCCGCCGTGCCGCAAGGATCTGCCGAGCGAAGGCAAGCGTTTCCACATCGCCGATCGGCACCGCCACGACGCTCGCGTGCGTTCCACCGTCCCGTTGGGCAAGCGGTGACTCGCCCGTATCGCCAGTGTTGAACGCTCCTCGCGACATGCCAAGCCATCCCCGGCAAACATCAAAAGCAATATGGTCTGTGTCTATTCGTCACGAAATCGCGTCAATCAAGATAAAAACACCAATTTGCAAAGATATATTCAAATATCCGTGCCACGTTGTCCCACAAGATCGGTGAGAATGTTCGGCATGACGAGCCGGTATATTATAGAAATAGTCAATATTGGACGCGGCCCACAAAAAGGGGAGGGGGAAGAGGGATGTGACGACCGGGCAGGCGCGAGACCTGCACTCCGGTTTCCTCGTCCGACCCGAAAGGCTTCGTCATGTCCGGCACCGCATCCCTCTTGTCCGACCTGCTCGATTATCTGACGTCCGAGCCCTGCTTTTGGGTCTTCCGGTCGCGCCGTGCGCGGCGCGCGCGACTGATCGCGCAATTGCGGGCCGCGCTGGCCGATCCCGGCCGACCGCTCGAATTTCCCGATGTCGTCGACGCCACCCGCGCGGCGTGGGAGGAGGACGGCCGGGTGCGGATCGGTCCCGACGCGTGGATCAAGGCCGATCGCGACGGCCTTTGGGTCGCGGCATGGCTGCTCGCCGATGGCCGCGGCGGGCCGCCGAGTTTCGAACAGATCCGCTCGGTGCTGAATCGCCTGCCGCCCGTTCAGCTGGAGATCTTCGTGCTTTACCGGCTCGAGAGGCTCGATGTCGCGACGATCGCGGCCCGGCTCGATATGAGCGTCACGGACGCGAAGGATCAACTGACGCAGGCGCTTATGGCGCTGGGCGACACGCCTCGCCAGCGGCATTGACACCGGACGGAGCGGATTCGCCGAGCCGTTGCGCACGGCCGTCCGCTGGGGCAGAAGAATCCGGCCATGAAAGCCGATATCAGCCACCTTCCCGAAAGGAATCAGCGCGAGCTGGATCGCATCGTGCGCGCCATTTTCGAGGAATTCGAAGATGCCCACAAGACTGCGACCGGCGATCGGAAGCTGGCCCGGATTCTGAAGGTCGTCCTCTATGGATCGTTCGCGCGCGGCAACTGGGTCTATGAGCCCACCACCGAGAAAGCCTATGCGTCGGACTACGACATATTGGTGATCGTCAATACAGACGAGGCGGCCAAGGACATTCACTGGCTCGATCTCGAGGATCGCCTGTCGCGCGACTTCACCATATTGCGCCATCTGCGCCATTCGGTGAGCCTGATTGTTCACACGCTTCAGGACGTGAACAGCAACCTCGCGCAAGGGCGTTTCTTCTTCACCGACATCGCCGCCGACGGGATCGCGCTCTATCAGTCCGACGACACGGAGCTGGCGACGCCCAAGCCGAAGACCGCGGCTGACGCCCTGGCGATGACCAAGGAATATTTCGAAGACTGGTTTCCGAGCGCGGGAGTGTTCTATCAAACGTATGAAGCGATGCTCTCCCAAGGAGAAAGCCAAACCGTCCTGAAAGCGGCGGCTTTCCTCCTGCACCAAGTCGCTGAACGTTTATATCACACGCTTCTCCTGACCTGCACGCTCTACACGCCGCACAGCCACAACCTCGAGCATCTGCGCGGGCTGGCGCGCCGGCTCGATCGCCGGGTGATGAATGTCTGGCCCGAGGACACCAGGGACGACCGGCGGCGCTTCAGCCTGCTCAAGGACGCCTATGTGAAGGCGCGTTATTCGAAGCATTACCATATCAGCGCCGAGGACCTCGCCTGGCTCGGCGAGCGTGTGCAGGATTTGAGCGGGGTGGTCCAGGCGATCGCCGCCGAGCGCATCGCGACGCTGAAGGATCAGGCATCCGGGGCGTAAGCCCCTCACATCAAGTCGTTCCGGACGAGGACCGTCCAAAGAACCGGTGCGGGGTGGCCCGGAATACTGCGTCCCGGGCGGACACATCTCGTCGGCGACGTCACCGACCTGCCGCTGCTGGCCAGCGCCTCCCTACTGCCTGACTATTCCTCCTTCCCGCGCCGCGATCGGCGACGGACCCCTATCGCCACGGAGAATTCCGCATGCCAATCGATCCCGTCTACCACCAGATTTTCGCCGATGTGGCGTCGCACGCATTCAAGTGCGAGCTGCTGAACCTTCCTGTCGACGGATCACCCGAGGATCGTGTGACTGGTGCCTGCTATGCCGGACGCTGGTTCGAGATCGAGCAGCACTCCTACGACGAGATGTTCGAAAGGCTCCCGCCATTGTTCATGCGCCTCGACATGTTCGCGTTTCGGGAACTGAAGGCGGGTAATGTCGGCTCCGTCTTCTTACCAGCCGCGTCATCTCATGGCCGCGCTTGATCGCGTTCAATTCGTGAGCTGACCCGAAGCCGGCGCATGCTTCATCCCGCACCGCATTTACGGCTTCGGTGCTGTCTGCGTGCGCCGCCGTAGAGCTGGCTAACAGTACCAGGATTGGTGTGCAGGCGGCTGCACGCTGTCGCGGCTGGCGAGATCAGCGCCATTCCCCATTGGACCGACCCTGGCCCCGACGGTCGGCGTCGTCGGAATGATCGGACCTATCGGATAGCTTTTGTCTTGCTCTCGAATCGCTGACACGTCATGGTCTAGACCAGCGAGCCGCTTTCGTGGTCGCGCCTATCGACACACGTTCGACCATACGGGTCGGCCGTCACATCGCCAGCGCTTACCGGCCCAACGGGGCTGTCCGCGCGCGTCCTGACGAGCCTACCGTTGCGATATTTCAACCAAACCCATCGCCCGTTGTCCGATCGAGCATCGTCGCAGAGCCTGACCGCTCGTGACGTTGAATAACGACCAGCGCGCCCGCCCGCCGGCGCCAGCGCGTGACGGTCCCTCCATCGACCGGCTGTTCCGCGCCGAGGCGCCGCGCCTGCAACGCTTCATCCGCAGCTTGGTCTATAACCGCGATGACGCGCAGGATCTCGTCCAGGATACCTTCGTCAAATTCGTCGGCAGCGCGCCCCCGTCCGCCCTGGGCAACCCGGCAGCCTATCTCACGACGATAGCGCGCCACCTCCTCTTCAAGCGTTCGAAGAAGCGCGTGGCGCAGCACAGGATCAGGCACGTGCCGATGAATGAAGCCAGAGACGTCTCGACCGGTCCCGATCAGGAATGGATGATGGAAGCTGCGGATATCATCCGGAAATATGAACAGGCGCTCGCCGAACTTCCGGCGCGGACCCGTGAGATTTTTCGGTTAAATTGTCAGGAAGAACTCTCCTACGACGAGATCGCCGCGCAGCTCGGCATCAACAGGCGCGTGGTCAAATATCATTTGCGCAAGGCCCTCATCTATCTCGACCGGCGGGTGAACGACGATGTCTGATCGCGACCAGAACCCTTTCGCCAAAGGCCAGCTCAAGCGCGAGGCCGCAGACTGGTTCATCAGGATGCGCGATGTCGACGCCGAGAGCCATCGCGCCGAGTTCGAACAATGGCTCGCCCGCGGCGCCATGCATCGGGCCGCCTACAACAGCGTCGCGCACACCTATCTGAGCAGCGGCAACGTCAATTGGGCGCAATTACCGCGGCCGCGACCCGTCCGCGGGTCCATGATCCGCACCCGCTTCGCGATCGCGGCCGCGGCGATGCTGCTCGCCTTCTTCGCCTGGCGTTTCTTCGTCCCGTTCGTGGTCCCGCCCGGATATCTGCCGGAGCTCGCGCCGCACGGAGAAATTCTGGCGACGACCTCCACCCAGTTCGTAACCCGCTTGGGTGAAATCAGGCGGATCGATCTGGCAGACGGCTCACACGTGACCCTCGACACCGATACGCTGGTGTCGTTGGATTTTCGCGCCGACGAACGGGAGTTGCGGCTGGAGCACGGCCGCGCGCGCTTTGAGGTCGCGCACGATCCACGACCGTTCGTCGTCAACGCCGGCGACAGCGAGGTGATTGCGCGCGGCACGATATTCGATGTCAGCCAGTTCGATCGCGGCGAGATCGACGTCCGGCTCTTGCGCGGCAGGATCGAAGTGCGCCGGCGCAAGCACGGCCCCTCGCACGATCCGGTCCCGGTAGCGATGCTCCAGCCGGGGCAGGGTGTCCATCTCGTGCCCGGTGCCCTTCCGACCGATCGGCCCGTCCCGCGCGCCGATCCCGCCCCGAACTGGCCGTCGGGGTCCATCGACTTCCCCCATGCGACGCTGAGGGATGTTGTCGACGCCGCCAACCGCTACTCCGTCAGGAAAATCCGCCTCGCAACACCGGACCTCGAGCGAATTCCGGTGTCGGGCATGTTCCATGTGACGGACGCGGACCGGCTCGCCGCATCGCTTTCGAGCCTGTTCGGTCTCTCCGTCACGCACAGTCCTGACGAGATCATTCTCGATCGCCCGAAAAAATATTTTCCGCCTCTTTGGTCAAATCGGGCACCAGGGGTCTCATCCCTTATGTAACGCGGGAAATTCAATCCCCGTGTATAGCATAGGGGAAGATCATGTCGGTCAGGTCGGGGGCGGCAAGCATCGCGCTTGTCGCAGCGGGTATTTTTGCATCTCACGCGGCTTACTGCCAAGCGATCGGAGCAGTTCGTTACGACTTGCCGTCTCAGGATCTGGAGACTTCACTTCGGGCAGTGGCGCGCCTCTCCGGCCGGGATGTGATGATCGCCAGCAATGCCGTCGCCGGCAAGGTCGCGCCTCCGCTTCATGGCGAATTCCTGCCCGACGAAGCCGTCCGGCGCCTCCTGCGCGGAAGCGGTGTCTCCGTTCGCTTCACCCGCGACGCGGTGTTGATCGGGGCGAACACCGAGGCAGACGCCGGCCAACAGGCTGAGCAGCCCCGGCCGGCCGACATCGTCGTGACAGGCTCGCGCATTCGCGGTGGCGTTGTCTTCGCGCCCGTGACGACCGTGCAGGTCGAGCAAGCCATGCGGGAAGGCCGCAATTCTGTCGCGGAGATGATGACCCGCATTCCACAGAATTTCGGCGGCGGCCAGAATCCGGGTGTCGGCCCCGGCGTGCCGGGCGGCGCGAACGAAACGGGCGCCTCCAGCTTCAATCTCCGAGGCCTTGGCAGCGACGCGACTCTCACGCTGATCGATGGCCATCGGGTCGCCTATGGCAGCACCGCCCAGGCCATAGATATCTCCTCCATTCCCTTTCTCGCGGTCGATCGCATCGAGGTCGTCGCCGATGGCGGGTCCGCCCTTTATGGCTCGGACGCCGTCGCCGGGGTCGCCAACGTCATCCTCAGGGACCGCTTCAAGGGACTGGAGGTCGCGGCCGGTGTCGGCATCCCGACCGAGGGGGGCGGCCTGTCCCAGCAATATGGTGCCATTGCGGGAACGGCATGGTCCACCGGCTCCATCTATGGCGCTTATGAATTCGCGCGGTCGAACGAGGTGAACGCCAATGACCGAGCCTTTGCCCGTCCCTATGCGCCCGGCTTCACCCTCTATCCGTCGTTGCGCCACAGCAACGTCATGGCCAAATTCCAGCAGGAGCTGTCGCCTGCCATCACCGTGAGCCTTGAGGGGTTCTACAACGATCGCAAGAGCGTGCAGGTCGCGCCCTATGATCGAACGGGCGATTATCTCAGCAACGGGCAGCGTGTCACCTCGTTCGACAAATCGTTCGCGATCATGCCTTCGCTCCGCCTGGCGCTCGGCCAATCCTGGAACGTGACCGCATCCGGCACGGTCGCGCAGGACCATGCGCGCTACATCAACGCGCAATGGTTTCCCGGTCTTTCCACGCTGTTCACGACCTGCCTGTGCAACGGATCAACCTCGGCCGATCTCAACGCCGAGGGCGCACTGTTCCACTTGCCGGCGGGTGATGTCCGGCTGGCGACCGGAATCGGCTACCGGACGAGCCGGTTCAACAAGACCGACCAGCGCGTCAAAGCCAGCCAGGAAGACTATTTCGCTTATGGCGAACTGGCGATTCCGCTAGTCTCTCCGGGCCAGGGGATTTCCGGGATCAACCGGCTTTCCGCCAGCGTGGCGGGGAGGCTCGAGAAATATCGATCTATCGCGACCGTGTTCACGCCGAAGATCGGGCTCGACTATTCGCCGACACCCGGCCTCGAGATCAAGGCGAGCTGGGGTGAATCGTTCCGGGCGCCCACCCTGTTCCAGCAATATAACACCCAGCAACTGGCGCTCTATCCGGTGACGTCACTCGGCGGGACGCGCTCGGCGCCATCCACTGCCGCGCTGCTGTATCTCGGCGGCAACCAGAACCTCAAACCGGAGCGCGCCAAGACCTTCGTCGCGACCGTGGACATGCAGCCGCATTTCCTGCCGGGCGCCCGTCTCGAATTGAGCTATTTCGACATTCGTTACCGCGATCGCATCGTCTCGCCGATCACCTACCTTACCCAGGCGCTGAAAGACCCCAGCTACGCCGCCTATGTTGACACGACGCCGACCGAGGCGGCCAAGGCAGCGCTCGTCGATGCGATGCCGCTCGTGAATGTGACGGGCTTCCCCTACGATCCGGCGGACGTCGTCGCGATCGTCAGCAACATCAACGTCAATGCCGAAACCCAGAATGTTCGCGGCGTCGATCTCTCGGCCGGCTATGACTTCGATCTTGCCCCGGGCAAGCTGACGCTCGTCGTCGACGGCACCTATATCGATAGCGAGCAACAGATCAGCGGCGATCAGCCGGTGATGCGGATGGCGGGGACGCTCTATCGGCCAGCGCATCTGCGCGGCCGCCTCGGCGCGCGCTATGCGAGCGACCATCTTTCGATCTCCGCCTTCTTCAACCATGTCGACGGGGTGAAGGACGTGCGAACGGCGGTGGTAACCGACATCTCCGGTCAGAATACGGTCGATCTCGCGCTCACGGTGCGTCCGCAATGGCCAGGATTGCTGCATAACCTGCAGGTGACCTTGTCGATCGAGAATTTGAACAACGATCTGCCGGCCTATGTCGCGCAGACGCTGGTCGGCTACACCCCGTACGACCCGACCAACTTTTCGGCGCTCGGCCGGAAGATCGGTCTCACCCTCTCGAACCGCTGGTGACGCCATGCGCCTTCAGCGGTACCGTTTGGGACGGCCCCCGGGCGCGCGGGTGTGCCTGCTCGGGATTGTTGCCGTCGTCACGATATCGACGATCGGTAGACCGGCGCGCCCCGCCGGTCTGCCCGATACCGGGGCTTTAAGCCTGCGCGATGTCGTCGAAGCACGGTCGATCGACAGCATCACCGTATCGCCGGACCAGCGGCGGCTTGCATTTCGTGTCCTGCACCCGTCACTCGGCGACGATCGCCTGCTAGCGACCTGGTATGCCATGCCTGTCGGCGGCGGTGCAGCGGTAGCGCTGGGAAATCCGGTCGAGCCACGCATGACACCGTTTTTCGACTCTCCGATCGAGGAGCAACCGGTCTGGACGGCGGACGGACAATCCATCCTCGTGCTGCAGGCCGGCAGCGCGGGCACGCAGGTGCATCTTCTCGGCCCGAAAGGCGTCGATCGGGACATTACGCACGACCAGGCCGATATTGAGCGCTTCGCCCTGTCGCCCGATGGCGAGCGCCTCGACTATTGGACGCGCGACGCTCGCGACCGGATCGCGGCCGCCCAGGACGAGGAAATCCGCACCGGCGTTCATTTCGATCGGACGATCGCCACCGAAGGGCTGCCGCTCACGCGCAACTATCTTGTCGGCGATCGTTGGACGACGCTCCGCCGGGAGGATGATCGGTCCCACGGCCAGGCTTTTGCAGGCGATTTGCGCCGCAAGACGATGCGCCTGCCGGCCGATGGGCGGGGCGCCACCCGGTCGGCAGCGGGCGGTTGGACCTTGTTTGACTGGTCCGATCCGCACGCCATCGACACGCATTTGCCATTGACCGGCGGGAGCGTCGGCCTTGCCAGGATCGACGACGCGGCCGGAAGGATGGTGCCCCGGTATCGGCTCACCTTCTTCGGCGGCGCCACATCTTCGCGGCCTTGCGCCAGCCCCTTGTGCGTCGTGGACGCGCTCGACCTACGCCTGATGGCGACTGACGGCGCCGGCAGGCTTTACCTCCTGCGCGAGGACGCCGGATCGGCGCGGTCGAAACTCTATACCGTCGATCCGGCGTCCGGCCGCGTACGACAGGTCTTCGATGCGCAAGGCAGTCTCGATGGTGGCGCCATCGCGTTCGGGCATTCGTGCGTGCCGGCGGCGGCCGATCTCATCTGTGTCCATGCCGGGCCGACAGCACCTCCGCGGCTCGTCGCGCTCGATCCCCGATCGGCGCGGTTTCGCGTGCTGTTCGATCCCAACGATGAGGTGCGCCGCCGCCTCTATCCGCGGGCGGAGTACCTGGAATGGAAAGACCGCTTCGGCCGCGTCATGAACGGCGTTCTGGTCCACCCGCTCGGCGACGTCGGCCGGGCGCCGCTCGTGATCACCAGCTACCGGTGCCGCGGGTTCCTGCGGGGCGGCGTGGCGAATGTGGTTTCGGAGTTCATGCTCGCCGAGCGCGGCTTCGCGGTGCTCTGCGCGAACTCCAATCCCGCCAACAATGACCTACCGCCCGAAGTGCCCGACGATCCCGTGCTGAAAATGCACAAGGCCGACATCGAAGGCTATCGGTCCATCATCCAGCAGCTCGGCGAACGCGGGCTGATCGACCCGTCCCGCGTCGGTATGGCGGGACACAGCTACAGCGCCAACATCGTCGCTTATGCGATCAGCCATACCGACCTCTTCCAGGCCGTCGTGATCGGCTCGGGTGTTACGATCGATTCCGCATCCTATTGGGTGACGGCTCCGGCGGCCGATTCCTGGCGGCGCCAGGACGTACTCGATTTGGTCCATCTCCCGAGACCCGGGGCCGATTCCCTGGGGGTCTGGCCGAAAACCGCGCCCTCGCTGAATGCTAGGGCGATCCGCGCCGCTGTCCTCATGCAGCCGCCCGAGACCGAATATCTGCTGGATACCCAGCTCTATGCGGCAATCCAGGACAATGGCGGCCGCGCCGACATGTACGTCTATCCCGGAGCGTCGCATATGATGATGCGATATCCGCGTCAGCAGAAAGCCCGGATGCAGCGCTCGCTCGACTGGTTTGCGCTCTGGCTAGAACCGCAGACCTGCAACCCGGCATTGCTGAAGCGTTACCCCTCATGGGCACGGCTGTTGCCCTCGGCCGATCGGCGCCGATCATGCTGATGCCGGGGCGGTGCGCAGGCGGCACCAGGCTTCGACGTCGCTCATCGCGAGGAAGCGGAGATAGCCGGTCCCCTTGACCGGCTCGTCTCGGGCGAGGGCGGCGGCAATCGCCTCCCGATCGAGGATGCCCGCGTTCGACAACAAGCCGTCGCAGAGAAACTCGCGGATGCGTGTGCGATTATGCTCAAACACGGCGGCGGCGAACCCGTCGGGCGACCCCTTGGATTGCCGGTTGATGAGCGTATCGGGGAGCATATCGGCAAACGCGTCGCGCGCGACTGCGCGGTTGCGACCGCGCCGGCACCACATCCAGGCGGGGATCGTCAAGGCAAGCTCTACCAATGGCCTGGCCACGAGCGGCGACACCAGCGGACAATCTCGTTCGCGGGCGGTGCCTTCGAGATGGTTCTCGATCGCGAGGATTGCCGCCACATGACCGCAGAGCGCGGGAAGACCGCCCGGCTGGTCCGCCATCCACGGATGCGTTTCTAGATGGCGCCCCTCGAGCGTCCGCTTGCCGAGATATTGGCCGTCCATGGGCCAGCGATAGTGCGTGGTCCGCCCGAAAGCCCGCACAAGGCCCAACTTCAGCGCCTTGCCGGTTCCGGCTCCGGTCACGACCCCCATGTCGCCCGCGCAGCGAACTGCTTTCCAGACCTGTCCCCGGCGCAGCAGCTCGGCAACCGGCGTCGCTGAGCGGAGGTAGCAGAAGACATTGTCTCCACCCGCCCCGGTGAAATAGGCATCGCCACCGCGCGACGACGCGATCTCGGAGAGTATCCGGTCCCCGGATTGCGCGAAGGATCGCGCCAGCGGACGGGGCAGGTGGCCGGACAGCGAATGAAGCGGGTCGACGAATTCGACCTCCTCGACCCGCTCCTCAAGCTTGGCGCCCAAATGGCTGGCGAGCGCGCGGGCGTGTCGCCGTTCGTCGCCTCGCGGGTCCGGCGACACGAGCGTCACCAATGTCGTGCGCTGGCCGGCGCGTGAGAGGGCTGCTGCGACAATGGAGGAGTCCAGCCCGCCCGAGACGCCGACAATGATGTGCCGGAACGGCTCGGACACCCGCCTGATGATCCGCATGGTCGTCGTCCTGACGCGATCCTGCGCCTCGGCCGCGTCGGTCAGCCGATGGCGCCACGGCTGTCCAGCCCAGGGAGACCAGATGGTCGACACGGTCTCGCCCGCGGTCGAAAGTTCCAGCAATTCTCCGCCGAGAAGCTCCCGCACATGCTCGAGGCAGGTCCGGGCGATCCGCAAACTCGGGAACAGCAAATGATGGGATACTGCGTCCCAGTCGATCACCATCGGCGCCTCGCCCGGCATGTGGAGGAGGTCGATGTCGGAGGCGAACATCAGCCAGCCATCGACGCGCCTATAATAGCACGGTGTCCTGCCGAGCGCGGACCGATAGACGGAAATGCCGCCTTCGGTCTCGGCGACGCATACGAAGTCGCCCCATATCTCCGAACGCTCCTCGGGAAAGTGCGCCGCGAACGCCACAAGATCGTCTTCCGTCGCAACGGGGAAATTGTCCTTGTATCGATAGGCGGTCCCTAAGACGCCCATCATTCCGCCCTGGTGCCGAACGCTCTGTCCGTCGCCGGCATAGATTCGGCAGTGCCGCATTTCACAAAGGAGCGGGAGGTCGACCGGAACGAGCGGCCAAGGGCCAGCCGCATCGCAGCCGCCGGCCAAGGCATCGATCCGGATAATGCCGAGAAAACGCGCCTGCGTCATAGCACGAGGATCGGCGTGAACATATCCACGCGCTCGAGATCGTCACCGACGATCCGGTCATCGACCTGCACCCAGCAATGCGCAATGAACGGGCCGGGACAAACGCCGAATATGATCTTCGCGCCGATGCCCGACCGGATGAGAACGAGCGCCGTCGCAAGCGACCAACGCAGGCAGAGGTCGTAATGGCCGATAAGGCGCTTGGCGCTTGCGGTCGCGCTGGCGATCTCATCCATCGCCGTGCTGACGGGCCCCGATGGCGCGCGGCTTCTCGCCATCTCGAGCCGGCGCGTGACATTGGCGAGCGAGCCTTGCCGCAGCGTGTGTGCGGCGCGCAGATAGGCCGCGGTGACAGGGCCGAGATTGGACCAAGATCGCGCGCCCGCACTGTCGACCGAGGCCGAGGGCGCCATATATGCGCATGGCCTCATCCGATCGGTTGCCGGTCCATCCTGGAGGACACCGATCCGGGCCAGATCGCGAACGTCGGCGGCATCTCCCGCGCCGCTCTGAAGGCGCAGGAAGGCGTGGTTCAACCTGTCGGGCAGCGCGAAATAGCGGTTTCGATCGACGTCGATGAAGAAACACCGGCGCTCGATGATGCAGAAGGACAGACCGGCTCGAAGATTGTAAGGCATAATGGCCCCCCGCGAAACGGCGCGTGGCATGGCGCCACGCGCCATCCGGGTCACTCGTTGTCGATACCGATGGGCTGACCGCCGAAGGTGTCGAGCACGGCAATGCCCTGTCCCTTGGTCTCCTCGGTCGCGACACCGAGGTCGATCAGTTCTTCGGTGATGTCGTCATGGCGTTCCATGGCACTTCTCCTTGCCGCGTGATTGCGACCTTGGGATCGTGCAACGCTCAGCGAATATATCCGAATATATATAGGTCCAAATCCAGGCTATATATGGCGAGTGTCCGTCAAACGCGCTGTCCCGCGTAGATGATCGGCATCCTGGATCGCAATTCTCTCGGCGATACCGGCAATCCGGTTGAGCCTTCGACGATGATAATTGCGCAATGCGCGCCGCAACTTTTCTTCCGAACCGGTCCGAACCAGCGCCTCGAGATTGGCAAACTCACGGCGAAGACCGTCCAATTCTATCTGCTCGGCACGTCGAATCCGACACATGCGATCGTTGATCGATTCGACGATCGCCGTGAACTGGCGGTTGCCGGTGCTGCGGCCGAGGCTCGAGAACAGCACGTCGATCGCCGGCTCGAGGCCACGGCCCGCAAAAACGTCATCCGTCGGCTCCTCGGGGACCGCCCCGCGCCAGGCGGTGGCCATAAGCATCATCCGCAAATTCAGCTCATAGAGCTCGCGCACTTGCGCTTCTCCAATTGGGCCGGCGCTGAACCCGCCGGTCGAAGGCATCTCGATCATCCCCTCGCCGACTAGTCGCAAAAGGGCTTCACGCACCGGTGTGGCGCTCGTCGCATAGCGGTCCGCGAGCTGCGAAACCTGCAGGCGGCCAGGGGCAAAGCCTCCGGTCAGAAGATCCGTCTTTAGCGCCCGATGAACCCTGTCGCTCGTGTCATGATCGGCGGTCAACGCCTCCTCCCGATGTCGATCGGCAGCGGGAGCCACGTGCCGACACCTTGATCGGCTGGCTCGGCACGCCGCTGCGCCTACGCGCGGACTCCGATTGGAGACGCCACGAACCCGGCATGGTTTCCGATTTGCGCGGCATCGACAATGAGAAGGTCTCATTACGAGACTAAAATCCTTCTCCTGCCGCCTTCGGACCCGGTGCCTACGGGATAGCTCGCCAGTCTCCCACGAGCATATCGATCGTCGGCGGTGCCTCTTGCACCGCCGAGCTTCGGCTCAAAAGGACGCCCGCGCCAGGATCAGGCTCGACAGAATCGGTCACATCATGGTCTGCCCCCGCTGGAATGTCGCGGCCCGCGCGCCGCAGCGATCGCGAGGAGTACCGTATGATCGACGAGGAAACTGCGATCCGGATCGCGCGCGCCGCCGCCACCGAAAACGGCTGGTCTTTTCTCGATCCGGTCGAGGCGAAACTAAGCCGTCCCCGCCGCAGCGAAGGCGCGCGCTGGTCGATCAGCAGCAATATGCTCGCCTTCGGTGCCAAGGCCCGGTTCCTGATCGATGCCGAAGACGGCCGGATCACTGAGCAGGGCTATATTCCGCGCTGACCTTCGGTTTTCGTGTCCGCTTCGCCGGACGTGCCGCGATCACCTCCAGTCATTTTTCCGGCGTCAGCCTGCGAAGCATTGCCTCATCGGCCGACGACCGTCCTCGCATCTTCACCGGTTGCGCCGCGATAGGCAATTGTCCGGATGAGAGGAAAGCGGGGGAGGGGGCTTTCGGGTGCGCAGATTGGCTGCGCGAGACCCGGAGCCTCCTCATGCCGCTGCAACCTCCTCCCGCGCCGGCGCTGCGCGAGATCGACTATATCCGCGTGGTCGAGCCAGCCCCTGTCGTGCTTGCTTACGGCATCGGCGTCGATAGCACCGCGCTGCTGGTCGAGCTCGAAAGCCGGGGTACCCCGCCCGACCTCGTGCTTTCCGCCGACCCCGGCGCGGAAAAGCCGGAGACCTACGAATACCAAAAGATGATCGCCGCCTGGATGGCGGCGCGCAGCATTCCCTATGAGACCGTGCGCTACGTACCCCAGCGTTTCAAGCACTGGCCGCCCTATTACGACATCCTCGCCAATGTGCTGACCAACGCGACCCTGCCGAGCATCAGCCTTGGCGGAAAATCGTGTTCGCTCAAGTGGAAAGCGGCCCCACAGGAGAAGTTCCTGAAGACGTGGGAACCAGCCCAGGCCGCCTGGGCGCGCGGGCAGAAAGTCATCCGACTGATCGGCTTCGATGCTTCGCCGCAGGACACGCGCCGCTATCATCATGCCGCCTCGATCACCGACGCCCTGTTCGAATCCCACTATCCCTTGCGTGAATGGGGCTGGGACCGCGCCGCGTGCATTGAGCGGATCATCGCCGCGGGCCTGCCGGTGCCCCCGAAATCGAGCTGCTTCATCTGCGGCGCGATGAAGCCCGACGAGGTTCGGGCGCTCCCGGCATGGTGCCTGCGTCTCATCGTCCTCGTCGAAGCGCGCGCGGCGCCGCGCCTACGCACGGTCGAAGGCTTGTGGCGCCGCTCGACCCGGACGCGGCCAGGCCGGATGACCGACTTCATCCGCGCGGAGCAATTGCTCCCCGCCGCCGACATCGATGCCATCATTCGCGACGCGCCCGCCGCTCTCGTTCGCTTCCAGGACGTCGCCGCGCTCGTACCCCTGCCCGAGCGGCCGGCGATGTCTGAGTGGCTCGAGACGTTCAACGCCGCCCGCCTCGCGGCGTGAGGCCATCCACCGCCCCTGGAGAGAACCCGCAAGTGCAACTCAAGGTCGCCCAGGTCCATCGCGTCGGGAATGGATCATGATCGAGACCCAGGCCGATCCTGCGTCACTCTGGCGTGGCGATTTTGGAGAAGCCGAAAGCTTCACCGTGACCAGAAACGTCCAAATTCCTATCTTTTTATGGAGGAAAATATGACCAAGACATTCGCCGAGACCTACACCATGCGGAGCAAATTCTTTCGTGATCTGGGAGAGTCCGCGAAGAAACTGGCCGACACCTATGCTTATGACACCGATCTCGCAAATCGCGCCGCTTTCAAGGAACTGGTATGGGACGCTGTCTGCCATTCGCTGGTCGAGCACCACGGTTTCAGCCGCGACGAACTGTAGTGGATAGCCGGCAGCCGACCATTTGATGCTTGCGGCCTGCATGGGCCGGCCAGACTGCCGTCGCGGCGAAGCGTGGCCGGATAGGGCGCCGTCGATTTTTTCCGCGTCGACGATGTCGCCGCGCTCGCGCGGCCGGCCATGTCGAATGTCAGGTCACGTTTAATGCCGGGCGCCTCGCGGTCGAAAGCATCATCTCAACCAGCCTTGCCAAGGAAACCATCGCCATGCCGAAATTTCAGCTCAGGGTGACCCAGACCTATCGCGTCGAAAAGTGGATCACGATCGAGGTCGAGGCCGACACGCTCGCCGACGCCATCGATCGTCAAGCTTCGGACGATGCGCCCTGTTCGTCGCTGCCGGGCTGGAATGACCATTGGTCGCTCGAAAGCGAGAACGTGTCCTCCGCCTGACATCAGTGCCGGCGGCTCGCGGGTCCATCCCCTCCCTTTATGCTCGAAGAGGCTCAGCCATGAATGTCTCGCTATCACGCGGCATTGTCGTCAATGCTCCCGAATTTTTCGCGGATCCCTCGTTTCAGGCGTGGCTCGACAATGACAATCCCAAGTTCACCTGGCATCGCGGCGGTGTACCCGGAGATTGGTCTGACGTGATCGTTCTAGTCGATCCGAGCCTCAGCGGCGAAGGCAGCGATAGCGACATGCCCGCGGCAATCTGGGAGCAGATCGTCGAGCTATGCCGGACGCATCTTGGGCCCGTTCGCGGTCTCGACAGCCATTATGTCGTGCATCTGACCAATCTCGATTCTGCGCGGTGAGCGCCGGCGCGACCTCGAATCTCCGATCTCCTGCAAAGGCCATGGAAGGAGAGGGGGCGAGGGAATGCGGATTTGTGGGCTTCGAGGGCCTCACAAAGCAATTCTCTCGCGGGGGTCCCGATGAAAACCGAATGCTGACTTGCCAGGCTCACCTGGACTTGGACCTTTCGGGCGCGCGCCGCGTGTTCGTGTGCGGCGATGTCCACGGCCGCGTCGATCTCATCATCGCTGCGCTCAATCGGGTCGCTTATTCAGGCGCCGACGGCGACTATCTCATCTCTCTCGGCGACTGGCTGGACCGCGGTCCGGATGTGCTGGCCATTCGCGATCTCCTTGAACGGGACCCATCCATTCTATGGGTCAGAGGCAATCACGAGGACAGGCCCGCGTGGTCGAATGGTCCCCGCGCCGCGCGTTCATCCTCGATGTCGCCGAGACCGATCGTGGGATCCGGATTGTCGAAACCAACTCCGTCTCCTTCGCCGGCTTCTACGCCATGGACATGGGGCGCTACGTGGCGGCGCTCGACCGGCTCGCTGGTTGAGCCCTCGACGACGGTTTTGTCGCGAGGCTCCCCGGGCTTCCAGTGTAATTGGCGCCGTCAACCTGCTCTGCTCCGTTCGGGCGAATGGACAGCAAATCGGCGCGTCGGATGGGCCTGCCAGCAGAAAGGAAAGAGGGCTCGCGAAGAGGGCGGTTCGGAAAAGCCGGAAAAGCATCCCTCCGGGCCGATCCTCTAGCCTGGAGACCCGCTATGTCCCTTGCCCTTACAACCGCCGCGTCGACCGCGCGCGCCGCCACCATCGTGCCCGAAGACCGCCGCGCCGAATTTCTCCCCGCGCTCTTTCGTCCTCGCCATATGCTAATCGGGGAGGTCAGCGTCTTTCGGTTCATGGGGTTGCTCGCACCGCAAGACTATCGCGGCGGCTTCTGGAATTTCTTCGAGCTCGACGGCAAACCGCTTTATCTCGCGCCCGCCAAGCAATCGCGCTTCCATCTTTCCTGTGCGAGCAACGGCTTCGACGGTGAAATGAGCGCGGACGCGGCCGGAATCGTCGCCACCCTGTTCGCCCTCTCGCATCTCGCCTTGGATTTCGAAGACGAACACCTCTCCGACGGCTATGACCGGCTTATCGACTATGCCCGCAACCATAGCGAGGCGGCCGACATTTTCGGCGCTATCGATTAGGACGGAGGCCAACCGCTCGCTCGCGCCGATCGCGCAGACGGCACGCCCCGCTGTGCCGAGGCGTTGTCGTCGCGAGCCAGCGTCGCCCCTGTTTGCCCATCTTCATGCAAAAAACGGGAGTATATCACATGCCCGATCATGGTCTGGCTGACCCGCCGGAAAACGGCATCACCTTGCTGCAAGTAACCGAAGACGAGTTTCTCGAGCGGTTCAGACCTGTCCCTAACCACGTCACCCCTCGTGCCGGATTCGACTTTGGTAAAGGGAGTTGCCTGTTCGAGGTCCGCGGCGTCGATGGCGACTATATCCGCTGTCAGGACCCCGACAAGGTCTGGATGGTCATCGATGGCGATGACGGTTTGGAAATCGCCAGCGGCCTGCACTTCGTCAATCGCCTCGGCTATCTCCCGCCCGACAAGCCATGTCCGCCGGATACGATCATCACCGTTCCTCTCGATTTTTAACCGCCACTCCGCTACGCATCGCGGTTGCGACATTGCATCCGAATGACCGCGCCCCCTATTCCTTGCAATCGCGCTTGAGCGCGATTGCCTGGCAGGTTTCCTCGAGCTCCGCCCGGCCGCGCATCCGGCGTCACAGGGTCACGCTGTCGGCAAGCTGCTTTTCCCATAGCGGCCGGACGGATTCGGGCGCGCCCGCGGCCAGGGTCTTCACCATGCAGGCGCGCATCGTCCTGTAGGCCGCCTGGCACTAGACCGGGACGCCGGACAGGCTGGGCCCGGCATCCTCCGCGACGCCGGGCGCCTCGCCGACACACAAGCCGATGATCGCCAGGCCGAGCAAAGATCGTCGCATACGCTGCCTCAAATTCCCGAAAACAAGGGTGCCCTGCGATAGCGGCGATCACCGCGGCAAGCGACCGCTTTCGCCGCTCTGCACACCCTCGCAGCCGCATGGCCCGGCGCAGCGCCGGATTGAAAGGGAAGGGGGAAGGGAAGGGCGACATAATCAGGAGTGCGTCATGTCCCTTCCATCCACCATCCGCAGCCATGTCGACCCCGCGGCGGTGACCAAGGTCACGAGGCTGTTCAACAATACGCTGACCGATATCCTTTCGGAGCTGATCCAGAATGCGCGGCGCGCCGGGGCCACCCGCGTCGAACTCACCACGTCAATCATCGACGATACGACCTGGCTCACGGTCGCCGACGATGGCGTCGGGATCGCCGATCCGAGCGTGCTTCTCGCGCTCGGCAAATCGGGCTGGGGCGATGACGTTGTCGCCCGCGAGGATCCCGCTGGCATGGGCGTCTATAGCCTTGCCGGCCGTTCGGTAGAAATTTCCTCGCGTGCTCCCTCGGGCGCACAAGGCTGGACGATCGCCATCCCGCCCGAGGCTTGGGAAAACGGCACGCCGATCGCGGTCGAGCCCTGTGATATGCCCACAGGCACGCGCATTCGCTTTCCGCTTACCGCGCCATCGCCCATCCGTCTCTCTGGAGATGCTCGAGCTGCCGCGCGCTATTGCCCGGTGCCGGTCTCCCTCGACGGCATCGCGCTTGGTCGCGAGGATTTTCTTGACGGTGCCGACGTCGTGGTCGAGCGTGATGGCGTCCGCATCGGCCTGTTCCGCAGTCCGCATACGCGCCATTTCTCCACCTCGATCAATTTTCACGGCGTCGTTGTCGGCTGCATGTTGCCGTCGGTAGCCGAGCGCGATCGCCACTGGGCGGTGCGCGTCGATATCGTCGATGCCCCCCACCTCGCGCTCGTGCTTCCGGCTCGCAAAGAAATGGTCGAGAATGCCGCGCTCGATCAGCTTCGCCAGACCATCCGCCAGGCGATCTATGCCCATATTCGTACCCTCGGGAACCACAGCCTCAATTTCACGAGTTGGCATGAGGCAGCGGACCTCGGCATCCGACTGCCTGAAGCACGCCCCGAACTGCGCGCGTGGCAGCCCAGATTTTCCGACACCAACAGCGGTAATGACTCCAAGGCGATCGCCGTGCATGCCGCCGCGATCATCGTCGATGCGTTCACGATCGGAATCGAGCAATCCGCCGCCCTTGCCCTCGCGGATGACAGCCGCTTTGCCGGCCGCCTTGTCGGCACCGACTATGGCATGATCGGCTATAGCTGGTACGATAGCCTCCCCAACATCATCGACCTGCAATTCACCTTCGACGCGGACGGGGAGACCTACGTCTATGACGAGGACACCGCGCCCGATGTTGAAAGCGGCGTCGTCGAAAACCTTGCGCTCACGGTCCGGCTCGCCAGCGGGGGCGCCGAGGCCGACTATCGCCTGCCGGCGCGGGGCGCTGTCGTCTATGATGACGATCGCTATTGTGTCGAAGAAGCCCGCATCATCATCGCCGAAAGGGGCGCTCTGAAACCCGAGGAACTTGTCGATCTACTCGACGCCATCTGCTTTTGCGCCAGCGACGACAAGGAATCCGATAGCTGGGATACCCAGCATGATAGCTTCCTTGCCGATGCCCGCGAAATTGCGACCACGTTCCTCTTCGGCGAGGATGAAGCGCTGATCGAACGCATGCGCAATATCATTGCCTTCCGGGCGCAGTGGCTCGTGCCGCCGGGACGGCGCCTCACCGTTTCGATCACCTCCGATGCAGTCGACGTTGCGCTGGCGCCGTTCGCCCCGGCCGCTCCAGGCTGACGTCCGCCGCGCCCCTCAGCCCGCCTTCAATCCTGAACCACCATTCGTCCGCGCGCGTCGCGGACACGAAAAGGATACGCCCATGAGCGTCATCGGTCACAATCACATTCGTCGCGTCGATTCCTTCGACGGCTATGAAATCCTTGCCCATCCGCTTCCCGCCTATGAGGATCGCGTGTTCACCCGCGAAGATAACGATCCCACGCCACTCCCGGTCACCTACGGGTCGCACGACATTCGTATCGGACGCCCGACCGGCGTCGTCACCAAGGGCATGCTCGCTATCCTGATGCACCACGGAGGCGGTCGCTACATCCTCCAATTCTACGAGGGCGCCCTGCCGGTGATGGAGACGCTCCTCGCGCTGCCCGAACGCGCACAATACACGCTCGCCTATACCCTGTTCAAACAGGCTGACCAGTGCGCCGCCGACGCACGTTCGAGCGAGGCGAGGCTTTGGGCCGAAGCCTATGCGGAAGGCCGCATCCGGAAACGCCGGCAGGGCGGGATGCGTCGCATCTTCATCGAAACGGCTGCCGAGAAGCAGCTGCGCCTCGCCTGAGCCGCGCACCGACCTCCCTCCAATCGCCCATTCGCGACGTTCCGCAGCGCACGGTTCTCCCGTTCGCGCCGCCCTTCCGCGCGCGTCCATCGGCCGCCGCGCGATCTCTCCACCGAAAGGACATGCCATGACCAGCTTCACCGCCACCTATAGCCCCGAGGATAACAAGCTGCGCCTCTACGCGTCATCGCGCCTCGATGAAGACACCTATGCCCGCGTCAAGGCAGCCGGCTACAAATGGGCGCCAAAGCAGGAATTGTTCTTCGCGCCCAAATGGACGCCTGAGCGTGAAGACCTCGCCGTTGAACTGGCCGGCGAAATCGAGGCCGAGGAAATGACGCTCGCCGAGCGTGCCGCGCTCAAGGCCGAACGGCTCGACGGTCTCGCCCACAAGCGCCATGCGCAAGCCAACGCCTTTGCCCGCCGCGCCGACGAGCTTTCCGGGGCGTTCGCCTTCGGCCAGCCGATCCTCGTCGGCCATCATAGCGAGCGCGGCGCCCGACGGACGCAGAAGCGCATGCACGCTGCAATGACGGCGTCGGTGAAGGCCGAGCAGGCCGCCAATTACTGGCTCGGGCGCGCGAGCAGCGCAGAGCATTTCGCGAACATGAAGAATAATCCGCGTGTGCGCGCCAACCGGATCAAGACGCTGCTCGCCGAACTGCGCGATCTCCAGCGCGGCATCAACACGGCCCATGCCGCGCTGGCCCTCTGGGAGGATCGCACAAGCGACGAACAGATCCGTCACGCGCTCGGGCAGATCGATCCGCGCAAGACCTGGTCGAACCATGACCTTTATTCGAAGGTCGACAAGGGCGAGATCGCGCCCGCCAAGGCGCGCGAAATGTGCATCGCGGGCGCCACGCGCGCAGCCACCGGCCCGACCCGTCGGCGCTGGATCGAGCATGTGCTCAATCGCCTCGCTTTCGAACGGGCGATGCTCGGCGACGTGCCGCGCTATGCCGGCGAGCTCACCCTCGTCATCCTTCAGGCTTTCGCGCGCGAACATGGCGCCGAGAGTCCCAAATGCACCGCGATCGAGGGCGGGCGGTTCCGGCTCGACAGCCCGGTCCCGCTGCCGGCGCATATCTCCTCCGAAACGCATCTCGACCTCGACGAGGCCGGCTGGCGCACGCTGATGCAGGAGACCGGCTATGTCGTACCCGACAAAAAGCCGCGGCGCGTTTCGCAGAAGGATGACGCCGTGCCGCTGATCAATCCGTCGCGCGCCCAGGCCGAGCAGCTCCAGTCCATTTGGAACCTGCGCATGGTCGCGGCCTGCAAAGGCACGCACAATGTGGCCAAGGCGGGCGCCGTCTTTGCGACCACCCAGGCGATCTATTCGGCGAATTCCAAGGGCGACTATGCGGCGCTTTCGACCATCGAGATCGACGCGACCGGCCGCAGGGTTCGCCTGGAATGGCGCAAGCAGGAGCGGGTGCGCTCGGGCGAGCCGGTCGCGCGCATTCGCGTCTCAACCAAGGGCGCCGGCTTCTACATGCCCGATGTGGTCCTCGTCCTGACCGATAAGTCGGACAAGCCGCTCCCGATCGACCTCGACGCCCTCGAGACCGAGGCCCGTATCGCCGCAGCCGAGGAGGAAGCGGCATGAAACGCAGCGTCTATACGCGCCCCAACAAGCCGCTGAGCATCTCCGTGCGTCGCCGCGACGACTTCGCCAAGGTGGAGATCGCGCCACCGCCCGAGCCCGCTATCGTCGACGCCGCCAGCGAATGCCACGTCACCCCGCCCGAGGTCGCCGCCCGCATGGTCGGCTATCTCGGTCCGGTCGGTGATTATCTGACGCTCGAGCCGAGTGCCGGCACCGGCAATCTGTCACGCGCACTGATCGCGTCCGGGCACAGCCAATATGAATTCGTTCAGGTTGAACGCCACATCAAGCTCGCGGCCGGGCTTCACAAATATGGCGCGGTGATCAACCGCTGCTTCCTTGAATATGCCGCCGAGGTTCGCGGCCGCGTCGCCTTCCCGCGTGTCCTGATGAACCCGCCGTTCCGGGCAGTGCGCAAGCATATCGCGGCCGCACGCTCGCTAATGGGCTGCAACGGACACACCGAGCCGCCCATGCTGGTCGCACTCGTTCCCGACACATTCGAGACCGACGGCATGGAAACGCTCGAGCATCTGGCCGGCGGGATCTTCGCGACCACAGCGGTGGCGACCAAGATCATCCGCATCCGCGAGGTCTCCGCCTAGCCTCAATCGATCCTGGCCCGCCGATCCAGCTGTCCGTGTCCTGATACGGCCGGACAAGGGAGGAGGAGAAATGGGCGGCAAGCCGGGCGGATTGAGACGGCTCTTTCAAGGAGACCCTTCATGGTCGAGGACCCTCTTCGTGGCGCCTTCACCTTTTCCTGCGCCGCTGCCGAAGCAGCGCTGATCCAGGAAGCCTGGCAAATCGCCGCGATTCTCATGACGGGCGGCACGCCGCCGCCTCCCGGGGCCGCGCTAGTCGCCCTTTTCCCGCCAACCGGCGGCGACGACCCTTTCAGCGGGTTGACCGCCTTATTCGACGATCCTGATCAGCCGGATTTCGGCATCGAGCTCGGTCTGGCGGCGGATCCCGACGATCCGGGCCGATGCCGGGTGACCTTCCATGGCCTCAGGACGTTCCAGCCGGCGCCGCTCGCTGATCTCGTTCGCATCTGCTGTCAGGCCACGCTGCGACAGGAGCCGATCACGTTCGTCTGGAACCGTGGCACCGATCGACCGGTCTTCGGCCGGCTCGGCGGAGGCTGGGCCGCCATCTTCCCCCATCGGATCGATTTCGGTTGGGAGAGCGAAGCCTTCGCGGCGATGCACGACGCCACAATGGGCGATCGTGGCACACTCGAAACCTGGATCGAAGACCCCGACCATCCATTCGTCGACTGGCAAGTCGAGGTCACGAACTTCGAGACCCGGCTGGGGTATCTCGACTGGGTCCACGCCAGGATGGAGCGCATCGCCAGCCAAAGCCTGCCGCCGGAATGCGTCGAGACATCCGGGCCGCGATGATCCGTGCTCACGGGCCGGCCGGTGAAAAGGGAAGGGGGACAGGGAGCGGGTGAGCATCAGGCTCACCGGAAAGGGACCCGTCGCAGCGCCGTCGGCACCCCTTGCCGCCTTCAGCAAGGAGCTTTCCCTTGACCACATCACAATCCGGCCGGCCCGCGACGGTCCCGCTTTCACTTCTCGTCACCGGCTATAACCCGCGCCGCTTCTTCGACCAGAAAAAACATGAGGAGATGGTCGCCTCGATGCGTCTACGCGGGGTGCTGCAGCCCTTGTTGGTGCGCCCTGCCCCCGACGCCGAGGGTTTTTATGCCATCGTCGCCGGCGGCCGCCGCTACCGCGCTGCCCTCGAAGCCTTCGGTCAAGACGGTGACGTCCCGGTTAACATCCGCGAGATGACCGACCAGGAGGCGCTCGAGGCCGCCATGGACGAGAACGACATCCGCGACGATGTCTCGGAGACCGAACAGGCCGACGCCGCGGTGCGCCAGCTCGCCGCCTGCAACAACGACCATGCCGAAGCCATCCGGCGCCTAGGTTGGTCGCGCTCCAAGTTCGACCGCCGTCTTGCGCTCGCCAACCTGTCGGACACCGTCAAGACAGCACTCAACGAGCGCAGGATCAAGCTCGGCCATGCCGAGCTTCTCGCCGCGGTCCCGTCCGACAAGCAGGACAAAGCCCTCGAGACGATCCTCAACGCCAATCTCGACATCGGCAAGACCCGCGACCTGCTGATGCGCGTCACCCAGAGTCTCGCCAATGCCATCTTCGATAAAACCGAATGCACGACTTGCAAATTCAACTCCGGCACGCAGCGCGCGCTCTTCGAAACGCATGTCGACGACGGCTATTGCACCAACGCCGGATGCTTCGCCCTCAAGACCGAAACGGTCGAAAAGGCCCGCGAGGAAGAAGCCGCACGCGCCGCGGCTGCCACAGCCCAGGCCGAGGCCGATCGGGCCGGGCCGGACGAAGACGACGACCCCGCCGAGGATAGCGATGAACATACCGGTGACGAAATCGAGATCGAGACCGATCCGGTAGCCCCGGCGGATAGCGATGCCGCTGCGACCGCACCGCGCGCAACTGCGACCGCGCCCAAGCCGGCGTCGTCGGGCGCTGTCCTGCCGACCACGGGGGGAGCGAAGGGTCCGTCGGTCACCGTCACATCGCTGGCGGCCCGCACCGTCGAGCTGCGCGAGGCGACATGGCGCACCGCGCTGGCCCGCGCCCTTGCCGACAATCCCGACCACGCCCAGGCCGCGATCCTGGTCGCTGCGCTCACCGGCACGCTCTCGCAAATCAAATCGAACACGCTCACCATGCGCGCGGCGCTGCTCACCGATCCCACCTTCCCGGACCTCGCGTTCCGGGCGAAGATCGATACGATCTGCGATCTTTCGGCCGCCCAGGCGCAAACCGCACGCTCGGCGATCGGTGCGGCCTATGCGAAGGATGTTCAGACTTTCGACCATGTCGCCGATCTCGCGCGGGCATTCGGCGTCGATATTCGCGAACGCTGGCAGGTCGATCGCGCGTTTCTCGAACGCTACACCAAAGACGAACTGAAGTTCATCGGCCAGGAATGCGGGCTGGTCGCGCATATGGGTGAAAGGGCGTTCGCAAGGCTGCTCGCCTCGAAGAAGCCCGATCTCGTCACCGGCATGCTCAACGCTCTTGGCTTCCACTGGGAAGGCCGCCTGCCGAGCTGCATGACGCTCGATCGCCAATATGGCCCACCGCTGAGCGACACCGCTCTCCAGGCCGAGCCTGCTCCAGCCCCGGTGCCCGACGCCGAGGTCGAAGCCGACGCTGACGCTGACGCTGACGCTGACGCTGACGCTGACGCGCTCGCGGCCTGACCCCCCGGAAACTCACATCAAGGATATTACGCCATGCTGATCACCAGCCTGTTGCCGCTGCTTGCGCGCTATTCTCTCGGTTTCGACCTCATTGCCGGTCCCGACGGCACGGTGACGCTCACCGTCATCCCGCGCGCGGTCGAGGGCCAGAGCCACAAACTCCAATCCGGCGAGTTACGCCCGATCTCGATCACTGGCTCCGCCGAAGAGATCGATGCCGAGCTCGCTAAGGGGGCCGAAGGCGCCCTCGGTCAGTTGATCGCGGCGCGCAAGACCCTCGCCGATCAGCTCGTCGAGCAGCGCGCAGCCGCCGAGGCCGCCCGCACCGAGGCTGCCGAAGCCGCGAAGGCCAAGGCCGCGGCTTCGAAATCGTCGACCGCAGCCACCGCGGCAAAGGCCCCGGCCGCGACCACGCCGCCTGCTGACGCCAAGTCCGACGAACCCGCGAGCCTTTGGGACTGATCCCGCCCGATCGTCCCCACCACCATAACGCCGGAGACCCCACCATGCAGATCACACCGCTCGAGCGCGCCTACCGCTATGACGGCTTCGACCTTCCGGTGCCGCCCCATCTGGCCGACGATCCCAAGGCCCTGCGCAGTTACCACGCCACGCTCTTTCCCCCGATCACGACTGCGGAGCCGTTCGACGCCGGGGTCAAGGATGGCGTCCATGTCACCGAATATCGGCGCGCCATCGGCACCAAGGGATGACGGGCCGACATCGTAGCAGCGCGGTGATCCCCGTGCCTCCCCGCAAGACGCTTCTGGAATGGATCGAGCCCGACGATGGCAACCCAACCTCTCAATCCCGGCCGACCTGCAGTCCGCAGGCCCAGGCGCTCCACGCCCGGATCCTCCTCGATCCGCAAGAGCGGCAACGCATCGGTCCGGAGCCGCTCGATCCCCCCAGAGGGCTTCACCTCCCCCCGCTCGGTTGATCTCGCCGGGCGGGCGGTGGCGATCGCACCCGCTGTCCCGCCCGCGTTCGACCAACCGCTTGCGCGCCATCACAAGCTGGTTGGTCACTGGGTCGCATCGCGCGAGCCGTCGTCCGAACTTGTTACCCGCGCGCAAGCCCGTCGCCGTATCGCAGAGGTGTTCGAGGCCGAAGTGGCGGGAATCCTTGCACCGATAACCTTCGTCGAGTTGCGGGTCGTGGTGCTCGAAGGTGGAGACCTGGACGCGCCGGCGATCGCCATCGTGTGCGATAGCATGGGTCAGCTCGATCTCGGCTGGATCGAGACCAGCGAAGCACCGGCGGGATGGCGCGCGGCGGCCTATAGCGCACTCGAGCAGATGCTGGGGCGGGCGCTGCCGATCTTCACCTACCACGACCTCTTCGAGGAATTCTCGATGTGTTACTGGGAGGGCTCGACCGACGATGACGACGCCCGCCATTACCTCGTCGCCCATTGCGGTCTGGGTCCCGCTGAACTCGAAGAAGCGACGATGCCGTCCGAAATGAACGCACGGCGCCCGGACTGGATGCTGCGCGACAATGCGCTCGACAAGGCCGACCTGCCACCAGCTCTGGACGAAGCCCTGTGTACGATGGAGGAAGCCTATGATGCGCTCGGCAAGGCCCAAGAGGATCGCAATGCCTGGCATTTCGATACCGAGACGCTCTGGGATTATCTCCCCGGCCTGGACGAATGTGCATCCCTGCCGCCGCTGACGCTGGTCCCCGTCGATATCTTCCGGGCCGAGGTCGACGACGTCGGCCAGCGCGGCATGGAAATGGGCTTCATGGATGTCGCGGGGCTCGTTCCGCTGCCCGACCCAGCGCGCGTCACCGACTGGTTCGCAACGCTGCGCGCCGGCGCGCAATTCCTCCACGCCGCGCAAACCCTGATCCAGCTCAACCCTGAAACCCTTTGAGGCTGCTCATGTCCGACCATTCCACTTATTTCGAAGAGATCGGCGGCGACATGGTGCTGACCAACGCCATCCTGCTCTATCAGGTCGAATCGCGCCATCGGCTCCCCGCTTCGGGAAGCGCCGCGACCTTCGCCAGCATCCATGATGTCGAGCCAGGCAATGGTGGAGCGCCGACCATCGCGGCCGGAACACCCCTCACCCGGGCGCATCTGCGCCAATGGGCCGAAGCGCTCGGTCGCAGCGCGGGCCCTGAAATCCTGCCGCCCAATGTCCTTGTCGCGCATCAGGACATGCTCGCCTGGTGGACGCCCGCTGCGGTACGGCCCGCCTATTTTAATCTCACGACGCCGCCCGACGGCCTGCGTGTCCTTGCCGAACGGACGATCGTGTCGGTTCCCTATCCCGCGCATCTCTTCGTTGCGACACGCCGCAGCCTTGGCGTCTATGCCCTTGCCCAGAACGAACGTCCCGAGGCCGCGACCCCGCTCCTGCACTCGCCGATCCTGAATGTCTTCGTGCGCGGCACATTATGCTGGGGCAATATCCCCCAACCGACCTCGCTTCGCGTCGCGGCGATCGCCGAGTTCGAAAAGGCCGTCTTCGAGTCCTGGTCGACCCATCCCAATCCCGGGCAGGAATGGACCATCTCCGGCAAGGGTGGCCTCGTGCGGCTCTGGGACGATCTTGCCGCGCGCCGCGCGAAGCGCTTTCCCGTCAGCCGGCTCAGGCCATTCACCGGCGTTTCGCGATCGGCCGCGCGCAAGTCCGGGACACCCGCCGCACCCCCGCTCACATTGCGGCACGTCGTTGCGCGGAGCCAGACGAAATGAGCGCGCTTGCCGACGATCCGACCGCCGCCGCCCTGCTGGAAGCTGTCCCCTGCTATCCGGTGCCGCTCGCCGGGCGGTCACCCATCCTCGATGCGCTGCGCGCCAGCCCAACCTGCCACGGCCTCGCCATCGGCAAGGATGGTGTTGCCCTGATCGTCCGGCGGCCGTGGCTGGCGGTTGACATGCCGGTGACGCCGCCGATCGCCGCGCATCTGCCTTATGGCAGCATCGGTGCGCCGCGCCTGGTCCTGCGCTGCGGACTGATCCCACGCGAATTGCTCGATCAAATCCTCGATCATTTCCGCGCGGCGCTGCCCAACGAGGCCGCGGCGTTTGTCATCTGGGACGAGGACGCCCGGCAATTCTACCTGCATTTCCCGCGTATCGACGAGGCGACCCCGTCGCGGCTAGTCTATCGCCCGCCGGTATTGGCGTCGGCTCAACATCTGGTCTGCGACATCCACAGCCACGGCGCCGGCACCGCCTTCTTCAGCAAGACCGACGATGCCGACGATGCCCACACGACCAAGATCGCAGTCGTCATCGGCCGGTTCGGTCATCCCGATGGCTTGACCGTCGCGCGCCGCCTGTGCGCTGGCGGGATGTTCCTGCCCATGCCGCGCAGCCCCTTTGCCGGAGACGACCATGCAGCCTGATATGCCCAAGCGCCACTATCTGCGGCCCGACCTGGCGACCGGCGCTATCAATGTCCTGCTGGTCGGGTGCGGCGGCAATGGCGCGCAAATGCTCATGGGGCTCGCCTCTCTCGACACCGCCTTGTGCGCGATTTCGTCCCGATTTCTCCAGGTGAAAGTCGTCGATGACGATATCGTCACCGAGGCCAATCTCGGTCGGCAGCCCTTCTTCCCTTGCGACATCGGCCATTCCAAGGCCCGCACGCTCACCGAGCGGATCAACCTGGCGCATGGACTCGACTGGCAGGCGGTTCATGGCCGCGCGCCCCGGGATACGGACCCGGACTGGGCCGACGTCCTGATCTCCTGCGTCGACACAGCATCCGCGCGCCGCGCGCTCGGCGCCGCTAGCGCGCAATGTCGTAGACCCCCGGCCTATTGGCTGGACCTAGGCAATCGCGCCACGGACGGGCAATTCCTGATCGGCTCTCCCGGACCGGATCACGCCCACGGCCCGTCCCGCCTCCCTACGATCCTCGAATATTTCCCGGAACTCACCGACGAAACCCTGCCCGACGACGATGCGCCCTCCTGCTCGGTCGCCGAGGCGCTCGAGCGCCAATCCCTGTTCATCAACCGCGTCCTCGCCAGCCATGCGCTGGCGCTGCTTTACGACCTGCTCGGCCGCGGCTCGATCGGCAATACCGGCGGTTTCCTGAACCTCGCCACCGGACAATGCGTTCCGATCCCGCTGCCGGCAGGGCGCTAAGCAAATCGGCAGGCAAGGGAAGGGGGTAGGGCATTGTGCCTATTGCACAATGGAGGAAATCTTGTCCTACGCCATCGACCTGGGCGGTGCGCCCGCGAATGAGGATTGCGCGCAGCTCGGCCACACTCCGGACTTCGAACGGCTGAATCGGCTCGAGGTCGCGACCTATCGCGCCGCCATCATCGCCCGGTTCGGTCCACCACCCGAAGGCTGTAGCCTCGTTCAGCTCACCAACCGTCACGATTACGGCACCTATTATGAACTTGGTCTCAAGGTGGACGCCGCGGTCGCCCGCCGGGATCCCGCCGTCATGGCCTATGCCGAGGCCGTGCAGGATGGTCTTGGTTCCTGGGTCGAAGCCGGGTTCGCGCCGCCAGTGCGCTATGGCGACGGCGAAGCACCGGTTGTCGAACGCGCCACGGTTGACGAAATCGTCACGGGCGCGATCCTTGCGACCCGGCCTAATGCCGACGGCCGCTTTGCCATCCCGGAATTCGAAACCCTGCATGGCAATCTGGCCGCCGCCTATCCGCGCAGCGCCGAGGCCGCGAAGCGTGCGCTGGCCGAAATCTAGAGATCGCGTTGATGCACTCACCGGGATTCTGGCATTTGCTTTCTCGGCCAGCAGCCCTGCGCCATCTATCACGATGCCTTTGGCCGCCGCGCCGACGTCAAAGAGCTTGTCCGGTTGTGGCGTCCAAAGAAACAGGATGTCGCCTGAAGGCCAGCGCTCGCGCCAGCCACGCCAATTCGCTATGATCCGACTCATGTCCGAGCTCGATCCCCACACCTTGCGCGTCGTCGCCTCGCTCGTGCGATCGCGTGCCGACCGCCTCAACCTCGACCCCCGTATGGACGGCCTCGAGCGGCTCGGCGCACATCGTAAACTCTCCCAGCTCGCCACCGATCTCGAGGTGTCGGCCGATCACGCGGGTCCGCGCCGCACCGCCTCCCGACGACGATAACCCATCCGCTCGCCCCGCTCGTTCCCGATGGAGGATAAAATGCTCGCAGCGCTCTTGGATGACGACACCGGCCAAAGCCGGATTGTTGAACTGGCCGTGCAGGATAGCGAGCTGATTTGCACTACCGTTGCGGGCCCGCCGCCGCTCGACCTCCCCCAGATCATGCTCAATCGCGCACGCGATGGTACTCTCCACATCGTGTCCGGACGACGCCGGATTGCGGCTGGGCTCGACAGCGCACAGCGGACCTAGCAGGCCCACCCCAGCGCGGCCGAGGCAAAAAGGCAAGGGGGAGGGGATTGGATGGTCCGGGGATGCATTCCCGAGGCTGTCCGCCGGCGGCACGCCGGCCGCCGTTCCCGCGAGGCGCTCCATGGCCGACAATTTCACCAAAGCAAGCTTCACCCTGATCGTCACCGATGCCGAGGCCGAAGTGCTTCGACACGTCCACGAAGCGATCGCGCTCATCACGAACTACGGCCTGGAGCCCGACGAACAGCGGCGGCGCTACCTGGCATTTGGCACGGCGTTCGTATCCTGTTTCCCGATCGCCGAGGCCGAGAAACCCTTCGAGGCCTTCTGCGCGATTTTCAGCGACGCCGATTACCCCAGCCTGGGTTTCTCAATCACGGTCGACAAACCCAATGGCAGCGGCTCGTGTTTCGTCTGGATTCACGGCGACCAGGTCGATCTCGAAACCGCCGCCAATGTGATCCGGACCGTCGCCCGATCAGCCCTGCCGTTCGGCTTTGAATATGCGCTGGACTGCGATCGTCTCGCGCCTGGCGAATTCGGGGGCGGCTATGTCGCGATCAGCGAAGATACCATCGAATATGGCGGGTCGGCCCGAGGCCTCGAACGCGTGCTGAACCATTTTGCCGGCCAGGCCGGACACGGCCTAGTGATCGCCATGCGCGACGCTGAAGAAGGCCTGCTTTTCTGGAACAACGACACCGGATTCGGATCGCTCGAGACCGCGACCGTCTATTCCGAGGCCGAGGCCGTGAACACCAACCTGCCGATTGCCGACGATCAACCGGAATGGCTCGCCCTACCGGTGCCGCGCGCCTGAGGCCGGCCGCCATGCACTATATCGTGGCCCTCTACGAGATCGACCGCGCCTATGGCGGGCCGGAGGAAGGCGGCTGGTGGTTCGACACCGGGACGCTCGTGCGCCTGCTCGCGCTTGTTCCGACCGAGGACCGGGCCGTGAAACTCGCCGAGCGAGCCAATCGGCTGATCGAGCGCCTGCAACGTCACAAGCGTGGCGTCGACTCCGTCCTCTACGACGGCGGCCGCCATCGCGCGATCATCTATGAACGGCTCGCGCCATCCATCTTCCCCGAGACACGTCCGACTTATTCCTGACCGCGTTTGGCCGGTCGAGGCCCTCACCGCGCGCAGCCGGCAGCGTTCCCCTGAACCCGGAGAATTCCGATGACGACCTACCACGTCACGCTGGACGCCAGTGTCCCCGAAGACGATCTTGAGGCGATCGATGCGCCGACCGAAGGCCGCGCGCGCGAACAGCTGCTCGACTATGGATGGGATCAGCGCCGCCTGCTCGATTGGCGCCCCAAGTTCCAGCCGATCGAACTTCGCGACCTGTCCCCGACGCACCACGCGATCCGCCTCGATCTCGATTGCCCGCGAACCCCGAGGCCGCGCTGCGCGTCCCTGCGGCTCGAATTCGACATGAACGCGAGCGACGGCGAGGAACCGTTCGACAAGGCGCGCCGCATCCTCGATTTCCCGGGCGCGAAACCATGGGCCAGCCGCATTCCTCCCGTGCCGGGATCGATCGGCCGCAGTTCGTTCGCGACGCTGCCGCCCGAGGCCGTGATCGGGCCGGTGCCCGAAGGCTGGCTGATCGACCGGCACGTCACCGCCTATTCGCATCACCTCGGCAGCTATGGCCAGGGCGGCATCGGCCTCTCCGGCTGGCAAATCAACGGCGGCTCCTGGCTCGTGCTGCCGCTCAAATATTCCGAGAGCTTCATCTGGCTCACCCACGAACAGCCAACGATCGCCGACGACCTCTTCTCGATGGCTGTCGCGGTCGATCAACGGGTCATCGGAGTTGACCACGGCCAGATCGCCGATTTCCCACCCTGGGAGCATCGCTATTCCGATCAACCCAGGGTCGAGGACCTCCCCGATTTTGCCTCGCTTCGCGCGCAGATTTCGGTGTTTGAAGCGACGCGATCGGGATTCGTCCTTGAACTGTTTGACTGGCACGATCGCTGGCGCTTCGCGATGGGCGATCATCTCCCGCGCCCAGCCTGGGGCGGATCGGGTCGGCCCCGCGACCTTTATGCCGGAGAGTCCGTGGCCGACGCCTTTGTCCTGACCCACGACTGTTATCTCAATGTCTGACGAAAAGAGGGGAGGCGGACCCTGCGGGTGAAGGTTCCAGGAAGACGAGGCTCCCGAGGCCGCGAACCTGGAAGACCCCACACGCGACGCCAGCAAACGCTTTTCGGCGCCCGCTGTCCTCTGCAAGCCCGAAAGGACGACGAGAGATGACATTCCCGACGAACTCCACCGCCGCCAGAGCGATCGTTTCCTTTCGTGGACCATATGGCGAAAATCATCTCGGCCGGCTGCTTATGGGACGCCGGGCCTTGAATCGCGTAGCCGCGCAGCCCTGGCCTTATGGGCCGCATCGCCGCGCCGCGCGCTCGCCCCCGCCGATTGGCGAAAAAGGGAGGCGGACCCTGAATTGAAGGCCAGCGGGCGATGAGGATCCGAGGCCGTGAAACTGGAGGCGCCGCCATGGACGAAACTATCCGTCTTTCCCAAAGCGATATTCAGATCCTCCGCCGCGAGGCCGAGGCCGTGGCGCGCCGCCACAGCTCGGCATCGCGCTTCGCGATCGAAATCGCCGAGCGTTTCAATCTCGTCACCGGCGTGGTTGCGCTCAATATTTGCGAGATCAGCGACGACCCCGACTGGACCGATACCGACCTCAACACGACCCATCCCTGGTCACGGATTCGCGACCGTCACCGGCTCGTTAACGGCCGCGCTTTGTTCGACCTCTTCATCTACGAACGCCATACAGCAAGCGACATCGGTGATCTCGTCTGCAACGCACAGGCCGAACTGGATGGCAAGGGACTGCTCGCTATTCATGCCGACAGCGATACCGATGTCTGGCGGCGCCCGTCCGCTGGCGGCCCTCAGCGCGCCGCCTCCATCTTGCCAGATCCTGCTACATTCACATTGTCGAACGACAAGGATTTCGACCCATGCGCCTGACCGACGACCTTGCCGCGCGCCGCGCGCTCTACATCTTGCCACTCGCCAACGCCCCGGCGGCCATGGTGATCGACATTCCGCGCCATTTCGCCAGACGCGGCCTCGCACTCGGTCGCTATTACATCGTGATCCTCGAGACGCCGCACGAGGCCGCCGAATTCGAAACCTTCCTCGCGGCCGATCGACCGGCGCTTTGCCCGCCCGACCTGTTCGACCGGCGCCCCAGCCAGCGCGACACGAACGCGATCATCTTCTTCCTGTTCGCGCCGCCCAAGATCGGCTGGCCGTGGATTCTCCTGTGCCACTGGCCCGCGGACCTTGCCGGCCACGTCACGGCTGATCCCGCAGCGCTGGCGCGTGGCGCCTATTCGATGGACGCCTACGAAAGCCGGGCCGCCCTTCAGGCCGCGCTCGATGCCCATATCGACGCATTGGGCGATCGCACGACCGTGGAGATCGTCCAGGCGCTCGACGTGCCCCCGGGCAACGCATAGCCTTGCCCTCCCGTCCTGCGCGGCCTGAAGCGAGGTGATCGATCATGTGGAAAGTCCGATATGCGCTCACTGCGACGAACCTCCTTGCGCGCGGCCGGATACGTTGGCCTGTCTATCGCATGGCGCTGCGCCGCTGGCTGATCGCGGTAGCCGGCAGGCATCGCGGCTATATCCTCGACCCGACCTTCGACGATCGCGGCTGACCCGGCCCGAGGTGTCGGTGCGCCACGTTTCGTGAATTGAGTCCGCAAACATGGAGCCTGGTTCGTGAATGATGGCGCCAGTTCGCGAAACATGGCGCACTGACACGAGGCCGGGAAGCAAAGGGGGTGCAAAGTGCCTTATGACTAGCTATATGACTAGACAGGAGGTTCCGATGATGCAGACTTGGCCTGTTCACGACGCGAAAGCGAAATTCAGCGAAATGCTCGATGCCTGCGTGGCGCACGGCCCGCAGATGGTGACGAAACGCGGTGTCGACGCGGCGGTGCTCGTGCCGGCCGCCGAATGGCATCGCCTGCAAAGCCGTGCACGGCCGACCCTCAAGGATCTGCTGCTATCCCCCGCAGGTCGCGGCGACCTCCCGATTCCGGCCCGAGGTCAGAGCGTCCGCCGCGCACCCCCGGCGCTGTGATGTTCCTGCTCGATACCAACATCGTCTCCGAGCTGCGCCGCGCGCGCCCGCACGGCGGGGTCCTCGCGTGGCTCGAGGCGCAGGACGATGCCGCGCTGCACATATCGGCGGTCACGCTTGGCGAGATTCAGGCCGGTATCGAAATCACCCGCGCGCAGGACCCGCACCGCGCCGATGAACTGGAGGCGTGGGCTGACGCGCTGGCGGAGACGTGGAACATCCTGCCGGTCGATGCGCCCATCTATCGGACATGGGCCAAGCTGATGCACGGGCAGGGTCAGCATCTCTACGAAGACGCGCTGATCGCCGCGACCGCCCGCGTCCGGGGCCTTGTCGTCGCGACCCGCAACACCGCCGACTTCACCGGCTTCGACGTGCCGACCGTCAACCCCTTCGACACCGCAAGGGACCCCTGACATCAATCTGAGCGGCTCGGCCCGAGGCCGGGAAGCGAGAGGGGGAGCGCGGGAATGGCTCGAACAAAAGGTTCGAGATTCAATTCCCGAAAAGGCTCCCATCATGTCCGCATCGCCCGATCACGCACTCCTCATCCAGATCGCGCGCGCCCACCTGCGATGGTTTCGCGACGCAGGCGAAAATGCTCATCGCATCGAGCCTATCGAACTGGCACTCGCCACCTACAAAATGCTCGCCGAGGCCGCGATGCCCAACGACGCCGCCGCGACGCCGCCCGGCCCCGAGGCCGAGGTCGACTATCGCGCCGCGTTCGAGACGGCACTCGAGGCGCGCGACGCCGCCGGTTATCTCGGCACCAGCCCGGCCGAAACGATCCGCAGGCTCGCCGAAGAACGCGATGCGGCCCACAAGACGGCGTTCCCCGACGATCTCACGCTGGAGACTGTCGCCGGCAGGACCACGCTGACGTTCTGCGGCGGCAAATACAGTTTCGTGCTCGACGAAGACGGCGACTATCTCATCGAGATCAAGCGCTATGGCCACTCATGGTCTTCAGAGATCGTCGGACCCGGAGAAATCGTCTTCGGCCGCGCGATCGGCTGTCTCGCCAGAATCGTCGTCGACGCCCTTCAGCGCGCGCGCGTGCCGCAGCACTGATCCATCCAGCGCGCGGACGCCCGCACATTCCTTCCCGGTTCAATGGAGACCGCCATGACCACCGTCATCCTGCTCAACGGCGAGACATGCTTCGACACCACGGACGCCGCGATCGCGTGCCTTACCGACCTGCTCGGACATCACCCGCTCAATCGCGGATATGAGCTATTTTCCGGCTTTATCGAGCACGACGCGCGCGATGGTTCCGGCCGCTGGCGGCAAGGCGTCGAAAACGCCGTCTCGTTCTTCGGCGACTTCTTCGACATCTCGCATTTCTTCCATCTGGTGACGAACGATGCCGCCGTCGTCGAGCGCCTCACGGGCGCGATCGCGGCAAACCGTCAGCGCCCCGATTATCTGCGCCAGCCGCCGCCTTATCTCGCCGCAAAGCTGGTGATCACACGCCGGCGTTTCAGCACGACGCAAGGCGAGGTTCTGCTGATCTATGACGGTCAGCCAATCGACCAATATGGCGACGACATCCGGCTCAACGGACAGGGCGCCTTTGAAGGCCATGACGACCAATATTGGCACGAGGTGGCGCAGCGGGTTCTTGAGCGGCGTCATATTGAGGCGTTCGACCGCGCGCTGACCGCCGGGAAGCGGCAGCCTCCAACCTGATCGCGGCCCGCGCGGTCGCATACGATCGTCTTCGGTCAGTTCCGACGACACCCCGAGGCCGCGAACGCGGCCTCGGATGGGCGCTGGCGCGCCTGCTCGGCCGAACGGCCGAGGAGGGAAGGGGGATTCGAGGATTTTGGACTCGGACACGGTGTTCGAGGCCGCAATTCTCGGAGATTTATCATGAACATCGGTTCCATCAAGCAGAACGAGAGCGGCGTTTATATCGGCAGCATCTCGACGCTCGCGGTGACGCTGACTCTCGCCCTTCGCCCCGTCCAGTCGCCCAATCCCAAGGCCCCGAAATACGAGATCATGGCGCTCTCGGCGGCGCGCAAGTGGGTGCAGGTCGGCGCGCTGTTCGAATTCACGGCGAACAACGAAACGCGCCGGGTCTTCCTGAGCGGCACGATCGAGGACCCCAGCCTCGCCGCTCCGCTCTACATCAGCGCCTTCATGCAGGAGGACGACAGCTACAACATCGTCTGGAATCGCCCGAACCGCCGCCGCGACCTTGCCGCCGAGATGGCTCCCAAGAGCGATGACGGGCTGCCGCCGCTGCCGGGCGACGAGGGCGAAGCGTCGGGACAGGAAGCGCAGCGCGCCGATACCGGTCTCGGCCAGTCGTCGAGCGAGCACCCCTTCGGCACCGAGCAGGCCTCCGGCAGCCGTGGCAAGCGCAACCAGCGCGTCAGCGAGGAACCCAAGGAACCCGCCGACGCGACTGCCTAACCCGCTCCCCCCGGCCGCACTCGCACCCCCGTCGGGTGCGGCCACCTCAAGGGTTCGCTTCGCATCCCCCGGCGAAGCGGACCCTTTTTTGTCACGGTGCCCATCCCGTCTCTGGCGTGCGATCAGGCAGCCCGCATCCCGAGGTTCGGCGATCGGTGGACGCGCTTCGCGCGCTCGGCCCGAGGCCGAGGAGAGGAGGGGGATCAAGAGAATATGGCTCCGAAACGGCGATCAAGGCCGCCTCGACCCATCACCTCAATATAGGGAGACGTGCAGATGTCGGATCAGTCGAAACTCAGGTCGCGCGCGGAAATACTGCATTCCGTGGGTAGTGTCTCAGTTTGAATTTTCGGCGCTGCGCTTTTTGTAAGGTCCGCGTTTGGCCGGGGCCACCGCCGGAATGGCGAAAGTGAATTAGGTTTTCGATCAGCGCCATCAACTCGTTGGAAAAAAACGGAGAAATTTCCTTTCCTTGCACAAAACGGCTAAGTCGATCACCACCATCTCCGCCCGCCGAACCTTGGGACAGCGTGAGTCCTGCCAAGGCACCAATAATCCTCGCGGACTGTTGACGGCGCGAAAGGCTGCGTCAAAATTCAAACTGAGACACTACCATTCCGTGTTATCGTTTTGCACAAGCATTATCGCGGCGCGTGAGGATATCGACGAAACATTCCCGCGCACATATCGCACCGTTACCGGCTTTGTGCCGGACTCGCCGGAAATGCCCGTCCAGATCGGAGATTTCGTTCTATTGAGAACGATCCACCCGACAAAATGGCAACTCGGCTGGCTCACCTACACCCGCCAACAACCCGGGGGCTCGACTGAATATCTCATAGAGAGCATCGAGGACGGCGAGCTTGGTTGGTGCGCTGACGGCGAAATCGCCTTCCTGCAACGCCGATGCGTCGATCCCTGCTGGCGCTGGACCGATCGCCAATGGGAATTCAGTGATCGGTGGCGGAAGCGCTCGCGCGCCGCAAAAGCAAAGCATGGCTACATGATCCATGCGGTGGAGGCTCGCTTTGGCGACGGCTTCGAGGTGACGTTGGGGACGCTGACCCCCCATGGTCTGGATGATATCGCCCCGAGCCGAACCTTTCCCGACTGGCGCAAGGTAACCGCGGCGATGATGGCGCAATGCTTCGACGAATGTGCCGCCGAGCGCGAGCGGATCGTTGCCGAGCGCAAGGCCGACGACGCGCGACAGTTTGATCGTGATCGGCAGGGCGGCAGCATCGAGTCCTGATCCCGCTTCTTCTCGTTCGTTGGCGCAACGATCATCGCGCCAACGAACTTGCAAAAATTGCCATTTTTCCTATATTGGCAATATTGGACGATCGGAGACAAAAGGTGGCTATGGACATTCATCCGGTGGAAAAGAAAGTCGTCCCGCTGACGACCTTCCACAATCACACCGGCCAGTATCTCGACCTCGGCCGCCGTGAACCCGTGACCATCACCAAACATGGCCGCCCGGATCTGACGATCGCGGATGCCGCCTATTTCGAGCGGATCGAGCGCATCGCTGCGGGACAGATCCAGACCGTCCTCGATCTCCAAGTCGTCGAAGCCTCCGCGATGTCCGCAGAGCATGCGGCGCTCTTCGACGCCGCACAACCGACCGCCGAGGAAATCGCCAAGGACGCGTGGGCCGATGACGCCGCTGCCTAAGGTCGGCGACATCCTCCATTATGTCTTCCTCTTCGCCCATGAAAAAGCCGCCAGACGGGACGAAGGTATCAAAACGCGGCCGGTGATGGTCGTCGCCGTGAAAGACCAGCGGGTCTTCACCGTCGCCATCACGACCAAGGCCGAGAGCACCGGAGCGACGTTGCCGATTCCAGATAGCGTTGCCGACCGAGCCGGACTCGATCGCGGAACATCGGTCGTCATCGACCAATACAATCATTTCACATGGCTCGGCTTCGATATCCGGCCCGTCGCCAACGGCCCGACCTATGTCGCGGGACGGATGCCACCCGGTTTTACGAGCACCATCCTCACCGCGCTGCGCGCCAATGCTATCGGGACCAATCGCGACTAGCCGCTTCATCGCCAATGGAGCGCCGACCCGATCCCCATCTCGCAACCTCCCCGGAGCTTGCCATGACCCTGACCACCCTGTTTGTCCCGACCTACAAGAACATGTTGCGCACGCTCACCGGTTTTCTCGCCAAGGTCGAGGGGCAATTGCCCGACCGCGCGGAAACCATGCCGTCGCGCTGATCACCGGTTTGCCGCGGGGCGATGACGCGGCGTCGGCGCGCAGGCGCGGTCTTCCGAGCGTCGCGCCTTCCCCGCGAATACACCCGTTGACCAGCTGACACCGCCAATTCAGCGTTGTCGTAATTCTCCGTAGCGCGGCGCAAGGCCAATGCGCGCGCGATCTCGCCGCGTCAGCGCTGCGCGCCCATTCTCGCGGCGCGCCGGGGCACCCTAGCCCGCCCTGTCGCAACGCGTCGGCACCGTCGCCGCCATCCGCGCCCAGGTCCAGCCGTCCGACATAGCTTCGAGGTGACGGGCGTGCCGCGCGCCGGGTCGCGTGCCCCGCCTCAATGGCAAGGCGGCTGCTCCGGACCGGGCGAAGCCCATGATCTGAGTCATCCCGCGTTGTGCCATCCGGCCACCCGCTTGGGGGATGAACGCTACGCCCGCGCGGGGCCCGCGCAACCTCCAATTTTCCGGCCGTGTTGAGGCCTGAAGGCCTCTGCCCGCACTACCCGAAAAATTGAAGGTTTCCCTGCGCTGGCGCTCCGGTGCGCGACCCCCTCATGCGCGAGCTTCGACGTCCTTTCATCCCAGCGGGATCGGCGCCGCTGGCGCATTGAAGGACGACAGTCATGAACCTCGCAATTCTCTCGGGCCGGATCACCTCCGACATCACCACCTTCGGCACCGCCGAAAAACCCGGCGTCAACTTCACGCTCGTCACCTCGAAGCCGGTCTATAAGGACGGTCAGGTCCAGAAGGACGCAAACGGCTACACGCAGACCTACGACGAGTTCCACTCGATCAAGGCGTTCAACGGCCTCGCCCGGTCAATCGCCAACCACAAGAAGAAAGGCGATCAGCTCAATGTGACCGGCGAGATCCGCTACTCGCGCAACGAGCATAACGGCCGCACTTACTACAACACCGACATTCACGCTGATCAGATCGAATTCATCTGACCTTCACGGGCGGCCTTCGGGTCGCCCTTTTCTTTTTGCGGAGACCCGACATGTTCACCCATTCGATCCTCAGCGACGCCATCGCCTTCGGCGATACGATCGACATCCTCAATCCGCTCCTCGTCGCCCGCATCCGCCGCGCGGCCGATACGCTCAACGCCTACGAGATCTCCGCCCAGCTCCACGACGCTATCGCCGAGGCCGCGCACGCCCGCGATGTCGCCCATTGGGAGGAATATCAGCTCGGTCAGGCCAGCGCCGATGCGATCGTCGAGTGCGAATATCATGACGAGCTCGCCGCCGCATGGTCGCTCGTCGCCTCCGAGCATCGCCTCATCACACACGACGGGTCGGTCCACTGACCCCTCATTTCCTCGAAAGGAACACCATCATGGCCGTCTTCTACAATCAGCCCCTCATCAGGCAGTGTCCGAACGCCATCGTCTTCCAACGCCACGCAAACTGGTGGCTCGTGGAAATCGACAAGCAGGACTCCCGTCTCGATCTTGCCTACCGTCTGACCGGTCGGATGACGCCCCGCCTGACGAGCCGCGTGCTGACCGATGGGGAGGAGGCCGATCTGCCCGGGCGGCTACGGCTCGCTTCGACCGGATCGCGCCTTTTGGGCGGCCGATCCCGTCCGGTTTCACCTCGATCTTCGTCACGCTGCCGCCCGAGGACTTGCCGCTGCTGCTGCTCCAACCCGGCGAAGGGCACCGGCCCGTGTTCGAACTGATGACCGGCCTCTACACGCCCGCCCATCGGGTCTTCCCATATCGCGACCTTGCGGGCGATCTCCTCGACGACAACGGGTCGGGCATCCTCGCGTGCCGGAAGATCGACGAATAGCTCTCACCCATCAGCCGGGCCGCCCCGACGGTCCGGCACCTTCCCATAGAAGGCCCCGCCATAACTGCTCCTCGCCCGGTCTTCCCGCGCGGAAGGCCGGATGAAAGGGAAGGGGGAAAGCTGTCCTTCGTCCAAGAACGGGAGACAGCATCATGGGACATCACCGCTGCCACCTCGTGCCCGCACGCGAGAAGGCCGAACCGGCCCGATCGCCGCAGCACGACGCCGACACCGATCTCCGGCCCCGCCGGAGCTTCATCCATAGCGATCCACGATGGGCGAATGCGATCGCGGCGATCCAGCCCGGTCCGTTCCTCACGGATATCGCCAGCGCCGTCACGAACGACGAACTGGACGACGGCGCAGCGCGATGGCTGCTGCATCTGCCGATCGAATTTCTGCGCAAGCACGATCAGCCTCATTCGCCGATCAACGCCTATGATTTCGCGGCCGACGACTTCGAGGCGATCGACCGCGCATGGCCCGCCATACACGAGATGGCCCGGCTGCTGGACGCGCCAAACCACGTTCTGCCCTCGCTGGCGCGCTTCGTTGCCGAGCGACTGCCCGCCCTTTGGGCCCGCGAGCCATGGACCGTCCATGCCCCCGTCACCCGCGCGCTCGTTCTGGCGGAGCGCACACACGACCTTGTCGGCCTGTTCATGGCCGGGCTGAAGCCCAACGGCTCCAAGGACCCCTATGCGTTGCGACGGGCCGCCAACCACTGGCTGATGCAGGTCATCTGCCCGGTCACCATCGGCAGGCCAAGCGCCCCGGCCGTGCCGGTCGGAGCCTCGGCATGAGGGGGCGAAGGATCTGGCGCATACCGCCCTTGGGGGCGGGACCGGGGCTCTACTCGCCAGGCCGGGGCCGGCCTCGGGCCAGCCCCGGCCAAGCTCACGGAGCCAGGCCATGGGCCTGTCTCCGCCCATGCGGGTCACGATCCCCTTGCGGGGGCTTGGCGGCACCCGTTTCGCCCAGAACCGCTCAATGCCGATTTGCTGTTAACCCGCGCTCGGGCGCGCGGGGCAAATCGAGTTTCTCTCTCTCATCTCCGTATCAGACAAGCTTCATCGCCGTAGTTTGAGGAGCCTCCCGCGCTTTCGTCAAGGAGGGCGGTCCCCCCAATTTTGCCGGCACGAAGCTGGCGCTTCGCCCCAACAAAATCGGCTCCCCCGCACCCCGCCAAGGCGGCGCGGGGCCGAGGCCCCGCGTCCCTGACCAAAGCCCTCCAGCTCCTCCCGATGACGAACATCTTTCATCCGAACGGGATGAGAGACCACCGCCATGGAGGCTATAATGTCTAAGACTTTCAATACTTTCGCTGATCTCGCCGACTTCATCGCCGCCGAGACGGACAGTCACGACCGCAGCTCCACCTACCAACACGCCTTCGTAGAGCATGACGAGCGGGCCAAGCTGTCCCCGGTCGACGAGGCCGAGCAGCTCGACATGCCCGATCCCGATCAGGCGCGCGCTGCCGTCGAGATGGTGATGCAGACGCTGTTCGACGTGTTCCGCGACACGCGGATGGAACCCTTCGCCCGCGATCTCGTGTGGGGCTTCGTCAACAGCTTCCACGTCGTCGCCAAGCGGATCAACGATCGCGAAGACGATGCTGAGAAGGAGTTGCGCGCCCTCGTTCGCCACTTCGACCCCTCGGAAATCTACGCCGTTCAGGTCGAGGAAACCGAGCTTCTCTGCCGCACGCTGCAAGGCTGCCGGGAAGCGATGGAATGCATGCGCGACCATGCAGGCGAGGTTTATCGCGTCGAGACCGGCCGTCCCTACTCGCCAACCCGTGGCAGTCGGGTATCGAAGGGCGTCACCGGCTCGATGATCGAGGGGCGGAATTACCTCGGGCAGAAGGCACGTGAGCGCAAGGAACTGCTCGCCCCCGAGGGCCCGGTGGTGGTCTTCTCGGGCGGACAGCAGTGGGAAGACCACGAACTGCTGTGGAACGGGCTAGACTCGATCCGGGCGCGCGTGCCGGAAATGATCCTCGCGACGACGGCGCAGCAGCGGGGCTGCGATGCCATCGCGCAGGCATGGGCCGCGGCGCGTGGCGTCACGGTGATCCTGTTCCGGCTCGACCGTAGTCTCGGCAACAAGGCCGCGTTCGTGCGCAACGACCGGCTGCTCAGCCTGAAGCCGGTCGAGGCGGTGATCTGCGACGGGTCGGGCATCCAGATGAACCTCGCGCAGAAGCTGCGTCAGGCCCGGGTGCCGCTGCATGTCGTCAAGCTCGAGCATCAGCGCAAGGTGACGCAGCCCGCCGCCAAGCGGATCCGCACCGCCGAGACCACCTACTCGCGCGATGTCATCGACCATCTGCTGACCCATCCGGCCACACGCGATTTCGTGTAACGCACCTCGAAGGGGCTCCGGCGTACGCCGGGGCCTCTTCCTTTTTTTTTGCGTGGAATGCGGCGCGCGGGGGCATCGAACCCCCGCGCGCCGCTGGAAGCGTCGCTTCCCGATCGGACGCAGCGAGCACGCCCACAGCCGGGACCGAAAGAGGAGAGGGGAAGGATTTGCGGTTCCCCCTTGGAGTTACGAGCCATGTCCGTCACCTTCCGTATCACCACCGACGCCGATTGCCAGCTTGGTCCCATCGCTTTCTTGAGCGCCCGCCAGCTCGCAACGTTTCGCGGCTTCCTGCGAACGGCTGGTGATCGCATCGGCACCGCGCTGATCGAACCCGACGAGATCATCGGCGACAGTTTCGAGGCCCGCGTCTGCCCGCTCGCCCTCGCGGCAATCACCGCCCCGTTAGGCCATGACCCCATGGTGATCGCCGTGGTCGAAGAGGCCCAGTTCCGCGGCCGTCGCGTATCAGTCCATCACGATGTCGCGCGCGCCGAGATCATCATGCACGTGGCGCTGACGTCGGACAGCGGTCTCGAACTCGATCTTGCCTATGGCAACGCCTATGCGCTGCTCGAAGCCCTCGCGATCGAGGCCGAGAGCGTGGGCGACATCCCGCTCGAAGCCTTCCGCGGCCGCCTCACCGATCCAGCGACACCTGCCCGTGCGGCGGCCCGCCGGGTTGAGCATTACCTCCCGCGCCTCGAACGCCTGCTTGCCAGCGCGCCGAGCGTCGAGGATGCCCGCCTCGTTTGGGCCTGACCGGCGCGCCATTATCGACGGAGCTTCATCGACCCAGTCTGACGCGGGACGCCGATGGCGGGAACTACGGCATCTACGCCGAGACGTTCACCGAGGTCTGCGAACCCTATCTCAACGGCCTCGATCCGGCGTTGCATCCCTTCGCGATGATCGTGGCCCGCCCGTTCGGCTATATCATGCCCGCCGATGTGGCCGCGCCAGCGTCGCGCCGCCGATCGCCCTGATCGCACCCCATCGCGCGCACCTTCCATTCTGCCGGGCGCCGGAGCCCGCATCAAGGACTGGCGGGCCCCCACCATTTTCCTCGGCGGAACCGCTCGGGCGCGTTCCGGCCAAGGAAAATCGTCATCCCCGCCGCCGCTTCGCGGTCGCTATGCGATCCCTGACCCGGCCTCCGCCACCCGGCCCTCCCTGTCGAAATTTCTTCGAAGACAGAGGGTCTGATGTGCAGGGTGCTCAACAAGAAGATGATCGGCGTCCCGTCAGGCGCGGTCTATATCGGGCGCGGCTCGAAATGGGGTAATCCGTTCGTGATCGGGCGCGATGGCGACCGCGTCACGGTCATCGCGAAATATGCGCGCTATCTGCGCACGCGTCACGATCTGCTGCGCTCGCTCGATGAATTGCGCGGGAAGGATCTGGTCTGTTTTTGCGCGCCGCTCGCCTGTCACGGCGATCTGCTGCTCTTCCTCGCCAACGCACCGCGCGAGGTGCGGATCGCATGGTGGCGCGACGCGGCGTGATCGCCGCGCCCCGGCCCGGCGAACGGCTCTGAAGCGCTTTGCTGTTAACCCCGAACGCCCTGAAGGGGCTCGGGGGCAAAGCAGGGGCGCTCTCACATCTCGGCATCAGACAGAGCTTCATCGCCACATCATGACGCTTGGTGTTCCTCGGCCGTCAAGGATCAGCGGCCCCCCCCCAATTTTCCCGTCGCACCGCTTCGCGCCGCGCCGACAAAATCGGTTCCCCCGCTGCCCGCTGAAGCGGCGGCTACGCCGTCCCTGACTGCCTCGACACCGCGTCCGCGATCGGTCGCCCTCATCTAATGGAGATGGGGAGCGCTCTTCGATGGAGGCTCATATGAATGAATCGCTCAAGACGCTCTTCGCCACGCCGTTCTGTCCGAATTGCGCGACGCTCTACCGCCCCGAACACTATGACGACATCGAGGATCGCGCGTGCTGCCCAAACTGCGGAACGACCTATCAAATCGCCGATGAACACCGCCCACCGCACCCCGAGGACGCGGGTGAATATGCCGTCGAATCCAAGGCAGAGTCCGCCGCCTTGGCGGAGGTCCGGGCCAAGATCGAACGCCTTGCCGGTGAGATATTCCGGACGAACACCGGCCCCGCATACGAACTGCTCGCGGTCGCGTTCAGCGATGCTTGCGACCCCCTGATCGAAGCCCTCGACCCGGCGCGGCAACCCGCAGCCATCGCGGTCGCCAAGCATTACGACTATATCGAGAATCTGGACGACCGCGCGTTCGAATTCGGGCCGGGCGTCTGCACACGGACCGGCATCGACGAATTTTGCTGTCCGTGCGGTTACCACGAATGATGCAATCGGGGCCGGGCCTTGTGTCCGGTCCCTTTTCCCTCCCCGTGCGCGACGGCGCGATCGACGCGCTTCAGCGCAGCCCGGGCGCCCGGTCGACAGGTTGAGAATGCAGCAGCTGCTCGATCGCGCGCTCGATATGGACCGTCACATCCTCGCCGTCGGACGCGCCGAGTACGCGGGCTGCCTCGCGCATCAGCACGAGCGCATAAGCGCGCTCAATCGTCCGATCACCGCCCACCTCAATGCCGCCACTGACGGCGCGCACCAACCTCATGAGTTGCTCGATGAAGCGCCGGTCGGTCGCTGCCTGCGCGCTCTCCTGATCCATGTCCGACATTCCGGTTCCCCAACGCTCCCGCGCTTCGGCGCGGGAGCCGGGGCTGGTAACACGTCAAGACATGCGCCCACGCTTTTAGAACCGAAGCACGAATGCCGGAGTTCCTGTACATATGCGCAGGCACCCCGGCCGAATAGCCGAGTTGCCTTTCTTGACGGGATTACCAGTCCCGGCGCCGCCGGTTTGCGGCGCACCGGCGCTCTAGCACAGCACCCCGCTTCCTCCAAGGATCGGGCATCGGCAATGCCAGCCGCCGTCCATCCGAGCGGCCACGATACCCACCAGCGTTTCGCTCAAATTCCGGCTCGCTCGCGTGCCGCGCGGACCTTCGTCCGCACGCCGCTACGCCTTGCCGCAGGTCTCCCGACGAGAGGGAAAACTCTCACAGTCTTCCTATCGTTTCAGACGTCCGGGCCCGCCTCAAGGACGGCGGGGCCCCACCATTTTCTTTGGCGGATCGGGCGGCGACACTCCTTCCGCAAGGGCGGTGGCCGCCAAAGAAAATCGTGACCCCCACCGCCGCTTACGCGGTCGCTACGCGATCCTTGACCCGGTCCCGGACGCCAGAACCGCCAATGCCTGTCATTCAAGACAGGAGCACATCATGCAGACGATCACGAACACCGCCGCCGCCAAGCACGTCGCCTTCTTCGCAGCGGTCTCGAACGCGCAGCGCCGGGCCGCGCACAGCTACTTCGACCAGCACATCGTCGCGGATGACGAAGCGGGCTACATCGTCATCGACGAGGGCGACTACGGGGTGCTGCCGATGACGCTCATCGACCGGATCGAACATACCGTGGCGGGCGGCCTCATGGATGAGATCTGAGACGACGAAGGGGAGGGGCGCACCGGCGCTCCTCCCCTTTTTGTCGCGAGGATCGTACGGACATGGGGGGCATCGAGCCCCCCATGTCCGTGCCGCGACCATGGGTCGCGGCGCGGCCCGTCACCCGGCGAGCCTCTTCTCGACTTCGGTGATACCGAGCGTCCTGATCCGGCCGAGCATGTTGCTCAGCCGCTTGCCGTCGAGCTTGAGCAAACCCGCCTTGTCGATGGCGAGGATCGCCGCCTCGCGTTCGCGTTCCTCAAGCTTCTGCCGACGCTCGTCCAACTTGCGTGCGTCTTCTTCGAGCGCCGCGCGCTCCTGTTCTACCGTGCGAGCCATGGATGGCCTTTCGTTCACGCTGATCGGGCTATGAACGCGGGGCATCATAGCCGATGGCGCCGAGGTCGGGAAGAAGAAGATAAGGCGGGCGGCTCGGCGTCTCCTTTGGAGCCGCCGCCGGACTCCATTCGTTAAGCCGCCGCCCGCGCAAACGCGGACCGCGGCTTAGCGAATAGAGCCAAGGCAAGCCTTGTCTCCGCCCTTCGGGTAACGATCCCTGCCGTGGTTCGGTGCCGCTAAAGCGGCGCGTCTGTTTGTAGAAGGGGGGAAAGAGGGCCTTGCCCTCTCTCCCCCGCAAGGACAATCAGCCGGACCGGGTTGTCGCGCTTCGCGCGCCTGCCCGCACCACTCCGGCAGATTCTCCTTGCCCCCTCTCACCCCGCTCGCCGCGGGGCAGAATTGCATCAGCCAGAAGGCTGTTGCAATTCAGTATGAGGATTTCAGAACATGGTCACGCTGGCACAACATATCATCGAGCTTCAGTCCGAAATCTACGCCTGCCCGGACCCGGTCGAATGCTTCAAGCTCCGCGCCGAATTGACCGCTGCGCGCTTCCAGTATCAGCGTTCCGAGGCGAACGCGCAGCGCTATCTCCAAGAGGCACGCCGGAACGAACGTCAGGCGATCTACCACCCGCAAAGCGGCATGGTATCGCATCAGCACCGCGCCTTTTCGCGCAAACATCTGCCCATCTATAACGCTGGCCAGCTTGCCGCCAAGCTGGAGGAAATCGCGCTCGAACTCCATCTTGCCTATGCCGATCAACTGCGCGGCGACGTCCATATCTGCCTCGCGCTTGAGCGCCTCAATGAACTGCAATGGGACCTCTATTGCTGACCGTGCGGGGGGCGGGGCGGATTGCCGTCCCGCTTCCCTTTTTCCGGCGCTGGCGGCGACGACCGTCCTTTCCGTCCACCGGACGGACCTGCGCCCCGCCGGAGGCGCTTTCCCTTCCAACAGATGCGCCACCAGACGCCCACGACGACAGGGACTTCTCCTGCAATCTTTTAGCACACCCTACGCACCAAGGTGCATGAAACTTTCTTCATATATCAGGATGATAGCCAAGTGCATCGCTGTGATCGCCTGTGGGACAGCTTTCAACAGACCACAAAAAGCCCGAAATTCTGCCCTTTTTAAGTGTTCGACAAGAACACGGTCTTGAAGTGCCGGGCTTAATTCTTGTCAGAATCGAGCGGCTCCTTTATAAGGGAGCCAGCTTTCCAGGTCCCCACCAGCCCTCCCTGCTAGGAGGTCTGGTTCCATGTCCACCAACAAGCATTGCACGGTCCGTATCGACCGCGGCAAATATGACCGGCTTGCAGCGCTTGCCAGTGAGCGCGGCTGCACGCCGAGCGACCTGCTGCGCGAAGCGGTCGATCTCCTCCTCGCGACCGGTCCTGTCATCACGGCAAGCCAGCGTCGCCTCGCCCGGATCGGCGAGTTCCAACACCTCGCACTCGACATCATCATCCGCGAGCAATATCCCGAATATCGCGAGCGTCTTGTCGCCGAAACCGACAAGCGCCTGGAGCAATTCCATGGCGCGTAAGGACATCCGTTCGGACGGTCGCCCAATCCCGCTCACCCACCATAGCGCGCGCGGCCGCGTGCAGCGCAATTCGGGCAATTTCACGCGCGGAAGCCAGCTTCTCACCCACGAGATGCTGATGTGGTTTTCCGGCGCCAAACTGCCCTTCATTCTCTGGTTCTTCGCCTTCGCCTTGGCCTGGTTCGTCATCATGTCGATCAAGCTCGATGACCACGGCTTCCAACTCATCTGCATGAAGCTCTATTCGGCGCTCTGGAACTGGATCGACCTCGATCACAACAAGCGCGTCAACGTGACGATGCCCAATGGCGACGTGCTGCGCACGATCATGCCGGCGGTGCCCTATATCCCCGAGGTCATCAAAGCCTGGGCGATCGCGGTCCGCGGCCTGATCGGCGCCTTCCTCGTTTCGATCTTTGTCACCATCCCGGCCTCGATCTGGTTCATCGACATTTCGCGCAACCGGGGACGCACGATCCTTCAGGAACGCCACGAGCGCGGTGCGATGCTGGTCGACCGCGAAATTCTCATTGCCGAGATCGCCGAACATAATCGCGCGAAGTTCGAAGAAGAGGCCGCTGAGCACTTTCCAGGCATGACCGCGCAGCAGGTTCTGGCCCTCCCGTTCGCCGAGCGAAAGGCGGGCGGTATCCATCACCCTTATGCGCTCGCCGGCGTCCCCTATCCGCACCGGCTCGAGCAATCCCACGCGATGCTGATCGGCACCACCGGCGCGGGCAAGACGACGCAGTTGCGCAGCCTTCTCGCGCAGATGCGCCAGCGCCAGGACACTGCCGTCGTCTTCGATCTGACCGGCGCCTATGTCGAGGCCTTCTACGATCCGACACGTGACACGATCCTCAATCCGATGGATCAGCGCTGCCCGTCCTGGTCGATCTTCAACGACTGCTCGAGCTACAGCCAGTTTACGGCAGCCGCAGCCGCGCTCATCCCGTCCGACGGCGGTTCGTCCGAACCCTTCTGGGCGCTCGCCGCGCGCACCCTGTTCATCGAGATGTGCATCCGGCTTCAGGAGCGCGGCCAGACGACGAATCTCGCGCTCGCAGAAAACCTGATGACCGCCGACCTGAAGCGCGTCCATCGTTACCTCGCCAACACGATCGCCGACCCGCTCACCGCGCCGGAAGCCGCGCGCATGGCGGAATCGATCCGTGCCGTTTTCAACACCAACGCCCAGGTGCTGCGCTTCCTCCCCGACGAGGGCGAACCCTTCTCGATCCGTCAATGGATGATGGTCGACAAGGCGCCCGGATCGATCCTGTTCGTGACCTCGGATTATGACGATCTCGAGCTCAACCGTCCGCTGCTCACGCTCTGGATGAACCTCGCCATCACCAGCCTCATGAAGCTTCCGCGCACGCATAGCCTGCGCACCTGGTTCATGTTCGATGAGGTCGGTGCGCTCCACCGCTTGCCCGCGATCGTGAAAGGCCTTCAGACCGCACGGAACTTCGGCGGCGCGATCATGCTTGGTCTCCACAGCCTTCCGCAGCTGATCGAAGTCTATGGTGAGGACGGCGCCCGCAATTTGTCCTCGCTCGCGCGCACCAAGCTCATCCTCGCGAGCGGTGACAGGACGACTGCGGAGGAATGCTCCGAATATATCGGCAGCCGCGAAGTCCGCCAGATGGATGAGGCATATTCCTATGGCTATAACAATACCCGCGATGCCTCGACCCTGACCCCGCGCAAGCAGGTCGAGCCGCTGGTGCTCGCCGACGACATCACCAACCTCCCGACGCTCAATGGCTTCGTCAAATATCCCGACGGGTTTCCGGCCGCGCGCATCCTGCTCGAATGGAAAAATTACCCCAAGGTCGCCGAGGGCTTCCTGCCGCGCACAGATGTCCAGCCCGTGCGGTCAAAACGCGGAGAGGAAGCGTTTGAGGATGAGGAGGAGGCAGGGGAAGCCGGCGGGCGGGATGGTGCGTTGCAGATCGTGGAGGAGGTGTCTGAAACCACCAACCTTGCGCGGGATCTGGCCGCACGGATTCTCTCCGCCGAGGTCGAGGAAGAGGATGACGCGGCGAGCCGGGCCGCCCAGCGCGCCGACGATCGCGACGAGCAGGGATCGCCCTCGTCCTCCGGCGCCGATGCGGCGCGTGGGAGGCCGGCGGGCCCTGAGGATCAACCCGTCGCCGCGCGCGACCGGGCCGATGGCCGCGCCGCGCATCGCGAGGGTCCGGCCGCTCCCCAGGTTGAGGATCAGACGCTCGCCGAACTGCGCCAGGACTTCTCCGAAGGGCGGGATCATGATGATCTCGACATGGGCATCTGATGCTCTCGGTCGCAGCCGTCCGCTCCGCCTCGGGCGCCGCGAATTATTTCGCGAAGGACAATTATTATACGCTCGAGGGCTCCTCGGAAATGAGCGTCTGGGCTGGCTCCGGATCCGAAGAGCTGGGGCTGACCGGCGAGGTCGCGAAGGAGAGCTTCGAAGCTGCGCTCAACGGCATCCTGCCCGATGGCGAGGCGGTCGCCCAGGTCGACAATCGCCGCGCCGGCTACGACCTCACCTTCTCGATGCCGAAATCGGCAAGCGTGATGGCCTATGTCGCCGGCGACAAGCGCGTGCTCGGCGCCAACATGGCCGCGGTCCAGAAGACGATGAGCTGGGTCGAGAAGAACCTCGCGCAAGGGCGGCGCGACGTCGAAAGCCGCAAGGTACCGATCCAGACCGGCAATCTCGTCTATGCCCTGTTCCAGCACGACACCAGCCGCGCCGCCGATCCCCAGGGCCATATCCACGCCGTCATCGCCAACCTGACCCAGCTTCCCGACGGCAAATGGCAGGCGCTCCATGCCGACAAGATCTGGAGCCACAACAGCATCATCGGCGCGATCTATCACGCCTATCTGCGCCACGAGCTCGAGCGGATCGGCTATAGCGTCGAATTGCGCGGCAAGCATGGCGCCTTCGAGATCGCCGGCGTGCCCAAGACAGTGCGCGACGAGTTCAGCCAGCGGCGCGAGACCATCCTCGAAAAGGTCGCCGCGCTCGGTATCCTCTCGCCCAAGGGCCGCGATCAGATCACCCTCAATACCCGCGATTCCAAGCTCGAGATCGAGGATCGCGCGGCGCTCCGGCAAGGCTGGATCGACCGTGCCGCGACCCACGGCTTTGACGGCAAGGACCTGCGCGCGGCGGCCGAGGCGCGCGCCGGCATCGCGGCAGCCGCCGGCCCGTTCGAGCGCGGCTATCGCGCGATCGTCGACGCCATCGACGGCGCCCGCGTCCGGCTCGCCGATTTCCTCCGCCCGGCCGACCCGCTGGTCGACCACGCGCTCGCCCGCGCGGTCTCCTCGCCGGCCGAGGCGCGCGCGCAGCTTGCCGTGGCGTCGGGCGTGCGCATCCTCTCCGAACGCGAGGCGGCCTGGCCGGTCCATCTGCTCGCCAAGACCGCGCTCGACCTTGGCTTGAAGGGCGTCACCATCGACATGATCGAGCAGCGGATCGAGCGCCTGACGCGGCAGCAGCAATTGGTCCCTGGCGTTGCGACCACCGCCGACCGGACCGGGCGCATGGTGACCACGCCCGAGGCGCTACGCACGGAAGAACAGATCCTCAAGGCGGTCGAGGACGGGAAGGGGACGGCAGCACCGGTCCTGGCGGCCGACGCCGCGCCGCAACGGCTGCAGGAAGCCAGCGCATTTCCGCTGAACCCCGGCCAGCTTGCCGCCGCGACCATGATCCTCGCCTCGGACGACCGCACCGTCTCGGTCCAGGGCGTGGCGGGCGCTGGCAAGTCGACGATGCTCGCCGCGGTCGCGCGGGTCGCGGAGGCGGAAGGGAAGGCGATCACCGGCCTTGCTTTCCAGAACAAGATGGTGACCGACCTGCGCGAGGGCGCCGGGATCAAGGCGCAGACCATCGCCTCCTTCGTGCTTGCGAACGAACGCTTCGTCACCGAGCGGAACACCCCGCGCTATGAGGCGGCGCGCGAGCGGCTCGCCGGGACCATGCTCATCGTCGACGAGACTTCGATGGTGTCTTCGAACGATATGCTCAAGCTCCATCAGATCACTGCGGCGCTGGGTGTCGACAAGCTGGTTCTCATCGGCGATCGCCAGCAACTCTCCTCGATCGACGCTGGCAAGGCCTTCGCCATGATTCAGGCCGGCGGCGGCACGATGGCGCGCATGGACCAGAATATCCGTCAGCGCACCGATCAACTGCGTACCGTCGCCGCGCTTGCCAATGTCGGCCGGGCGAGTGCCGCAATGAAGGTGCTGGGCGACGATGTCGTCGAGAATAGTAATCCGGCCGTGGCGGCTGCCGACATGTGGCTCGCGCTCTCGCCGGCCGAGCGCGACGTCACCGCCATCTTCGCCTCCGGCCGCGAATCCCGCGAGGCGATCAACCAGCGCATCCAGGATGGCTTGAAAACCGAAGGCTCGATCAAGAGCGAGGGGATCGCGCTCACCGTCTATGAGCGGGTCAACACGACGCGCGAGGAATTGCGCTACGCCTCGACCTATAGCGTCGGCCAGACCCTCGAGGTCGGGCAGGGCGGCGCGCAGGATGTCGGCATCGCCGGCGGCCGCTATGACGTGCGCAAAGTGTTCAAGAACGGCAAGGTCGAGCTGTCCGATGGCCGCCGCACCTTCCGGTTCGATCCGCAAAAGCTGTCGCCGACCGAGCAACGCGACCGGCTCCAGCTTGCGGAACGGAAAACGATCGAGCTGCACGAGGGCGACCGCATCCGCTGGACTGGCAATGACAAGCTGCTTGGTATCGACAATGCCGCGCTGGCCCGGGTGATCGGTATCGACGCCACCGGCGTCACCGTCGAGACGGCATCGAAACAGCAGCTCACGCTGGCCCCAGGCGATCCGATGCTCTCGCGCCTCGACCTTGCTTACTCGCTCAACATGCACATGGCCCAGGGGATCACGACCGACAAGGGCATTGGCGTGATGTCGTCGTTCGAGCGTTTCCTGTCCAACCAGCGCCTGTTCAACGTCCTCGTCACCCGCGTGCGCGACGCGCTCACCCTGGTCGTCGACGACAAGGACAAGCTCGCGCGCCAGCTCGACTGGAACCCCGGCAACAAGACATCGTCGCTCGAGACGCTCGGGAAACTCGACATCGACGGCAAGAACGGACCGGCGGCACAGCCGCGCGAAGAGTTCGATCCCGGCCCGATCGCCGGCCTCGACCTTCCGGACCTCCCGCCGCTTCCCAGTGACCTGCCGCCGCTCCCGGGCGGCGACGGGCAGGCGGCAGGGGCCAAGGGCCAGCCGCAGCCGCCCGATCTCAAGCCGGACCGCGGCGAGCCTTTGCCGGCGCTGCCCGAGCGCAGCCTCGGCCTCGATCTTTAACGCCCAAGCCGTCCGGTGCGGTGTCGGCGGCGAACCAGGAGACGCAGAAATGGGATGGGAATTTGAAGGAGGCGGCAAGTTCGGCAGCGAAAAAGCAGCTGGCGACTATGCGAAAACCAACAATATCGACCCGCGCGACGTCCAGATCAGCCGCAAGGGCGATGAATTCGAGCTCAATATCCGTCGCTCCGCGCTCGATGGGCGGCGGCTGCGCGATAATGGCGAGGGCCGCCGCGATGGCTGGGCCTGAGGTGAGGAGACCGCACATGGCCAGGAAACTGCGCCCCTATGAGGCGCTCGCTCTCTATCTGTGCCCCGATAATCCTGGTGAGGGCAAGCAGCGGATCGACGAAGCGATCCTTGCCTCGCTGCGCGAGTGCGACGGGCACTGGAATCGCCATCGCGCGATGCTCTGGTTCGGCCATGGGTTCGTTGTCGCCGGATGCATGCCGTTGGCGCTGCGCGCCTATCGCTGGTTCCTGCCTGCGCTGGAGGCGGTGCCGATGCTGCATCTCGGCGCGGCCGTTCCGGTCTGGATCGCGGCGGCCGCGATCATTGCCGGCATTGGTCTTGCGGTCATGGCCTTGATGCTCGACGAGAGGGCGTATGTCCCGCACCGACCGCTGCCGGAGCCGATCCAGGCGTGGTTGGCAGCGCAGGGCAAATCCGACCTGCGCCACTGGAACGAGCTCTATTGGCCCTATCGCAAGACCGTGGCCCATCGCGTTGAGATATTCGGGTTCGTCTTCTGGCGCCGCACGCCGCTGCCGGAGGACCGCTATCGGGCCGTATTCCGTTGAAAAACTCAGCCTTGCAGTAGCGCGGGCGTCCTGATTCAGTCTTCGTGGGTGAGCGGAGACGGGCCGATGATGGGCGAGCGGACGGTGGCGCAGGAGGCGCTGTTCTACAGCTTCAACCTGGAGCGGCACGTGCCGGCGGATCATCTGCTGCGCTCGATCGACCGGTTCGTGGACCTGTCGGATATCCGTGAGCACCTGCGGCCCTTCTACAGCGAGACGGGTCGGCCTTCGATCGATCCCGAATTGATGATCCGGATGCTGATCATCGGCTATTGCATGGGCATCCGTTCCGAACGGCGGCTGTGCGACGAGGTGCACCTCAACCTGGCCTATCGCTGGTTCTGCCGCCTCGGGCTGGAGGGCAACGTGCCCGATCACTCGACCTTCTCGAAGAACCGGCACGGCCGCTTCCGCGACAGCGGCCTGCTGCGCGAGCTGTTCGAGATGACGGTTGCGCGCTGCATGGCCGAGGGGCTGGTCGGCGGCGAAGGCTTCGCGGTCGATGCCAGCCTCATCCGGGCCGATGTCCATCGCCAGCGGTCGGTGCCGGGCGAGCAAGGTCTGCCGCCCGAAGCAGCCGGCCGCGCCGTCGCTGAGTATCTGGACGTGCTGGACGACGCAGCGTTCGGCGGCGCGACGCCGGTCACGCCCAAGCGCATCAACCTCACCGATCCCGCGTCGCGCTGGACCGCGGCCACGCGCGAGGCCGCCTTCTACGCCTACAGCACCAACTATCTGATCGACCCCGATCACGCGGTGATCGTCGATGTCGAGGCCACGACCTCGGTGCGGCAGGCCGAGGTAACAGCCCAGCGCAGGATGATCGAGCGGACGCAGGACCGCTTCGGCCTCTGGCCAGAGCGGCTCGTAGCTGACGCGGCCTATGGCTCGGCTCCGAACCTGGCCTGGCTGGTCGAGGACAAGGGCATCGAGCCGCACATCCCGGTGTTCGACAAGTCCGCCCGGAACGACGGAAGCTTCGAGCGCGCCGACTTCCAGTATGACCATGACGACGACAGCTATATCTGCCCGGCCGGCAACCGTCTGCGTCGTTCCAATCGCAACTTCAGCACGCCGCGCAGCGGCATCGATAAGGATGGGGCGATCCGCTATCGCGCGCGTCAGCAGGACTGCCAGAGCTGCACCTTCCGGCAGCGATGCACGCCCAACATGCCCGCCCGCAAGGTCACCCGGTCGATCCACGAGGGCGCACGCGACCTGGCCCGCGATATCGCCACCACCGATGCGTACCTCGTCTCACGCCGCCAGCGGAAAAAGGTCGAGATGCTGTTCGCGCACCTCAAGCGCATCCTGAAGCTGGATCGCTTGCGCCTGCGCGGTCCCAATGGCGCCAGGGACGAGTTCCACCTCGCCGCCGCAGCCCAGAACCTCCGGAAACTGGCCAAGATCATCCCGATGACCAAGCCGGCAACCGCCTGACCGGGATAAAGGCCGCTCGCGCTGATCGCCAAGGATGGTCCCACCGATCCCGCAGCCGACTTCTTCAACAGAATAGGGCCGGGCCGCTGCCGGTGAGCTCGCCTCCCGTCCAGCGCGACCCGCATTGGGTGTACCTTGGCGGCGCGGCGGGGCAGGCGGACAGCGCCGCCTTCCTCGTCGCGTTCGAGCGCCGCATGCACGCCTGGCGGTGCCTGTTCCAGATGCTGGCGATCGCGTTGCTCGCGTTCCTTTTCGTGCTGGTCTGGCTCCCGGTCCCTTTGCCCGGCTTGGGTGGACGCGTGTTGCGGATGGTCGCGGTGATCGGCTTCACCGGCCTGTCGATGCTGCTCGCCTTCGGTGTCGTCGTTCCCCCGATGCGCTGGTTTCCGGCGCGCGTGCGCCGCTACTGGTTCCGGGACCTGCCGCCCGAAGCGGAGCGCTTTCGCGACACGATGATCGCGGTCGAGGGCTGAAGGCGAGGAGGGGATCATGAGACTTGCCGACAGGGACTATATGCGCGTTCGCTATCGGGAACGCTCCGGCGCGATGCCGGGGCGCGGATGGGCGGCGGGCGCCGGGTCGGGCGCTCGACCCGGCCGGCACGGTGCAGCGATCGCCGATAGCGGCTGGCCGCGAAGTGACGCCCATGTCACTTTACCGGACGGCGGGTAAAGTGACGTAGGCGTCAATAGTATCGCTTGCTGGACGGCCAGTGCATTTGGGGGATTCACAGGAATCCTGATTTGTGCTTGGTTCGTTCCATGATCCAGCAAGACCTCTTCGCAGTAACCGAATGTGCGGCTCCGCCGCCGGCGGAAGACGCGCCGGAGACGGTGCGCCAGATCCCGGAGATCGTTCGCCAGATCGCGGAATTTTCCCAGCGGCCGCGCTATACCTTCATGGTCCTCGACCTCATCGCCCGTGTCGCGCGGCCAAATGGCCACGCCGGCCCGCTCGTACGCGTTGGCGAGGCGCTGGTGCCGATCCGGGAATGGTTGGCCTGCGCCATTGCGCCAAGCGGCGCGCGCAACCAGCAACGCGATGCCACCGTGCAGCGGGTGCGCGCATCGCTTGCGGCTGCGGGCGAGTTGCCGCCCGATCCTGCCGACGCTGAGCGTCTCGTCGACGAACAGGTCAACGAGCGGGTCCTGGCGACGAGCCTCACGGCGGTCAGCCGCGCCGTCTCCGAACTGGTGTGCGCAGGCCTCATCAAGCGCCATTATCAGGGTTATCTCGTCGATCATGAAAATCGCGGCGCCCAGCGCCACGCGGTTTATACGGTGACCGAGGCGGTGCGGATGGCCCTTCTTCCCGGCAGCATGATCAGTGAGAATAATCGGCAATTCTATGTGCGCGGCGCGCACGGCCAGCCGCGCGCCGCGGCCATGCGCTGACCGACGCGTTGCGGACCATTCCGCGCGACCGTTTGCATCCGGTTCCCGGCGATCGCCGCCCAAGCCGCGCATCCATTTCGTCAAGGTGCAATGACGCTTTTGCAAGGCGCAATTGTTCGGTTAGTTGGCCGATACATTCATTTTGAAGGAGAATCACCCACATGAACAATAGTGACATCGCCGAAAAGATCGCCGCGGAGCAGGGCGGCACCAAGGCTGACACGCGCAAGATCGTCGACGCTGTCTTCGCGGCGATCGCGGACGCGGCCGCCAAGGGCGAGGAAGTTTCCCTGAACGGCTTCGGTAAGTTCAAGGTCAAGGACAGCCCGGCGCGCGAAGGCCGCAATCCGGCGACCGGCCAGGCGATGACGATCGCGGCCGCGCGCAAGCTCACCTTCGTGCCGGCAAAGGCGGTCAAGGACAAGCTCAACGGTTGACGGGAGCGGGCGCGTGAACCCATTCTGCGCGCCCGCCGTCGATTGGCACCAGCCCGGTTGGAAAGCGCCCTTGAAGCATCGCTCGAGCAGCGCCTACGCGATGGCGATCTCGCTCCCGCACACTCCATCCCAGCGATGGGCGCGCAAGGCATAGTCGAAATAGAATAGCATATCGTCGACGGCATGGACCTTGAGCGGTGTTGCCGCGCCCTCTGTCTGCGGCATGGTCAAAGGCGACAGGCTATCGCCGTCGACGCGGCGCAGGCCTCGAGCCGCCTATGAGGCTCAGCGTCGTACCCGCGACAGGACGCGCGCCGCGACGTTACTCTGCACGGCGAGCTTACGGCCGTAACGGAGCGCCGTGGCGGGAGAACTCCAGCGAAGCGCCTGCGCGATACCTGCTCCGTCTTCGCCGGCGGCAAAGAGATCCTGAGTCAGGCCGACGCGCAACGAATGGGTCGACAGCGCCTTGATCGCCGTGTTCAACGTGCCGGCCGGCACCGTAACCAGGCCGTGGCCATAGGCGGCCACTGCCACACGGCGATAGATTGCGTTGACGCCCTGCCGGGTGAGCGGCTTCGATCCGATAGAATAGGTTATGCGCGCCAGCGTGGCCTCGTCGTCACGGGCGCGGCGCCGGTCGACACCCACCCGGCGAAACAACACGCCCTCGGTGATCGCGCTCGCCTCGAGCCATGCCCCGACCCGGCGCATGGTTTCGGCCGACAGCCATGCCCATGCGCCTTCCTGTTCCTGATCGGTTTTCGAGAAAGGGATGAACAGCGTTGCCGATCCATCCTCTTGTGCCTCGATCTGACTTGCCTCGACCCTCGTCAGTTCGCTTACCCGCAGGCCCGCATCATAGCCCAGCGACAACAGCGCCGCGTCGCGCAAGCCCTGGACGTCGCTGTCACAGGAATCGAGGAGGGCGGCCAAGGTGAAACCCTTGGCGGCCTTAGGATCAAGCGCTTTCCCGAGCCGAAGCGGGGCCGCCTGGCGTTGGACTACGCCTCTCGATCGCCGAACTGCCTTGAGCGCGTTGGCCACCATCGGATCGTCCACGGGCGAGGCGGGCGTCGTCAGGCCCATGATGCGATGGATCGAGCCAAGACTTGAGATGCGCCGAGCCAGCGTCGAGGGCTTTTTCCCGCTGGCATCAAGCGAATTCACGTAGCGTACGAGATCTTCCGGGTCGGCCGGGAGAGGGTTGCGCAGCTCTTGCGCGCACCAGTTGCGCCAGCAGTCGAGATCTGCCGCGATCGCGGCCTTGGTCGCATCGGCCATGGCGGCGAGCGCTGCTTTCAGCCCGACCTGGCTGACTGGCGGCATGTCGGGCGGGACGATCGCGCCGATCGTTCGCAGCAGCCGCGCGTCGGGAGATTGCCCGCCGGCACGGCCGGACCGGGTCGGTAACGCCGCACCGTCAGCCTTGACGACGACGAGTGCTGCAGCGGGCGATGGCGTCGGTTTTTCGGTCATGAAACGCTATATGATAGAGCGGAGTACAGGATGTGGCGGCGGCGCGGCACGTATCTGCTGCATCGTTCTCGCCACCCGCAGATCACGCCCTTCCCTCTCTGTTTCGCACCTCTATTGTTACCATAAGGTTTCATTATGGTAAGTGATAAAATCGCGCGGGGAGGGGGCTTTTCGGGGTTTTCAGGCAACAGCGCTCAGGGTGCGATATCGTCGCGGAACCGGTCCATCTGATGCATACGCCCATGCAGGATCGTCACGATGCCGACCGAGCCGTCCGACAAAAGCCCGCTAATAGACATAATGATGCTCGTGGCGGCCGTAGAAGCCGTCGACGCCGAACTTCGCGGGAATGGCGCGCTCGCACCGGACGATCCGATCGAAGCACGTGAACAGGCCCCGAATGTAGCTCTCAGCTTGATCGTCGCCCCAAATGCCTCTTAATCGATTCGAGGCTGGTATGACATTGACGCATGGCAACGACGCTTCGGCAAAGAGTCCGGCTCCCTATGGCGCTTCGCCCGTCTTTGACGAGCATAGCGTCCCTGCCGCGCTTCGCGCCGAGCATCGCCCAAGGCGGGAACCTGGGGGCTTCTCAGGGTGCTTGAGGGCGAGATCAGGCTCGTATTCTTCGATCCGCCCGCCGAGCAACTCGTGACGCCGGACAGGCCGGCGATCATCGCGCCGCAGGCGACCCATTATGTGGTGCCTCGCGGCTCCGTGCGAATGCAGGCCGAGTTCTATCACCAGCGTCCGGAGCCCGGTGCCGATGGATGACCTTACGCTCGCCCGTATGGCGGCGGTGCTGTTCTGGAACCTGGTCGGTGCGGGGCTGTTCGGCTTCCTCATCAATCCGCCGATCGCGCTTTATTACATGCAGGGGCTGAGCTCGACGGCCAACCACGGCCACGCCGCGCTGTTCGGGGTGTCAGCGGGCGAGTAATTCTCCGCGAATATGGGCTTTGAAAATTCCCTGATTGTTGGAACTGGTCGCCCAATGAGCCGGGGTTAACCCCGGCTCATTGGGCGACGCCAAAATCGGCGCGATGACCTCCAGTGGGAGGCGGCGCCGATGATCCGACTTGGAGAAGCCATGATGATATTGGAGTTGCACCGGCAGGGGCTGTCGGTGACGGCGATCGCGCGCCGGACGGGCCGAGATCCCAAGACCATTCGCAAATATATCGAGCGGGGCGTCGAGGTGCCGGTTTATGGTCCGCGCTTTTCTGCCCGGCAGCTCGGCGCCGACCGGGCGATGACGGTCGGCGGGAGGGCCGGAGGGTTAAAGTGATCGTTCCGATATGGCCGGTTCGCCAATTGCCAAGGGCCTTCCGACATGCGGACCTGTCCATGGGGAGGAACGGTTCAATGCACCCAATATTGAGAAAGACGTTTGGAGGCCTTTCAACCAAATATTATGTCCGACAGCTCCTATTTGGTGCGGTCATAGCGACGATTTTCCTATACGCTCTGTCTCACGCAAAACCGCCAGTATCCGCCAATCCCGCGACATATGGTCTTGTGGGGTTCAATACCCTGCTCTACCCATATGCGCGTTTCGTTTACGAGAGCATCGTCGATTATATCGTAGGCGCCAACGTCTTCATTTTTCCCGCGCTGCTGATGCTCGGGGTCAAGCTGATAACGATCGTGTTCTGCTGGGTCATGGCCCTCTTCATCGCGCCGATCGGACTCCTCTACCTCTACGTTCATCATAGCAGCGTCCGGATCGATTGACCGTGTCAGGAAGCGCGCATTTTCGCTTGATGGCCACCATCGGTCACGGCAAGATTGAGCAAAGGAGCACGTTAGTACCGAAAAACTTTGTGGTGAAGCTGCAAACGAGATGTGAAGGCCTGCCAATGACGATATTTTGATACATAGTTGGGGCGCTTCCATTAATTGGGGGTTCGTTTGGAAAGAGTGGTCCTACAAAATGCGGTCGCAGCGACGGTCGCAATTAACAAGTCCAAAAACAGGGAAGATCTGTTCGCAGCGGTCGATAAAATATGTCGCGGTCTTGGATTCGATGTCTTCCTGTTGAGTTGCAACAAGCCCAGCCGGCTGGCGCTCGTTCTGGATTCGACCTTCACAACGATATCCACCTCGTTCCTGCAGGATTATGAGCGCCTGGACTGGAGCGACTCCGATCTGAATATCAATCGCGCTACCAGTACGAGCGCTGGGTTTTTCTGGGATAGCGCCCTCGATCGCGACGACGATCAGAGAATCCAAAGCTTTATCGACTATCTCTACGCAAATGATCTGAGCACAGGTCTCATGATTCCCCTGACCAGCCGCGCGGGCAATTTCAGCGTGTTTTCATTGATCTCACACGCGAATCAGGAATTTGGTCAATGCACGGTCCACGCCGCTCAGATCATCGGCAATGCAGCCATGTCGAAGATGGAATTGCTCGGTTTGACCGACGGCATTTCAAGCGACGAGGCTCACGCTGTTCGATCGCTCAACCATTTGCAGATCGAGATCCTGAACTGGATCGCTGAAGGCAAGTCCAATCAACAAATCGGGACAATCATGAACCTCAACGAGCGCATGGTACGCTACCACGTTTCCGAGATTTATCGGAAGCTTGGGATTGTCTCCCGCGCGCAGGCCGCGGTGATTTCGCGCACGAGTCGGTTCCACCCAGCAGTTTGAGCGGATGATGCTCCGATGACGATGTGCCGCGAGAAGCCATCGGCGGTCCGGCGACTTCTTCCGAAACTGGCTGCGAGCTCCTCGCTGATGGCGGCCGAAGCGCTCGAAAAAATGGCCACGATCGCGCCGATAATCAAAGAGGCCAATGATCCGCAGTCGCTTGTCGCGGCTATTCAACAAGGGTGTCGCGCGGTCGGCTTCGACCAGTTCAATTTAACCTGTCATGTCCCGACGTCAGCCGATTTGATCTTCTATCCTACCCTGTCGACCTTCCCTCGCAATTTTCGACAGCACTGTCAGCGCGAGAAGCTCGATATCGGCACGATGTTCACCGATCTTGGCACCCTGCAGGATGGCGCCTTTTTCTGGGGCGACGGCAACGGTCCCAAGGCTGCGCCAATTCTCGAAGCGCTACATCATTTCGGCCTGTGTAGCGGGGTTGCGGTCCCTCTGAACCACGCCGATGGCAAGTTCAGCCTGTTCATGGCCGCAAGTGCACATTTCACTACCCCGCGTGGCCCGATCGCGGAGGCCGTGGAGATTCTGGCGGACGTTTCCAAGACGAGAGCGGAGATTCTTGGTCTCTGTCCCGACCTGCCCGTCGAGGAGATTTTCGCATTGCGCTCGCTCTCTTCAACACAAAAGGATGTCCTGTTTTGGATCGCTGCCGGAAAATCAAATGTCGACATTGCGACGATTCTCGGCATTCCACTTCGAACCATCAGATATCATGTCAGCGAAATCTTGAAAAAACTTCATGTAAAGGGTCGTATGCAGGCAGCCGCCATCGGAAAAGCAAGCCGAGGCATCGTCGGTTGATGGACCCCAAAAAGTCGGCCTGCCGCGCTGGGGGCAACCGGGACGCGCGCCCCTTCTAGCATTTGTGTCGCTTATGTGACACGATCAAATCCGGCCATCGCCAACGCTAACAACCTTGTCAGCTGTGCCTGTTATCTGCGTGTGATACCGGCCTAGGCCATCTGGCGGAGATTGTTCTTCGCAATCGTCTCCGCTCTGAGCAGATCTGATAGAGGACCGCCCGTGGACGACAATTGCACAATACAGGACCGCGACGCGCTCGAGGCTCGCGTGATCGCTGCCCAAGCCGCCTATCTTGAAGCGTTCGCTGCCTGGCAATATGCTGGCACCCGCTATGCCCGCGCGACCAATGCCGAGGATCCGGCATCGACCAGACGTCTCGCCGAGGCCAATGCCATGGCCGAAGCCAACAAGGAGCGGCTTCGCATCGCCTTCAGCGCGCTGATGGACGATCTCGGCTATGTTCCCTCTAACAGCGCTGGCCCTGTGGTTCTCTCCGAAGCTTACGGTTGCCTCGACCGCATCCATTGATCCGAGACCCTTCGGTCTCCCAGCTCGTATCGCACGAGCCCGCATCCCCACGCTTGCGTTAATGCCTGCGCTTCGGACTGGCCAACTCGCTATGGTCGGTCGCCGGTTCGACTACCTTATTGTGGGGGCCTTACCGTTCAAATCCTAAAGAACTCGTGCGCCTGTCTCTGGCCGCGGGACGAGGGGTCCGTGACGGCGCTCAAGGCACCTAACTTCATACATAGCTGGTTCGGCCGTTGGCGCCGGGCCGCCAGACCATCGTCGCGCCGGGCTGAGCTGCCCGGGTCCGTATCACCGCTTCCCACCTCCGACGCCTTCGACACGCGCCGGGCACTCCTCGATGAGATCGTGGTGTTCGTGCTCGCTCATGAGCTCACGGTGACTCCAAGCAACCTCGCTCTCGCCTTTCGGGTCGTGTCAGGTGAAGATCACAGGCTCGCGAGCGCGATTGCCGCCAGAGTCGGCACCGGCGCGCCAATCAGTCAGGCCTGGGCTTCAGGTCCACGATGCCGCCGGCAGCGCGGCAGCCCCACGGGACCCTACCTATAACCTACTCCTCATGGACACGCTCGGAACGATCCTCGACTCCTTGTGCGGAACGACAACGGATCTTCGTACGGCAACCGCTGGCTATGGTGACGATCTTGAGATGCAGATCGGCGACATAGCGAATCCAGCCAATCCGCGCGATCTCGTCGCGAGTCTGGCGGTCCTGACCAAAGCCATGCTGACGCGGACGCGCAAAGTCGAAATCGAGCTGCGTGAGCGCGAAAGCGACCTGCGGCCGCAACCGGATCGTGATGGCGCAAAAGCCAGACTAGAAGCGTCGGGATTGTCGCGCGGAGCCGTGTCGGTAACCGAGCGAGGCGGCTTGTCAGGCGCGCGTCGGCGCCTGATCGTCACGCTAGGAGATATGGGCCTGCGTGCAGCCAGCGATTGCGCACCGTCGACCCGCCCGCTCTGAGCGCATCGATCAGGAGGATATCGCCGCTCATCACATAGGATCGGTATCAGCTACTCGGCACATGGCGTCTCGATGGTCGCGGGCTCTGTGAGCAGGGACCGGCGCCAGTCCAACCCACTGGACTGGGGCCGGCTTCTCCTGCCCGATAAGGTGCGGGGACAGGCAGGAGAATCACGGCCTATTCCCCGCAGGATCGGCCGTGTCTGAGATAATTCGACACCTTCGGCTGCCATCATCGTCACGTCCCAAGAATTCGGCACCAACGCGCATTACCCGCGAGCAACCGTTTCGGCGGGAGATTGACAGCTTCTCTATTGAATGCCCTTGGCAAGGTGGCCAGTCGGCACCGCGGAAAGCTGGCGTGCCCCTCACCGCACATCGGCGCGACCTTCCGGATCAACAGTGGAGGTTCGACTTCAATGCGAGGGGGCGAACTGGCGGTCGAGAAGGTCCTGAGCAGCACGCTCCTCCGCGCTCGGAGGCAACCAACGAGGGACAATGGTGGTCAAGAACCAGAACGCCAGCAGCCCGAGACAGACCCCGGCCGCGATTTTCAAAACACCGCGCATCGTACCCTCCTTCGATGATAATGCCGGGAATACCGCCCTGTGGCACCGTGATCCGATCCGAAATCGGTAAGACATCGATCTTGCGAACAAAGATCGAACATTGTATATCGTCGGCAGGAGGCTCCGATGCGTATCGCCAGATTCGACCTCGATACTTATAATCAGACCAAAGAGCTTTCCGGTATGCCGTCTTATGGCGTGAGCATCGAAGACAACTATGACTACGAGATCGAGCCGATCACCGATCAGGACGGCAACCCGACTCGCGGGAGCATAATCGGATATTATCTCAGTCTCGTGATTGTGGCTGGGCTTCTCGCTTATATGTTCCTGGTCCTCTAGACTCTCATTTTCGAAGGTTCGGGTCCTCAAAAAATCCGCGTTCTTGATCCCGGTTGATCTCCTGCTCGAGATCCGCCCTGCCGAGCACGCGCTGCCCGCGCCAGGTCGCCGCAGCATCCTTCGCGCCGACGAGCTCGTCTCGGCCAGCGTCAATGATCGCTGCCGCAGCGCCCGGATTTCCCGTGCCGGGTCCAGCCGGCAGGCCGGACAGACCGCGAGGCTGATAGGCTCCGCGAACATCTGCCGCGCTGCCAACCGACGGACGTCCCACCGAGACCAGGGCCGGATCCCGGAGGTCTCCTGCAATCTCAGCCCGGATCATCTCCCGTTTGTCGTTCATCCAGCGCGAGATCATCTCCTGCCGGACGGCTCTCTGCTGATCCGACAGGTTCGTCGCCCATAGCTCGGGCGCATCGAGACCTGGATTTGCGGCTTGCTGTGCTCGGTACCACTGCGCGAGGTCCTGGCTCAGATTTTCACTGAGTTGCATATTATTGGATTCGGCATAACTCGCATCGCGCGACAAGGTCTGAGAGAGTTCTTCGAGCTTTCGAGCCGTCTCGGAATAAGAGCGCGCCAACGCCAACGAATCTTCGGTGCCGACCGAAGACGTCGAGGACCGCGAAGCGCGTTCGAAATTTCCGCTCCGATCATAGGTACCCTCGGACATCGAGGCGCCCGAGCCGTTGGAATGTTCATCCCGCACGCCGCTGGTTGCCGTGTTCCCGCTTTCGCTGCCACGGCTCTCATCCGTCGAATACCGCAGGCCATCCAGCTGCGTGCCGGTTTTCGACACCCCGCCGCTCAGACCGACGCCGGCGCCCCCACCGCCGCCGTTATTGCCGTTTGCGGGCGGATTTCCCGCCTTGCCTTTACCGGGCGGTTGGATTCCACGCCCAAGCCGAACCGAAAGTCCGCCAGTAACCTGATCGCTAGTTTGTGCTTGGCGATCATGTCCTCGCCCTTGACGCTTAGATTCCGAGATTGTCGACCGCTCCTCGGTCCCCTCGGTACTGCTTCCAGTACGCCGGTCGAACTTCTCGACCCCGGTATTTGCTTGCCGACCGCTGCTGGAATCCCATCCGGACGCCCGCTCGGTCGACGTACCGAACGCACTCCGGTTCGCGTGGGTTGCCGTCAGGATCTCGTTCGCCGCATTCTCATAGGCTTGGGCCTCGCGGTGAGCAGCGCTCGCCATCTGCCGCCATTCGGCGACCGTTCCCGTCGTCATCGTCGGGGTGAAGCCTAGGCGCGAGATCGCATTCGACGTATCGAAGACGTCCTGCCCGTTGCCGAAGCCATTGATCATCGCGCCATTGTCCTGGCGCCAGCCAACACTGGGCGCGCCGCTCATATAGCTCGGTGCAGTGGTCCACTGGTCGGCCTGCCGCATATTCGACGTTGAGTTGGCCCAGCTCACATTGCCGTAGCTGTAATTGCCGGTCGTCTGCTCGAGCGCGGCGGCCTCGGCCGCGTTCTGTGCCGGCGCGAGCATCGACATGGACTGCCCGGCGATCGACATCGCGCCGCGCGCCAGCCCGGCGGCCAGGAACGGAACCGACATGAGCATGAAGCCCGCGATGGTGGCAGTCTCCCCGTTCACTGCGCCGATCCCGGCGTAGGTCCCCAGCGTCACGCCCCCGCCCGCGACGCTTGCCGCCGCCGATTCCGCCCGCGTCATGCAGATCATATGCAGGATCACGTAAAGCGGCCCCCAGGCGGCCAGATAGAAAAATCCCATCCCATAGCCTTTGAGCGTACTGACGCCCGTTTGCGGCAATAGGAACAGGGGAAAGATGACCGGAAACATCGCAAAGAAGACAACGGTCAGGACCACGTTCAGGATCGGCACCCACGCCATCGCTTGCTGCGCGATGGAATTATAGGTGTTGCGCGCCTGAATATCGGCCCGGGTCTGCGCGAACGTGTCGATCGCCGCGGCGCCCGCGCCGCCCGACATGCTGTTGCGGGCCTGCATGAACGCATTGATCGCTGTGTTCTGGCGCATCGTATCGGCATAGCTGCTGCCCGACCCGGTGAAGGCAGCGTTCACGATCGGGACGTCATGCTTCAGCTTATCAGCCGCAAGCGCATTGCTGAGCTTGGGATAGACCTCCTTCCCCCAGATCGGGCTATTAGCCTCGATCATCGGTGCCCATTGCCGGTCAAGCTCTTGATAGGCCCGCCGGCACGTGATGATGTAGCTCCGGACCGTGCCGTCGCCTTGCCGCTCTAGCCATTCCTGCGAGCGCGCCTCCGAGCCCGGCCCGATCGCGACCCAAAGGTCGGTCGCCTTGGACAGGTCGGTCAGCGATTTCTGATAAAGCATAACGTCGCCGAACAGGCAGGCCTTGAAATGATTTTCGAGATTGGTCGAAAATTCCGCATCGCGGACGATAAAATTGCGCGTCGCGTCGAACAGGCGCGCACCATAGACCATCCCGTTGGTTGTATAATTGAGTTCGCTCGGCATCACGAACACCGTCTCCGCGGTGCGCGTCAGCCAGTCGCCGATCTGCGTGGTGAAGCTCGCCAGCAGGCCAAGGCCCATCGGCACGTTATCGACCGTTGCCGGCGCGAGGCTCGGATTGATCCGGTCAGTCACCTTGACGCTGATCGTCGGCACCATGAGGCAGAGGTAGATCAACGTCGCCTGGATGAACCAGTTCATCCACGCCTTGTAGTTGAGGGTGAACGCCACCACGAGCAGCGAGTAGATGAGGCCCATGGCCATGACGACGCGGAGCAGCGACTTGTAGCCACCTCCCCCCGACCAGGCAGCCACCGCGTTGAACACGTTGACCAGATACTCGCCGCCGCCGACCGTGAAGACCTCCAGCATCGCCGCGCCCCCGCCTCAGTTCAGCCCTTGCGCGTTCAGCCCGCGCGAGAAATTCAGCGCCGAGGCCATGCCCGGCGTCATCGAATTCTGCAGCGTGGATTCCAGCATGATACTCCGGTTGATGACCTGCATCGTGACCTGAAGCTTGTTGTCGAGCTTCACGTCGCGCTGGCTGAATTTGGCGCGTGTCGCCGCGATCTGCTGCTTCCACTGTGTCGCGGTTTCCTGATCGAAGGTCTGATAGTTGACCTTCGCCTGTTCGACACGGTCGAGCATATTGTCGAGCATCGCGGAGAGAATATCGACGGCGACGATCTCGGAGAGCGTCTGAATCTCGCCGTCGGTAAGCGCATAGTGCGCGTAAGCCTGCACCGCGAGAATCTTGTAGATGGGGATGGTCGCCAGGTTGAGCAGCTGCTTCTCCGCCGCATCAAGCGGGGTATCCAGGCGGATCTTGTCGCTCATCGACTTGATCATCGCCATGATGCGCGGGCGCAGCGCGGACGATGCCGGCACCGAAAGCGTCTGCTCGCCGACATCGTAGCAATTGGCGTCGTTGCACTTGAGCATCTTGACCGGCGGTGCATCGGCCGTCCCGTCGAGCAGCGCTGTCACCACCGCTTCCTCAGCGGGGCCGTACATCACGACCTTGCCGCCCACGCTCGGATCGGTCGAAGGCTGCGTCACGACCGTGCCGACCAGCGTCATGACATATTCCGAGAAGGACTGATCGAACGCACCGAACTTGCCCGACTTCTTAAGCGCCTCCCATGTGTAGTTGTGCGGCTCGCCGACCAACTGATCCTTCATGGATACATCGGTATTTCCCGCAATCGTGGAATCCCGCCGGTTCCCGTTGTTGCAGCCTTGCCGCGAGGCGGCCCAGTCGGAAAAGACGCCTTGGCTGTTGCCCACCGCCTCGCAGATCGTCGAGCGGGTCGTCTCCATCTGCGGCCAGATGCCGCCGACCAGCGCCTGCGCGGTCTCGCAGCTCGAGATATTCATCTGGTTGAGGAGCTGCGCCTTCTGGCTGAACTCGTCCATGACCTTGCCGATCTCGGGCGAGACGGAATCGATCGCGAGCTTGAAGGCGAATCCCAGCGCGTTGTTCGCGGTCGCCTTCAGCATCGCCACGATTTCGGAGGCGTTGATGAATGAGAAGCTCCCGGAGAACAGGTCGATGCCGCCGCACCCGGCGCGCGCGCCCGGAAGCTGGAGATTGAAAGGCTGCACGGTCTTTTGCGGAAACCGCGTCCAGACATTGCCAAGCGAATAATAGCCCGCCGACTGCCCCTGAAACGCCGATGGTCCGGTGACATTGGCGGCCCCGCCGGCATCCGAGAAGAAGTTGTTCATCTCGGATGCAACATCGGCACGCGCGGCGCCGACAAAGGCGAGATGGCTCGCGGCTACCATCGCGATCGCCGCACCGCCGCTGCGCGCCCAGCGCCGCACGGCGCCCTCCCTCAAGCCCATGCGCATCAATAATCACTCCCCACTTTGGTCGCGGTCAGCGTGAAGATACGATCCATGATCTCGTCCGCGCTGAGAATGCCGTAACCCACCGGAATGGTGCGCTTGGTCGCGGTGTCGAACAGCACCAGCGCCGGGGTCTCGTTGCCCGGAATCCCCATGCGCGCGCGCTGGCCGGAATCGACGACATAATTGGGGAAGTCGCGGCTCGGGCCGCCGTCCATGGACACAGCCATCACCGCCATGCGGTGGCTGTCGGTGACCGAGCGCAAAATCGGCGAGAATACCTCGCAGGCACCGCAGGACTGGGCGAAAAAGTAGAACAGCCCGTAGCGCCGGCCCAGATTGATGAGGACCGCGTCGCGATCCGCCTGTCGATTATCGAGCCAGGCGCGCTTGCCGACCGTCGAAACCGGCCGCTGGAGCGTATAGTCCATGTCGGGATTCTGCCAGAGCGCGCGCTGCCACACGTCGGAGAACGTCGACGCCCGGTCGAGCTGTTCGCGCTGGAACCGGACATAGGCGATCACATTCGCCTCGGTCGGCTCGAGGATGGCTTTCGCCTTCAATTCGTCGAGTTGCCGGGTGATCGCGGTCATCCGATCCGCCGCGCTCGGCTCGATCTGGTTCGGCGCCGCCGACTTCTCAGGCCGCCTCGGCACCTCGCAATAGAACCACTGCCCGAGCTTGCGTTCCCCGCAATAAAAGGGGTCTGGCGCGGTCACGCGCTCCACGGTTCCTGTCTCTTGCGCGCGCGCAGCGCTGGTGGTGCCCAGGACGAGCGCGATGAGCGAGAGCTTAGTGAGAATCGACATCGAGACTGGTCCTTTGCGCCGGCACCATCGCTGCCGAGTGACTGGACGCGGAAGAGAAGGTGGCGGGGGAGGTGTGGTTGTGGATGGGGGGCCAGGCGAGGCAGCAGTCGTCGTGGCGGGCCGAGGTGCGCGCGTGACAAGGTGGTGGCAGCGCCTGTTGTCGCGCCGGCGGCAAGGGAGACGCGGAAATCCCACCCATCAGCGCTGCGAGGATCGCCGGTTCTATCAAGGCTAGAGGCATCGTCCTTCTCCTTCGCCGATCCCGCGCGCGTGCCTCATGGGCGACCGTGCAGATCGTAATAAGTCTCGATTTTCCACTGGATGTCGGTCATCGTCGCGATCTCGTCGGGCAGCTTCGCGGCCTCCATGAACTCGGCGTAGACTTCGGTGAAATCCATCACTGAGAGGTCGAGCCGTGCGAACTCGTCGATCGTGAAGCCGATGCACTGCTCCTTCTTCGGGCTGTCCCACGGCTTTCCGAGCTGGACGCGGCCCTGCTCTTGCAAAATCCGGCTGAGCTTGCTCTCGAAGCAGCAATAGGTCGTGCGCTTCGTGCTGCAGATGCCGAGGAAGCTCGACGAGCAATAGGTGCCGACATTGTGGCACAGGCCCATCCGATCCTTGATATCCAGCTTCATTTCGTCCTGCGAACAGGCGAAAAGCGTCAGGAACGGCGTCGCCAGCGCGGCGATCGCGGCAGGTCCGCCGGCCAGCGCCGCAGCGCCAGCGCCAAAGGTCAGAACCCCCGACGTTTTGCCGGCGCAGCAGTTGATGAGCCCGAAGACCGGCTTGTGGCAGCCATCGCGCTCGCCGCTGAACACGCGGAAATTCTCTTCGTTGAACTCCTTGCCCGCCTGGTCGATGGTATGGAGCGCGACGAGCGCATCCTTGAACTCGGTCGACGCCTCGCGGACGATCGACTCGCAATCGCCGTTGATGCAATAGACATCGCCGCCGCAGATATATTGTGGGACCGTGCTCGAGGCGCCGCCCGGGGTCGGGCATTGATAGACGCGATTTTCGACCTTGCAGCCTCCGCCGGCAGGATCATCGTCAAGGCATTCGGTCCGGACATAGGTGCAGCTCGCATTGCTCTCGAGCGCGCTGCAATCGTTACCGGCCGAGAAGACATGGCAGCTGTAATCGCGCTTCCACGCCCAGCACGCCTCGGTCACCGGAACCCCGTCTATGACCCGGGTTTCCGCGCCTTCCGTGCAAACCTCGCCGGCGGGGTCGGGCGTGCACATGCTGTCGCCCGCGAGCGCGCCGCAGCTATCGACCCGCCGCGTGACGACAGAATGGGTCGTGCTCTTCGCGTGCCAGGACTTGCCGGTGATCGAGCTCGGGGCAAGCGCGATGTCGAGGTCCGCGCTGCACTCATATTCGGTGGCGTTGTAATCGTCGCAGAATTTGTTGTCGGGATTGACCATCCCGTAATCGTGATGCGCGGCGCAGGCCTGCTTCACGACCCCCGTCGGCTTGCACACTCCCGATGCCAGATAGGGCGCAATCGAGCTGTAGCGCGCAAGCGGCGTCCCATAGGCACTGTCGGGAACGACATAATATTTGTAGCTGTCGATGCTCGTCACCTCGGGGACCATGGTGATCGAACAGGACCGCGGCGCCTCGTCGACCTTGGTGCCCGCGTTGCAGGTCGCCTCATAATAGCCCGCCGCCCCGCTGCCGGGCGGCAAGGGCACGCAAGAACCCGCGCTCCCGCCCATCTCCTCACCCGCCAGATAGGCGGACGGGTCGTTTTCGACCGCGGTTGCCCGATTTGTGGTGGCAAGGATCTCGGTGTTGCTGAACGTCGGCCGGCTCCCGTCGGCGTCGGTGGTGATCCGATATTGCTCATTGGTCGACTTGGCGGCCTGGGCCGTGGCCTCGAGATGATCGGGATCGTCGTAATAGGTGTTTTCCGGCAGCGACGTGCCGGCATATCCCGGCACGGCTTGCGCCTGGGCGTCGGACGATGGGACGATCGAGCTGTCGTTGCGCTTCTCCATGCCGAGCGCCTTGCCCTCTTCGCGCGCCTGCTCGAGTGTCATCTGCGCCATCGCCGGCAGCGGCGCCATCGAGGCCATCAGCGCGCCGAGGAGGAACAGGCGCTTCACGGCCGGGCCTTCTTGAGATTGGCGAGGCCCACGGTCGCGACGCGCGCGCCCGGCCCATTGCCCGCCGCGAACGTGTCGAGCGCGTGCTCGACGGTGACGTTGCCGACCATCCGGTCATAGGGCGGAACCTTGGTCCGGCACGAGAATCCGGCGCACAGATCGAAGTCCGACGAGACGGCGATATAGGTTGGCACCGCCTGGACATCGAAGGCCCGGAACAAGCGTGGATCGATGCCGATATTGGTGAAATCGTCCTGCCGCTCGACAATCTTGCCGAGACGCGCGGCAAATTCCTTCATCGAATTATTCGGAAAGCCACGGAAAACCACGACGCCCCCGGCCCTCGCCGTATCCGCGATCATCTGCTTGAGCGCCTGCGGCGGCATCGACAGGCTCGCGAAGGCGATGAACTGCGGCGCCTCCCCCTTGCCCGCCGTGGCATTGGTCGACGCGCCCTGGACGATCTCGTCGAAATCGACGGGTCCGGCGGGACCTTTGGGAAGCTCGGTCCGCGAGACGCGCTGCATATTCTCCATGCCGCGATCGCGGACCGTGGCGGCCTCCTCGCGCATCGCATCGCCCCGGTCCTTCACCTGGTTGGCGAATGCCTCAGCATCGGCCTGAAGGTCGGCCGCCCGCTTCTTCACCGCCTGGACATCGACGCCATCGATGGTTTGCGCGAGCAATGCCGAGACGCTGGCGGTGCCGAGAAGTGAGACGGCGGCCCAAAGGAGTTTGCGCATCATCGCCTCCTCACAGCACGCAGCAATTGCGTTTGCGCCAGACCAGATACCCCATGTCCTCGCCGGCGGCGGGATAGGCGCGGCCGGCATCGGGGGGCATGGTCGAGGCGCCGATCGCCGAGCAGGCGAACAGCCCGCTGACCGTCGAGATTGGGTTCACCATCTGAAAGCGATATTGCTGCTTCCGCATGATCGGCATCAGGTACTTCTTGCAGAGCCCGGCCGACCCCATTGTGCCCCAGGCCAGCGCCTCGCGGTGCATCTTGTACGCGAAGCGCGAGAGGGCGAGCCGCGAGGACTGCACATGCCCGATCGAATTCGGGATATTACCGTTCAGCGGATACATGCTGCCCTGGCAGCCGGCGCACCAGAACAGCGGATCGAGCGGAAGATGGACGGTGCTGGCGATACAATCGCCCGCGCACGCGACCTGCGCGATCGGATTGGCGAAAACAATCGCTTCAGGGTTGATGAGCGCCGCCAGGCTATCGTCCTGCCAGAGCGGATCGACCTCGGTCATATAGGCAATGTCAAAACTCGCCTGCTCGAAGCACGCGAAATCGGTCAGAATCTCCATCCAGTAGAGGAGAGGATAAACGTACCAGTGGACGTGCCATTTTGCCGTGCTCTGGCTGCGCCCGCCGACCATCGACGGGCCGGTCATATAGCCCTGCCCGATGTCGAATCCGGGCGCGATGCGCACGCCGCCCAGATTGGGAAAGCACCATGGCTTCATCGCGACGTCGGCGAGACGCGCCGGCTCCCAGAAGCCGACCGACACGCCGATCCGCGGGAGCGGATCAGCGCAAGCGCAGATGGGCGAGGCCGGATTGCTCGGGTCGGGACGGCCGCTCGGCCAGATCTTGAGGCCGCCCACCGACAAGGGGAACAGGCACGACCAGCAAACATCGGTGATCGGATTGACGAACTTGCCATGACAGGTGGCTCCCGCCGCCTGCGCGGCAGGCGCCGTCGCAAGGAGCGCCGCGATCGCGGTCAGCAGGGCCAGCAAGGCGCGGATAGAGCGCATCACGCCTCCTCCTTCAGGGATTCGAGAAAGGCGCTGTCGGCGCGGTGCTTGCGCCACAGATAGAGGGCGGTGGCGAGCAGTGTCGCGCCCAGCAGCGCGGCAAGGAGGCAAGGCCCGGCCCGCCCCCTCGCCGCGCAGATCGGCCGGACCAGAAGGATGGCACCCGCGAGCACGAGGCAAAGGCCCTGCCAGAGCCGCCGCAGCCGCCGCAGTCCGGCCGTTTCGGGTGCTGCCATCGGCGTGCGCAAAAGGTCGAGCCAGAGCGGCATCAGCCCGGCCTCCCCGGCTTGAGGACCAGTTCCTCGACGCGCATCTCCCGCCCCGCCTGCGAGACGATCGCCGGCGTGTGCTCGATCCCGAACCGGCTGGTGAGCTTGCCCGCCTGGTCGAAGTAGAAGCGGCGCTTCTTCGCCGTCATCTGGTCGACCGGCGAGCCGGACACGAAAATGATCTTGGCCTTGAGGTCGGTATAGCGCCCGATCGCCCAAGCCAGCTCGCCGGCATTGTCGCCGTCGATGAACACAAGGTCCTGCCGGATCGCCACGAAATCGAGCGGGTTGATGCGCTGTCCGGCCGCGGCGATCAGATTGCCCTTCTGATCGCGAATGTCGCGCTCCATCGTCACCGACGGATCGAAGGTCCAGTTGCGGGCCTCGACCGCCGGCGTAATCCCCGCCACCGGATCGGGGCGATGGACTTTCGCCGCCACGCGCCTGGCGAACACGTCGTTCATGCGCGCGAGCTCACCCGACGCCTCGGCACGGCGCAGGCGGCTTTCGATCGTCGCCAGCAGGTCGGGCTCGATGACCGGAAAGGCTTGCCCCGCCTGGCCGTAGTCTTTCGCCTCGATCCGGTGTGCGCCTATGCCAATCAGCGCGGCGGCAATCACGGTCACACCCAGCACGCCGCCAAGGAGCTTCATCATAGGATCGGCTCCCCTATTCCGACGATCTGGCGCACGCAGACGAAGCCGATTTCCGCATAGCGACTGTCGAACCCGTCCTTGTGGGGGGAGCCGACGAAATAGCAGCCCCGCGGCACCGGACCGGTCGCACCCGGCGACAAGGCTTCGCCGAGCCGCGTCGCGGCTTTCATGCGCGCGACCTCCCGTCCGTTGATGGCAACGTCGAGCCCTTTGTGGCTCACCAGATCGCCCGGCATCCCGTACACGATCTTGCCGAACAGCCTCGGCCGCGCGCCGAAATGCCGGCGCAGCAGTGCGCTTTGCGGGGGATCGAAGAAGACATAGTCGCCGCGCGCGGGGAGCCGGTGGCGGCGGATCAGAAACGCCCAGTGCGGCAGCGAATCCGACACATTGACCAGGAAGAGATGATCCTGGCGCCAGGCGCTGATCCCGGTCAGCACGACCGAGCCACTGATGAACAGGGCAGCCAAACCCCAAAGCCGCGTGTGCGGCCGCCAGCGGCGGGGCGCCGGATTATCGGCCACCGTTGCCATCGAGCGCTCCAAAGGTCGAAACGGTAGCGGCGGGCGCAGACGCAGCCGCCGGACCTTGCGGACCCTGCACCTGCGGCGCGGGAACGGCCATGCCCTGCGGGATTCCCGGATCGCCAACCGGCGCCATCGCGCCGGCTTGCGCCTGCACCTGCGGCACCGCCTGCGCCATCGCCTGCTGCTGCAGGGCCTGCAATTCGGCGGCCGGCGCCTCACGCGGATGCGGAATACCCGCCGCATAGACCGCGCTCTTGAGACTGTCGGTTATGTCGGGGACGTTCTTGGTGAGAACGGCCTCGCCGACCAGCACGATCTGGCCGCCGGCGCTGCGCCGCTCCAGTTCCCCGTCGAGCGTCGCCATGAATTTGCGCATTTCCTGCTCGACCTGCGCGGGCGGCGACGCCGAGCGCGCCTGCGCCTGCACATAGTCGCCGACGATCGAGGACAGGCGCGCGGACACGATATGCTCGGCCTTGGGGGCAAGCAGCAGCTTGGTGACCCACATGCCCCATACGATCGCGGCAAGCAGGATCAGACCGGCCCCAATCTGAAGGAGGCTGAAACCGCCGAACGCGCCGCGGCGCGGCTTGGGCCTCGCGACCCGGTGCGTTTCGGGAATAGGGAGGTCGAGTTCGGACTGGTCAGCCATTGCAGGCGTCTCCCTGGGATTGGAGGGCCGGGAACATCAGATGCCGCCGCAGGACGACGATCCCGATCGTGATGATGAGATGGGCGATGGCGAAGGTCGTCGTGAACGTGGCGACCCGCGCGGGGCTCGCCGCCACGTAGCGGCCAGCGATATTGTTGAGCTGGTGCATCAGTCCGTCGAAGGAGAAATCGCCGATCACCAGGAAGAACAGGACGAAGACGCCCCAACTGATGAGCAGCGTCGAGGCGACGAAGCCGGCGAAATGTAGACCGAGATAGGCACCGGCCCGCATCCGCTCCGCCATCGCCGTTCGCTTGTCGGTCGCCTCTGTCCGGATCTCAGCCATGGCTTATTCCGCCGCCACGGCGAGCATCGCGTCGGCGTGCGCGACCCATTTTTGCGGATCATCGGGAAAGGCCGCGCGCTCGATCGCTTCTTCGATGCTGAGGCCGTCCGCGACATGGGCCTGGATCGCCGCATAGACCGTCGGGCTCGAGGAATAGACGGTCGCGGAAAAGGGATCGAGGACGAGGCGGCCGACCGCCAGCGTCTCGGGGCCTTTGATCATGATGTCCGAATATTCGCGCCCGTTGATCTTGAGCGAGCGCAGCAGGGCGTCAGTATAATCGTCCATCTCGAAGCGGTCATGCTTCTTGAAGTCCGCGATCGTCTCCGGCTTCTGCTGAAGGATGACGAACCAGTCGCTGTTCTCGAGCGCCGCGATCGATCCGGCGGACTTATAGTAATCGTTGAGCGACTGGGTTGCGGTGATGAGCGCCGCGAAATATTTGCGGCAGGTTCGGGCAAAAGCTTCGACGAACTCGGCCATCGCGCCGCCGCGGACCATTTGCCACGCTTCGTCCAGAAACAGGGCCTTGGGTATGGCACGGTCGACCTTGCGCATCATCTGCTGCGACATGAACATGATCGCCGCCAGCACCACGCTGCGCAGTTCCTCGCGCGCCGAAAGATCGGACAGCTCGAACACGGTCAGCTGGGCCGACAGTTCGAACGACACCTCGCCCTGAAAGAAGCGGCCATAGGTGCCAACCGACGAGAAGGGTCGCATCGCGATGCCGAGATCATGCGCCTGGGCATTGCCGGTCGCATCGAGGGCGGCGATGACGTCATCGATCGAACCGGCCCTGCCCTTCTCCTCCCACACCACGTTGACCGCGCCGTCGATCAAGCCCCTTTCGGTATCGTTGAGCCGGTCGATATGGCGCGCCATCTGGTTGATGATGGCTTTCAGCATCGCCATGCAGTCGAGCAGATAGTCGTCGTCCGTCCTGGCCAGCTCTTCATCGATCATCGAAAATGGGTTCAAACAGAAGCCCGACGACATGGTGAATTCGACGAAGGCGCCGCCCTGCAGCTTGGCCGAATGCTCGAACGAACGGCCATCGTCGATCACCACCACGCGCGCGCCCGCTCCGCACATCGACGCGCAGAGTTCCTGCAACACGACCGACTTGCCCGACCCGGACTTGCCGAACACCGCGACATTGTGGTTGCCCGCCGCATTCTCGAAGGGCGACCAGAAGAAGGGCTGGCCGCGCCGGCCGATCAGCATGAGGTGCGGCACCGGGCCGCCCAGATATTCGCCCTGGATCGGCGCGAGGTTCGCGGCCGTCGTGGTGAGCAAGGTACGCATACGCTTCATGCGATCGAGATCGCGCGCAAGGCCGTTCGCCATCGTCATGGGCATCGCGCAGAGCATGCCCATGATCTGGAGGTAGCGATCGTCGAGCAGGTCCCAGCCCGCGGCGCGATAGACCGATTTCAGAATCCGCTCGTTCGCATCCCCCTGCCCCTTGGGCGAGATGGACATGACGCTGAAGAAGACCCGGACAAGCTTGCGCCCCTGGCGGATCTCATCGTTCACATGCCGCCATTCCTGGCTTTGATCGCGCAGTTGCGGCAGCAGCCGCGCCGCCTTCGAATCCGACAGGCTCGTCGTCCGCATGAACTTGAAGCTGGCTTTGTTCGCCGCGGCCTGCGTGTCGGGAAACTCGATGCACAAATTGGTCGAGACTGGACATGGCATCCGCAATTTGTCGGTGAACATGTCGCCGATCAGCCGTGTCATGTCCCATGGCGCCCAGCGTGCAGGTAGGTTCCGCACCGAAAAAGTGCGGACGTCGAACACGTCGGGCAGGATCTCGCCGATCTCGGGCGCCTCGCCCACCGTCTTGCCCGTCGGCCTGAACCGCTCGGTGCGCAGCAGCATCCGGTCCGGTTCGATCCTGAGCTCGACATCGCGGCGAATGGCCTGGTCGGCGATCGGATCGAGCGGATTATAGCTGACAGCGTCCTCGCCCGCGGCGGTGGTCGGTGAGGTGATGTCATCAATCCAGGCGATCAGCGCGGCGGGATCCATCCGCCTCGCCGACACGTTGATCGAGGCCAAGGTCGAGATCAGCCCGTCCATGACGGCCACGATCTCCTCGACCGAAACGCTCGAATTTTCCGGCGTCGAATAGGAAATCGCCACCTGGTGATTGCGCAGCGAGAAGGGCGCGTCCGCCGAGAGCGAGTGCCACACCCCGTCGGTCAGGAAATCGACGCGATGCTTGGCCATGCGCTCATACACGCCGCGCGCCGCGTAGCGCGGCAGATACCATTTCGAGAGCTGCTCGCCGACCCGCGGACTCATCCATTGATGGAACTGGAGGCAACCGGGTGCGGGAATGGCCTCGGACAGAAACTGGGTCAGGATCTCACCGGTCCGTTCGTCGGCGCCCACCAACGGGGCGACCTCGATGACGAAACCGCGCGAGGCGCTGTTGTAGAAGATCCCGGTTTTCGCGTCATAGCTGCGATAGGGCAGCCAATGCGCGAGCATCGGCACGCCGATGTCTGGCCTTGCCTCTTCGGGACGATCGGCGTCGCCCAGCACCCCGGAGAGCAGGCTTGCGAAAATGCCGCGGTCGCGCCTCATATCAATCCCCCTCCGGAACGCCGGCCGGGAAGCTCCCGGCTTTCATCGCCTTCGTGGGCGCGGGCGGCGCAGCCGCAGCACTCGCGCCCACACCCGCAGACCCGCGCGCGCCGCCATTCGCCTGAGGGGAAGCAGTGCCGGTTGCGCGGGGCGGATCACTTTTCGGCGCAGCGACCGACTCCGCAGCCGGTCCAGGCGTGCCCTTTGCCGGGAGGGATGCGGCGGGCTTCGTCGGCGCTGCGGCGTCAGACCGCGCTGTTCCTCCAGCCTTGGCGGCGGTCGCGCTCTGGGCACCACGCGCCCGCGCCGCCGCGACAACGGCAGGATCGGGCAGGTTGGGGTCGACTCTCGGGCCGGCCTCGAGCGGTGGATCGACATAATCGACAGCGGCCGCGAGGCTCGGTGCGTCTCCGGCGCCCGGAACACCAGGTGGGGACGATGCGCCAAGCTCAGGCTTCGCGCTGGCGGTCGCGGGAAACCCGTCCTGCCAGTCGCCGCGCGCCACGACTGCGCGTACCGCGCTCGCTTCGTGGAGGCGTCCCCTGCCGTCGATATAGGGCTGGAACACGATCCGTAGGACTTTCTCCTGGGTCCGCGACAGATCCGCCGGCGCAGCGCGCACAGGCGTGAGGCGACTGGCGCGAGCGTCGGCTCCCCGCACCCTCTTCCCATCGCCGCGCGCGGGCGCGGCGACCGGGTCCGGGCCAGCCTCGTCGGTGATCATCGCCAGCGCGCGATCGTCGATCGTCGCGCTCGGCGCGCAAATGCCGTCAGGAGCGGCGCACGAAAAGCTTCCGCGCACATTGCCGCCCAGTGTCGTGCAGCCCGACAAGGCCGTAAGGCCCACAACGCCGAGCAGGGCAAAGCGGCGCGGGTGACGCGCGCGGGTCGCGCCCGGGGTCACGAGCGGGCTCCCTTCAGCCAACTCTCAAGAAATTCGCGCGGCCGATAGCCTTCCAGCATCGCGCCGTCGCTGCGCACGATGACGGGCGTGCCGCTCAGCCCATGGCGGCGGGCAAAGGCCTCGTTCGCATCTAGCCCCGAGGTGTCGCATGCGCCGGGTTCCTTCAGCGTTTCGCCGGCATAGGCTGCGTGCAGCGCCCGTTCCCGATCCTTGGCGCAATAGACCCGGTCGGCGAGATCGCGGCTACCGAGCACCGAGATCGGCCGCTCGACCACGCGCACGTTCATCTCCTTGAGGACGCCGGAGAGCGCCCGGCAATAGCCGCAGCGAAAATCGGTGAATATGGTGACGGTCGGCCCGCTCTGATTGCCCCAGACGATCGCGCCTTCGCGCGGGAGTTCGCCCAGAGCGAGGGAGGCGGGCCGGGCGGGCGTCGTGACCTTGCCCGCGCGAACCGGGGTGGCGCGCGCCAGTTCGGCGGTCTCGTCCCCGTCCCCGCCGGTGCTGGCAAGCGCATTGGCCTTGGCCGCCGCGCCGACGAGCATATCAGGGTTCATTTCGAGCAGCTTCGCCGCAGTGATGTCCTGGCGGGTCTCCATGTCATAGACACGGCCGATGACGAGGTAGCGCCCGCCACTGTCGACATAGAAAAGGTTGGCGCCGGCCGTGACCTCGCACAGGCCCGATATCTTGGTGCAGTCGACTGCCGAGACCGGCGTCTTGGGCAGGCGCGTCTGGAGAGCCGCCCGCACCCTGCCGCTGACATCGCCGGTATCGGCGGCGAGCGCGATCCCGGCAAGACTCAGACCCAGAACCGAGCCAGCTATGACACGCGAGGGGCGCAGCAGGCCGCGCAGGCGGCCGGTTGGGGATTTAATTGCGGACATAGACACCCTCCAGGAAGACGATCTCGACGTCGATCCCCGTCGGCATTTCGATGACGGGCTGATATTGCTCGGCGCGCTCGATCAGATATTTCGAGACCATGTCGCCGGTTTGGGCGACGCCCTCGCCAAAGCCGCCCTCGAGGATGTCGCCGGTCGAAAGCTTCTGGCGCTGGCCGTTGGTGGTGATGTTGGTGCCTTGAAACACCGAATTGGCGTTGGCCGAGAAACCGCGCCCGAAACCGCCGGCAAGACCCGCGATGAACGCCTGCGTCACCAGCGAGCCTTCGCGCGAGACGACGCGGCCGCGCACGCCGGTCTTGCCGCCGAAGGCGATGAAGCCCTTGACCTCGGACACCGCATAGCGACCGCCCGGTTGCGGGCAGGTCATCTTCTGGAGCTTGACATAGACCTTCTCGCTCGAGAGCTCGGCGCGCGCCGCGCCGTTGACGAGGCAGCCCTCGATCTTGGTCGTGAGGAGCCGGCCATTCTGATAGACCGAGCGCGCGGGTCCCGTGACCCGGAGTACGACCGGCAAGGGATCGGTCTGGCTGTTGACTCCGGCGCTGGCGTCAACGCCCACGATGACCTTGGCGCTGGCGAAGCTATTGGGCGGCAGATAATTGATGCTGTCGGTATAAGTGGTGCTACCCTTGGCGATCCGCGACGCGGTGCCGCTGTCCGACGTCGTGAAATTGACCAGCTTGACCGCGCTCATCATCGCCGCGGGCGCTGCGGCGGCGGTGGCCGCCCCATCGGGACGCTGATAGGCCTGCGGTCCATAAGAACCATACATGGCGGCAGGGCCCGGCGCAGGCGCGGCCACCTGGCTGCGGTCGTTGATCTGGCGGCGCAGTTGCTCGTTTTCGGTCTGATAGGCTGAGACGACGCGTTGCCCGTCAGCCTGCATCGCCTGGTTCTGGCCCTTGAGCGCTTCGACCTGCGCCGAGAGCGCGTCGAGCCGCTGCTGCTGCCCGTCAACCGATTTTAGCTGGTTTTCCGCCGACTGGAAGCGGTTCTCGGAAAGCGCCATCCACTCCTGTTGCGAGAGGTTACGGTTGACCAGGTCCTTGGTTGAGACCTTGACCTCCGCCGTGCCATTCTCACCCACGGCCGCCTTCTGGTCGTTGCCGCCGAAGATCCAGAAGCACGACCCCAGGAGGCCCACACCCGCGACGCCAGCGAGGAGCATACGCTGGCGCCGCCGCACCGCCTCATTACCGGCAAGCCCTTCGGCGACCGGCGAAACGCCATCCCCGGTTTCGGTGTCGAGCGGGCGACGGCTGCGTTTGAAGAGGTCAGCAAAAGCCATGTCCTCACCTTCCATTCTGCGAGACGAGGTAGGCCGTGGTGACCTGGCCGGGGGCGAGGCGGGTCTCGGCGATCGAGACCGCAAGCGCGCTCGCGGGCGCAACCATGGCCTCATTGAGTTCAACCGGCTGCACGCCCTTGTTCTCGATGCGCAGGACCTTGCCGGTCAGTTCGGACCCGCGATATTCGGCGATCAGTTGCACCTTGAGCATGCCGACATAGACCGGGCGCAGCGCGCGCTGGCGCATCTCGTAGCCCTCGGCGACCGCGTTCGAATACATCGCCTGTACCAGCTCGACCGCGGCATCCTGGGGACCGGCGGGCGCGGCGGGCGCGCCTTCCGCGGCCTTTTCGGTGGCAATCGCGGGGTTCGAAACGAAGATCTGCGCCGCCTGGTCGCCGCTGATCCGGCAGACGAATTTATAGACATAGCCGCGCTTGCTGGTCGCAAAGAACGACAGTGCCGCCCGGCCGAAGCCGTCGGGCACGGAGAGGTAGATATCGCCGCGCACCGGCTCGTTGACGACCGAGAAATCGTCCTGCGGGTTACCAGTCGAGATCTTGGAGACGCTGGCGAACTCGTCCTCGACGAGGCTGATGCGCGTAAGGTCCTTGGCGGAGGCGACACAGTCGACCTGCGCGCTGTCGGCCGCCATGATCGTCTGGTCGGCCCAGGCGGGCTCGGCCGCGATCACCATCAGCGCCGCGGCGACGAGGGCGGTGCCGATCATCCGGCTCGACAGGCATTGGATGCGCGTCAGGAAGGCCGCGCCGGTGGCCGCGCAGCCGATGGCGAAGATCGGCATCATGTGTCGCTCCCCTTTACGGGCGTCACCATTCCAAAGCCGACCAGCTTCAGGGACAGGCCCGAATATTCCCATTTGTATTGAAAGGTCCGCCGCTCGTTCGACACGACCTTGGCGCCGACGATGGTGTACAGCTCGCCTGTAACCTCGGACACGAGGCTCTTGGGATCGACCTTCATCGTCTCGATGGTGAAGAACTGCGCGATCGACGATCCGCGCTGCTCGTTGACGATCTTGAGCAGATCGGCCTTCACCGCCCCCTGGGTGCGCGGACTGGTGATGTCGAGGACCGCGTTCATCCAGTAATCGAGGTTTTGCGGGCTGCGGTCGAGCGTGAGCACGACCGTGTCGCGCGTGATCATCTCGAGATAATCCCGGCTGACGCCTGCCGAACTGATGGTCAGCGGCGAGCGCAGGACAGGCTGCAGCACGATTTCGCGGTCGCGCGAGACGCTGAGCGTGAAGAGAAGGATCACGATCGTCGCGAGCGCCACCACCGTGACGGCGAGGATGTTGCGCTGGCGCAGGATGCGCTGCCCAAGGGCATGGCTGTGCGACAGGTCCATCTCAGCCCGCCGTCAGCCGAAGATATGAGGGTGGCGTCGCCCTCAGACCGGTGAAACCGGCCGGAAGGTACCAATAGGCCATGTGAAGCAGCCATGACGCTGCCCGGCCTGCCTTAGCTTTCCTCAGTCCCCACCAGCCCCCACCCGAGAGCAGAACGCCGATGACGATGTGCTGAGACAGGATTCCCCATGTGAATGGGATCACCATCGACAAGAATTCATCCAGCGTCCACAGCCCGATCAACTCTGGATCATCAAGATGATTTGGAATGAGATACTTGTCAGCGGCCATTGCACCACCCTCTCCTTTGACCGGACGACGCTGCTACATCGCCTGGCCTTGGGACATGTTCAGATCGTCGCAGTGACGGTCGAGGTGACGATCGGGATACCGGTGCCCGCGCCCACGCCGACGCCGACCGGGATCGCGATCTGGCCCATCGAGAAGCGGCCCGAGGCCAGCGCGACAATACCGCCAGCGAGGCTCAGCACGGCGATGATCTTGCCGCCCGACCCTTCGAGGAAATCGGTGAACTTGTTGAGAGCGGTATCAAACGTGGTATCGGCGCCGGCGAAAGCAGGCCCGGCGAACCAGAGGACAGCGAACAGGAAGACCGCAAGGGCGATGACCGCCAACTCCGCGCGCTCGCTCTTATTGAGGACTGACTGCATGAGAGCTCCCTTCACAACATGGCGCGGCAGGTCCGCGCCCAGTTAAAGGGTGGTTAATCCGGCGGGCGGATCGCAACGCCTCACTCGAAACGATGGCCGAGATGGCGAATTTATTTTGCGATTCGACCCGCTTGGCCTGCGATTCTGGGCAGACTGCCCCGAATATCGGGGCAGCGTGCCCCGGAATCCGGGGCAGAGCGCCCTTTAAGCCGGGGCAGACTGCCCCGGAATTGCGGGCACAGGGCATTCAAGGTAGATTCGCGTTCCCTGGGGTAGGGGAATAATAACCACTTCCGGTTCAGATTCGCGGCAGTAGGCCACCAATGCTATGAACGACTCGACGACCGGGATGGATCGGGATGTGGCGTCTATGGACACACCAGACTCATCAACCTTCACGCTGGACGTTTCGGAAGACCTCTTCCGACTGACGACTAACTGCGTGCGGCTGCATTCCGATGAAACCTTCGACCATCAGACGCTATCCAGCCTGGTCGATCATCGAACACATCATGTTGATCGCGCGGTAGAATATGATTCCGGTGAAATAAAAGAGCATCTTAATTGCGTGCCGACTGGCGGCTCTATCCAGCTTCGACTCGATATATCAAAAACGAGCGCCAAAAATCTCGACGATCTTAAGAAGTTTTTCAGCCAAAAGCTGGGGTCTGATCTCACCCTTGGCGACGCGCTTTTCATCCTTCTCCTCGACTATATGGTCGAGACGAAGGCAGCCAAAGTGCTCGATCTCTTCCCGTTCGACGAAGCCGAACGCCCCACTTCGACCGGAAAATGCAGGTCGCGCTCACGCTAGAAGCCACCAGCAAACCGGACATTTCTCGTTCAGTCGTCCTCGCCGGGGCGGATTGAACCGGGTTGCAATGCCGATACCCCTGTGATTGTCTCGACCTACCAAAGCGGTTGGGGAGAGCATCATGTCGTCTCTTGCCACGTCCGAGGAATGACGTGTGGGGTCGCCGGGCGATGAGCTCGAAATGGACTTCGTCCCACTCATCCGTCAGACGATGGCGGAGCAGGATACCGGCCAGCGGAAGCTCGCGGAACAGACCGGCATCGGCAAAAGCCGTCTGGGCCTTCTACTCCATAGCGATCCGACCAAACGCGCAGTCATGACATTGCCCGAGTTCGAAAAGATTCTTCGGGCGCTCGGCACCGATTTCTTCAAGATAATCGTCTATCTTGAGACATTCCGTGACCTCGGCATCGAAGACCAGCGGCGTTACGGAAGCGTGGTCACGATGTTGTGCGAGATGTTCAGCGACCTGCCCCGCACTGTCATCAAGGCGGTCGACGAGATAAACGGCATCGACGGCACCGAGATAAGACCCGAATGGGGGCCACTCCTGCGACGCGCGGTCGTGCGGCGGATCGCCGACGAGGTGAACAAGATCATGGAACGCCGCGAGCGTCTCGCCGAAAGCGATGATTTCAGCATCTAGTCCCGGGCCTCGACGTCGGTCGGGACCCGGCCCTTCCCGCTTTCTAGAATGCGGTCACCGCAGCCCTGCGGCCGATCGTCGACGGCTCGGACGCCGCGCTTTGCCCTGCCGGCGTGGCGACCTGTGCATGGCGCGCAGCGCCGGTCAGGCGGGACCAGTTGGCGAGCACCGCATCGACATAGGCTCGGGTCTCCTGAATGGGCGGCAAGCGTCCGCCCACCACCCGGCCTGGTCCCGCGTTGTAAGCCGCCAGCGCCAGATGGACCTGGCCGAACCTGTCGAGTTGCTGGCGCAGATATTGGGCGCCGCCGCGAAGATTATCCTCGGCGCGGTAGCGATCGACGCCGAGCGCGAGCGCAGTGTCGGGCATGAGCTGGGTCAAGCCGAAGGCGTTTTTGGGCGAGACGATATTAGCGCGATAACGGCTCTCTTGGATGATGAGCGCATCGAACAGGCCGCCCGGAATACCATATTCGCACGCGATGCTGCTCATCAGCCCGTAATAGGCTGCGCGGCGTCCCTCGGCGTCCGACCGCAGGAAGCCGGTCATCCGATAGGGAGCGGTGGAGCATTGCGGCGCGTAGCGCAACGCAGCGGCTGCGAACACGGGACCGCCCCGCATCCAGGCCGGCACGGAAATACTGGTGATCGGCGCCACGCCGGGGTTTTGCATCTGCTCGGCCAGCGCCGCCGCGACGCCGCCCTGGCCCGTCTGGCCATCGGGGCGGGCCGGAACGCCGACAGCGGGCGCGGCCCATTCGTTTGCCATCTGGAATTCGACCCAGCGGCGACTGAGATCGTGGACGCGAAAGCCCGGGTCCGCCGGCACGACGGGTGGTGGCGCGGCAGCGTCGCGACGTACCGGGCTTGCGGCCGCGGTCGCCTCCACCATGGCGATGCGCTCGACATGCCGTCCCCCGCCTGCCTTGGGACCGGCCTGCTGAGCGGCGGCCGCGCTGCCAACAATCAGCGCGCCGATCCCGATGATGATCTTATGCATGGCCATCTCCTTGATGATGCCCCCACAAAAGTGGAGATGATCGGCGTCGGGCTTGTCAATCCGGCCGCGAGGCCGGCAACGGGCCTCGCCAGGGCCCCGCGGAGCGAACCATGTGGCTAATTCCGCGCCATAGCAGCGCTCAGATGAAGAGCCGCATCCGGATTCCCGATCTCGTGCGCGATGCGCTGATCCGCTGGTATGTCGGGGACGGGTCGCACGCCGACGAGGAGACCGGCATCATGCTCGTCCAGCAGGCGCGGATCGGCGAGAAATGGCTCGCCTGCGATTGCCTGGGTCCCGAGGTCGCGCCGCCGATCCTGACACCCGCCTTCCTTTCCGAAGCCGAAACCTATTATCTGCGCCGGCTCACCAGCACCGGCCGACCCGAGCATCAGGCCGACTGCCCCTTCGTGCGCGACCAGGCGACCAATCGCATCACCGAGGTCCGAACGCAGGAAAGCCCGGCCGACCCGCCGAATGGCTTTTTCGAGGTGTTGCGCCCCGCCCCGGAGAAACTCGCGCAGCAGCCCGAGGACGACAGCAGCGACGACCGGACGAGGCAGGCCTCGGTCCCGCGCCTCGCCCGCCTGCTGTGGCGGCTGCTCACCGTCTCCGGGCTCAATCACTGCACCGCAATCTCGGAAGATGAGCCGGAACGCTCGATCAACCATGAGTTCCATCGTATGAGCCTCGCGGCCGCACGCGTGGAGATCGCACCGGGCATTGAGCTCGGTCGCGCGTTCTGGACCCATGCCCAGGCCCTCCATACGCGGCGGCTCTATGCAGCCTTGCGCGAGCTTGCCCCGCGCTGGCCGCGAGGCCACGCCCCCCAGGCGTTTCTTGCGCTCTACGCGCGCGAGGTGCGCGGCGCGACGATCATGGTATCCGGCGCCGAGCCGATCACGATCGCCAATCGCGTCCAGTCCCCCTCGATCCGCGGCAACCCGATCAAGGGCCCCTATCTCGTCCTCGTCGTGATCGGCCAATATCCCGAGGCGCACGGCTATGCGCCGCTGCGCGGCTACGCGCAGCCGATCCTGTCGGGCAACCGCTTCATTCCCGTCGATTCAGAATTCGAACGCGGCGTGCTGCGCGAACTGATCGCGCTGCGCCGGCCGATCCATGACCACGGCATCGATCTAGTGATCGAAAAACCCGCCTTCGATATCCTTACCGATCTGGGATCGTGCCGCCCCGATTTCATCCTCGAGGCCCGGTCGCGCGCGACGGGCGAGGTTCGCCAATTGATCGTCGAGGCGATGGGCTCGACCGACGAGGTCTATCTGCGGACCAAAGCCGTCACCCATCCTCGCATGGAACGCATCGCGCCCCTCGTGTGCGTCTCGCCGGATGATCTCGAAAAGGGCCGCATCGCGGGCATCGTCGCGGCCGGCCTCGGCCTCTGAAAACCCCTCTGCAAACTGCCCATCGCAACGGTCCGTACCGTTCCCGTCCGCCCGCGCCCGAACCGTCCCGGCATCGCGCGATCAATATCCATGGGAAGCGGGCCGGAAACATGGCCTATCCGCCAATGGAATACGCACAAGGGTAGGAAGATGGAGGGACTATGGGGCCCGGCCTACTGAGCCAGGATTGTGCAAGCCGGTCGGGCATTAACTGTTCGGATCGGATACGATCATGCACACAACTCTTCTCGTGGTCCTCCACCAAGGCCAACAGCTCGCATCGGTCTTCGCCGACCATCGCACCGCCTGGGCGGCGCTGCTTCGCTTTGTCGACCAGAGCTGGCCCATTCAGTTCGGGCAACGCCCGCCCCCGGACGACGAAGAAGAGCGCGTCAAAGCCTTCTTCCACGGTGACGACATGTATGTCCTCGCCGACGCCAATGTCGACCTGGTGGACCACCCCTTGCTACGCGAGCGCGGCTTGACTGATCTGCCATGTTGCGCCCTCACCGAGGACATCTGACACAGCGCGCTCGGTTTCTCCGAGGATATTGAGCCGGATGGCGACACTGGCGCTGCCCCCTTTGAAAGGACCCGCGGAAGGCAGGGCTCCCGGCCGCCGACGCGGCCACAACCCTCTCTCCCTGCGCCCGCCCGATCGGCGCTCAACCTTGGCCACCTCGCCAATTCAGAGCCGACCCGTCCGCTGGCACACTTCCCCAAGGATCCAAATCGGGACTGTCGATCAGGGGACAGCGCGGATGCTCGCAGACAGCGGTTGAATCTTCGAAGCGCGTGAAAACGCGCGCACCGCCTTGTCGCTGGCACACGCGCATCCCCGCCATTGGGAGGGGGGAATTGCGTCATGGTGTCCAGCTTTTCCGGCAGCGAAATGCCCCGTGAGCGCGATGACATAGCGGAGGACGTGAAGGCGCTCGAGGCAAGGCTCGTGATCGAGCAAGCACGGCGCGCCTACGAGCGCCGTCGGTTTCGCCGGTCGTGGATCGGCTCCGAGGAACTGTTCCGCGAGCCGGCATGGGACATCCTGATCTACCTCTTCATCGAGTCCTGGGGCGGGCGCAAAATTCCCATCACCGAGGTGGTGCAGGAGGCCTATGTCCCGAAAAGCACGGCGCTGCGCGAGGTTCACAAGCTGTGCAAAGCAGGGCTGACCGCCCTTGCGCGCGACCCGTCGGACGGGCGCCGCCAATTTGTCGAGCTTGCCACAGACACGCGGCGGCGCATCTCTGCCTATTTCAGCGCGGAGATGGCATGAGGCGGGGCATAGTCCTGAAATGCGACCAGGTCAGGCGATGACCAACTGCAACCCCCAATTGCCCGTCGAGGTAAAGATCCTGCATTCGTTGAATGCGATCCGGGCAAAGCCTTGCTCCCCCCAGCCGGTTCCCCGGCTGTTACGGACGATCCAGCAGCCATCGTCTGCATCATAGCCGATAAGCGCTATGGTGTGCCGGTTCAGGTATGTCGCCGACTGGCGGCGGTAGATTCCGCCTCCATAATATCGCCAGAAATCGTCATACAGGTCCATCACGCCCACGATCGGACCGTCCTGGAGCGCTTGAATCGCTGCCGTGAAGGATGTGAGATTATAGGCTTCAAGCAGCCTGACAACGCCGTGCGCCATCGGGCACGCCATCGGGTTGAACGGATAATCACCCTCCTGCTGCGTCGCGACCGCGGTCGCCTTCGCCGCTTTCGCCGCGTCGTTCGGATCCAGCCCGCCGCCGCAGTCTCTGTGTGCTACACAGCAGTGGAAATGGCCCGGCGACAGGAGGGGCGTGGCATGTCCCACCTTGATGGTCGCCAGATCGGTCATGACACCGGCAAAAGCGAACGACGTACAGGCGTTGCAGTCCCCTTGGGGCATCGGGCCCGCCACGTTGATGCGCTGACGCCAATCGAGGTGGCGCGGGAGCGCAGCAAACGATTCCATGAAATTGTCCGGCCGGTGCCGCTGCTTCGGCCGCCATCCCGCCAGGCGCCGGCGCGCGAAACGATAAGGCTCCATCGGCACGTCGAGCCGCGTCCAGTCCTGTTCACCCTTGGCAATCGCCTCATGATCCTGTGCCAGCGGCGGTTCCATCACGCCTCCTCAAGGCTGTGCCAGCACGGCGCGGGCCGCCGCGAGCGCGGCGTCCGCGTCGAGCTTGCTCTTCTCGGCGGCAGCGAGTGCGGCATCCGTCTGATAGGTGTCGATCAGGGCCTGCTTGGCCGGACCGGATCCGTCGACGAGCGCCGCCTCCGCGTCCGCGAGCGCCTTCTTCGCTGTGGCCGCATCCGCTGCGGCCTTCAGGCGCTTCGCCTCGGCGCCACGCGCAGCGTCAACCGCATCCGAGCCTGCCGCCGCGGCGTCTTTGAAGGCGCTCGCCGCACCCGCGCCAGCTCCCCTCAACTGGCTGGATTCGGCCGAGATCAGCACACCGCCCTGGGAAAAGCCCACCGCGTGCTTGACGCTGGCGAAGGTCTGCGAGCGGAAGGGCGCGTACAGCGTCGGCCCTCCCTGTAGCGCCAGCCCTTTCTTCGAGAGGATGAGGGTCTCTCCCATCCGGCCCGAATCCGTGCCGCAGCCGTTACCGCGGCATATGATCAGTTCGACGCGGGCCGGCTCCCGGTAGGGAAGACCCGGCAGGCGCCTTGAGGATCGCGCCCCGGTCCGGGACACGGCCGGCGCAAGCGCCTGCGGCGAAGCCGGGGTGGAGGTAGGGGTAGGCGTGGGAGTTGGTGTCGGCCTCGGCGCGGGAGGAGGCGCGGACAGATTTCCCCCAGGGGCAACGCCGCTCTCCGTGGCGGCGGACGTGACCGGCAACAAGCCACCATCCTTCGATCCGGGCTGTTTCGCCCCTTCGCCAGCCCCCTCAAAAATCGTCATGTCGGTGCCGTTGCCCGCACCGGCACCCCCGTTCCTCCGGTCGGTCGCACGGGCCATCGGCCCCATAGGCCCATCCGGCCAATCCAACCTGACCAGTCGCATGCTGACCTGCATGTCCCCTGTCAGCGACGACGCATTCCAGCGTTTGCGCGCCGCAGCGCTGATCCCGATCGGCTCATCGGTCACGAACCTGTTTCCGAACTCGGGCCATGACACGACCTGAATATCCGTCAAAACGTCAACCTGCTCCTTCAGCCGCGCCTGGGCCAACTTGAGCGTGGTGTTCAGCGCGGCCAGCCTGTCCTGCGCGGCGCCGAGCGCCTTGCGCGTCCTGGCGTCGAGCGTCGCGCCAGCCGCAGCGGCGCGCGCTGTCAAACTCGCTACCTCCCCGGTCAGGTCGTCGACACCGCCTTGTGCGAGGTCGACCGCCTGCTTGAGCGCCGGCATCGCTTTGAGCGCGGCCGTAACTTCGTCACTGCACTTGCTGGAATTGGGGCCATAGGACAGCAGCCCCGTCCCCGCCAGGCTGGCGATCCCGCTCACCACGTTCGCAACCGCGGCGCCGCTCTGGTCGTCGACGGATGAAGAGATCGACTTGGGCGTGCGATCGTCATACCAATCCATCTTGAACTCAGTGGTGCGAAAGATCCCCTCTAGCGACCGCGGATCGATCACGTAGAATTCCGTCGGATCGAGGTCCGTGCCTTCTTCCACGGCAGCGGTGATCTTGACCTTGTTCCCCTCTTTCGTCGCGGCGTCGCACGAGATCACGCGCCAGGTGAGCGTCACCTTATACTGCGTCATTCGAAGCCTGTACGGATAGCCGACCTGCGCTTTGCCGGGATTGAACGCGTGGACGTCGAGAGATGAGACGCAGCCACCAAGCAGCGATGCGGCGATCACGCCACAGACAAGTCGACCGACCATTGTTGACCCCCGAAATCTATGCCTATCCGGACTTCGATTCCGTTTTCGACTATGAAACTTATTTGGAGGTGCGCAAGCGAATTCACGGCCATCAATAAATGAATCGGTTCCAAATATCCGGCGAATTGCCGCCATCACTACTTTGGAATTGCTTTCGAGCGGGAATACATCGAGCCTTGGGGGTTCCTCCCCTGCCGGGAAGGTTTCGACGTTGCACCATGAAAGAGTTGGTCGCGCCTGGCGGCGCAAGCCAGCGAGCGCGGCGACGTCGGCCTCCTGATTCTTCGGGAAATTGATGACCTCCACGATGTCGACGCAGGCTTCCCGCACGCCCACGAGATTGTTCTCGGCAAGGGCCGCCCGTCCGCGGGCTACGAACCCGTCAAACCGCTCCGGATTGGTCAACATATACCGCTGCCCCTGAAGATATCGAAAAAGGGCGCGGAAGCGAGCGCGCGACGGCCATGCGAGCGGGCAACGCAGCACCTGCGAAGGCGGCTTTCAAAATGGCGACAAAGGGCAAAGCAGGGTTGGCGCCCTATCGCCAGCCCCGCTCCGGGGGGACTCAGTTGACGGTCGCGTTCTCGGGAACGGTAACGGCGGACGCCGGCGCCATTTTCTCTGCGCCCATCTTCTCGAGCGTCTCGGCATCGACCAGCCGGGTCACGAGCGGATGAAGCCGCAAGCTTCCTTCCTTCACAACCTGCTTGAAATTGGCGATGACATTGGCTGTGGTCCGCTTGTCGGGCGCGACCACGTCGAGCAGCCAGTTGATGTCGCCCGAATTCCAGTCCTCGGCCTTCAGGCGGATCGGGAAGGTTCCGGCCTGGATCTGTTCGCGGATGCGCGCGTCGCCGTCCTCGTTCACACTCGCCCAGATCGCCAGACCCGCCATGTCCGCGAGCGTCCCGGCCTTCTCGCCGCCCGGATAGGCGATCGCGACCCGGTCGCGCACCAGTGGCTCGAGCAGGAGATGCTGAAGGTCGGCGAGTGTCTGGTTGCGATAGCGCGGGAGCATCATCATCGCCATGACGACCTTGCCGAAGCTCTCACGGATATGGGTGCGCACCGCGGAGATTTTTGCCGCGATCTCCGGGTCGACCCCGGTCGCCGGCGCTACCGCATTTGCCTCGGCGTCGGCCTTGCCGTTCTCCGCTCCGTTCGTCTTTTTCACCACCTCGCGTCCTCCCTCTTGCGCCGAACCCGCACGCGGGCTGAGCCCGACGCCCGCGATTCTCGGAATTTGGCGTGGAGATTGACGAGAATTCCCACGAAGCGCCAGCGTTTCTTTATCAGGAAAGCGTTGTTTGGCATTACATTCAATCTGAAGGTAATTTCCGAGCGTCCGTTTGCGCATAAAATCGCCCGTTCTGTTACATATTTACTACGCCAGTGGCTGGCATATCTCGTTGATTTCCCAATACCGGAATTACATTCAAATTTAGTCTTTCTCGGCTCTCTCGATTTCTATTGCATCCCTGAAATCGCATGGCATCGTGAGAGAGAGGGAAAGTTGGATTCTGGGGGATTGCGCTTATGGCGAAGAGAGTCACCTTGATGTCCGCGGCCGGCATTGGTCCGCGCGATTGTCGAGGAACCACCTTCGTTCAGAGGCGCATTCCAGCCCAGATCGAAGCCACTCCACCGCTAGATTGCGACACCTGGGCTGCTCCGGCGAACTCGCTCTTGTGCCTCGCGGCTGCAACAGCGATTCCTGGACCGCTGGCGGTCGCGCGGACCCGCGCGACGGCTGAAGCAAATGGCAGTTTACGTGCGCGCAACGCGCGGGAGACAGTGTGATGGTTTGGGGAATGAGTTTGCCTTCTAACTTCGGTGAATTCTGGCCGGAAGGAGATTTTGAAGGGTGTAATGAACAAGACATTTCTGGCTGGCGCGAGCGTCTCATCAAATACTTTAACAACCAAAGTTCCGAATCGCAGACAGCCCTCTTCAATTTTACGGGTGACGGATCTGGAAATGCAGCCCATTTTTACCCAGGATATGTCGGAAGCAAGTTCATAAGTGAGATCGGTGCAGTGGTCGGAGCGGGGCGCCCGCCCCTGAGTCCGATTTATAAGCACGAGCCACCGCACTCTTTCGATATAATCCGAGGAGGTAAGACGCTCGGGTCGCTGATCAAACTGAATGATCGGATATTGGCCGCCGACGCAGCACTAAAGACGATCATCGAAGATCTTGAACCATGTACTCACAAATTCTTTCCGATTACTATAAATATCCGGAATAAAATTCCTTATAAGGATAAATATTATACCCTTGTAATCGGACAATACATTGAAAGTTTTTTGCCTGAAAGCAGTGCGGCGACGTCATTTAGAACAACTGCCAATGGCCACTTCAGACATGAAGAAGCAAAGCATTCAATGTCTGAGCTCACGTTCTCTAAGGCTATTTTCGGCAGCGCGCATCTGTGGCGCGAACGACGGCTTAGCGGTGAATGGCTCACATGTTTTTCCGATGAACTAGAATCTAGGATCGTCGGCGCCGGACTACGAATTCCTAAACATTATCGGATGAAGGAGATCTGACCATGGGCATTATCCAGGGCCTAGACACAATTCCGACACAAATTCAACGGGATTTCCGTGAATTATTCAGCGAATTTTTGCCTGGATGGTCTGGCTCTGGCGAATATAATTTCCGACCTGGCGCGGCGACACAAATGGCGTCGGCGCAGCTCGGCGTGTTGATGCAGAATGGATCTCATCCATGGATTAATAAGCAAATCGCTGCCTTGCTTACAGATCTTCGCGATTCGGCGCTTTCTGATTCGGAAAAAACAAAGCGCCTCGCCGCACTCGTCAACTTCATGGGCGAAGCGAGCAGTCCCGAAGCCCTTGCAAGCAATGGAGCAAAGACAGGTGGATACATCGCGTTCTCAAGTCGTAGCGATCCGAATCTTATCGCGAAGCTAAACTATCAACCGTCAACGGCACAAATGGACGTTATGGCCCGCGCCGGGCTTTCGTGGGACAACATCCTTGGCTCGCAAGCTGGACAGGAGGTTATAGCGCTCAACCCTAGGGTTAGCGTCGGAGGCACGCTTGAGTTCGACGGCAAGCTTAATAACGGCGGTTTCTTTTCAAAGACCTCGAACGAACTTAGCAGTTGGAAAAAATACACCGGATTTTTCGCTCCTTCTACGCAATATTCGGCAGAATGGACCAGAGACAATAAGATAACTTTCGTTAAAGACGGGTCTATCCTAAAGAATGGTGTTGCAGTAAGCCGCGCGGAAGCGGAAGCGTTACTCGCGACAAGAACCTTAACAGCGAATGCTGCTCGAATTTCGAGCTTCGCTAAAATGTCTTCAAAATTCTTAGGATACCTAGAGAAAGGTGCGAAACCGCTCGCGTTCGCGGGCTTGATCCTTCTTGCCACCCCAGCGCGAGCTGCGCAGCTCGGGATGAATTACAATTCAGATATAGCTGTGCCAGCGAACAAAGAATTTATAAAAGAGCTCTTTGCGATGGCTACGGGCGGGCTAACCGGCCTCGTCGCAGGACTACTCGGCGGAGCTGCTACTGCTGGTCTTCTGGCAATACCAATTGGTGTCGGTACATCTGTCCTTGGAGACCTTGCTGGGCGGAAAATCGGTGAATATTTCTACGATCACTTCACTGAATCGGCTAACGAACTCGCGGAATGGATTGCTCCGCTCCTTGCGCCCGTTGGAGCAGGCCTTATCAGCCTAGAGGAAGTTGTTGGTGATCTTGCTGGCGCAATTTTTGGCGCGGTAACGGATGCGTTCGAATACGTAGAAGATTTAGTAACCGGGAAGGATGGCCTTTTCGGTATGAACGGGCCGTTGTTTGGGCCCAGCGGGCCTTTTCATAGCCTGGTCAACCTAGCGCAGGGTAACGGATTTCTTACCCACGATGGACTGTGGGCATATGATGGCTTCGACAAGGTCCTCTACGGCACGAGCGGTGACGACGTCCTAATTCTTGATGAAGGCACCGGCGCAGCTTTCGGCGACAAAGGCGACGACGTCTTGCTCGGCGTATTCCCGAGATTTGTGCCCAGTGGCTCGCCGCTCATCGATGGATCTTCCGCTCCATTGGCCACCGAAGACGCAGCCCTCCTGCTTGATGGCGGCGAAGGCAATGACTGGATTATCACAGTCGGCGGTGAGCGAGCGGAAACTGTTGGGGGCCTTGGCCGAGACTGGATTTATAACTCGTCTACGGGCGGGATCATCTGGGGTGATATTAAAGACAGCCTGATCGATCCTCTTACGGACCGTCGGTATTACACCACTACGGAGCCGGATGGTGATGGAAACCCGGTTGTCGTTCGGCATTATATCGCTGACGACAAGACCAATTCCGACAACATATGGTGGTCAGCCGACACCACACTGATGGATGCTGGCCGATCCGACGTCCTTAAGTTTTTCGGCATCCCCCTAACCGGAGGCTCCGACGAAGGCGGGATTCTGATGGCAGCGCTTGGCGCGGCCGCCGGCCTGAATTCCGTTGGGAGCGCCATGAGCCTATCGCAAATTGGCAGGTCTCCGCTCGACACAATTTACATCGACCATATCCTTCCGTTCATCAACTACGCTTTCGAAAAGCAAGCCGACGGCTCTTACGATTTGCTGATCGGAAATGTCGTTTCCGATTTTCTCAATGCAGTGGAAGCCATTATAGGCGGGAATGGCAACCTTTCGGACGAATTGGCCAAGCATCATGGCGTGATGCGGATTAAGGATTTCATCCCGGCAAAAGACCACGGAGTCTTCGCCGTCAGCTATCTAGGCAGTCAACAGCTGGAGCTGAACGGCCTCGAGAAGCTGAACCTCGTGTTCAAGAAGGGGAATCCGATCGATGCCATTCTTGCCCAGCTTCCTCCCAGCCTGATCACTTATGGACTGATGGGTGGCGGCCCGCTCGTCGATGCCGCCTTCACTGCCGCCGCTGTGGCCGGCCGCTTTGCCAAGGCAATGGCATGGTCTGCGGAGGGCGACCCGCTCGTGCTCGATCTCGACGGCAACGGGCTCGCAACCACGGCCATCGACAGCGGCGGTGTCTATTTCGATCTCGACAGCAACCTCTTCGCCGAACGAACCGGGTGGCTTGCGGCGAGCGATGCGTTCCTGGCGCTGGACCGAGACGGTAATGGGCAGATAACGGATGGTTCCGAGCTCTTCGGCACCAACACCGGATCGGGCTTCGCCGACCTGAGTGCGCTCGATGACAATGGTGACGGCAAGATCGACGCTTCCGACGCGATCTGGTCGCAACTGCACCTCTGGCGCGATATCAACCAGGACGGCATCGGCCAAGCGAGCGAGCTCTCATCCCTCACGGATTTGGGCATCGTCTCGATCTCACTGAACACGACGGCGCTAGACGGGACGACGCCGCAAGGGACGACCTTGCGCTCAGCGGCAGGCTTCACGCGCGCCGACGGCTCTCTCGGGACGATCTACGAAGCAATTTTCCAGTCCAATCAGATCGATACCCAATATGCCGGCGAAGGCGGCCGTCCCGCTTGGCAAAATTCGACGCTCGACGCGAAAGGCTTCGGGCGGATCACTGACCTCTCCGTCGCGATGGCGAACGATCCCACGCTCGGCGATCTCGCGAGTTCGACAGCCGCCGCCATGACGACAGCGGACCTCTCGGTTCTCGTCTCTCAGGCCGGCGCCGTGCTCGGCGCGTGGGGCGAAACGCAGGAGCGAACGCGTGAACTCTACGCGGTGCGCTTGTCCTCGGACGGCACGACCCTGCTCGAACGCAAGGAGTGGGACGGTGAAGCGCTTGGCGCTGGCTGGACCCTCGAACAGGGCTGGAGTCCGTCGGACCGGACCGAAGCGGACATGCCGACCCGCGCAGAAGCGCCCTATCTTGCCCAAATCGTCGATGGCCGTGCGATCATCCTCGACTATGGCATCGCGCAAGCGAACGGGCGCTGGGTGCTCGCGTCCGATCCGTCGACCAGCTACGATAGCATCGATGCCATTCTCGCCTTGCCCCATGCGGCGGGAACCGAGTGGCGTCGTGAAGACATCCAGTTCAATCCGCTGGCCGATCTCCCCGTCGAGACAATCGGCGTCAATTTCATCAATGGCGTTGCTGTCGACTATACCGCGCAGGTCACTGACAACGACGGCACCTTCTATGTCTGGGCCCGCAATCTCGACCGAGCGCTCCAGCTTCAAGCCAAGACCGGCAACGCCTTCGAATTCAATCTGCGCAACTATGCGATCGACTTCGATACGCTCGACGAGGTCAATTCGACCGACGACAGCACCTATCGCGTCGAGCTCCTGACGCCCGCACAATTCCATTTCGCAACCGGCCTCGGCAGCATCGAATTCCACCCGGAAATGCTGACCGCAGCCTATGACAATACCACGGGGCGGCTCAGCTACAGCGTGAACGGCCTTCAACAGGCGGGCCGCTATGTAGACCAGTTGGACGCCAACGGTAACCCCGTCACCGTGACCTACTCGGATGGCACGACCGGGCAAGCGACCACCTACGAGAGCGACGTCAAGACGATGATCGCGATGCTCCAGCCCGTGATGGAGCAATATATCACCAGTTCGCGGCGCTTCGCTGTGCGACTGGCTCTCCAAGGCGGCCTCCGCGATTACGCGCGCGGCTTGACCTACGACGCAGCGCGCGACGTCTATACCCCGACCACCGATCGCCAACTCGCGCCGATGTTCGAGGCGATCTTCGAGAACGCCCCTGCGTCGAACGGAAACGACGCGGTCCTCGACTATCTCACGCAATGGAACGAGATTCTCTGGCAGATTTATCCCGACTATTCGCCGTCTGCCGATGGGGCCGCGTCCGGCGTAACCGTGGGCATCGATCAAGCATTCATCATGCAAATGATCATCCCCGCTTTCGAAGCGCAGGGATGGACCTATGATCCGGCGACCGGCGAAGGCACCGGCCTCGACATTCGTGGCATCGCTCATGCGCTCTCCGTCGATGAAACCCGCATCATCACGCACGCGGTCGATGCCACGACCATAAGCGGCACCAACGGAACCGATTATTTCTATATGACCGCCGGCGACCAGACGCTGGAAGGCGGCAATAGCGCGGACTATTATTTCGTCGGCAAAAATTCCGGCAACGATGTCATTCACGACCAGGATCTGGGTGGCGACGACGAGTTGCGCTTCACCGCGGTCGACTCAAACCATGCCAACGCGATCCGCGACGGTGAGGATCTGATCCTCGAGGTCCGTGATGACGCCGGCAACGTGCTCAACACGGTGCGACTGACCGACCAGTTCCTGGGCGAGCTCAACCCGTATCTCTCCAACGGCAAGCAGATGGAGAGCGGCGTCAATCAGATCGTCTTCTCCGACGGCGTCGTCTGGAATCGCTTCCGCATGGCTTTGGAAGTCGCCGATCCGCGCGACGGCGACGATGTCTATGCCGGCTCCGGCTCCGCCGACGTCCTTTGGGGCGGCAAGGGCAACGACGTCCTCACCGGCGGCCTCGGCGGCGACATCTACATCTTCGAGCGCGGCGACGGCCAAGACGTCATCAGCGAGCGCGGCGGCTTCTCCTTCGGGCCAATCAAGGCCGGCATCGATTTCCTGATGTTCCGCGGTGACATCACCAGCGATAGCCTGTTGCTGACCCGGACCGGCACCGACACCAACCTGCACATCACGCTCCTCGACGAGCAGGGTAACCCGACCACCGACACAATCGAGATCGAGGACTATTTCGGTGGCCTTTCGCTCGGCCTCGGGCTGTTCGCCGAACTCTTGGGCGATGCCGAAGGGCTCGACTATGTATCCCCGAACCTCGTCGAGCGCTTCATTTTCGACGATGGTTCCAGCCTCGAATTCTCCCAAGTCGCCGAGCGCGTACTTGCCAATGCGAAGACCGCTGGCGACGATGCGATTTACGGCTTCCTCAACGACAACACGCTCGATGGCGGCGCCGGCGACGACTATCTCCAAGGTGGCCAGGGCGACGACACCTACATCTTCGGCCGCGGCTACGGTCACGATGTGGTCGAGGATAACGGCCCCAAATACGGCCTGTTCGATCCCCCGTCGAAAGACGTGCTACAGTTCGTCGACGACATACGCTGGACCGATCTCGACTATCTGCGCGACGGCAAAAGCGACACGCTGACCCTGCGTATCACCGGCACCGACGATCAGGTGACGATGGTCGATTTCCTCGAGGAGATTCCCTTCCTCGGCTACGTCAACGCGGTCGAGACCATCTCCTTCGCCGACGGCACCAACTGGAGCTATCTCCAGCTCCTCCAACACTTCGTCGACGTCAAACAGACCAGCGGCGACGATCTCATCTACGGCTTCGAGGGCATCGCCGACGTCTTCACCAACGGCGCCGGGAACGACCGCATGGAAGGCCTGTCGGGCAACGACACCTATTATTACGCCCAGGGCTTCGGCAACGATACAATCTACGACGACGACGGCGCCGACCGCCTGGTCTTCTCCAACCTCAATTACTCCGACATCACCGTCACGCGCACCGCGACCGATCTCGTCTTCACGATCAACGCCACCGGCGAAAAGCTGATCGTCGAAGGCCAGTATATCCGCGACGGCGCCCAGCACGCAGCGATCGAAACCTTCGTCTTCGCCGACCGTCAGATCGCCTTCACCGACCTCAATCCCGAAGACGTCGCGGTCGACCGCTTCACCGGCGGCGCGACCGAAGGCGACGATACGCTGACTGGCTCCAACTTCGGCGAGATCCTCGACGGGCGCGGCGGCGACGACGAACTGATCGGCGGCGACGGCGGCGACACCTACATCTTCGACGTCGGTTACGGCGACGACGTGATCGTCGACCGGCGAACCCGCGCCCATTGGGGCGATCGCGAAGGTGTGTCCGTGCCCGTGGACGATACCGTCGAGTTCGGCGCCGACATCCGCTACCAGACCGACCGGAACATCGTGTTCACCAAGTCCGGCGACGATCTCCTCATCACCATCGACGGACGCCCCGACAGCTCGCTGCGCATCCGCAACCAGTTCCGCTCGATCGACGATGCCGTCGAGATCTTCCGCTTTGCCGACGGCACCGTGCTCACCGCCGGCGATATCGAACAGGAACTCCAGATCGAGGGCGGCAACCGCGGCGACAACATCATCGAGGTGAGCGATCTCCTGATCGACGTGCCCAACACGCTCGACGGCCGCCAGGGCGACGATACGCTGAAGGGCGGCAATGCCGGCGACACCTATGCCTTCTCGGCCGGCTACGACTTCGACACCATCATCGAGAAGCAGGACCACGCCGGCGCGATCGACCGCATCGTCTTCGGCGCCTCGGTTCATGCCGAGGACCTGATCGTCACGCGCGATGGTCTCGACATGATCATCGACCTGGGCAGCGGCGCCGATGTCGTGCGGATCGTCGGCGGCCTCGGCACCACCAGCATCGAGGAATATCATTTCGCGGACGGCTCCGTCCTGACCCGCGACGACCTCATCGCCCGGATGCTGACCGGCGGCGCAGGCGACGACAACATCGTCGGTTTCGACGGCCGTGCCGACGTGATCTCTGGCGGCGCGGGCTCCGACATGCTCGCCGGCGGCACCGGCAACGACACCTACAAGTTCGGGATCGGCGATGGCTATGACGCCGTCTCCGACACCGGCGGCGTCGACAAGATCGTCTTCGGTGACGGCATTACCAAGGACGAGGTGACCTTCAGCAATGTTGATGGCGACCTGCTGATCTCGCTCGCCACCGGCACCGATCGGCTCGTGATCCTCGGCGGCTACAAGGTCGCTCCGGTCGAATCCTTCGTCTTCGCCGATGGCACCACCTTGTCGCTCGCCGAAGTGCGTAGCCTGATCCTCACCAGCAGCGACACCAGCGGCCAGGATATCATCGACCTGCGCGAGCTCGACGTGACCGACGTCGTCGAGCCGGGCCGCGGCAACGACCATGTCTATATGGCAAATGGCGGCACCGTCACGATCCATGCCGGAGACGGCGTCGACCGGATCGAAATGCCCTCGGGCGTCACGACAGCCACCATCAACTTCGCCGATTATGGCTCGGCCGACGCGCTCATCCGCCCGCTCGAGCGCGGCAGCAGCGACATCGCTATCCTTTTCTCGACCGGCGACCAGGTGATCCTCGTTGGCGGCATGCTGAACGGTCCGCTGCCCTCGCTCCTCTTTGCCGATGGCCAGCTCCTCGATACCGCGGCGATCACCCAGCGCCTCGTCAACGATCAGGCGAGCAGCGGCAACGACGTCATTCTTGGCTCGAGCCGCGCCGAAACCCTCGCCGGCAGCGCAGGCAACGACTATCTCGCGGGCGGCGCCGGTAACGACACCTACGTCTATGCCCGCGGCGATGGCGCCGATGTCATCGAGGACAGCAACGGCAGCGACGACGTGTTGCGGATCAAGGGCTATGCTGCTGCCGACATGCGCGTGACCTTCACGCCCGATTTCAGCGAAACCGAAATCTCCTTCGGCGATGGCACCGACCGCATCACCCTGCGCCACGCCTCCTCGACCAACTATGCCGTCGATCGCATCCTGTTCGACGACGGCACCAGCCTTACCCTCACCCAGATCGAAGGCCTCTGGCGCGGACAGGGCACCGACAATGACGACGCCCTGGTTGGCACGAGCGCCGCGGAAATCTTCACCGGCGGCAAAGGCAACGACACGATCGCGGGCAATGGCGGCGCAGACATCATCCGCTTCAGCCGCGGCGACGGCCAGGACCGCATCCAGAGCACCAGCGGCTATGACGGCCTCGCCACGATCGAATTCGGATCGGGCATCGCCGTCAGCGACGTGACAGCCAAGCGCGATGCCAACGGCAATATCGTGCTACTGATCGCAGGCGGCGACGACCGTCTAACCCTCGTCGACCCGGTGGGCGATCCGGACGGCATCGTTGCATCGATCAAATTCGCCGATGGCACCGTCACGAAGCTGTCGACCCTCGCACTCTCGATCCCCGCAACCGATGGCGATGACCACATCATCATTCCGGCCGACGCGGCGAACACCGGCGCCGAGGTCTATGGCGGCGACGGCAACGACATTATCGAAACGGGGCGCGGCGCCGACATCCTGACGGGCGGTCGCGGGAACGATCGACTTCAAGGCAATCGTGGCAGCGACACTTACTATTTCGCGCGCGGCGACGGGCAGGACCGCATTCTGGATGCCGGCGTCTATAATGACGGTGGCATCGACAAGCTGCGCTTCGGACCCGATATCACACCTGAAGATATCGTATTCCTCGGCATCGAAGCCGGCGCCATCCGCCTCGCCATTGCGGGGACGGAGGATCGGATCACGATCGAAGGCATGGGCAATAACGACAACAGCTATGTCGATAATGCCGACAATGTCATCGAGCAGTTCATCTTCGCTGACGGCACCATCTGGAATGCGGCAGATATCTTCGCACGGGCCGCGATCGGCACCGACGGCAACGATCGCATCGAATTCGGTGGCTGGTTCGAGCGTACGCTGACGGTCATCGGCGGCAAGGGCGACGACACGTTCATCGGTGCGAACGGGGACACGACCTATGTCTTCAATCGCGGCGACGGTCGTGACACGATCGATGTGCCCAATCCGGGCAATTCGACCAATACGCTGAGCTTCGGAGAGGGCATCACCGTCGAAGACGTCGCGCTGACCGTTCAGGGCTACGATCTCCTGATCCGCGTGCGCGGCAGCGAGGGCGATCGCATCACTATCAAGGACGCCGCCTCCGTTTACGGCAACGATATCGACCAGATCCGCTTTGCCGACGGAACGCTGTGGGACTACACCACAATGCGCAGCCACATCGTCTCCGAAGACGATGCGCAGGCAATCCTCTATCCCGACCACGATACGACGCCGTTCGGATCGGTGATCTTCGGCGGCGGCAGCGAGGAACCCGGTGACGGGGACTCGGGCGACGGAGATGACGGCGATCCTGGCGACATTGATCCGGGCGATGGCGACCCGACCGGCACCTATGACCAGATCATCTATGGCACGGGTGGAAGCGATACCCTCAGCGGCGCGAACAGCAATGATGAGATTTTCGGCCGCGGAGGCCCCGACACGCTTTCCGGGAACGGCGGCAACGACCATCTGGTCGGGGACAGCCCCGAGGATCTCGTGGACACGGACTGGACTGCGGTTCGAAGCGATCTCATCGACTATTTCGGTCCCCAGACCAATACGCTCATAAACGGACTGGGCGGCACCGCGGGCTTCGGAGAAGAAGCCCTGCCCGTTGACGACGATAACGAAGTCACCGTCGACATCCCGACCGACTTCCTCACCGCCATCGGTGGTGAGCTCATCGTCAACGGCGTAGCTGTCACCGGCCTTGTCGTCGGCAACAACGGCTATGCTGCGCTCGGTGACAACTGGTTCTACGTCCTTCCCTTCGATGTCGACACCAGAGGCGGCCCCGTCACGCCCAGCGAAGGCGGCACCTCGCAAGGCACGAACCGGGTCTGGTACGACTTCGATGCCGCGACCCAGACCATCACGGTGACGTGGGACGATGTCGGAAGCTATCCGTCCGGTACCAATCCGGACGCCTTCCAGGTCCAGATCAAAGTGCTCGGGGATGATTCCTTCGATATCGTGTATCGCTACGAATCCCTTTCCTGGTCCGATGGCTCGACACCCGGGCTTCGCACGATCGACCAATCGGCCTCCGTCGCTCTGCCCGGCAGCAACCCATTCAATCTCGCAACCGGTGCCGGCAACCTCGGCGACACAGGCGTCTCGGCGTTCCAGATCCGAGGATCGACCATCCTCGGCGGCACGCCGAACGAGGCCGACACCCTCTACGGTGGCGCCGGAAACGACATATTGGAAGGCGGGGCCGGCAACGACTATCTGTCCGGTGACAGCGGCGACGACACGCTGATCGGCGGCGATGGCAACGACTGGTTCTGGGACGACCAGGGTACGAACACCATGTTCGGCGGCGCGGGCGACGATGAGTTCACTATCGACAGACGCTGGGACACGAGCAACACGATCGAAGGCGGCGCCGGACGAGACCGCTTCGTAATCGTGCTACCGTCGGAAGACACGGATACCTTCTATGGCGACGTCACGGTCGTCACCGACTTCACCCCCGGCGAGGGCGGCGATCGTATCGGCTTCGGCGCCGGCTGGAGCACCGACGGCGGTCCCATTGTCGAATGGGAACGCGTCATCTTCATGCAGGACAGCGACGATGTCGTCGTCTATTACAAGCCCGACAGGACGGACGCCCCGCCACTGGTCGCTCTGATGCGCCTGCAAGACGTTGATGGCTCACTGCTCACCCGTGACAATTTTGATGATTTCGACGATCGCCCCTCCATTCTCTTTGCTGGAGACATACGCACCGGGAGCGACGGGGATGACCAGCTTGAGGCAAGCGCCGCAGGAAGCATCCTCGACGGCGGCTACGGCAACGACACGCTGATCGGCGGCGATGGCAACGACCTTTTGCTCGACGCGGACGGCAACAATATCCTTGATGGCGGAGCAGGCGACGACATCATCGACCTCTCCCAGCCCTATTCCGCCAACACCGCCACCGGCGGCACCGGTAGCGACACCTATATCGTCCGCGTCCCGGCGCTGAACAGCTATGGCTTCTATGGCCTTGTTTCCACGATAACCGACTTCACGCCAGGCGCGGGCGGTGACCGCATCACCTTCCGGCCAAGCCGGGATTACAACGGCTATTTCGAGTCCATCGATTATTCGCGCGTTGTCTTTGCCCAAGAGGGCGAGGACGTCGTCGTCTATTTCAACGGCGACACCGGCTATACCGAATTGCTACGCCTTGCAGACGTCGACGGCAACCTGCTGACGCTCGACAACTTCACCGAATTTGATGGCCGCGCCCATATTCTCAACCCACCCTTGACCCTGACGGGTACCGAAGGCGAAGACGATCTCATCGGCGGTCTGCTTGACGACACCATCAATGGCCTGGGCGGGGACGACACGCTCTCGGGCGGCCCGGGCGGCAACGACCTGATCGATGGCGGCGACGGTGACGATTATTTCTACAACGTCGGCACCGGCGCCGGGAGTGACACCCTCACCGGCGGCCAGGGCCGCGACTATTTCGAAATCTATGCCGAGCAAGCATCCGTCTCGCGCGGCATAGATATCATCACCGATTTTTCGATCGCCGACGACACGATCGGCATCATCTTTGCCAATTATTCCGGCGACGATGGATCCATCTTTGTCACGCAGGATGGCGCCGACACGCTCGTCTCGCTCGCAGTCTGGTTCGACGGAACGGTTTCCTCCACCCGCACCCTCGTTAAACTCCTGGGCATCAACGCGACCGACCTCACCGAAGACAATTTCGATGGGCAATCCTTCTCGGTGGTCGAGAATCAGATCATCGTCGGCGACGACGGAGACAACGTCCTCGAGGGCGGTCTGGGCAACGACCAGATCTCCGGTCTCGACGGCGATGACAACCTCAATGGCGGCGGCGGCGACGACATCCTTCTTGGCGGCGACGGCAACGATCAGTTCGAAGATACCGCTGGCGCGAACCAGATGGACGGCGGCGCAGGCGACGACACATTCTGGAATCTCACCTACGGCGCGCAAGCAAACCGCATTACCGGCGGCGCTGGCCACGATCGCTTCGTCATCGGCTATGGCGGTGTCGGCGGCGGCGGCGGCGGCGGTATCGGCTTGGCCCCCATGTCGGTCGGAGCCGCCGGCAACCAGGCTCTCGATACCATCACCGATTTCGAAGCTGGCGCGCAAGGCGACATCATCGAGTTCGACTATGAATCCATCGTCCAGAACCCCTTTGAAGGCCACGAAGTCTTCGTCGCGCAGGACGGCGCCAACACCATCGTGTCGGGCCAGCGTTGGGATGGTTACATCGGCAACTATGTCACCACCGCCCTCCTGACGCTCGAGAATGTCAACGCGAACAATCTCGTCTCGTACAATTTCAACGGCGTCGACATCGTCCGCCTCGACGACATGATCATCACTGGTACACCGTTCAACGACTATATCGAAGGCGGTATGGGCGATGACCTCATCGACGGCGGCTATGGCGAGGACCGTCTCTCGGGCGGCGGCGGCAATGATCATCTGGTCGGCGATTCCGGCATTCCGCAGACCGATCTTCCCGACCTCACCTCCTATTTCGGTTCGCTTTCCAATGCGCTCGTCAATACGTTGGGTGGGCCGCTCGGCTTCGGCGAGGGTGCTCAGCCATCCGCCGATACGCTGACCAGCGCCGTTTCCATTCCAAGCGATTTCAACGACGGGGCCGTGATCGTCGGCGGCGATTATATCACCCAGATCAATGTGACCACCGATGGCTACGTCACGCTCGGCGACTTCGCCTTCTACATCTGGCCGCAGGACGTCGATACGCGCTACGGCGCGCAATTCCCGAGTGACGGTGGCAACTCGGCCGGAAGCAATAAGATCTGGTGGGACTTCGATGCGACGACCCAGACCATCACGGTTACCTGGGACGATGTCGGCCGCTATTACTACACCGGTGTAAAAGACGCCTTCCAGATCCAGATTAAGGTTCTCGGCGACGACCAGTTCGACGTCATCTACCGCTACGAAAACCTGTCGTGGGCGGGCTACACGATTCCATCGGTCTCGACATCGAGCGGCGAATTCACCCTTCCCGTCCCGTCGGAAGGCGCCATAGGCCTTGCCTCCGCCATCGGAAATACCGGCGATGCCGGAGTCTGGGCATTCCAGATTCGCGGAAACGACATCATCACGGGCCTCGCGCTCAACGACGACACGCTCGACGGCGGCGATGGCAATGACATTCTCGAGGGCGGCCTCGGCGACGACCTCCTCAATGGCGGAAACGGCTCGGACATCCTGACCGGCGGCGCGGGCCGCGATACGTTCGACCCCTCCGAAGTGGCCGAAAACCGCGCGCAGGCAGACGTCATCACCGACTTTGAAGCCGGTGAAAACGGCGACGTCATATACCTTCCCCACTGGGCCAGTGTTTACGACGGCAACAAATATACGGTGCTTCTCAAGCAAGACGGCTCGGACGTACTCGTCCAGTCGATCCTGTCGACCGAGAGCGACGGCCACTATGTCTTCGGCACGGTATTCGTTCTCCAGAACGTCGACATCGAAAATCTCGTCACCGCCAATTTCGGCGGGCTGGATTTTGCGACGATCGAGGATCAGACCCTGTCCGGCACCGTCGGCAACGACACGATTTCGGGAAGCCTCGGCAACGATCTCATCGACGGCGGCTACGGCAACGACACGCTGTCGGGCGGTAGCGGAAACGATCATCTGATCGGCGATGACGGCGGTGTCGATACCTTCGTGACCGATGCTCTCGCCGAAATCGGGCCGGCAACCAACGCGCTCGTGAACACGCTTGGCGGACCCGCCGGCTTTGGCGAAACCGCCCTTGCCCGCAGCGACGAAGGCATGGTGACGGTCGCCCTGCCAGCGGGCTTCAACGCCGGCGCTGTCACGGTCGAGAACACGCTGGTCTCGGCGATAGAAATTTATACCAATGGCTGCATCGGCCTCGGGTCGCTCGAACTCTATCCCTGGTATCACAACGTCGACACCCGCGCGGGCGCACTCACGCCGAGCCCAGGCGGCAATTCGACCGGCAGCAATCAGGTCTGGTACGATTTCGACGAAACCTCGAACACGATCACCATCACATGGGACGACGTCGGGCGCTACAGCAACGGCACCGTTCCAAACGCCTTCCAGGTGCAGATCAAAGTCGTCGGCGAGAACGACTTCGACATCACCTATCGCTATGAACAGATCGACTGGAGCGCCCGGTATAATTATCCCAGCCTCCAGACGTCTCAGATCTTCAAGTTCCTGCCGCTTCCGTCCGCTGGTGAGTTCGCGTTCGACACATCTGTCGGCAACCTCGGTCTCGACGGTGTCTGGTACATCCAGGTCCGTGGCTCGGCCATTTCAGATTTCGTTCGCAACAACGACATACTGAAGGGCGGCGACGGCGATGACCTGCTCGAAGGCGGCCTCGGTGACGACCAACTCACCGGCGACGATGGCGCAGACACGCTGATCGGCGGCGTCGGCAACGATATGCTCTACGGGATCGGCTCAGACGATGACGTCGATATTCTCACCGGCGGTGCCGGCCGTGACACCTTCCTCTACATCAACCACTATTATCTGGGGTCGGCCGAGGATGTGATCACCGACTTCGAAGTCGGCACCACCGGCGATATCATCAAATTCCAGAACTACTATTCCGGTAACCCCTTCCTGCTTGGCCTGCTCGTCATCAAGCAGGATGGTCAAGATACGATCATTCAGGCCACCGACTACGGCCCCACCCGCTCGATCCTGCGCCTACAGGGCGTCAATGCACGCGACCTCACCGCCGAGAATTTCGACGGATACATCTTCCCGCTCGATGGCGCGGTCGACATCGACGATACCGACGATGGCCATGTCCTGACTGGCAGCCCCGACAACGATCGCATCTACGGATTCGGCGGCGATGACACGATCAGCGGCTATGACGGCGACGACAAGCTCGCCGGCGGCACCGGAAACGATATCATCGAGGGCGGCGACGGCGCTGACTGGCTCTCGGGCCAGGACGGCAACGACCGCCTTATCGGCGGCGCGGGCAACGATATCATAGCGGGCGGAACCGGCGACGATGTGATGATCGGCGGCCTCGCGGGCTCTGATCTCGCCGACAATGACATCTTCGAGGGCGGACGCGGCGACGACACGATAACCGCCGGCACCGGCAACGATCTCTATCGCTTCAACCGCGGCGACGGCCGCGACACGATACTGGATTACGGCGGCACCGATACCATCGAATTCACCGACGGCATCGACCCGGCAGACGTCACCGTCGCCCAGATCGGTACCGACATCGAATTGCGGATCAGTGACGGCGGCGGCCGCATCCGGCTACTGCAGGCGCTCAACAGCAGCACGGTCGTGAAGATCGAAGCGGTCACCTTCACCGATGGCACTATCTGGACGTGGAACGATATTCTTTCCCGTTCCGTGGTGACGACCGATGGCGACGATACCGCCTCGCTCGTGGGCGGCATCAGCGCGATCGATGGCCAAGGCGGCAATGACGTCCTCACCGGCTCCAGCGGAAACGACACGCTCGCGGGCGGCACCGGCGACGACGTGCTTTATGGCGGCCTCGGCGACGACACCTATCTCTTCAATCGTGGCGACGGGCAGGATTACATCTCCGATACCGGCGGCATTAACAGTCTGATCTTCGGCACCGACATCAACCCCGACGATGTCGAGGTCATCCGCGGCGCGTCCAGTGTCGTCCTCGCAATCGCCGGCACGGGCGACCGGATCAACCTTGGAGAAGCAGCCTCGCTCTCCATGGCGATCCAGTCCGTCCAGTTCGCGAACGGCACCGTCTGGACCGCAGCGACGCTCCTCGCCATGGCATCCGACCCGACCGATGGGGACGACATTCTCTATGGTTCTGCCGGCGACGATGTCCTCTCCGGCGGTCTCGGCAATGACGAGATCTATTCCGCCGGCGGTAACGATACCTTGCGCGGCGGGCGCGGCGCCGACCGGCTCGTGGGCGCCCTTGGCGACGACACCTATCTCTTCGGACGCGGTGACGGGCAAGACACCATTATCGAAACGGGTGGCCTCGACACGATCCTGTTCGATGCCGGCATCGCGCCGGGCGATATCATCGTCGAGCAAAGCGCCAATGGCGCGAACCTAATCCTCAAGATCCGCGAAACCGACGACAGGATCACGATCCAGGGCGCCGCGACCAGCGGAATCGAAACTGTCCGCTTCGCCGACGGCACCGCCTGGACCAACCAGACGCTGCTCGAAATGGCGACCGTCGCCGCCACCATCATCATCACCGGCGATGCGAACGCAAATATTCTCGCGGGCGGACCAGGCAACAACCTCCTCATCGGCAATGGCGGCGACGACACCTATCGCTACGCGCGCGGCGATGGCCGCGACACGATCCTCGACTCCGCAAATTCAGTGAACGATACGCTCGAAATCTCGGGCTATGAGTATAGCGAACTCAGCTTCGCGCGCCTCTCGCCCCAAAGCGACGACATCGTCATCCGCCTTCCTCAATCCGGCGATGAGATCGTCATTCGTGGCGGGCTCAACGGCTTCCAGGGGATCGAGCGCATCCTGCTCACCGATAGCGACGTCGTGATCAACTATGCCGACATTCGCGCGGCCGCGCTCGCTTCGCAGCAGACCGATGGCGACGATATCATTGCCGGCACCTCGGGCAACGACACGCTCGCCGGCGGCCGCGGCAACGACATCATCAGCGGTAGCGGCGGCACCGACACCTTCCTCTACCGCTCGGGCGACGGCGTCGACCGGATCGAAGGCTACAGCGCCGATCCCGACGTCCTGCGCCTTGAAGACCTCAATCCGGCCGATATTGCCAGCACCGCGCGCGGTGGTCCCGACAATCTCGACCTCGTCCTCAACTTTGCGGGCGGAACCGACCAGATCGTCCTCACCCGCGCGCTCGCCGCGGGCAATTTCTTCACCATCCACTTCGCCGACGGAACGCTCTGGAATCTTGCCGCGATGCGCGCCCGCGCGCTCTCCGACATCGATGGCGCGGGCAACGACAAGGTCTATGGCTTCGACAGCGCCGACAGTTTCGCTGCACGGCCTGGCGACGACCAACTCTTCGGCGCGGAAGGCGGCGATACCTATTCCTTCGCGCGCGGCAGCGGCAAGGACACGATCCAGGACACCCAGACCCAGACGGACCCGATCGACACCGTCCTGATCGCTGACTTCGCCTCCACCGAGGCGTCGGTCACGCGCCTGTTCCGCGGCAGCGAATCCGTCATCATCGGCTTCGCCTCGTCCACCGCCGATAGCCTCACGATCATCGATGCGCTCGCAACCGACGGCAAGGGCATCGAGACCATCCGCTTCGCCGACGGCGTCGAATGGACCAAGGAGACGATGCGCGATCTGGTCGATAATCATGCGCCAACCGCGCTCGACGACGGCTATTACACGCTCATCGCTGGCCAGACGATCACCATCCTCGCCAGCGAGCTTCTGGGCAATGACCTCGACGCCGATGGCGACCCCATCCATATCGTCGCGGTCGACGGCGGCCCCAATGGCACCGCCAGCCTCGACGTGAATGGCAATGTCGTCTTCACCGCGAGCAGCACCTATTACGGCCCGACCGTCCTGACCTACACGCTGTCCGATGGCCGCAACGCCTTCGACACCGCCGAGGTCGATATCCGCATCCGGCCCGTCGCCACCGCGATCGACGACCGAGGCTTCACCGTCGCCGAAGACGGCTCACTCAACATCCGTGTCGAGCGCCTGCTCTCGAACGACCTCGATGGCGACCGCATGATCGTCGGCCAGGTCACCGGCGCCACTCACGGCACAGTCTCGCTGTCGAGCGACGGCAACATCGCCTTCAATCCCGACGCGGATTTCAACGGCACCGCCGAATTCACCTATATCGCCAATACGCCCGAAGGCGGCGCGGCGAGCGCCAAGGTCTATATCACCGTCACGCCGGTCAACGACGCGCCGATCGCGCGCGATGACGGCACCTATGCCGGCACCGAGGGCGACACGCTCACCATCGATCCGCTGGACCTCCTCGCCAACGACAGCGACGCGGATGGCGATTATCTGACCATCGAGTCCGTCATCTCGAACGCCGACGTCAACGTCAGCCTCGATTCCGAGGGCCTGATCCAGGTCAGCCCACGCGATCACTTCTGGGGTCCGGCCTATTTCGACTATGTGGTCAAGGATTCCTCCGGCGCCACATCGACCGCGCGCGTCAACCTGAGCTTCGCCTCGGTCAACGACGCCCCTCTGCCGGTCGACGACCGCATCGAGACCACCCAGACCGGCGGCCCGATCCTCGAAGACAACCCGATCATCCTCAATGCCCTCGCGCAGGAGGTGAACGGCACGATCATCCCAGGGCTGCTGTCGAACGACACCGATCCCGACAACGACCCGCTCATCATCGATGCGGTCGGCACGAGCCATGGCGGCGTCGCCCAGCTCCTCGAGAACCAGACGATCCTCTTCACCCCCTTCGCCAATTTCAACGGCGATGCCTGGTTCGAATATCGCGTCAACGACGGCCAGGGCGGCACCGCCTGGGCACGCGCGACTATCGCCTATCAGCCGGTCAACGACCGTCCGGTCGCCGGCGACGATCGCTACACCGCCGCAGGGCTCCAGTTCCTGCGCGGGCCCGAAGACGTCGCGATCGAGATCCCGATCGTCGAGCTGCTCAAGAACGACTATGATCCCGAGGGCTTCACCCTCAGCTTCGCGACCGACCAGAGCAGCGTTCCGACCGCTGTCCACGGCGACATCACCTTCACCGACCATGGCACGATCATCTTCACTCCCGACGCCGATTTCTGGGGCGAGGCGAGCTTCTATTATCTCGTCACCGACACCGAAGGCGCGGTCGACGACGGCAAGGTCACGCTCTGGTTCGACAATGTGAGCGACGCCCCGCCGGTCGCCAACCCGGACTTCATCGAGCTGTTCGAGGACGTCCCGGTCACCATCCAGATCGCGACCCTGCTTGCCAACGATACCGACGTCGATCGCGACCCGATCCGGTTCCTCGGCTTCCGGCCCGACCTCGACATCAACGGCAGCCTCGAGTTCGACGCGGACGGCAATATCCTCTTCACGCCCAACGCCAATGCGACCCAGTCGACCGGCTTCTACTACCGAATCACCGACGACACGGTCGAAGGCGGCGTGGTCGAGGGCTATGTCGATCTTACGATCATCGCCCAGCCCGACGATCCCACCGCGGTCGACGATCTCGATTTCGCAACGCCGCTCGACGTGCCGCTTGTCCTGCGCGTCTCGGATCTCCTTGCCAACGACTATGATGTCGATGGCAGTCCCCTGCCTCATTTCGTGGGCATCGACGAGGTGCTCGATCCTGCCGCGCTCGCGCTCGGCCAGCATGTCAGCATCGGCACCGCCGAAATCGTCACCTTCTCGGGCGAGCGGTTCGCCGTCATTCGCTTCAACCCCGGCTACACCGGCCAGGCGACGATCCAGTACCGGATCGCCGACCCAACGGGCCTCGAAGACACCGGCTTCGCCTACGCCACCGTCGAGAGCAGCTATGACGGCTCGCTGCGCGGCTCGCGCTATGTCGACTATATCGTCGGCAATGGAACGGACGAGCTGATCCAGGGCCTCGAGAGCAACGACTATGTCATTGCGCTCGGCGGCAACGACACGATCGTGACCGGCGACGGCGACGATGTCATCGAAGCCGGCGATGGCGACGACATCATCGATGGCGGCTTCGGCGCCGACCATATCGACGGCGGCGCGGGCTACGACACGGTCATGTTCGCCGGCTCCAATGTCGGCGTGCGCGCCGACCTCGAATCCCGCGTTGGCCAGGGCGGCACCGCCGCCGGCGACGTCTATGTAGGGATCGAGGCACTGGTCGGCACCGACTATAACGACCAGCTTGGCGGCGATGCCGGTGACAACCGCCTCGAAGGCGGGGCGGGCAACGATACGCTCGAAGGGCGCGATGGCGCCGACACGCTGCTCGGCGGCCTCGGCAACGACACCCTCACCGGCGGCGCGGGCGCCGATGTGCTCGACGGCGGAGACGGCAGCGACACGGTCAGCTATTTCGACGCCACCGACAGCTCATCCTCGACCGAAGGCGTCACCATTTCGCTCGCCAACGGCACCGCCAGCGGCGGAGACGCGACCGGCGATACCCTGATCTCCATCGAGAACGTCATCGGCACCGACTATGACGACGTGATCGAAGGCGATGCGGGGGCCAACCGCCTTGAGGGCGGCCGCGGCGACGACATCCTCTCGGGTGGCGCTGGTGACGACGTGCTGGTCGGCGGGCGCGGTGCCGATACGCTCATCGGCGGGGACGGCGTCGACATCGCGGATTATTCGCTGTCGGCCGAAGGCATCACCATCGACCTTGAGGACGCGCTGGCCGGCGGCGGCGATGCGCTCGGCGACACGCTCTCGGGCATCGAGATCGTCCAGGGTTCCTATCATGACGACGTCATGTATGGCGACGATGCCGACAACCGCCTGCGCGGCGGTCGCGGCGCCGACGTGATCGACGGCCGCGGCGGTTTCGATATCGCCGACTACAGCACGGCCGACGAAGCGGTCACGGTCGACCTTTCGCTTGGGGCTGGCCTTGCGGGCGAAGCCGATGGCGACACCCTTACCAGCATCGAAATGCTTCTCGGCTCGGTGTTCAGCGATACCTTCATCGGCTCGGACAACGACGACACGTTCGACGGCGGCTATGGCCAGGACCTGCTCAAGGGCGGGCTCGGTTCCGATACCTATCTGCTCGGCTTCGACAGCGACAACGACCATATCGTCGAAAACGGTCTCGCGGGCGACACGGACCGCGTCGTCATCAAGGAAGGCGCGCTGCCCAAGGACGTCTCGCTCGTCCGCCAAGGCGACGACCTCCTCATCGAACTCGAGAATGTGGCCGGTGTGCTCACCTTCGACACGATGCTCATCACCGATCACTTCCTCGGTTCCGAAACCGGAATCGAGCAGATCGTCTTTACCGACGGCACGATCTGGGATCGGACCGATATCGAGGCGCTGGCCCGCGACGGCCGCTTCAACGCCGAGGACGACGTTTATCTCTTCGGCGTCGAGGACGAGATCGCGATCATCGATCCGGCCGCCCTGCTCGCCAACGACGCCGAGGAAGGCGTCGACCAGCTCGTGCTGAAGTCCGTCCAGGGACTCGGCGGCGCTACCGCCTGGATCAACGAAGACGGCATGATCGCCTTCCAGGCAGCGCCCAACTTCAACGGGCAGGCCTATTTCGAATATGTCGTGGGCGACCCCTATGGCCGCGAGTCCACCGGACAAGTCCGCGTCAACGTCGCACCCGTCAACGATGCGCCGGTCGCCGTCCCCGACACCAACGCCGCGCTCCACGGCGAAGAGGACGTGATCCTTCGCATCCGCATCGACACGATCCTCAAGGACAATGACTACGATATCGACGATGCCTGGGACGACCTGCGCGTCGTCGGCATCACCCCGCTGCTCGACGAGAACGGCATCGCGATCGATCCCTTCGATTACGACGGCAACTCCAGCGAATGGAGCGCAGGCACCAACCTGTCGGCGCGCGTTGCGGGCGACTATCTCGAAATCATCTCGCGCACCGATTTCTACGGCTTCGCCGGGTTCAACTATATCCTGGAAGATCCATCGGGCGCCCGCTCGACCGCGCCGATCGAGCTCTATTTCGATGCGGTCAACGACGCGCCGCGCGGTTCCGATAAGGCCAAGCAAGACGTCCGCTTCGGTAAGACCAGCACCGTCACGGTCGCCGACCTGATGGCCACGGCTTATGACATCGAGGGCGATGCGATCACCTTCGTCGGCCTCCACCCGAGCGCCGATGGCGACGCCGCCGTCAACGGCACGGCAACGCTCACCGGCACGACCATCGCCTTCACCCCCGATGCCGAGGGCTTGGCCGCCATCTCGTTCGACGTGATCGACGAACGCGGCGCGAGCGCGACGCTCACCTATTACATCCGCGTCCTGCCGGCGAACTACGACCCGCAGGCGATCGGCGACCGCTACACGATCCTCGAAGACCAGACGATCATCATCGATCCGGCAGCATTGCTCGCCAACGACCGCGACGCAGACGGCGATACGCTGAGCTTCGTGGGCGTCGAGCGCTTCGGGGACAACGGCAAGGTCAGCATCAACGAAAACGGCCAGATCGTCTTCAAGGCCCGGCCCGATTTCAACGGCGCTGCCGGCTTCGAATATTCGATCAGCGACGGCCATGGCGGTACCGCGACCGGCTATGTCTCGATCTCGATCTTGCCGCAGAATGACGGCGCGACGCTGCGCGACGATCTCGTCACGGGCCAGGAAGACCATCCGCTGTTCGTGATCCCGGCCGAAGCCTTCGGTAACGACATCGAGCCCGAAGGCGACGTACTCTTCTTCCGCAGCGCCGGTGCGCTCGGCGTGCTCGACACCCGCTATCTCTCTGCCGACTATAGCGTCATCGCCAAGCTGGCGAACGGCGAGGATCTCCCGAGCTGGCTCAGCTTCGATCCCGCGACCATGACCTTCACTGGCGAGGCGCCGGCAGGCGCCAGCGCCACGGTGAGCGTGATCCTCAAGGACCCGGCTGCCGGCAGCTACGTCCAGCACTTCACGTTCGATCCGGCGGACAACGGGAACCTTGCCGACGGCCTTTCCGTTCATGACGCGGTCCTCGACGGTTTCACCATCCGCGAAGCCCATCACAGCGAGATCGCGTTCGGCGCCGACAATCTCGCAAGTGGCGTCTCCGTCTCCGCAGCGCTCGCCTCGGGCGACCCGCTGCCGACCTGGCTCACCTTCGATCCCGCGACTCTGCGCTTCACCGGCACGCCGGATGCCGGCGCCACCACGCCCTTCGACGTGGTGCTGACCTTCACCAGGCCTGCAAGCGCCGAAGGAGACTCGGACTCCGTCTTCACCGACAGCCTGACCATCGACCCCGCTACGCTCGGAACTGGCATCAACTACGCGAGCGACATCGCGCTGTTCGACGCAAGCCTTGGTGATTTCTCGGTCAGCATCGAAGGCGGCCGCCCGCTGCCCGACTGGCTCGACTTCGACCTCGACACGATGACCCTGTCGCTGACCGGCACCGCGCCCGACGGCGACGCGCAACCCGTCCGCCTGCAACTGACCTTCACGCCTGACGCCCCAGTTATGCCCGAGGGTTCCTATTCGGCGGCGAAGCGCGGATTCACCCTCGAATTCGTGATCGATCCCAGCCAACCGCTCGACCCGGCGATCAACGCGCTTCTCCAGCAAAGCGCCTTCTTCACCGACCAGGGCCTGTTTGCGATCGATCTCGGCTCGGCGGCGGGCATTGCCGCCGCGCGCGAGAGCGAGGCTCCGCTCCCCGACTGGCTCAGCTTCGACGGCGCGACGCTCGCCTTCGACGGCACGCCGCCACCCTCCTATGTCGGCGCACTCGGCGTCCGCCTCGATGTTGCGGGCAGTGCCGGCACCCTGCCCAACTTCTCAATCCTCACCGATGTCGTGGTCGACAGCGGCTTCACGCTCGTCGATGATAGCGCCGACGATATCGGCGTGCGGACCTCGCGCGAGCAGCTCGACCTCTCGACGCCCGAGGACTTCAACGGCTCGATTGCGATCAGCTACACGACCGTCGACGAGAAGGGCGGCATCTCGCACAATAGCGGCGTCATCGTCGTCAACGTGACGCCCACGGCCGAGAAGCCCGACGCCTTCGCCGACAGCTTCAGCACGATCGAAGACCAGCCGCTGACCTTCGCGCTGATGGACCTGCTCGCCAACGACCGCGAGGACGACGGCGACTATCTGCGCGTCAAGTCGATCTCGGCCGCCGGCCACGGCTCGCTCGTCGTCCATGACGGCACAGTCGCCCATGGTCCGCCCGCCGCGCTCTTGACGCCTGGCGCAACCTGGTCGGCGCGCCTTGTCGACGGGTCCAACCTCCCCGCCTGGATGACCATCGACAGCGCCACCGGCGTCGTCACCGGCACCATTCCCTTCAACCTGCGGCAGACCTTCACCATCGTCTGGACCGCCACCACGGACGCAGGCAGCCGGAGCGCCGCCAGCGCACATCTTTTCGACGGTAAGCTGGTCGCTACCGTCACCTATACCCCCGACGCTGCATGGTCGGGCGACGACAGCTTCAGCTACATCGTCACCGACGACCTGCAGGGCGACAGCAGCGCGACGGTCAAGATCGCTGTCGCCGGGCGCCATGAAGCGCCCTATCCGGGCGCCGACAGCTTCTCGACGCTCGAGGAGACTCCGATCACGATCACGCCGGCGCAGCTCCTCGCCAACGACCATGACGTCGACGGCGATCCGCTTCGCTTTGTCGATGTGCTGAACCCCGTCCACGGCACGCTAAGCTTTGACGGCGTGAACATCATCTTCACCCCAGATGCCGATTTCAGCGGCCAGGCCGGCTTCGACTATATCGTTACCGACGACATCGACGGCGCGCGCACCGGCTCGGTCACCATCAACGTCCAGTCGACCAACCACGCGCCGACCGCGGTCGCCGACCAGTTCAGCACCGACGAGGACACGCCGTTCGAGTTCACCGCGGCCGACCTCATCGGCAATGACAGCGACATCGATGGCGATACCGTCCGTTTCGTCTCGCTCGAGATGGTGAACGAGCTCGGCCACATCCAGCGCCTGCCGGGCGGCCGCTACAGCTTCGTGCCGACCGAGAATATGAGCGGCACCGCGACGTTCCGCTACACGATCAGCGACGGACGCCTGAGCAGCACCGGCACCTTCTCGTTCGAGATCGCCCCGGTCAACGACGCGCCCAACGCCAATCCTGACGGTATCGCCACCGGCAACAACCCCGATGGCGTCTTCGTCGGCGACCAGGACACGCCGCTGGTCATCGACCTCTCCGTCCTGATCGCCAATGACCGCGACGTCGAAGGCGACAGCTTCACGATCGTCGAGCTGCTCGATGGCGACAACGGCACGGTCGAAATGGTCGGCAACACCGCGGTCTTCACCCCGCGCGAGGGCTATTATGGCAATGCCGCCTTCGCCTATCGCGTGACCGACGCCCATGGCGCCGACAGCATCGGCCATGTCTCGCTCACCATCCTGCCCGAGTTCGATATCCCGGTCGCGGTCTCCGACCAGGGCTTCGGCATGCTCGAGGATACCTATCTCGACATCGACCCCGCCCAGCTCCTCGCCAACGACTATGACCCCGAAGGCGATACCATCACCTTCCTCGGCTTCCTCGGAAACCCCGCTGGCGGCTCGATCGTCGAGCTCGAGAACGGGCAATATCGCGTTACGCCAGGCGCCAATGTCAATGGCACGCTGACGCTGACCTATGCGATTACCAATGCGTCCGGCTTCCCGGTCACGGCGACGGTCTCGATCGACGTGGTGCCGGTCAACGACGCGCCGATCGCGGTCGACGACCTGCTCTCGCTCACCGAGGACGAGGGTGTCACGCTGTTCATCACCGAGCTTCTCGCCAACGATATAGAACCCGACAACCAAGCGCTCGTGTTCAGCCGCATCCTCGACGCCCATGGCCTCACGGTCACCACCAATGCCTTCGGCCAGATGACGATCACGCCCGATGCCAACTTCAACGGCGCGGCCTGGTTCGACTATGAGGTCGCCGACGCGGCCGGTCTCACCGATACCGGCCGCGTGCTGGTCTCGATCGACGCAGTCAACGATGCCCCGGTCATCGCCGAGATTCCGGCGTTGCACGGTCTCGAGGACCAGCCGTTCACGGCCACCCTGCCCGCCGATCTCGTCACCGACGCCGATGGCGATGCGGTGCTGGTCGAGGTGCGCGGGGTCGGTGGCACCGCGCTGCCCTCCTGGCTTACCTACGACCGCCAGACCAAGACCTTCACCGGCACGCCGCCTTCAGGCTTCAGCGGCCCGGTCACGCTCGAGATCCTGGCAGCCGACCAGATCGAGACGGTCATCCGGCAGTTCGCGATCATCATCGATCCGCTCAACCACGCGCCCGTCCTGACCCAGCCGTTCGACGACCTTCAGGCCGCCGAAGGCGAAACGTTCAGCTTCGCCCTTCCGACCGACGCGTTCACCGATGCTGACGGAGATACCCTGACCTTCGCAGTGACGCTCGCCGACGGGACCCCGCTCCCCGAATGGATGAGCTTTGCCGACGGCGTCCTCTCGGGCCAGTCGCCCGATAACATCAACGGCCTGTTTGGTCTGAAGATCATCGCAAGCGACGGCCACACCAGCGTCGCAGCCGACTTCGACCTCGTCATTTCGGGCGAGAACGACGCGCCGGTGCTGGCCCTGCCCATCGCCGACAGCCTCGTCGACGAAGACACTCCGGTCGACCTGGCTCTGCCCGCCGGGACCTTCACCGATCCCAACGGCAACGCGCTCACCTTGACCGCGACACTCGCCAATGGCGATCCCCTGCCCTCCTGGCTCAGCTTCGACGGGACGCGCTTCACCGGCACGCCGCCGGCCAACTATAATGGCGCAATCGCGATCATGGTTCAGGCCTCCGACGGCCTCGCCAGCGCGAGCGACACCTTCACCCTGACTATCAGCCCGGTCAACGATGCGCCCGTGCTCGTCCTGCCGCTGGCCGATGTAACAGTCGCGGAAGACAGCCTCATCGACGTCACCCTGCCCGAGGGGACGTTCACCGACGCGGATGGCGATACGCTCCTGTTGTCTGCGGCCCTCGCGGGTGGCGATCCCCTGCCCTCCTGGCTCGTCTTCGACGCGGCAACCCGGCGTTTCACCGGCACGCCGCCCGCCAACTATAACGGCGCGCTCACCATCACGCTCTCTGCAACCGATGGCAGCGCCAGCGTGTCCGACAGCTTCCTGCTCACCGTCGATCCGGTGAACGATGCGCCGGTACTGGCCTCGGTCTTGCCCGACGTCACCTGGACCGAAGACGGCGCGATCGCGGTTACGCTGCCGGCCGGCAGCTTCACCGACGTCGAAGACGACGCGCTGACGCTCACGGCGACCCTCGCCGGCGGCGATCCGCTGCCCACATGGCTCAGCTTCGACGGCACCAGCTTCACCGGCACGCCGCCAACGGGGTTCACAGGCTTCCTCGATCTCACCGTCACCGCAAGCGACGGCAGCCTCACCGCCTCCGACACCTTCCGCCTCACGGTCGATGTCGCCACCGGCGAAAATCGGGCGCCCGTAGTGCTCCAGCCGCTGGCCGATGTCTCCGCCACGCGCGGCGACACCATCGATATCGCAATCCCCGCGGGGACTTTCAGCGATCCTGATGGTGATGCGCTTAGCTATACGGCGACCCTCGCCGACGGATCGGCGTTGCCGTCCTGGCTCAGCTTCGACGACGGCCATCTCACTGGCACGATCGCCGGCGGCGCGCTGGGCGACTATACTATTCGGGTAACAGCCAACGACGGTATGGTCGGCGTGAGTGGCGTGCTGACCCTCACGATTGGTATGCTTCCCACCGGTCCGGAATATACAGGCGCACAATGGTATCTCATCAGTGACGGAAACGACCGTATTGTCGGCCGCGGTGACCGCAACAATGGCCTGAACGGTCAGGGCGGCGACGACTATCTGACCGCCGATGGCTGGAACATCGGCTTGAGCGGTCAGGATGGCAACGACGTCTTCGAGTTCATGGCCACTGACGAGCGCGGAGAAGGCGGTGATGGTGCGGACACCTTCATCTTCGATGGTTTCTCACTCATCTCAGGCGGTGATGAGGAGACGTGGGCGACGATCCTTGACTTTGAGGACGGGATTGACCGGATCGGCATCGTCAACGGCACGGCCGGCATCCACAGCTTTGCGGACCTTGCGTCCCATCTGGTTCAGGACGGCACCAATGTCGACATCGTCTTCAAGGGCCTGCCGCAGATCGTCATCGACAATGTCACCCTTGCCGACCTCGATGCATCGGACTTCATGTTCGGAAACTGGGTGACCAGCGACGGCTTCGGTCCGGCCCCAGCGGCGGGTTCGGTTCCCTATCCCATCACCACGGCCACGCGTGATGCCAACGACTGGGAGCATCTCAACAACGAGAGCGAACGCCTGCTCGCTTATCAGCACAGTGGACTCGGCATCGAGTCGCTCGACGGCGACGATTATATCACCGCCGATGGTTGGGCTGACACCGCGTGGGGTGGCCGCGGCAACGACATCATCGAGCTGTTCGGCCCGATGACCGACGCCTGGGGCGGTCCCGGCTACGACTATTTCCTCTTCGACTCGGCCATGCTCGAAGCGGATCCTGACGAACCGTATTGGTCGATTATCCGCGACTATCAGGACGGCTTCGACAAGATCGTCTTCCTCAACGGGTCGGACGGGCTCTTGAGCTTTGCCGATCTGACGCCCTTCATGACGCAGGACGGCGATGACGTGACCATCACACTTACCGGCCATCCGTCGATCACCATCGAGGACACGCTACTCGCCGATCTCAATGCGTCGGACTTCCTGTTCGTCAACCAGTTGCCAGTGGTGGAAGCAACCAGGGACGAACAGGCAATTCGTATGGGCAATACCGTCGGCGTGACAGACGTCACCGCCAGCGGCTATTCCGACGTGACGATCACGGGCACTGCAAATGGCGACCTCCTCGATTTCACCAACGTCACCTTCACCGACATCGGGCGGATCGATGGTGCGGACGGTGACGACCGCATCACCGGCAACGCCGCGGACAACGTCATCTCGGGCGGGTACGGCAACGACACCTTGTTGGGCGGTGACGGCGACGATACCCTCTTCGGCGATGCCGGTGACGACGTCCTGATCGGCGGCGCGGGCAACAATGTCATCGACGGTGGCGACGACTTCGACACGCTCGACTACTCCGGCGCGACCGCCGACCTGACCGTAAGCCTTGCCAGCACCTCGGCGCAGACAGTCTCCCTCGGGGAAGTCGACACCATCCTCAATGTCGAAAATATCCTCGGCGGTTCGGGCAACGATACGCTGACCGGCTCGGACGACGACAATATCCTTGAGGGCGCCGCCGGCGACGACACGCTTTCGGGAGGATATGGTCAGGACCTGCTCTATGGCGGCGAGGGCAGCGACACGCTGAACGGCGATGTCGGCGACGACGAGCTCCATGGCGGCAGTGGCAACGACATCCTCAATGGCGGCGACGGTGCCGACTGGATCTACGGCGAAGACGGGGCAGACACGCTGAATGGCGGTGACGTTTACGATTTCCTCTACGGCGGCAACGGCAATGACACGCTGGATGGCGGTGGCGACAACGACGAACTTTATGGTGAAGATGGCGACGACCGGCTGATCGGCGGTGCCGGGAACGACTATCTCGAGGGTGGCAACGGCACGGATACCGCGGTGTTCGCGGGCGGCGTGGATAGCTATTCGACCTGGACCTCTGACGGCCAGGTCTGGGTCATCGACGAAGACGCGGATCAGGATGGTGACGACGGCGCCGACGTCCTCGCGGGCATCGAGATCGCCGAGTTCAAGAACGGCGTTCAGGTCGGCTTGTCGGCGCCGATCATCCTCGACCTCGACGGCGGCGGCGTGACCACCGTGTCGGCATCGGCCAGCCAGGCCCGGTTCGACATGAACGGCGACGGCATTACCGACAGAACGAGCTGGATGGGCGCGGGCGAAGGCATGCTATTCCTCGACCGCGATAGCAACGGCACCCTAACCAACGCTGGCGAGTTCAGCTTCGTGAACGATCTGGCCGGCGCCACCACAGACCTCGCTGGCCTGCGCGCCTTCGACAGCAATAGCGACGGCATCCTCTCGGCCGCCGACGCGCGCTTCGCCGCCTTCCATATCTGGCAGGATCGCAACAGCGACGGCGTGGTCGACGATGGCGAAGTTACAACGCTCGACAGCGCTGGCGTCCAGTCGATCAACCTCACCGGCTCGGCCGTGAGCGCCACCTATGCGTTGGGCGATGCCGTCGTCGTGAACACCGGCGCCTACACCCGCGCCGACGGCACGAGCGCCCAGTTCATTGACGCCGCGCTGACCTGGTTCAACGCGGCGACGCCTGCTGGCGACACGGAGGCGGAAGGTGCGGCAACGCCGCTTGGCGAGCCTCTCGCGCACAAGACCAGCCAAGGACCGGTCGATCCGTTCCATGCGGCTGATCGCCTCGCTGCAGCGCTTGAAGCTGCTGACATCGACAGCGAGGATGGCACCGATGCGCTGGCCCGGCGGCGCGACAACCTTGTCCACATCCTCGATGGTGGTCCAGCGACCGCGCGCCTTGTGGACGAAGCCGACAACAAACCGGCACGACCGACGCCGGGCGTTTCCGGCGTCGACCACCTTGCCGCCGCCATAGCTCAAGGCATGCTCACATTCGGCGCCCGCAGTTCCGGCGACGATCTTGGACACTGGAAGCAGGAGGCTCCGCGACCGCTCGATTTCGCAGCCTGACGTTCGGTGAGTCCGGCCGAAGCCGGGCCACCCGCAGCGGGCGGCGTTGTCGGCAGGCACGACAATGGACGGCATTCCCAAGCTGTCGCTTTGGAGGCAGATCAGCCCGCTTCGCTCCACACCGACGCATCGCGTAGGCGAATATTAAAGATCAAGCTGGCGGAATATCACTCCCGGTCCGGCGCCAACTTTATGACGGATGCATTACATTCAAATTGAAGGTTTATTCTTCCTCATATCCGCATTGACACCCCTTTTTCTATAATTAAGACTTCGCATGTAACTGCCATGTCGGCGGTGCCGGGGGCGGCCTATTTTATGATTCAACGATCAGTGAACCTGATTCCTCGCGTTCCAGCTCCCATTTCTTTCTCTGTCCCGCTTCCCCCTCCCGCGTCACGCCCAGACGCCCGCCCTGCGCCTCGGACACTGCTTTTCGCCAGCTGACCGAAACTCGTCCGGTCATGGCCCGCCTCGCAATCATTCCCCTCTGCGGCCTGGTCCTGACCGCGACCGCAGTCCCGGTCGCTTGCCTCGCACAAAGCGAGGCCCAGCGGCTCAACCCGGTCCACGACGCCTATCCCGAGCCCAAGATCGCGTTCGACGAGGCACCGGAGGAGCCGCCGCCCGACGACAGCCTCGCCGCCGCGATCGCCGATGCCTTCTCCAGCAATCCCGATCTCGCGGCGCGACGCTACGACCTGCGTGCGACCGATGACGAGATCGGCATCGCGCTCTCGCAGACCCGACCGCAAGTCCAGATGGAAGTCTCGGGCGGCTATGACCTCACCTATCCGGGCCGGATCACGCAAGCGAACCGTCCGCTCGCCGATCGCCTCTCGAGCCGCAACATCGAACGCAACGACATCACCTCGCAATTCGTCATCGACCAGCCCATCACCACAGGCGGCCGGGCAACCAGCACATTGCGCGCCGCCATGGCGACCAGCGACGCAGGGCGCGCCACGCTGCGCGGCGCTGAAGGCGATCTTCTGGTCGACCTCATCGCGGCCTATAGCGATGTGCGCCGCGACCGGCGGGCGCTCACGATCCGACAGCGCAATCTCCAGACGCTCGAGGCGACGCTCTCGGAGATCGTAGCCCGCCGCGATGCGGGCGAACTCACCCGCACCGACATCGCCCAGGCGGAAACCCAGCTCGAAGCCGCCCGCGTCCAGCTCAACGCCGCCGAAGCCCAGTTCGAGACCAGCCGGGCCTCCTATGTCGCGATCGTCGGACGCGCGCCCGGCAACCTCGCGCCTGAGCCCGACCTTCCCGGCCTGCCGCAATCATCGGACGATGCTTTCGCCATGGCCGAGACGGCTAATCCCGATCTTGCCGCCGCCATCGCAACCGCGCGCGCGTCGAAGGAACGTATTGCCCTTGCTCAAGCCGAGGGTCGGCCGACCGTGTCGCTGCGCGGGACCGCCGGCACCACCGGCCCTGCCTATCCACTCGACCGCCGCGACCAGGACGCAAGCTTCACCGGGCGCCTCACCGTCACCATCCCGCTCTTCGCCGGCGGGCGCGTCCGCGCGCAGATCGATCAGGCGCGCAACCGCGAAAGCGCCGATACGCTGCGCATCGAAGCCATGCGGCGCCAACTCGTCCAGGCCATCGTCGTCGCCTGGAACCAATGGGTAACCGCCGACCGCAATGCGCGCGCGCAGGGCCTGCAGGTCCGCGCCGCACGCATCTATTACGAAGGCTCGCTCGAGGAATATCGAGAGGGCCTGCGCTCGACCTTCGACGTGCTCTACGCCCAGAACAGCCTCAGCGAAGCGGAGATCGCGCTCTTTTCGAGCAAGCGCGACAGCTATGTCGCACAGGCGATCCTGCTTCGGCGCCTGGGCAGTCTCGACAGCGAGCACTTGCTCGCCAGCGGCCCCCGCTATGATCCCGACGCCTATCTGCGCTCCGTCCGGCGGCGTAGCGCGGTTCCCTGGGGCGGCGTCATCCGGTCGATCGACGCGCTCGATACACCGGGCGGGAAACCTCAAGCGATCACCCGGCCCGCCGCTTCCGGGCAACCGGCGTCCGCCCCCGCCTCCCCCGCTGCCGTCCCCGAGGCGCTCATGCCCGGCGCCAAGGGAGCACCAGCGCCCTCATCCACTTCGGCCCGGGAACCCAGACCATGACGCCTGACGACCTTGGCGCCACCGCCGCCCAAGAGACGGCGCCCGCCGGCTCTTCCGACGATTCCGGCCTGATCGCATACGCCACCCTCCTTGCGCTCCACCGCATCGCCGTCGACCCAAGCCAGCTTCGCCATGGTCTCGGGCATGACCGGCCGGTCGAAGCCGATGACCTCAAGCGCATCGCCAAACGGCAGAACGATGTGCGCGCCAAGTCGATCCGCACCAGCTACGACAAGCTGGCGCGCACCCCGCTCCCGGCCCTCGCGAACGGCCCTTCGGGCTGGTTCATCATCGCGCGCGTCAGCGACGAGGAAGCCCTGATCCAGCCGCCCTGCCACAGCGCCGACGGTGTCCAGCCGCAGGTCATGAAGATCGACCGCGCGAGCCTTGAAGCCATGTGGTCGGGCGAACTCCTGCTGCTCACCACACGGGAAGGAATCGGCGGGGTCACCCGCGCGTTCGACGTCTCCTGGTTCATCCCGCAGATCGTCAAATATCGCCGCCTGATCGGCGAGGTCCTGCTGGTCACGCTCGGCATCAACCTGCTGGGCCTCGCCTCGCCGCTCTTCTTCCAGAACGTCATCGACAAGGTCCTCGTCCACAACACGCTCGACACCCTCACCATTCTGGTGATCGGCTACGGCGTCGTCTCGCTCTGGGAGACGATCTTCGGATGGCTGCGCACGCGCCTCTATTCCGAGACGAGCCAGAAGATCGACGTCGAGCTGGGCGCCAAGCTCTTCCGTCACCTCCTCGGGCTCAACCTCGCTTATTTCGAGGCGCGCCGCGTTGGCGACATCGCCATGCGCGTGCGGCAGCTCGAAACCATCCGCGAATTTCTCACCAACACCTCGCTCACCGTCCTCATCGATCCGATCTTCACCATCGTCTTCCTCGTGGTGATGTGGTTCTACTCAACCCAACTCTTCCTGATCGCGATCCTCGCCATACCCGCCTATGTCGCGGTCGCCGTCTTCATCACCGGCCCCTTGCGCGCGCGGATCGAGGAGAAGTTCGAGCGCTCGGCGGCGAACAACGCGCTGCTGATCGAGAGCATCGGCGGCATCCAGACGGTCAAGGCGGGCGCGGTCGAGCCGCAGTGGCAGGATCGCTGGGAGCGCCAGCTCGCTGGCTACAGCTTCGCAAGCCAAAAGGTCATCAACCTCGGCAACACCGGCAGCCAACTCATCCAGCTGATCTCGAAGATCAACATGGTACTGATCCTCTATTTCGGCGCCCGGGCGGTCATCGACAAGGAATTGACCGTTGGTGGCCTCGTCGCCTTCAACATGTTCGCGCAGCGCGTCTCGGGACCGGTCATCCGCATGGCGCAGCTCTGGCAGGATTTCCAACAGGTGCGCATCGCGATCGAGCGCCTCGGCGACGTGCTCAACCAGCCGGTCGAGCCGGGCACCGGTAGCCGCGTCGCGCTCCCCTCGCTCAAGGGCGACGTGCGCTTCGAAGGCGTCAGGTTCCGTTACGCGCTCGACGGTCCCTGGACGCTCGACGACATCGATCTCACCGTGTCGGCTGGAACCTCGCTCGGCATCGTCGGATCCTCGGGATCAGGCAAGTCAACGCTGACCAAGCTGCTCCAGCGCATGTACGTGCCCGCCGCCGGCCGCGTCCTGATCGACGGCGTCGACATCGCCCAGATCGATCCCGCATGGCTCAGACGCCAGATCGGCGTCGTGCTTCAGGAGAATCTGCTCTTCAACCGCTCGATCCGTGAGAATATCGCGCTCGCCAATCCGGCGATGCCGCTCGAGAAGGTAATGGCCGCCGCCGAACTCGCTGGCGCCCACGAGTTCATCGTCCGCCTGCCGCAGGGCTATGACACTCCCGTAGAGGAGCGCGGCACCAACCTCTCGGGCGGGCAACGCCAGCGGCTCGCCATCGCCCGCGCGCTCGTCATGAGTCCACGCATCCTCATCCTCGACGAAGCCACCAGCGCGCTCGACGCGGAAAGCGAGGAAATCATCCAGCGTAATCTCAAGGCGATCTCCGCCGGCCGCACCGTGATCATCATCGCCCACCGCCTATCGGCCGTGCGCCAATGTGACAATCTCATCTCGCTCGAGACCGGCCGCATCGTCGAACGCGGGAGCCACGAGGAGCTGCTGCGCAACAACGGGCGCTATGCCGACCTCCACCGGCGCCAGAGCGGCGGTGGCCTTGCCCAAGGGGAACCCGCATGAGCGCCTGGCGCCACCATTGGGAGGTTCTCAAGGCATCGCTCCAGGCGGACCGCGAGCGCCGGAAGAGCTTCATCCCCTCGCATGAATCCGACTTCCTGCCTGCAGCGCTCGAAGTGGCCGAGCGTCCGGTTTCGCCAACGGCCCGCATCGTCGCCTGGGCCCTTGTGATTGGCCTTGCCATCACCGTCCTCTGGACGGTGTTCGGGCGCGTCGACGTCGTCGCCTCAGCGCCCGGCAGCCTTATCCCAACCGGCAATATCAAGCTGGTCCAATCGCCCGGTACCGGCGTGGTCCGCGCGATCTACGTCCGCAACGGCGACACGGTGCGCAAGGGCCAGCCGCTGCTCGACCTCGACCCCACCATCGCCGGCGCCGATCTCGCCGCCGCCCAAAAGGGGCTCGCACAGGCCGAACTCGACATCGCGCGCAACAAGGCGATCGCCGATGCCCTTTCGGGACGCGGACTCCATTTTACCGCACCCGCCGGCACGCCGCCCGAGGTTGCAGAGACGCAGCAGCGCCTCATCGCGGCCCAGCTCGCGGAAATCGAAGCGTCGACCGCCAGCCTCGCCAATGCCCGCAGCTCTGCGCTGGCCGATGCGAGCGCAGCGCGCGCAACCGCAGACCGCCTCGCGGATACCGTCCCTATCCTCGATCGCCAGATCGAGCGCATGAACCGCCTCGACGCGCGCGGCTATGCCCCTGGCCAACGCCTGCTCGAACTCGAACGCCAGCGGCGCACCGAAGCGGGCGACCGGGCCGTCGCGCTCGCCCAGATAACGCGCGGCAGCGCCGAAGCGCGCAAGCTCGACCAGCAGATCCAACAGACTCGCGAACAGGCGCGCCGCACCGCGCTCACCGACCTTGCCAAGGCTGAGGGCGACGCGATCCTACGCCGCGAGGAGGTCACCAAAGCCTCCCAGATGAACCGTTTCCAGCGGCTTGTCGCGCCGGTCGATGGAACGATCCAACAGCTTGACGTCCATACAATTGGCGGGGTGGTCGAAGCCGCCAAGCCCTTGATGACCGTGGTTCCCGCGCGCGGCGCACTCGAAGCCGAGGTCCGTATCCTCAACAAGGATATCGGCTTCATCCGGGTCGGCCAGGAGGCCGCGGTCAAGCTCGAAGCCTTTCCCTTCACCCGCTATGGCGCAATTCCCGGCCGGGTCCGCTCGATCAACCGCGACGCGGTGCAGGATAAAGATCTGGGCCTCATTTATCTTGCGACGGTCACGCTTGATCGCAACTATGTCGACGCGGAGGGCAGGCGGACGGCGCTGGCGCCCGGCCTCTCGGCAACCGTCGACGTGAAGACCGGCACACGGCGCATCATCAGCTATCTCATCAGCCCGCTTCAGACGAGCATTTCCCAGGCAGGACGCGAACGCTGACGCAGGACGCTGAGGTCCTTATCGCGGGAGCCCTGGTGTCCCGCGTTGCGTGCCTCAGCCAAGCCCCGAAAGCGCGAGCGCGCCTTCAAGTCGCCGCGGCGGCAAAAGATCATCCGCGCCCGCAGAACGTGCCCCTTGAGTAATTTAATGCGAATTTGAAACGCCGGCTCGCTGAGCCCGATCCCAAGCCGGCTATTTGGGAAGAGAAGGCACCATGAACCAGTCCACCACCGATCGTTTCAGCGCCGAGGATCGCCGCACATTCCAGCGCGGTGAAGCCATAGTCGCTCACCGCATCCGCCTTTGCGCCCGTGTCGAGAAAGGCGCGCGTCGCACCCAGATCGCCCGCGCGCGCCGCCGCGTAGATGTCCGCCGGTCCACTCGATTGCTTGCGTGCCATCTTCTCACCATCCTCGCACAAGGGAGTGTTTCGTCGGCGTTTTTCGAGCCGAAGCAAGGAGTAACTTGATTGCCTCCACCCTGGCGATGATGCAGGAATAGTCGCAAGCAACACGGCCAAGAGGGAACAATGAAACGGCTTGGCATCCTGGCGCCTGTGTCCGTCCTCGTGCTTTGCGCGTCAAGCATCCCAGCCGATGCCCAGGACATTCGCGAGGTCAGGACCTATCATCAGGATGGCTCGATCGAGCGGATATCGCATCAAGGTCTGTTCAATGGTTGCGGCGTCCCCGTGGGCATGGACCGCGTCTTCGATCCCTCGGGCAACGTGATCAAGACGATCGCCTATCGTCACAGCCTGCAAGGCAGCCAGGAATGCGACGACATATCGACACAGCAGACGATCACGACCTATTCGCCCGAGGGGCTGCGGCAATCTGTCCAATATTATGTCGGATGCTATGAATGCGAACCTCGTCCAACCGGAAACTGGCGCTGGTATGATTCCAAAGGGCGCCTGATCCGGCAGGAAAGACAGGCGGCAATACCCCAATGATCCGATCGCTCCTCATGACTGCTGCAATCGCTGTGCAAGCCAGCTTCCCCGCTCATGCCCAGACCGATCTGAGCAGCTATTCGCTGACGGAACACCCGGCGTCCGGGCTGAACGATATCGGCACGGTCAACGGACCGATGTACGAACGGACCGACATGGTCTCCTGGCGGATCGACGCCAATAAGACGTTCCGCTTTCAGAATTACGTTCCCAATCACATCGAGATGCTCGCGTATAAGGACGCGATTGCCGGTTATGCATTCAGGATCGCGGGATATCGCGAGCAAGAAGCGATCAAGGCGTTCCTGTTGCAGACCTATCCGCAATTGAAGGTCGTGGATGACCTGCCTTACGGTCGATTTTATGCCTACGCCGGGGACGATATTTATGTCGACTTCCGCACCATGACCGAACAGTCTTTTCGAGAAGGACGCTTTGGCTATCTGAACGTGCAACGCGGCGATCTTCACCGCGAGATCGACGCCATGGAAGCCAAATATCAACGCCGCGATGGCGCCGTAAAATAGCCTGGGAGCCGGGCGGCCCGGCGCACCTGTTCCACACCCCGGTCCACCACATCAGCGCAGTCGCCGCGACCGCCGACCGAACGCAACGAAGGACTGATGTGCCTTACCCTCGCTGCGGTTTTCGTGCATCCCACCGTTCGAAGTGCGGTTTCAACTCATCGGGCAGATCTTCGTAGAAGGCATCGTCCATCGGGTAGTGCCGCATGGCGAGCCACACGGCGTCGAGCAGGGCAGTTCCCTGCCGGCGGTCCTTGGGCTTCTTCTGCGGATTGCGCTCCGGCTTTTCTGCCATCCACAGCTTTTGGAGGCCAAACCAGCGCGGATCGGGAACAACCATGCGCGCCGCTTCTCCGTCACGCACGCCGACGACACGGTCGACCCGGCGGCCGTTCAACAACCATTCCTGCTCGGGCAGCGGAATCGGACGAGGCCTGTCCTGTGCGACCTGTCCGCCGATACGGCTCGGCGCCGATAGAATTTCCACTTCATAGGCCTTGGCGTTCCGGGCCTGGAATGGTCGCTCGGTGTTCACCGAGTAGGTCATGTCGGCTTCCTTGAGTACCTTCCACAAAGTGGAACGATCCTCATCAGCGTCCATGCCCGTCAGAGCCATATCGAAATCCAAGGTAGCGTCTGGTGCCTCGCGGATGAAACCGTTTGCCTCCAGAGCGTAGGCGATCAAGGCGTTCGTACCGACCACCATGGCCTGGTCGCCAAGAAAACGAAGGCGATCGGCCTCTCGCAGGATCTTGCCCGCTTCGGCCGGGAGCATCGGCAGGCGCAGGGCCCGGTATAGGCTGGCTTGCTCCTTGAGCGTATCCTTGGCCAGCGCAAAGCGCTCCTTCAGGTCGGCCTTCTCAGCCTTATACTGGTCGAATTCCGCCCGCCTCTCTGGATCGACTGGCCCTCTGCTCTTCATCGTCCCACGCCGGTCGGTCACCTCATAGAGATACTCTCGCCCGGATACTTCCTTGATCCGCATGTTGTAGGGCATATCGTTAAGCGTGCGCAAAGCCTCCATCCAGGCCTGGTAGGCCTGATCGAGATTGACGATCACCCTCGCCTGCTCGTCGGAGAACGGTTGGAAACTCATAATTACCCTGCAAATCGCCCGATACTGAAAATGCAGGGTAATTCGCAGAAACACAAGATTTACCCTGCAAATTACAAAATTTGTCGATTGCAGGGTAAACTCGACCGCCCGATCAATCAGGCTTTTGACCGGGTGAATGACGTACCGCCGGAATGCCCGTCGCGGCCCGGCGAATGCCGACAGACCCAATCGGATAGGGCGTGTTCGCACAACGTGGGCGTGGCGGTCGCTCACCGCGGCTTGAGCATTGCCCCGTCAATCGGGAACCGCCGCGAGAAAGGCTGCGAGCGTGATTGAACCCGATCGGCACTCGGTCGCGCCTTCATCGGAGAAGGCGATATGCCCGCTGTTGAGGCCGCGGGTCATCTCGGTAAAGCTAGCGAGTCCGGCTGCCGAAAAGGCGGCACCCGCGAGAGCAGTCGGCCAAAGCGTTTCCGGCATGGCCTGCACGTCGATCACGCGGCCCCAGAGCTTGCCGAGGCCTTTCGCTACATCGGCAGGCGAGCAGGGCGTGTCGGATGCGGGACCGATGGCTACAACGCATAGAGGCAATCGTCGAGCGGCAGCAGCGTGTGGCGACGAAACGCAACAACCATCGCCTCCTCACCTTCGGTCAGCGTGGTTGAATGAGGGGCCTTCGGCCCGGTCTTCAGGTCATCAACCGTCGCCCGCTTGCGCCACTTCGCCACAGTCTTCGGATTGATCCCAGTTCCCGGCTCAGCCTCGCGACCGAAGCTTGCGATCGCTGTATTGCTGCTCGGACGGCGTGCGTGGTCGTGGCGCTCCCGTGACGTACTTGCCCCATAGCGCTTCCTTCCATTCCAACGAAAGGCCGCACACCTGCCCGATCAGTGATTTAATCCGCTCCGGCTCCGGCGTGGAACAGATCTCAATAGCCGATGCGCGATGCTACGGACTGAATATCGAACCAATGCTCAGCGGCCTCGCGTAGAGGCTCAAGCATGGTGACGTTAGCACGGCGCCGATCATCTGGATCAGACCCGCGGCTGATATAGCCCAGAGCCTCCAGATGCTCGATATGGCGCAAGGCCGTCGTGGTCGACCCGCCGCTCAGGCTGCAAAGTTGGGAAACCGCGAGATGCCGATGCTCGCGGGTGGCGACGTAGAGCTCGAGGATCATATCCCAACTAGGATCGCAAAAGCGGACGCCGTTGAAGCAAGCGGTGCGTTGGCGCCGGCCAGTCAGTAGCGCTTTGGCCTCTCGCAGACGCCGTTCGTCCGGGCCGGTGTCAGCCGCCGCGGCCGAGAGCAACGATCCTTCGACTGCCTTGCGTGGGAGCCGGACCACGACGTCGATTAGTTCGTCTCCTTCAGATGCTGTAGCCATGATCGTCTCGATCCATTCCAAATATGAGGTTCGGCATTCCGCGGCAGGCGGTACGTGCCGAACGCAAGGACCCCGAGCGCGAGATAGGCATATATCCCGAGCTGGGTATGGTAAGCGAAGAGCGGGACCCGAGGCAGCAGTCCGCCCAACATACTCATGAAGATATCCGACAAGGCGAAACCGGCTGCCCAGATCGGCCAGAAACGGATCGTGGTGACGCCGAGCCAGAAAAACCCGCCCACTACAGCGATATCGATTGACATGATAAGCACATCGGCTGGTGCGAGATGGCTCACATCATACAACCGGAAGAAATTTGAGATCGCTGTAGCCAAGAGGTTAATGGCGGCGCCGACCCGCTCAGGTTGCCCTCCTCGGATGAAGGCATAGCCGCATACGACCAGAAGTACGGTATCGAACAGCAACGCCAAAAACATCTGAAGGGTCATCAAGGCGTGAATTCCCTCTCTTCACGTGGGCTCAGCACTCAGCTCGGGGATGACGCCCGTCGCGGGTTTCGGAGTGCCCTCGCCCCAGCTCGTCTCGGTAAGGCCGAGTTGCCGACCCGCCCGTTCGATTGAAAGATGCGCGCGCATCGCGAGTTGATCCTGGCCTTCGGCGAGGGCGGTAAGCGCCGCCACAGTCGCCTTGACCGTGCGTTGCGTCATTGCGGGGGAAAGGCGGTGCGCCACAGTCGCATCCGGCGTGGTAAGCAGAAATTGGGCGGTATCGCGTGCCGCGAGGTTGATCGAACGTTCGGCTTTGCGGAGTTCATCAGCGACGATCCGGCTCGTATTGGCAAGTGCTTTCATTATGCCTCCTCGGGCGCGAAGCGCCCTCACCATGGTCGAAGCCGCAGCAGGAGGAGCAGCGTTAAAAATGCCATTCCAGCGGCAGTCAGCCCTATGGGAGTCACGATCGAGATGATCGCGGTCCACGACGCTGCCTGCTTCCAGGTGAGCATGTTTGCTGCCGCCCCAGCGGTCGGCCAAGGACGGGAGAGCCGAAAATCGGAAGGGACGGAAGGTAGAGCGTTTGCAGGGGATGAATACTCTACCCCCTGCTCGTAGGCAGCGAGCATTTGCGCCGCGTCGAACCGTTTCGACACGCCGAGGATGGCATTCGCCTTCAGGAGCTGCTTGTCGACCCCGCGCGGGCTGGTGTTTCCCGCAATCGCGGCGATCTCCTTGGAATTCTTGAGCTGACGGACCAGGCGTAGGTAAATGCGCTGGCGCTCTGTCAGCTTGTCGATGCGCGTAGCGAGGGTGGCAGCGTCAAAAGACGAAGGGGATTCCCCAGGATGCGGACCGGATTTGATGCTCGACATGTCCATGACATATTGCCATAATTCGGAACGATTCGCTGCCGAAATTAGGGTAACTTGGATCGATACGCTTCATCAATCTGGAAGGGTTAATGAGAAGGGCTCTCGCCGAGCGCCGCGGCCGCATCTTCCAGGCACGCAGCCCAGATCATGAGTATTCGCCCTCTTTCAGGCCGGTCCAACGTTGTTATGGTTGCAAAGTCGGTTAGCGATCGAGCCAAGTCGGCGATTGAAAGAACCCGCTCGCGTTCCAGAATCGTTGCCAGCAGGGAGAGGCAGTCGCCATGAGCACGAATCACGGTGTCAAGGCCTTCGATTTCCTGCCCTCTCTGCGTTCGTCTCCTGC